>JFJP01037047.1_pt1 | contig 54372 bp, 53 predicted proteins | sample 431651 | NCBI WGS metagenome assembly JFJP01 (sample SAMN02602958, study PRJNA72255) | Microbial mat metagenome, whole genome shotgun sequencing project. | biome: fresh water; feature: sink hole; material: water; isolation source: purple microbial (photo- and chemosynthetic) mats found in... | reverse complement strand
TCTTTGTCATTATCCTTCGTGGCAACATTGTACCTGATTACCTGACTGTAAAAATATCAATGACAGAGGTTATTAACAAACTGATTTCTCTCACTGCACGTAAGTAAGACTGCCTGATTACAGCCAGAACCCGGCCTCACGAACAGCTGACTAAGATGAACTTATAAATGTTAAAGTTGTTTTAATTGTTTATTAATCAAAGTCATTAACAAATTTTCTTATTATTTTCGCCGATCAAATTTAACCATTGGGTTTTATGAAAAACATACGCTCTTCCAGGATTATAATAGTAGTAACCCTGCTCTTATTTGCAGGCATATCAGCCGGATTTCTTGCAAGCCAGGAGACCAGGGATTTCCGGATTGCTAAAAACCTGGATATCTTTTTTTCCCTTTTCAGAGAATTAAATACATTTTATGTCGATGAGATTGATCCTGATAAAGTTATCAAATCCGGTATTGATAATATGCTCAAGACACTTGATCCCTACACCGTATTTTACCCCGAATCAGATGCTGACGAATTTACGTTTATGACAACAGGAAAATATGGAGGCATAGGTTCTCTTGTACGGAATAATGGCAGTTATATAATTGTTAGTGAAGTATATAAGGGGTTTCCGGCTGATCTTGCCGGCATTAAGGCAGGAGATCTTCTGAAAAAAGTTGACGGGGTTTCTCTTAATGGCTTCACAACCGAGCAGGTAAGCGAAAAACTCAAGGGTGATCCTGGCACAGAGATTACTGTCACTATTGAGAGGAACGAAAAAGAACTTGACTTCCAGCTGAAAAGAGAGAAAATAATTATTCCTCCTGTACCTTATTATGGAATGATTGATTCACAAACAGGTTATATTCGTTTTACAAATTTTACACAAAACTGCATTGAGGACGTTAAAAACGCTCTTATCTCTTTAAAAACCCATAATCCTCAGCAAATAATCCTCGATCTCCGGGGGAACCCTGGCGGGTTGCTGACCGAAGCTGTGGAGATAGTGAACCTGTTTGTCGGTCCCGGTAATGAAGTTGTCTCAACAAAGGGTAAAGTCAAACAGTTTGATGATAGTTATAAAACAAAAAAACCGGCAATAGATGAAAATATTGAACTGGCAGTTATTATTAACAGGGGTTCTGCCTCTGCTTCCGAGATCGTAGCAGGCGCCATACAGGATCTTGACAGGGGAATAATTGTAGGACAGCGTTCTTATGGAAAGGGACTCGTTCAGATAACGCGCCCTTTAAGTTATAACACCCAACTGAAAGTTACAACGGCAAAATATTACATACCTAGTGGAAGATGCATTCAGGCACGTGATTTCTCTCACCCCAATGAGGACGGAAGTGTTGGTATCATACCCGATTCTCTTGTTTCTGAATTTAAGACAAGAAATGGCAGAACAGTAAAAGATGGCGGGGGTATCGCGCCCGATATTGAAATTATTCCTGAGACGCTAAGCCAGATAGCCGCAGAACTGTATATAAGAAATTTTATTTTTGACTTTGCCACAAATTATTTCTGGGCGCATCCCGATATTAAAAATCCGGAGCAATTCAGTTTCTCTGATAATGATTATCACGATTTCAAATCATTTTTAACTGCCAGAAGCTTCAGCTACAAAACAGTTACTGAAGAATCGCTTTCTGAGCTTATCTCTAATGCTAAAAGAGAAAAGTATTATGAAGTTCATCAGGACCTGTTTAATGAGCTGGAAAAAGAGATAACCCATAGCCTTGATAAGGACCTGGCCAGTTTCAGAAGCGAAATTACTGACCTCATTGAAGATGAAATAATCAGCAGGTACTTTTACGAAGAGGGTGCTATAGCCTGGACGATCAAAAAAGATGAACAGATCTTAAAAGCCCTTGAGGTGCTTAATAACAAAGAAAAATATGCATCTGTTTTAAAAGGAAAATCAGGATCTGTTATCATTTCACATAATTATGACAAAAAGATAAATAAGCCGGGATTACCCAATAAGTACAGTACTCAGGAACCTGTCTGAGGGGGGCTGTTTTCCCGCCATTCATAAGTTTCGTCGTCGTAAATCTCTTTTTTCCAGACCGGGAGTTTTTCTTTGATCATTTCTACAGTTTTACTGCATGCCTGTATTGCATGATGGCGATGCCCGGCAGATACAAGTACAAGCAGGGAGATCTCACCTGCTTTTACAACACCTGTTGAATGAATAATTTCTATTGACCTGGCATCGCTAAACTCAGCCATAATTATCTTTTTGATCTTATCAACCTCATTTTTCACCATATTCTCATACGCGGAATATTCAATAGCTCTCACCCTCTTTCCTCCTGCTTCATCAGCTCTGACCTGTCCAAGAAAAAAAGAGTGCCCCCCGGCACCAGATTGTCCTGACATCTTTTCCATTAGATTAACAATCTCTCTGTTTGTCACAGGTCCCTCAATCAGATAATGTTCTGCCATAGCTTAATAATTCTTGATATTACCTCTTACTATCCTCCGGCAAATGGAGGTAAAAAAGCCACCTCATCTCCATCTTTTAAAACCGGGTCATCATTTACGATCTCATTATTCAAAGAGATCCTGAAGTTATAATGAACAATTTCCGGAAATTCATCCTCTATCTTTAATCTAAGATCACCTAAGGACCTTACTTCTCTGTAATGCTTCCATGAAGTGCCAGCAACCTCTGCCAGAACTCCGAAGAATAAAACGTTAATCTTCATATTTTTGTTTTTACACTGTTTTCCGTAAGGAGAGTGGGCTAATGTGCTTCAAACCAGTTATTACCTGTGCCCCAGTCTACTTTCAGGGGGACATCCAGTTTAACTGCATTTGACATTTCATAAAGGACCATGCTTTTTAGCTTCTCCAACTCTGCATTGCTTACTTCAAAAATTAATTCGTCGTGTACCTGCAGGATCATTTTCGACAAATAATTATCTTCCTTCATCCTTTCGTGTATTCTTACCATTGCAATCTTGATAATATCAGCTGCGCTTCCCTGAATCGGCGCATTAATGGCATTTCTTTCAGCATTTCCTCTCACAACCTGGTTGCGGGAATGAATATCCGGAAGATATCTTTTCCGTCCAAACATCGTAGCTACAAACCCAAGCTCCCTTGCCTTCTTTATACTTTCGTCCATGTACACCTTTACACCGGGATATGAATCGAAGTAACCATCGATCAACTCCTTAGCCTCTTTCCGGCTGATTGTCAGTCTTTCCGAAAGTCCGTATGATGAGATTCCGTAAATAATACCAAAATTTGCTGTTTTTGCCCTGCTACGCATCTCTCTTGTAACATCTCCAATCTCAACGCTGAAAATCTTAGCAGCAGTTGCGGCATGGATATCATTTCCTGAAAGAAAATCGGCAATCATGCCTGAATCTTTGCTTAAATGAGCCATTAATCTCAATTCTATCTGTGAATAGTCGGCGGAGAAAAAAACATGACCTTTTTCCGGTACAAATGCTTTTCGAATCTCTCTTCCCCTTGCATCCCTCACCGGAATGTTCTGAAGGTTTGGATTGTTTGAACTAAGCCTGCCCGTTGCAGCAACAGCCTGATTATATGATGTATGTATACGTCCTGTTTTTTTGTCTATCAACTGGGGCAAGGCTTCAACATAAGTAGACAGCAGCTTCTTAAGCCCCCTGTATTCCAAAACCTTTTCAACTATAGGATGTTTACTGGTAAGACGCTGAAGGATCTCTTCATTTGTGATGAATTGTCTTGTTTTTGTGACCTTTGCCTTATCATCCAGCTTCAGCCTGATAAAAAGAATATCGCCCAGTTGTTTCGGGGAAGAGATATTAAACTCTGTTCCGGCAAGAGTATATATATCACTCCCCAGCGAAATAATGTCTTCCCGCAGGTTTATAGTAATCGCTTTCAGATCTTCCTGGTCCAGTTTAACTCCGCTCCTCTCCATATCAGCCAGTACATAAATCAGGGGCATCTCAATATCACGTGCCAGATCGCCTAATCCTTCCACTTCTATGCGTGGTTTAAAGACACTCTTTAACTGGTAAGTTACATCCGCATCTTCAACTGCATATTCCTTTAACTTATCGACAGGAACCGAGCGCATATTTTTCTGGTTGTACCCTTTTTCTCCAATAAGAGACTCAATATGTACCGGGCTATATGAGAGATATGTTTCAGAAAGAAGATTCATGTTATGCCTCATATCTGGTTCAAGGAGGTAATGGGCAATCATAGTATCGAATAAAGGACCTTTCACCTCAATCCCATAATTTGCCAGGACCTGCAGATCATATTTAATATTCTGGCCAATCTTCAAAACATCGGGATTTTCAAAAACTACTCTGATAATCCCGAGCAGCTCTCTTGTTTCATGCTGCGACTCAGGGAAACAGATAAGATATCCTTTACCCTTTTCCCACGAAAAAGCAAGGGCTACCAGCTCTGCCTCAAGGGCATTTATGCTCGTTGTCTCTGAATCAAAGCAGAATTCACTCTGCCGGAGGATCAGACTAACCAGGTCTTTCAGAGCCTCCTTCCCCTCAACCAGTTCATAATAATGATCAACGGTGTTAACAGATGATTTCTCTTCAGGAGTACTCAGCGACTCCTCTCCAAAAAGAGTGCCCTGCTGTAAGTCTTTGACAGGAGCTTTTAAATTTTTTATCTCACGGGGTTTTTCCGATTTTTCAATTTCCCCGAGGATCTTTGCTGCAACTGTTTTAAATTCAAGCTCGTCGAAAAGAATTTTAAGCTTATCGGGATCTGGCACATCCATCAAAAGGGAAGTTTCGTCAAATTCAACCGGGACATTCTGCTCAATTGTCACAAGTTTTTTAGAAAAGACTATCTGCTCCCTGTTGTTTTCGATTATTTCTTTTAGCTTCCCCTTTAGCTTGTCAGTGTTCTTAAATAGTTCCTCAATAGAACCATATTCCGATATCAGCTTCATTGCTGTTTTTGGTCCCACGCCCGGAGCCCCGGGAATATTATCGGCCGTGTCTCCCATTAGGGCAAGGACATCAATAACCTGCTCAGGGCGCTGCACACAAAACTCTCTTTTTATATCATCAACACCCCATAATATTGATTCATTCCCACTTCTTGATGGCTTGAACATAAACACCTTATCAGAAACTAGCTGTGCAAAATCCTTATCGGGGGTCATCATATAAGTGATGAAACCATTACCAGATGCTTTCCTGGCAAGAGTCCCGATTACATCGTCTGCTTCAAATCCCGGGTAGTCGATAACAGGGATCTTATACGCATCCAGGAGTCTCTTGATATAGGGGACCGCGTTTTTAATATCCTCCGGAGTCGCATCGCGATTTGCCTTATACTCACTATACATCTCATGTCTGAAGGTAGGTGTTGGCGTATCGAACACAACAGCAATATGAGAAGGTTTTTGTTTCTGAAGCACATCTTCGAGTGTAAGCAGAAAACCAAAAATTGCCGAAGTATTAAGACCCTTTGAGGTGATTCTCGGGTTTTTGATAAACGCATAATATGAGCGAAAAATAAGCGCATATGCATCAAGGAGGAATAGTTTTTTTGAGTGGTTATCTGTCATAACTAATGAGTAATTTCAAGGTAAATTTTGTCTTGCCCCCAGCCTCCCTAAAGGGGGATATGTTTCTGCAATTGTTTGAATTTCATCTATATGAGTGGGTTCCGCCCCCCAGCAGGGAGGTTGGGGGGCATTAATTATCTGATGCAAACCACTCTGCATAGGAGGTGGCTGTTTCGTAAAGCTTCAGACTATGAAGAGTTACTCTGTCGGGAAGGTGATGAATAATTCTGACCGCAAAATCGGCTACCAGGTTTTCGCATGTTGGCTGATAATCGACCATAACAGTATTCCCAAACATTTTTGTAAACATTACAGTCTTCTCCTTATCATACCTGCTGTTAACTACTACGGAATGGTCAAAAACAGACACAATCTCTGTTTTAACAATTCTTTTCAGGTCGGAAAAATCTATTACCATTCCATTCTTTGGATTTTCAGGATCGTTGGCCGGAACTCCGCAGAGAGTTACGAACAGACGATATGAATGACCATGAACATTTCTGCATGGACCATCATAATTCCAAAGCACGTGGGCCATTTCAAAACCAAACTCCTTTGTTACTCTTATTATTGATGCCATATCACAAGTTTAGAAAAACGATCTACAAAATTAACCATTCCCGACAATAAAGGTTTAAAGTTTTGACATGGTTTTCTCCTTTTATAACAATATAAACAACATATTTACTATTCAAATCAATAAATTCGTACCTTTGCACTTCATAATTGGCTTAATAATAGGGGATAATGGAAGAAAACGGAATCAGGTTAACTTTCCCTGCAATGTTCAATGAAACATTAAGAAAGTTTGGAAAGAGCAATGCATATGCATTTGCGGGAGAAGAACCAAAGAGTTATGAGATGGTCAACTCTGAAATAAGGGCTCTAATAGCTTTTCTCGAAAAGAATGGGATATGCCCTGGAGATAAAGTGGCATTACTAAGTTCTAATATGCCAAACTGGGCAGTAGTGTTCTTTTCTATCACCTTCATGGGTGCTGTTGTTGTGCCTATCCTTCCGGATTTTTCAAATACTGAAGTGGGAAATGTTCTGGAACATTCTGGGGCAAAAGCGGTTTTTATATCCAACTCGTTATTATCACGTATTGAGGGCTTTAAATCGGAAGATCTGAAAACAGCTATCCAGATAGAAGATTATTCTCTGATATTCTCAGCAGAAGGATCTTCGAAATTCCTTCCCTCAGCTGTTCCTGTTAAAGAATATAATATTGAAGAAGAAGATCTGGCTTCAATTATTTATACATCAGGAACTACAGGACGATCAAAGGGAGTAATGTTAACCCATAAGAATATCACTTTTAATGCTTTGAAAGGGAAAGTGATACAACCCATGGATGAAAATGACCGGTTTTTGTCAGTTCTGCCTTTGTCGCATACTTACGAGAATACATTGGGTTTGATATTACCAATGCTTTGCGGATGCTGTGTCTATTATCTCCGTAAGCCACCAACACCAGCAGTTCTTATTCCGGCCATGGCAGAGATCAAACCAACGGTAATGTTAACTGTTCCCCTGATAATTGAAAAAATATATTTTAATAAAATAATGCCTGCATTCAGAGATAAGCTTATCCTGAAACTTTTATATAAGGTCCCCTTCTTCAGAAAGAAACTGAATGCTGCCGCAGGAAAGAAACTCATGAAGACCTTTGGTGGTCATCTGAAATTTTATGGTATTGGTGGTGCGAAACTCAACAAAACAGTTGAAAAATTCCTTCTTGAAGCCAAATTTCCATATGCGATAGGCTATGGTCTGACAGAAACGGCACCACTTCTTGCAGGAGCCAATCCAAGTAAATCGGTTTATGAGTCAACCGGGCCTGCAATTGAGGGTATTGAACTAATAATACATAACCCCGATAAGAAAACCGGAGAAGGGGAGATCTGGACAAAAGGACCTAATGTTATGAAAGGTTATTACAAAGAACCCGAAATAACTAAAGAAGTTCTTACACCTGATGGCTGGTTCAGAACCGGAGATCTTGGTACGCTTGATAATAACAATAACCTGTATATAAAAGGACGGCTTAAAAACATGATCCTTAGTTCAAGCGGTGAAAATATTTATCCGGAGGAGATTGAATCAATCATAAACAACTTCCGCTTCGTAGTGGAGTCGCTTGTGGTTCAGCAAAAAGGCAAACTTGTAGCCATGGTTCACATCAACATGGAAGAGCTGGAAAAGAAATACCAAAATCTTAAAGAGGACATGTCTGATATTTTCGAACAGAAGAAAGAGGAATTACTTTTGGAATTGAAGGAATATGTTAATTCGCAGGTAAATAAATTCAGCCAGATAAATAAAGTTGTTCTGCAACCTGTTCCTTTTCAGAAAACGGCTACCCTGAAGATCAAGAGATTCATGTATACCTGAAGCCCCTCTGCTGCAGTACGGCATTTCCCCTGAGAGGGTTTGACTAGTTATTAGTAACCCCTCTGCCGCTGCGCGGCATCTCCCCTGAGAGGGGAGAAAAAGCATCTAATAATTTGAATTTCAATTATATACAAGAATATCTCCCCCTTTCAGGGGGAGTGCCCGAAGGGCGAGGGGGTATTGTCTCACCAAAACATTCCTTTCAGGGGGAGTGCCCGAAGGGCGAGGGGGTTGTTGTCTCACCGAAAAACCCTTTCAGGGGGAGTGCCCGAAGGGCGAGGGGGCTACCTCACCGCTTCAGCAAATCTCTTATTTACTTCATCCCAGTTAACCACGTTCCAGAATGCATCAACATAATCAGCTCTTTTGTTCTGATATTTAAGATAATAGGCATGCTCCCATACATCGAGTGCTAACAAGGGAGTCCCTTTAACTGTTGCATTATCCATAAGAGGGTTATCCTGGTAGGGTGTGCTGCCAACAGTAAGATCTTTCTTTTCATTCAGATACAGCCATGCCCATCCACTTCCAAATCTTGTTTTGGCAGCATTATTAAATGTTTCCCTGAATTTATCGAACGATCCGAAGGCCTTAACAATGGCTGCTGATAATTCGGGAGAGGGCCCGGATGATCCCGTCCCCATGTTTTTCCAGAAAAACAAATGATTATAGTATCCACCGCCATTGTTCCTTACGGCATCTGATTGTTTTGAAACAGAAGCAAAAATTTCAGACAAGGTGAGACCTTCCAGAGAAGTTCCTTTAATAGCATTCATGAAGTTGGTGTAATATGCCCGGTGATGTTTGTCATAATGAATTTCCATTGTCCTGGCGTCAATATACGGTTCCAGGGCATTATACGCATAAGGAAGGGGAGGAAATTCCGTTGCAGGAACTCCTTCTATGTCAGCAGATGTCACAGTACCCGGACCGGCGGCAAGTACATTTAAACCAAAACAGGCAATGAAAGAAAACAAACCGGCTGATTTAATAAAATTTCTAAGTTTCATAATTTTAATCGTTTTAATCGTTTTTTTAAATAACACCTGAAATATCAGTTTGTTCATTTAAAATTATATGTGCCCGACTAAGATCGGGAGATTCTTCGCTCCACTTCGTTTTCGCTCAGAATCTCCTTGTTATTTTCATTAAATACCCATTCAGTAATGATTTAAATTTTTAAAACTTATCTGAACATTATGCTTTTTAACACGTTTAAGGTTAATGAAAATATATTTCATACTTTTATCAAAGTAATTTTACCTGTAACCACTTAACATTAAATTTATTGAAGATGCATAGACTTACCTTAACAAAAAGAGTTTTCTTGTTGGCATTTTTTGTGGTTCTTATATCCTGCAGCGGAAACAATAAAAAAGGGGCGAATGAAAATTTACAAATGGAAGCCTCATATTTTGAAGTTTCTATAGAAGGAATGACTTGCCTTGGGTGCGAACAGACAATTCAGAACAATGTCAGTAAGCTTGATGGGATAAAATCTGTCAAAGCATCATTTACTGCCGGAAATGCCTTAATAGAGTATTTCCCTGCAAAAGTAGATTCCGGAAAAATAAAAGAAGCAGTGACCAGGTCTGGTTACTCCGTAAAAAAATTCATTGTCCGCGAGCAATAGAATAAAGCACAAAAACCGTTTTTAACTTTTATTTTCGGGTATTTCAAACTTAAATGTATGAGTGAAAAAAAGAGTAAAAAGCCTTCTGAAGAATTAAAAGTTGATGAAATACTTGAGTCATCCCGCCGCAACTTTTTAAAGAAAGTGGGACTTGTTGGCGCAGCTTCAGTAACTGGTGCGGCAGCAGTCTATTCAGGTTACAGGTATGAAAAATCAAAATCCGGAGCCGACACCATTAAGGTGCTTACAGAGGATAACCGCCTGGTCGAAATACCAAGGGATCAGGTCACAGATTACAAGCCAGGACTTAAACTTCTCCAGACAAGAGGAAGAGAAGGAATAGAAGGAAAAAGATGGGTTATGGTAATTGACCTTTCGAAATGCCGTAATGCAAGAAAGTGTGTTAATGCCTGCCAGGGTGCACATCAGCTTCGACCTTACGAATACCATATCAACACCCTTGTAATGCAGGAATCTGTTAACACTCCTGCTTATTTCATGCCAAAACCATGCCAGCATTGCGATAATCCTCCGTGCGTCTCAGTTTGTCCGGTTGATGCTACTTTCAAGCGGCAGGACGGTATTGTTCTGATAGACAATGAAAGATGTATAGGCTGCCGGTTTTGTATGGCGGCCTGCCCATACTCTGCCAGAATGTTCCACTGGCAGGAACCGGTTGCGGATGAAACAAAAACTGACCAGGAGTACAATATTGAACTTAATGTCCCACAGAAAAAAGGGACAATTTCAAAATGTCTCTTCAGTGCAGACAGACTAAGAGAGGGTATGCTGCCATATTGTGTTTCAGCCTGTCCTAATGGCGTTTTTTATTTTGGTGACGAAAATGAGGATGCTGTAACTAACGGTACTACAAAAGAGACAGTCAGCCTGAGTGAACTCCTTGAGAAAAACGGGGCATACAGACTGATGGCAGAACTTGGCACAAAACCAAGAGTTTATTACCTGCCTCCCAAAAACAGACTGTTTGAATTTGAGGAGGGAGAGCCAACAGAATATAAGGAAACAACCTAAAACCGGAAAAATGACAGGATCTCTACTCAGTTCAGGACTATACCGGGATAAGCTCGACTCAGTTTCATCTGATATTTTAAAAAATGTAAGGATAAACAGGAGTTTTTTAATCTGGATGGGGTTTCTTACCATAACACTTGGTGCGTGCCTGTGGGCATATATTATTCAACTTAAAGAAGGGCTTGTTGTTACAGGATTGCGCGATACTACAAGCTGGGGAATGTACATTGCTAATTTTGTATTTTTTGTGGCCACAAGCCTTGTTGGAATGTTAATCAGTTCGGTACTTGGACTTACCGGTGTGAAATGGATAAAGCCGGTAGCCAGGATAGCGGAAATAATTGCAGTTGCATTTGCAGCGGTAGCCGGACTGGTAATAATCTCCGATATGGGACGTCCTGACAGGCTGCCATATGTGTTCCTTTTTGGAAGAGTCCAGTCTCCTATTCTATGGGATGTAACTGTAGTTACAACTTATTTCTTTGTGAGTTTAATGTTATGGTTTTTACCTTTGATCCCCGATCTTGCTATTGCGAAAAACCGGATCAAAGACAGACCCGGCATTCTGATCAAAGCATATGAAATACTATCATTTAAGTGGATACACCATGAAAAGCAATATAAAATTCTGAAGCAGGCTATGCGTGTATTACTAATCCTCATAATACCGTTGGCATTTGCAATTCACACTGTTACATCATGGCTGTTTGCCTTAACACCAAGGGCGGGATGGGACAGTTCCATATTTGGCCCATACTTTATCTCCGGAGCTTTTGTTTCAGGCACTGCAGCAGTTATAATTGCAATGTATTTCTTCAGGGTGAACTATAAGCTTCAGAAGTACCTCACTGACTACCATTTCGAAAAGATAGCCAGGGTACTGGTGCTTGTTTCTATTGTCTATTTTTACTTCAACATAAATGAGTTTTTGGTTCCCGGGTACAAACTGAAATCTCTTGACGCCATACACCTGAAGGAACTTTTTAGTGGTCACTATGCCCCTCTCTTCTGGGGTGTACAGTTTCTTGGTCTCATAATACCTGTTATTCTGCTTCTGTTCAAAAAAATGAGACGCCCCTTTCCCTTGTTGGTAATATCAGGTTTTGTTCTGACTGCTTCATGGTTTAAAAGGTTTCTTATTGTTGTTCCTCCACAGGCTCATCCTTATCTTCCTGTTCAAAATGTACCTGCAGAGTGGATTGTATATAGCCCTACCCTTATTGAATCAGCTGTAACTGTTGCGTCACTGGTTCTTGTTCTTATGATAATCACAATCCTGTCTAAACTTTTTCCCGTTCTTCCAATACAGGAGCTGGCAGAAGATGAGGCTGTTTCTGAAGCAGGTAATAGAGATAATAATTAATACTTTGCGTTGATGAAGATTTTCTTACTGTTAATGATTAGCATGATGATGCTTCCTGAAATAAAGGGGCAGGAATGGATAGTGCCCGATGAAAAGAAAGGAAGACTCAGCACTTTCCCGTTTAATGATGACACAAGAAAGGCCGGAGAAAAGCTATATACTGTGAATTGTATATCGTGTCATGGAAACCCGGGAAAATCTAATTATCTAAACCTTGTTCCTCCTCCGGGAGATCCGGCGACTGAAAAAATTCAGCGAAATAAAGACGGAGAAATTTTTTACAAACTGTCTGTGGGTCGTGGCCAGATGCCGTCTTTCAGGAGTGTGCTTTCATCGACAGAGATATGGCATATTATTTCATATCTCCGAAGCTTCAACAGCTCATATAAACAACAGATAATGCCGGTTATTACATCCACGGCATACCCGGGGGCAACTATAAACATGTTAATGTCTTATAATACAACTGACAGAACAGTTGTTCTTAATGCCACAGCATCAGATGAGGTTAGAGTAATGCCTGTTTCGGGAGCTGAGGTTAAATTATTTGTTCACAGGACCTTTGGCCTTCTGCCTGTTGATGAATCGAAAATTACAGATAAGAATGGCGACGCAATATTCCTAATCCCGGAAAATCTGCCAGGCGATACCGCTGGAAATATACTTGTCAGCGCACGATTTACCAATGAAGAATTATTCGGTTCTGTCAGCAAGGACACAATGTTATGTGCTGCTGTTAAAACACTTCCTGTCAGCCTTGTTGCAGACAGAGCCATGTGGAACAGTGTAAGAAAAGCTCCACTGTGGATCCTGGCAGCATACGGTCTCGGACTTCTTGCAGCATGGGGATTTATTATTTACGTGCTTATGAAGTTGCGGGATATATTCATAATAGGAAAGATTATCACAACGACCCCTGTTGAAAAAAAAACAACTAATATTCTTAAACCAATTATTTAAATGAATATGAAAAATATTACAAGTCTAGGCAGAATACTATTCGCACTTCCATTTGCGATATTTGGGATTAATCACTTTCTGATGATGGATTATTACCTTGGAATGCTAACCTCTTTTATTCCACTCGGTGCATATACAATAATTCTGACCGGAATCATGCTGATCGTAGCCAGTATAAGCATCATATCAAGAAAATTTGTAAAGATTTCAACAATAATGCTGGCAATTCTGCTCTTCATTTTTATTGTAACAATTCATATCCCGAATCTTTTTCACGATGCTGACAAAACGGTTACATTAATTACACTATTAAAAGACATTTCGCTAATGGGAGGATCATTAATGATCGCTGGCATATATTCGGAAGATGAATTAATTTTAACTAAATAGATCATACATGAGAAAGTTACTTTTACTTTTCTTTCTGACAACCGTTTTATTGCAACTTAAGGCCCAGGAGATGGTTAAGTCAGATGTTTTGAAACAAAATGTCGAAATCGGTATTGTGGAACACCTTGGAGATACAATTCCGATGGACCTTTGGTTCATTAATGAAACCAACGATACAGTTACTCTTGCACAGCTTATTAATAAGCCCACCATTTTATTGTTTGTTTACTTTGATTGCCCGAATCTCTGCAGTCCTCTGATGGATGGTGTTGCGGAAATTGTCAGCAAGCTCGATTTAACTCTTGGCACTGATTACCAGGTTATTACAATAAGCTTTAATACAAAGGATACTCCGGAAAAAGCCAGGGAGAAAAAAGTAAATTTTGTTCAGAAAATCAGCAAGGAGAATCAGAAGCACTGGATTTATCTTACAGGCATCCAGGAGAACATCAATACAATAACTGATGCTGCCGGTTTTAAATATAAAGCTCAGGGACTCGACTTTGCTCATGCTTCGGCAATTGTTGTACTGAGTCCAAAGGGGAAAATAACCAGGTATCTTTATGGCCTTTCATTTTTACCCTTTGATGCCAAGATGGCAATAATAGAGGCACAAAAAGGCATTGCCAGGCCAACCATTAACAGGATCCTTGAATACTGCTTTGCATATAACCCTGGCAGTAAGACCTATACTATTCAGATAACCAGAATAATCGGAACAATAACCCTGATAATTGCTTTTGTTATTTTTATAACACTACTTTTAAGAAGAAGAAAAAAATAGTAACGATATCCAAAATATTATGAGTAACACAGAAACAGGTAATCACGTAAGTTATCTGCAGCATAAAGGAAAATACAGTGGAATACTCTCATGGCTGCTGACGACCGATCATAAGAAAATTGGTTTATTGTATCTCTACTCCATAGTTGTTTTCTTTTTTGTGGCAGCATTTCTTGGTTTGCTGATGAGAATAGAGCTGATTGCCCCCGGTGAGACAATTATGGGACCACAGACCTACAACGGGATGTTTACAATACATGGTATCATTATGATCTTTGTTATTGTTATTCCTGCCCTTCCGGCTGTTTTTGGAAATTTTTTTCTGCCAATACTGATTGGAGCAAAAGATGTGGCTTTCCCAAAACTAAATTTATTTTCCTGGTATCTGTTTATTATCGGAGCCATATTCGGGGTATTGTCCCAGTTTATTGGTGGCGGAGCACCTGACACCGGCTGGACCTTTTACGTTCCTTATAGTGCAGAATCATCCACCAATGTCATATACGCTCTTGTTGCAGCCTTTATCCTTGGCTTTTCTTCTATTCTTACCGGCTTGAATTTTATTGTCACCATACATCGGATGAGGGCCCCGGGGATGGGTTGGTTCAGAATGCCTCTGTTTCCCTGGTCGCTGTATGCAACTGCCTGGATCCAGGTCCTTGCAACACCAATTGTGGGAATCACACTTCTTATGGTAATTGCGGAGAGAGTTCTCCGGATAGGATTTTTTGATCCGGCCCTGGGTGGTGATCCCGTACTGTTTCAGCATCTTTTCTGGATATATTCTCATCCGGCAGTATATATAATGATACTTCCCGGAATGGGCATTGTAACAGAGATATTTCCGACATTCAGTCAGAAGCCTGTTTTCGGATATACTGCCATTCTTTTTTCCAGCCTGGCAATCGCTTTCGTAGGATATTTTGTCTGGGGACACCATATGTTCACTGCCGGCATCAGCTATGGCTCACGATGGTTTTTTTCATTCCTCACATTCATTGTAGCGGTCCCCAGTGCGATTAAAGTGTTTAACTGGATATCTACGATGTACGGAGGCTCAATCGACCTTAAACCTCCTCTTTTATATGCTATTTCTTTCATCTTCCTCTTTATGATCGGAGGATTTACAGGATTAACCCTTGGAGCGCTGGCTGCTAATGTTCAGGTTCACGATACCGCATTTGTAGTCGCTCATTTTCATTATATCATATTCGGTGGAATGGGATTTGCCTTCTTTGCCGGGATACACTACTGGTACCCCAAAATGTTTGGAAGAATGTATAGCAATAAACGGGCAAACATAGCCTGGGCGATTCTTTTTACAGGATTCAACGTCCTCTATTTTCCTCTTTTCATAATAGGTATTCAGGGCATGCCAAGAAGATACTTTGACTACCTCCCTCAATTTCAGACAGGACATGTTATTTCAACTATTGGAGCCTTTATTCTTATAACAGGACTTATACTAATGGTTCACAACCTGGTTTATCATATTAAGCATGGAGCAATCGCTCCAGCGAATCCCTGGAAAGGAGTAACTCTTGAATGGCAGATACCATCTCCTCCGTCGCACGAAAATTTTGAAGAGATCCCGGAGATTAAAACACATCCATACTTTTTCGGAAACAGTAGTGAAAATAAATCCAACTGATAGATATGTCGGGCCAGGAAAATATTAATAATACACAAATTGACAGCGAGACAGGGAAACTCGGTATGTGGATATTTCTTTTTACTGAGCTATTCCTTTTCGGGGGATTATTCCTGGTTTATGCTGTTTTCAGGGCGAAATACTCAGAAGACTTTCATACGGCAGCTGCTGAACTTAATACTTTTATAGGCACACTCAACACTGTCTTTCTTCTTGTTAGCAGTATGACTGTGGCAATGTCGATAACAGCAGTACAGAAAAACCAGAAAAAACTGGCAATGTTCCTGATCGCTGTAACACTTATGCTGGCCGCACTTTTTATGATGAATAAATATTTTGAGTGGTCACATAAATTTGAATTCAAAATATACCCCGGATCAGAAGTACTTCAGAACTTACCAAGAGGAGAACTGTTGTTTTTTGGCCTGTATTATATGATGACCGGATTACATGCACTTCATGTCCTGATCGGCATGATCCTTCTGTCAATCAATATATTAAAGATCCGGTCGGGAAAAGTTAACCAGCAACATTATCTTCATCTTGAGAACAGCGGTCTTTACTGGCATCTCGTTGATCTCATCTGGATTTTCCTGTTCCCCCTGCTTTATCTTATAACATAATAACCATCTGCAGTTTATGAAAAATGAAGAGACCCATATCTCAAGTTATACATCACATGCAACAGTTTTAATTGTACTACTTACATTTACAACAATTTCTGTTCTTATAACCGGCTTTCATCTTGGGCCTTTTACTGTAGCAGTTGCCCTAATGCTTGCAAGCATCAAAGTATTTACTGTTATTACATATTTCATGCACATGAAATTTGAAAGCCTGTTCATGAAACTGATGGTTTCAGGGGTGTTTGCCCTTTTTGCATTGGTTATTATTATAACTTTTATTGATTATTATTTCCGGTAAATTTGACAAAAAACAGACAATATGTTTGAAGGAGCATCAAATCTGGCAGACGGGGTAGACAGGACCTTCGTATTTATTTTTTCGATTGCATTTATTTTTATTGTGGGAATAACTGCATTCATGATCTATACAGTTATCCACTTCTCAAGAAAAAAAGGGAAAGAGGCACAACAATTTACCGGAAGCACCAAACTGGAAATCATCTGGACAGTTATCCCAACAATCCTTGTAATGATAATGTTTTATTACGGCTGGGCGGGCTTCTCCCCTATGCGAAACGTACCCGGTGATGCTATGAATATCACAGCAATAGGAAGGATGTGGGAATGGGAATTTGATTATGGAAACGGTATGAAATCGGCTGACCTTGTTCTTCCAGTTAATAAGCCTGTAAGGGTAGCCCTAAAATCCGAAGATGTTAACCATAGCCTTTTCATTCCGGCATTCAGGGTAAAGGAAGATGTAATACCCGGTTACGATAATTATTTATGGTTCATTCCCACTTTCGTTGGAGAATATGAGATACTCTGTACTGAGTATTGCGGATTGCTGCACTCATCTATGCTGGCAAAAGCAAAGATCCTTAAGCAGGAAGATTATGATGCATGGTATGATGAATTCAAATCAACGGCTGCAGAACCGGAACCAGATGGTTACCTGCTGCTCCGTAACACCGGTTGTATTGCCTGTCATTCTCTTGATGGAGCAAGACTGGTAGGGCCATCCTTTCTGGGCCTTTATGGAAAAGAAAGACTGGTCACTGCAGGAGGGGCTCAGGTAAAGGTAACAGCTGATGAAACATATATTCTCAATTCTATTTATGATCCGGATGCACAGGTTGTCGAAGGTTTTGCAAAAGGACTAATGAAATCTTATAAAGAACTACTAAACGATAGCGACATTACTACCATTACAAATTACCTTAAAACCCTTAATGAAACAAAATAACCTGCCTGGCAAAATTTTAGTGTTGAGGGATCTGATCAAGTATAAGCTTTCTATTGCAGTAGCTCTTTCTTCTGTAGCAGGATATTATTTACACAGCAATTCTATTAACTCAAATTTCTTTTTTCTGGTTGCAGGTGTTTTGCTGCTTGCTTGCGGATCGGCTGTTCTGAATCAGTATACTGAAAGAATAACCGATGCCTTAATGGAAAGGACCAAAGGAAGACCCATTCCCTCAGAGAGAATTTCAGCCCCGGCTGCTCTTCAAATTGCCCTGATTCTATTAGCATCCGGAAGTTTGCTTTTATATTTTATCGGGTTATTACCGTTTTTACTTGGAATTTTTAATGTGGCTTTATACAACTTTGTTTACACCTCACTTAAAAAAAAGAGTGTCCTTTCAATCATTCCCGGAGCACTTGTAGGAGCTATTCCGCCAATGATCGGATACTCATCAGCCGGAGGCACATTACTTAACCTGAATATTATCGTATTTGCATCATTCATGTTTCTCTGGCAACTACCCCATTTCTGGCTCATTATTATAAAATATGGCCGGGAGTATAAGTCGGCCGGTTTTGCAACAATATCAAATTACTTAAATGAAAAACAGATAAGGAATCTGGTATTCACGTGGGTCCTTTCATCATCGTTTTTACTTATTGCCTTCTTTATTCATAATGAGCCCTTTAGTAAAAACATTCTGATAATTATTTCTGCTCTTAATGTTGCATTTATCGCAATTTTTTACAGGACATTATTCAGTGAAAAAAGGCAAGGTGATATAAAATGGGCATTTATTCTGATAAATTTATTTAGTTTAATGATCATGTTCTTAATTATTACGACATCAATTCTTGATATCTTATAAGTTAAAAGCCAGGTATAAAACTTAGTATTTAAGTAAAACCAATGCATTGATTTTCAATTATTTCTACTTAATATATTTAATACTCCATATGCCCCTGCTTATTCGTAGAGAACTGACAGAGCACTGGATGAATAAATAACTAACAATAATAAGGTTATTAGATTATGACTTTATATCTTTGTATAAAGAATATAATTTTAACGCTTTGTTTTCGTTTATCATTTATAAAAAACTTTTTACCTCATGAAAAAATTTCTTACTCTTACATTTATAGTATTTCTCGCGGCTATTTTAACATCCGGCTGCAAAAAGAAAAAAGGGGATCCCCCTGCATTGCCTTCTCAGGAAACCATGATCATTGATTTCAGTAATTTTTCAACTTCCAAAAAATCTGCCGTTTATTTATCTGACCTGAAAGGGACCAATGATAGCCATTGGGAATATGCTGCAACCGTTGCGGGAGTATGGAAATTAATAATAAACACAACTCTTGCCATTCCGGTAGGCGCTTTTAAAATTGCTGTCGATCAGGATCCTGTGTATCTTGAAGAAAAAACATGGCAGTGGAGCTATAATGTTACTATTGCTTCAGTTTCATATAAAGCTAAGCTAATCGGGAAAATCGGGGACACAGAAGTGACCTGGAAAATGTATGTAACAAAAGAAGGTGATTTTACCGATTTCCTTTGGTTTGAGGGAAGTTCAAAAATTGACGGAACATCGGGACAATGGATTATTAATCAGAGTTCACAGGCACCAACAGCTCTATTACAGATTGACTGGACAAAAACCACGACATCAATCGGAAGTGTAACCTACAAATATGTTAAAAATGATAGTTTCCTTAACAGCTACATTAAATACGGTTTGAGAGCAGCGGCACTTGATGCATATTTTGAGGTTCACTACAAGAAGGATGACGTTAGTTTTTCTGACGTTGATATTGAATGGAACACAACATCAGATAACGGAAGGGTACAAAGTGAAGACTACCTTGAAGGACTATGGTATTGCTGGGATTCCGGCCATCTGAATGATGACTGTAACTGATTGAGCCGTGCCTGCATCCTGTCCTGAAACAGGAACATAATAAATAATTAACGGGAACCGCAGAGTGTAGATATTCAAATTTATCACTCTGCGGTTTTCTGCGTTTTAACATCCCGGTGCTTGGCGTTGAAATTTTTACTAATTTGCGCCCCTTATTCTTAAATTAAAAGGAATGTCATTAGGAAAAAAGTCTGTTTTACTCATTATTCTTATTCTTATCGCTGATCAGGTTCTGAAGATATGGGTAAAGACACATATGCAGATCGGAGATGAGATACATCTGTTCGGAAACTGGGGTGTTTTGCATTTTATTGAGAATAACGGGATGGCTTTCGGAATGGAGATGGGCGGAAAGCCTGGAAAGTTCATTTTAAGTATCTTCCGGATAGCAGCCATTGGTGGAATTGGCTGGTTTCTCTATTCTCTTATTCAGAAAAAAGCAAACCTCGGACTAATTCTTTCTGTCAGTGCTATAATGGCGGGTGCAATAGGGAATATTATTGACAGTGCATTTTATGGAATGATCTTTAACGAGAGCTTTAATCAGATTGCCTCAATATTCCCTGCAGAAGGAGGATACTCGTCATTTCTTCACGGGAAAGTGGTTGACATGTTCTATTTTCCTGTAATAAATACACAATGGCCCCAATGGTCACCGTTTAAATCAGGAGAATCATTTATTTTTTTCAGACCAGTGTTTAATATTGCTGACTCAGCAATAACCTGTGGTGTAATAATAATAGTTCTTTTTCAGAAAAAAATGTTCAGAGATCTTCCCTGACCCGGAATATTCCTGCATTTAAAATACTGTTATTGACAGCAGCCGCTGACACAGCTTAAGATAGTTTTAAGGTTCTCGTGTTTCAGAAAATACCATGTATTCTTGCCTTCCCTCTTTGAGGCTAAAACTCCTTTATCTTTAAGAATTCCAAGATGATGAGAAGCTGTTGATTGTTCGATTCCAAGATATTTATGAATTTCTGTAACCGTTCTCTTTCCTCCGTCTTCCAGATATCCTACAATTGATATGCGTACCGGATGTGCAATTGCTTTGAGCATATTTGCAGCCCTCTCAAGACTTTCCGGATTAAGTTCTTTAAATTCCATCTCTTTACTTTTCACTGCACAAATATATATAAATATGTTAATATGATTAAAACAGAAATACATCACATAAATTTGCTGATTATGTTGCAAATATCATCCTTCACAGGGCTTATCTCGTACCCATGATTTTAGTATATTTGAAGAAATAAAGTTTTATGCCTGCTCTTACAAGAATAAGAAAGCCAGTAGAAAAGGAGATGGCTGATTTTGAAGCCTACTTCAGCAAAACCATGCGAAGTAATATTCCACTGCTGAATATTATTCTAAACTACATTCTAAGACGTAAAGGGAAACAGATGAGGCCTTTATTGGTGTTTCTGACAGCAAAACTGAATGGTCAGATAGCAGAACCCACTTTTGTAGCAGCAACATTTATTGAACTTCTGCATACAGCTTCTCTGGTTCACGATGATGTGGTAGATGATGCACAGGAAAGAAGAGGAGCTCTTTCTATAAACGCTCTCTGGAATTCTAAAATTGCTGTTCTTGTTGGCGATTACCTCCTATCAAAGGGAATGCTGATAAGTGTTGAGACAGGCCGTTTCGATATGCTGGAAATCGTTTCAGAGGCAGTTAAATCCATGAGTGAGGGAGAGCTCCTTCAACTGCAAAAATCGAGAAAATTAAACATTACTGAAGTAGACTATTTCAAAATAATTACCAGTAAAACTGCCGCATTGATCTCTGCATGTACAGCTTGTGGAGCAAGATCTGCAACAGATGACCCGGAAGCAATTCAGTTGATGAAAGACTTTGGAGAGAATATTGGCATTGCGTTCCAGATAAGAGATGATCTGCTCGATTATGAAAGAACCGGGTTAACAGGTAAAATTGCAGGGAATGATATTAAAGAGAAAAAAATTACCCTCCCTCTTATATATGCACTGGAACAATCAACAAGCTCCATGAAAAGACATATTCTTGGAATTTTTAAAAACAAGAAAAAAACTAAAGCCGAAATTGATGAGGTAATCCGTTTTGTCCAGGATAATGGTGGAATGGAATATGCTGGTATGAAGATGAACCAGTACAGGGATAAAGCCCTGGCCATTCTGGATTCCTACCCTGAAACCGATGTTAGAGAGTCATTAAAAGAGTTTGTCACCTACACAACATCCCGGAAGAAATAATCAGGCTGCTTCAAGTTCAACTTTCTGAACCTTATCGAGATCCTTTACGTAATAGCGTGATCCAAACCAGAAAAGAAATGCCCCCACCAGAAGAACAAAGGGGAGAAAGGACAGAGCAGTCTGGATATTTGTAATATCATAAATCCTGCCCATCACAACAGGTGCTGTTGATGCACCTAAAAGGTTCTGTACAACAACGGCAATAGCATAAGAAGTTGCTCTCAATCCGGGGTGTATAACATCCTGTGTTACTGCAGCAGCTCCGGATATGAATGAAAGAATTAAAATACCAAAAATTAGTAATACTACATATTGTACTGTTCCTTTTAAAAGTGCAAGAGCAATAAACAGCACAATAGCAGACAGCAAAGTTGATAGTGCCGGATAAAGCAGCCTGGCATCTTTCCTGGTTTTTCTCCATCTGTCGGTTATGATACCTCCCACCGGGGCTCCAACTATTGCCAGCAACATGACTGCACTGGCCATCTGTCCTGCTGTTTGTGGTTGAATACCCCTTACATTCTCAAAATAAGAAGGGAGCCATGTCAGCATAGAGGTAGTTACAAAAACAACTGCTGCCATACCAAAGTATGTAAGGATAACGGAAGGCTTGGTAATAAACTCTCTTACCATATCCTTTTTCTCCATCTTAACCTTATTTCTGCTTTTATCGTAAAAAGACAGATCAACGGTTTTATAATCTTTCACAAAGAGGAAAAGAATTGCAACAATTAAGCCAGGTATGGCAACGATTCCAAATGCGTGCTTCCATCCCAGTTTAACTGCGATAATGCCCCCAAGAAGCACCCCAATAGCAGAACCCAGGGGAATTGATGCATTCCAGATACCCATCATTTTTGCTCTCTTATTGATTGGATACAAACCGGAGATCATTGCACTTCCTCCCGGAGCATAACCTGCTTCTCCCACTCCAATTAATAATCTCGCCATAAAAAGCTGGACAAAATTCCCGGTCAGTGCACATAGGGCAGTGGCCAGACTCCACATAATTGCCATAATACCAATTGTTTTGGTCCTGCTCCACCTGTCAACAAGAATTGATACAGGGAAAGTCAGTAAAACAATGGCCCAATAAACTGCAGAAACCAGCAATCCACTCTGCGTATGAGTTATTCCCCAGTCCCGCTCAATTGAAGTAAACATTGAAGTAACAACCATCCTGTCGATGTAATCAAACATATACAACAGAAATAGCAATATAAATACATAATTAGAGTAGCCTTTGGAAAACAGATATCCTGTCCGGTCTTCGGTTGTCTTCATTATTATACTGAATTGGTGAAACCTCATCACCAAGTAAATAAAAATAAATGTCAGTTGGATTTTTTGTCGTATTTTTAAGTCTTTATACTTACTTATTGGTTAAAATCATATCATAACTTTTAAAAAAAAATTAAAAATAAATTTTACCATGAACACAATAAAGCAAATTAACGAATTCATTAATTCACAACCAATTGCACTCATCGGTGTTTCACGTAATCCAAAGAAGTTCGGATATACCGCTTTTAAAGAACTTAAGGAGAAAGGGATGAATCTACTTCCCGTAAATCCGGATGCAGATGAAATAATGGGAGAAAAAGCATACCCTAACGTGAATTCGCTTCCTCCGGAAGTAAAAGGGATAATTATACTCACTAAAAAGGAAAAAACAGCTTCTGTTGTAAAGGAAGCAAAGGAAAAAGGCATTAAACAGATATGGATACAGCAAATGTCAGATAGTAAAGAAGCCCTGGATGAGATTAAAGGGACAGATATTAACCTTATTAAAGGTGAATGTATATTAATGCATTATAAGCCTCACAGTATTCATAAATTTCATGGAGGGTTATTGAAGTTTTTCGGCCGCTTCCCAAAATAACCTGCTTCACTATAACTTTTAATTAAAACCTTAAATGTCAGAAAAAGATCATCAGTTTAGCCTTGAATTTATTGTCAGGGATTATGAGTGCGATTTTCAAGGTGTTGTAAACAATGCTAATTATCAGCACTATCTTGAACATGCCAGACATGAGTTTCTTATACTTAAAGGAATCAGTGCTGTTAATCTTCACGAAGAAGGCATAGATCTGATTGTTTCCAGAATCGAAATTGACTATAAATATCCCCTTCGGAGCAGGGACCGGTTTGAAGTAAGAATATCTATTAAAAGGGAAGGGAATGCCAGGCTGGTCTTTCTACAAAATATATACAGGCTCCCTGATGAAAAACTAATTATTAAGGCAATAGTTACCGGAGTAGCTACAAAAAAGGGACGCCCCGTTGCCCCGGGAATTCTTATTGAACAGCTTGGTTTGCAATAAGTTATTTTAATCAGATCTAAAATTTTTGCACTTATGGGAAGAACAAAAATCACTCGCAGACAGTTCGTTTCGACCTTAGCCTCCGGCACAGGTACTGTTTTGCTTGGCAAAGCTGCTCTTGCCCTGCCAGGCTGCACATCAGTTGCCTCAACAGATCCGTTCCAGGTTATAAGGCTTGGAAACTCCGGATTAAAAACAACTCTTCTCGGAATGGGTACAGGTTTCAGCGGATATAACCGTTCATCAAATATAACAAGAGCCGGAGTTGCTGAGACCCTTATCCGTCTGGCATATGATAAGGGGATACGCTTCTTTGATTGCGCTGACAGCTATGGGACCCATAAGCACACAGCTTCTGCACTGAAAAGCATTCCAAGGGAGAACTATACCCTGGGTACTAAAATATGGGTCAGCCCGGGAGGTCTTCCTGAAGCAGACCGACCGGATGCAGATATTGTTATCGACAGGTTTCGGAAGGAATTAAACACCGATTATATCGACCTTGTTCAGATTCATTGCATGACAGATCCTATATGGACGGATAAATATAAGAGGCAGATGGATATTCTGGAAAATCTTAAAGCAAAAAAGATCATTGGGGCACACGGGGTATCAGTTCACTCCCTTGAAGCAATGGAAGCCTGCGTGGGAAATCCGTGGATAGATGTCATTCATGTCCGTGTAAATCCTTACGGTGAGGCAATGGACAAAAGTGATCCTTCTCTTGTTATTCCTGTAATTGAAAAGCTTCATAAGGAAGGAAAAGGGGTAATTGGAATGAAACTAATTGGTAATGGAAATTTCAGAGATGACTCTGAAAAAATTGATAATACTCTTAAATATGTTCTTGGACTGGGAACAGTTGACATGATCATAATTGGGTTTGAACTTCCGGAACAGATAGATAATTACGCAGCCAGAATGTCTTCTGCCCTGGCTTATAAACAGTAAGCAATACTTCCTTACATAAATAAAACAATATGCAATTAAAACTTGCTTTGATTTCTCTACCTCTCATGCTGGCGGGGCTATCCTTTATTCAGCAGGAAGAAAATAAAAGTTTAATAAAGGATGGAGCGGTTCTTGAAAAACTGGCTGAAGGTTTCCTTTTCACTGAAGGCCCGTCTGCCGATTTATATGGGAATATCTGCTTTACCGATCAGCCTAATAACAGGATAATGAGATGGAGCTATAAAGGAGAACTAACAACCCTTTTACAGCCATCCGGCCGTTCCAATGGTCTATCTTTTGATCGGGAGGGTTACCTCTGGGCCTGTGCTGATGAAAAGAATGAACTATGGAAAATTTCTCCGGATAACGAGATCACTGTGATACCTGTTCTGTATGATAATAAATCATTAAACGGGCCCAACGACCTCTGGTTATCTCCTCAGGGAGGCATCTATTTTACCGATCCCTTTTATAAGAGAGAATGGTGGAGCCATTCTTCAATGCCACAGGATTGCCAGGCGGTATATTATCTGGATCGCGACAATAAAACCCTTACACGTGTTATCGATGATCTTGTACAACCCAATGGAATAGTAGGCACAGACGACGGAAAATACTTATATGTGGCAGATATCGGGGCTAAAAAAACCTGGCACTATACTATTGAAAAAGACGGGACACTTATTAATAAAACACTGTTTTGCGAAATGGGTTCCGACGGAATCGCTTTAGATACGGATGGGAACCTGTATTTGACAGGTGACGGGGTGACAATCTTTAACAGGCATGGAAAATTGATAGAAAAAATACCCGTACCTGAAAGATGGACCGCCAATGTATGTTTCGGAGATAAGGATATGAAAAGTTTGTATATAACAGCCAGTAAGGGATTCTACCGGATAAGAATGAAGGTAAAAGGGACAAGGGCTTAGTGAAACTGATATAATCTAAATATTTTATTTGTTAATAATTATTAGTAACATAAGTCACTTTGATTAGTCGCTTATAGAATTTTCCTTAATATTGTATCCTGAAAGCGTATACTGATATCAAATATCAGCAATAATTATAAATATATACATGGCAATGGAAGGAACCCGAAGAGCAGATATTAAGCCAGGAATTGATGTGATGGTAGAACTAACCGAAGATAAGCGTTCAGGAAGATTAACAGGAGGAAAGGTAAAAGAAGTTCTCACCACATCGCCCAATCATCCTCATGGAATTAAGGTAATGCTCGAAAACGGTCTTGTTGGTAGAATCAAGCAGATAATCTGATCATGCTTTCTTGACGATCTGGCAAAAAATTATATAAATTTGAATCTTGTGAGAACAAAATTGCTTTCACTATATTTTTATTGATATCATACCAACCAGCAAAAGATGAAATACGAGGATTTTTTAGTCCTGTCTCTCGGGAAAGGAAATGTGTTATCTCCACTGAAAAATAAGCAGAGGGAAGACAGCCCGGTATATAAGTTTGTTAACGACAACGACAGGATATTATACGATGTATCAGTTGAAAACTTCTGTAAATGTAAAGAAACCGGAGAGCCGCCGGTATCCTTTGAAAAAGCTGGTCCAAAAGAAAACATCTTTTTTGAACCTGCTAAGACCAAGGTTGGAATAGTAACATGCGGTGGTTTATGCCCCGGGTTGAATAATGTCATACGAAGCCTTGTAAATGAACTTTTCTATCGTTATGGCATAAGCAGAATAATGGGCATTAAATATGGATATGAAGGCCTGGTGGCAAAGTACAACCACCCTGTTATTGATCTTACCCCTCAGCTGGTAGCCGACATACACCTCATTGGAGGCTCTATTCTTGGCTCTTCACGCGGGAATCAGGATGTTGAACAGATGGTTGATACCCTGGAGATTATGAATATAAATATCCTGTTTTGCATAGGCGGCGACGGAACCCTTCGCGGAGCACATGCAATTCAGCAGGAGATTGAAAAGCGTAAACTGAAAATATCTGTTGCCGGCATACCCAAGACAATAGATAACGATATTGACCTGATACAAAAATCTTTTGGGTTTGAAACAGCTTTTTCAATTGCAAATGACATCATCAGGAATGCTCATAATGAAGCTTCTGGAGCCCATAATGGAATTGCCCTTGTAAAGGTTATGGGACGTGATTCAGGATTTATTGCTGCCAGTGCAGCTTTATCTATACAGGAAGTTAATTTTGTCCTTATTCCTGAAATATCGTTTGACTTATACGGGCAGAGAGGTTTTTTAAAAGTCCTGAAGAAAAGACTTGAAGAAAGACACCATGCCGTTGTTGTTGTTGCAGAAGGTGCCGGTCAGGATTTTTTTGAGCCTGGCAGCCATGAAAAGGACGCATCGGGAAACATAAGGCACAAGGATATTGGCGTTTACCTGAAAGAAAAAATTAAAGAAGAATTTGATTCAAAGCAATTCCCCCACGCAATAAGGTACATTGATCCAAGCTATATAATAAGAAGTGCGCCGGCAAATGCAAACGACAGTAAGTTCTGTAACCTTCTGGCTCAAAATGCAGTTCATGCTGCTTTGTCAGGAAAAACAGATTTTGTGGTTGGATTCTGGAACAACAATTTCACATTGATTCCGATACCCATGGTGGTCGCCAAAAGGAAGAAGATAGATGTTGAGGGTGAACTCTGGTGGAACGTTCTTGAAGCCACGGGCCAACCAATCAGTATGAAGAACCCATAATATGATCCGTAATATTGTTTTCGACCTGGGGAATGTGCTGATCAGCTTCAAACCTTCAGAGTTCTTAGAAAAGAAAAACTATCCTGAAAACATAAGGGCCAGGATTCTTGCTGACATTTTTGGCAGTCCCGAATGGCTTAAACTTGACAATGGAGACATTAATACAAAACAGGCTATTGATTCAATTGCTTTAAGATCCACCCTGAACAAAGCGGAAATAGAGCACATTTTCAAGCTTCGTACCGAATTGATGTTTCCCCTTGATCTTAACGTGAAGCTTCTTCCTGAATTAAAGAAACGAGGGTTTAAACTATATTTTCTGTCAAACTTCCCCATTGATATTTTTGAAGAGATAAAAACAGGATATTACTTTTTTAAATATTTCGACGGAGGAATAATCTCTTCTGAAGTAAAACTATCCAAACCCGATAAGAGAATCTTTGAAACTCTTCTGCAAAAATACTCCCTTAAAGCCGAAGAATCTCTTTTCATCGACGACCTTGATATTAATGTAAAAACTGCAATTAATACCGGCATGAAAGGACTTGTCACATTTGGCTCTGAAGAAATCTCTAAAGAGCTGGAATCTGCCCTTTCCAGTTAGCCTAAGGATTAATTATTCAAGGGAGAATCCCCGGGAGCCTGAAAATACTCGATTCTGGCGGACTTAATTAATCAGATAACTAGCGTTAATGCTTTGTTTATTAAGTAATTAATATATACTTGCAGTAAATTGTTCCACGTGGAAACCTGGGTTATTTTCTGAAGTGTTTCCATAAAATCGTTGCTTTTGACAAACCGGCGATCATTTCAAGTTGCTCTTTTGAAGCATCTTTAATTTTCTCCACAGAACCAAAATATTTTAGCAGATCTTCTTTTGTCTTCGGTCCGATTCCCTTTATCTGATCGAGATCTGATTTAACCATTTCGGCTGAACGTTTATCGCGATGAAAATTTATTCCAAACCGATGTGCTTCATTTCTGAGATGCTGTATTATTTTTAAGGTGATTGAATTTTTATCAAGATAAATAGGAACGCTATCACCCGGGAAATAAATTTCTTCAAGTTTTTTTGCAATTCCAATTACAGTGATCTTTTCCCTTATTCCCAGCTTATCAATACTTTTCATGGCCGAGGAGAGCTGGCCCTTGCCTCCGTCAACAATTATTAGCTGGGGCAGGCTCTGCTCCTCATCAATTAATCTTTTGTACCTTCTGTATATCACCTCCTGCATGGAGGCAAAATCATCAGGTCCGGTTACAGTTTTTATATTATAGTGACGATACTCCTTCTTACTGGGGTGTGCATTTTTGAACACAACACATGCAGCTACCGGATTGGTACCCATTATATTAGAATTGTCAAAACATTCTATATGAACAGGCGTAACCGGCATATGCAGGTCATTTTTCATCTTCTCCAGGTTCTTCCCTGTACGGGCCTGTGGTGCATGCTCCAGGCGTAACTTTTTCTGCTCCAGTTTGTAATAGATCGCGTTTCTCTCTGCAAGTTCCAGAAGCTTCAGCTTTTCACCAGTTCGCGGAATGGTGTATCTGATTTTTTCCAGTAAGATGTCTGGTTTATATTGTACAATTATCTCAGGAGAATCACTTAATAATCTTTGTCTAATCTCTGTAATTGCGAAACCAAGAATTGACTCCTTCTCCTCATCGATCCTGGTTTTTATTTCTATGGTAAAAGCCTGTATTATAGCTCCCTGCACTACCTTAAGATAATTAATATAAGCATTATCCAACTCAAAAGTAACCGCAAATACATCAACATTTCTGATCGTGTTGCTTACTACAGCTGATTTGCTCCTGAAATGTGCTAATAATTCAATCTTCTCCTTTATCTGCTGGGCCTCTTCAAACATCAGATCCGAAGAATATGTCTTCATCTGGCTCTTCAGGTGATCAATTACTTTAGAAATATTTCCTTTTAAAATCTCTTTAATTTGTTGAATATAAGCCATATAAACATCTTCAGTCTGTTCACCAATGCAAGGACCCTTGCAATTGCCTAAATGATATTCGAGACAGACCTTGAATTTACCTGCTGAAATATTTGATTCCGTTAATTTAAGATGGCAGGTTCTTAATTTATATAGTTGTAAGACTAATGTAATCAATGTTTTAACCATCAATCCCGATGTATAGGGACCAAAAAACAGGGAACCATCCCTGACAGGATTCCGGGTACTAAACATCCTTGGGAATGGTTCTTTCTTAATACATATCCAGGGAAATGTTTTGTCATCCTTAAGAAGTATATTATACCTGGGCTGATGCTTTTTAATAAGGTTATTCTCAAGCAGCAGTGCATCTGATTCGTTATCGACAACTATGTGTCTTATATCGGCTGTCTTCTTAAGAAGTACAGTTGTTTTACCTGATTGGTTTTTCGAAAAATATGAAGCGACTCTTTTCTTCAGGTTCTTTGCCTTACCTATATACAGAATTACTCCTGCTGCATCAATAAACTGATATACCCCGGGTTTATCGGGAAGTAGGGGAATAATTGACTTAAAATTCAGTTCAACTGACATTGTAATGCAGAATAAAAGAATAAAGATAGCAAATGCAGTATTAAAATTATTTTGTTCGCTTTCTGAAACTACAGGAGAATACTCCAAGAATCAACAAGCTCTTATCTCCATGCGTTCCTTTTCTTTAGGTAAAATAGTCTCACAAATATCTGTTAATAAGATTTTAAGAGAGAGAGCTTTCCCGGTGAGCAGAGATCCGGCACATAGCTTTTTACATAAAATAGAAATTTATACAAACAACGATACCGGCTCAAAGCGGGTTACATCAAACAGGCCCTTGTCGCCAATCTTTAGTTCGGGGATAACCAGTAACGCCATAAATGAGAGTGTCATAAAAGGAGATGCCATTTTACAATTCATTGCTTTAACCATTTCATTAAGCTTTTCATATTCTCTTGCTACCTCATCGCAGGTACGTGTAGTCATTATTCCTGCTATATCAAGCTTTAGTGAGCAAATTTTTCCATCTGAGGATACAGCCAGTCCTCCCTTATGCATAACTATTTCATTAACAGCTTTCACAATGTCCTCATCATTTGTGCCGACAGCTATTATATTATGACTATCGTGGGCAACTGAGCTTGCGAAAGCACCTCTTTTCAACCCAAATCCCTTTATAAAAGCTGCTTGAGGAGGACCATCGTTGTACCTGTTCTTGACGACTATCTTTAGAATATCTTTGTTTACATCAGGTTCAATATATTCCTTAGTGCCGGCATCAATTTCAGATGATCTTGTTAAAAGTTCACCGTCAAAAGCTTCTATCAGGCGAATTTTTTTATTAAGGTTGTTTATCCGGATATCGTCAGAAGTAATAAGAGAAGAAACGAACCTGTTAACAGGTTTTCCGGGCCTGTAGCTGAAGAGGACCTTGCCGTCGCCAAATACTTTCCTTCCGTCAATCCATGTTTCCCTTACATTCATCTGTTGCAGGCTGTCCACAACGATAAAGTCAGCATTATCACCCTCCCTAAGCAATCCGGCTTCAAGTCCATAATGCTGAGACGGATTAACTGTAGTACTTCTTATCACATCAAAAACATCATAACCTTCACAAACAAGAGCCGAAATAAGCTTATTAATATGCCTTTCTTTCAACATTTCAGGATGAAGGTCATCACTGCACAGCATAACCTTATCCGGATGAGAAACAAACAGCTGTTTTAACGCTTTAAGGTTTCTGGCTGCGCTGCCTTCCCTGATAAGAATTTTCATTCCCAAAGCCAGCTTCTCATGAGCTTCTTCAATAGAACTACATTCATGGTCGGTTGATATCCCTGCCTTAACATATTTTCGAAGCATGTCACCTGTTAATCCAGGAGCATGTCCATCTATCGGTTTCCCATGCCTTTTAGCTGAATCCATTTTTAGTATCACCTCAGCATCGTCATAAATAACGCCCGGGAAATTCATCATTTCCGACAAATAATAAATCTCCGGCAATTCCAATAATTCCTCTACTGCGACATTATCGAGCTTCGCCCCGCTTGTCTCAAAACATGTGGCAGGAACGCATGATGGTGCTCCAAACCAGAATCTCACAGGAACCTTTTTCCCATCGCTAATCATAAACCTGACACCTTCTGACCCCAATACATTTGCAATTTCATGCGGATCAGAAACCACACCTGTGGTTCCATGCCTTACAGCTGCCATTGCAAACGCGCCAGGAGTGATCATTGAGCTTTCAATATGGATATGTGCATCAATAAGTCCAGGAAGAATAAATACATCCGGTGCATCTGCGACTCTCTCTATACTCCTGATCCTCCCGTTGAGGATAGAGATTTTGACAGGATAGATATCCCGGCAATGAATATCAACCAGCTGGCCAAATATTTTCATATTTTAAATTATTTTTAATAAAATTGTTCCACGTGGAACAATTTTATCGTCCCAGATACATCAATAAAATATTTACATCCGATGGGGATACGCCACTAATCCTACCGGCTTGTCCAATACTTGAGGGCTTGATTCTTTTTAGCTTTTGTCTCCCTTCGGTAGAAATTGAAACAAGCTCGTCGTATTCTATATCCTCAGGGATCTTTAGGCTTTCCAATCTTTTTATCTTATCAGCCACAATTTTCTCTCGTTGAATATAGCCTTCGTATTTAATTTTAATCTCTGCGGATTCAGCTATCTCGACAAATCTTTTTGACTTAACTGCAGCAAGCTCAGAACCTCCCTTTAAGAGATTAAGCAACTTTCTAATTTCTACCTGTGGTCGTCCCGCCACAGTAATAGCCTTTACCTTTTGTGTTATACCGGAAGTATCTACCTCTTTTAAAAATGAATTAATTTCTAACGGATCAACGCTGGTTGTTGAAAGAAAATCAATAATCTCCTTTATCATTGTTTCCTTTTCATCCAGATAGTCTACTCTTTCCCTGCTCACAGTACCCAGATCTAAAGCTTTTCTAGTCAACCTCTCGTCGGCATTATCCTGCCGCAACAAAATTCTGTATTCTGCTCTCGATGTAAACATCCTGTACGGCTCATCAACGCCTTTTGTAACAAGATCATCTATCAGAACTCCAATATAAGATTCTTCTCTCCCCATAATGAAAGCTTTCTTATCTCTGATTTTAAGTACAGCATTAACACCGGCAATAATACCCTGGGCAGCTGCCTCTTCATACCCGGTAGTTCCGTTAATCTGTCCGGCGAAATAAAGATTTTCCACTCTTTTTGTTTCCAGAGTATTTCTAAGTTGTGTCGGCTGAAAAAAATCATATTCTATCGCGTATCCGGGCCTGAATATCTCCACCTTCTCAAGTCCCTTAACCTTACGCAGAGCTTTCAGCTGAACGTCAAGCGGCAGACTACTGGCAAATCCATTTATGTAATACTCGACTGTATCAAGCCCTTCCGGTTCTATAAACAACTGATGAGAATCTTTTCCCTTAAACGTTACTATCTTATCTTCAACACTTGGGCAATAACGAGGTCCTCTGCCCTTAATTCTACCAGTAAACAGCGGACTAAATTCCAGTCCCTTTCTAAGCTCTTCATGAACCTCTTCATTCGTATGAGTTACAAAACAACTTCTCTGGTCCTTTATGGCGGGTTCGACATTAAGATATGAAAATGTCCTGCCCTCTTCATCTCCTTTTTGTTCTGTCATACTACTGAAATCGATAGATCTTCCATCAATGCGGGCACTCGTTCCCGTCTTCATTCTTTCAACAGAAAACCCTATTTCCTCCAACTGCTCACTCAATCCTGTAGAAGCTTCATCTCCTGATCTTCCTCCGGTGATTTTTTGAAAACCCACATGCATAAGTCCATTGAGAAAAGTACCGTTTGTCAAAATTACAGCACTGGCATAAAATTTTGTTCCGAAAGCAGTTTCAACACCTGTAACTTTTGCTCCTTCTATCAATAACAATTTTGCCTCTTCCTGCCAGATACTAAGATTATCCGTATTTTCGAGAATTTTCCTCCATTCAATTGTAAATCTCTGCCTGTCGCATTGTGCCCGAGGGCTCCACATCGCAGGACCCTTGGACCGGTTCAGCATTCTAAACTGTATCATACTTCTGTCGGTAACCACTCCGCTCATTCCGCCCAGGGCATCTATCTCCCGTATAATTTGCCCTTTGGCAATCCCCCCCATTGCGGGATTACATGACATCTGCGCCAATTTCGTCATATCCATAGTAATCAGCAATGTCCTTGCTCCCATTACAGCAGAAATATGTGCAGCCTCACATCCAGCATGTCCGCCACCTACAACAATTACATCATATACAAAATCCATCAGTAAATTATTAAACTTCCGATAACCAAAAATTTTCCAGTTCTTTCATCCTGCTCTTCTGCAAACCTGTTTTATCATCATAACCCAAAAGATGGAGCACACCATGAATAAATACCCTTAAAACCTCATCGTTTAAACTAACATTATAGTTGACTGAGTTTGCTCTGACGGTGTCGATACTTATATAAATCTCTCCATTTATTACATTATCGTTGTTATAATTAAATGTAATAACATCTGTATGGTAGCGATGTTTAAGGAATTTTATATTAATGTCGAGCAAAATGCTATCTGTGGTAACAATTAAATTAAGATCACCCGGAACCTTTTTTTCATTCTCGATGATCTTATTAAATAATTTAACAGCTTTCCTCCACCCTTTAAAACGGAATCCTGTTTCGTCATAAAAAATTCTGATACTCAAACTAAGATATCTTTAAAAACCATTTTCACTGTAGATCCTCTTTTTGTATACCTGATCTCATCTGCAAGCCTGTACATCAGGAAAACTCCGCGACCATTTATTGCTTCAATATTCTCCGGAATTGTTGGATCCGGAACCAATTCTGGTTTGAATCCAGTACCTTCGTCTGAAACCTTGATTATTAAATTGTTCTTCCTGTAAGAAATGTCTATATTAACATACTTTTCCGGATTAAGATTATTCCCATGCAACATGGCATTATTTACTGCTTCAAGTATAGAAACTAAAATTTTCCCATAATTATCCTGGGTGATGCCGATTTCGCCGGTTACCTCATCCACAGCTTTCTCTACCAATCTGAGATTAGCTAAACACGATTGAATCCTTATCTTTTTTTGCATTACCGTTCAGCTGAATACCTTTATACTAAATTAATAAGCTTTTGTTACATATTATAGTCTAATTTTTAGAAATCCATAATTCCGGATCCAGATACTTGGCATTTGTTTCAAAGATCATGAATTTCAAAACACTATTAAAACTATTAGCAGGATCAGAATATACTTCCCCTATTACTTGCTTGGTAGCAACTTTATCTCCCGGCTTTACTCTTACATTAACAATATTAGCATAGACAGTCAAGTATTTCCCGTGCCGGATTATCACAGTCATGTTCGCACCTGGTATAACGAATACTTTAACAACCTCTCCCTGAAATACACTGCGCGCAGAGACCTTACCCGCACTTGTAATTTCAAGTCCAATATTATCTTCGGTAAGGAATTTTAATACAGCATGCTTTTGAATTCCGAAATGGCTTGTAATAATTCCTTTATCGACAGGCCAGGGAAGTCTTCCCCTGTTCTCCATAAAATTTTCTCCAATTAATTTCTGCTCCGGTGTATTATCAGATTTTACAACTCTTTTTCTCTCTTCTTCTATTATACGCGCGATTTCCTTTTCTATGTTTTTAGCAATTCTTCTTTTTTCCTCGAGCTCTTTCTTTAATTGTTTCTCTTTGCTGCTCAATGATTTAACAATTTGTTTTTTTCTTTCCTGTTCACTTTGCAGAAGATTTTTTTGCTGTTCTTCACGCGATTTGAGATCCGAAAGCCTGAACAAGTCAGATTGCAATCTTTCTTTTGCTGTTTCAATCTGACTCTTAAGTTCAAGAATAATCTCAGACTCAGATCTTCTGAATTTAGCTGCCTGGTTAAGATATTTCAATCGCTTATATCCCTGGTTAAAATCCCTTGCTGATAATACATATACTAGCTCCGGGTTACCTTTCTTTAGTTTAAAAGAATTAAGTATTGCCCGTTCATAATCGCTTTTTAATTTAATAAGATCGTTTTCCATCATATCAATTGCCAGCGTATTAAGATTTATTCTTTCATTTATCAGCGAAATCTCCTCCCTCATTCCCTTTATGACAGATTCCCTTAGTATCAGTTTATTCCCGATAATTTTAACTGCTGTCATACTCTCACTTTTCTTTTGTGAAGTCGTTTTAAGCAAATTATCTACATAGGCAATTTCCCCCAATGTCTTAATTCGCTTTGCCTCCAATTCTGCTTTGGTCTGCCCGTTAAGACTTACAAACAGTGACATATTTACTATTAATACAAATAAAAAATATCTCATAATAAAGGCTTTTTCTCATATTGTGCGCCAGGAATGAACTTTATATTTCCATACCAGGGGCTAGAAAACTTCACAATACTGACACTTATACTCTCATCACCTATGCTATCTGTAATCAATATCGTCCTTGGGTAATGTAATTTATCCCTTTTTATGAAATCAGAAAAACTTACCTGCAGATTCTTTCTTCCAGCGACAATATCAGGTCTTGCAGAAATAACTTTTCCTCTCCTGCAATCCACAATGTAAAGAATCCTCATACCTTTAATATTCCCTTCAACATTTACCTGCCCGTTTTTACAGTCATCAATAACTTTTTCAGCTAAATTATCATCAATGTAATCACCAAGTAAAACCGGAATAAAATCCACTTTTATTCCATATTTTTTTACCAGTCCATTCGTATTACCTTCATATGTTACTTTATTTATTCTATCATTAATCAGAACCGAATCACCTGAAATATAAACTCTTGCAATTTCTAACCCGGTTACACTTCTTAAGCTTAACAGGTAAGTGGCCGGTGCCGTATATTTCATATTTGCAAAAAATCTTCTTTTTCCATTATCATCTGATAAATGTATCTCCGCCTTTTCAATAAAATATCCTTCTGCTGAAACATTTCCCTTTTTCAGATTTACAGATAGCAGCTCCCTGGTTCCTCCTGAAGGTATATAATCATTTTCCTGCTTTCCTTTACGGATTACAGCACAACTGTCGAATAATAACAGTAAAAAGAAAATAAATTCTACTTTTCGCAATTTTCTATCTCTTTTTTCAGGTGATCTTTTGAACTGTCTATATCAAGAGCTATGCGCCACATCTTAACGGCTTCTTCATATTTCTTCTGTCTTTTTAAAATAAAACCATAGTGTTCAAACCACTCAGCATCAGGTTTTTCATCACTATTAATGATTCTCTCCATAATTTTTGCCGCCTCATTAAGTTTACCTCTTTTATATAGTACCCAGGCATAAGTATCAAGATAAGTAGTATTAGTGCCCTCTTTCTCTACAACTCTTTCAGACATCTCCTCTGCATTTCGCAGATCGAGATTCTGCTCTGCCAGATAATAAGCATAATTATTCAATACTGTAAGGTCCTCTTTACTATTTGCAAGCGCCTGTTCAAAAATTTCAAATGCTTTTGTATACTCTTTCATCCTGTAAAAGACATCTGCCTTCATTGTAAGTATCTGCATTAAATCAGATTTACTATCTCCTGCCAGTATTTCGGCCTTTCTTAGTTCCTCTATAGCAACCGTATAATTGCCTGTTTCAATGGCTCCATTGGCGTATAGTACTTTGGCAATAAATGATCGGTTAAAAAGTCTTGCACACTCCTCACCCCGTTTCATCAAATTAATATAATCTCCTGTCTGCAGATATAAAAACAACAATTTTTCCCAGGCGTAATAATTGTCCGCATTTAGTTTAATTAGCTCTTCCATCCTGGAAACTGCTTCAGCATACTTCAGCTGCTTAATCATGATATCAGCCCTTAACAGCGGAACAATATTATCGTCTTTATATTCTGCCTCCAGAACCATTAAGGACACACTAAGTCTGTCTCCTGCTGATATAATAAAATCAGGTATATCTAATAACCTGACAAATAGTGCTACCTTATCCTGCAGGCCGATTTTACTATTCAGTGAAATCGTAGTCAGGATCTGAAATAAATCATCAAACTGCGAATGAGAAATTAAAAAGTCAGCCAGAGAAAGCTGAATCTGAGGATCGTCAGGATACTTCAGCATTAACATATTATACACTTCCATCGCTTTAACCACCTCACCTTGTCCGCTATAGATCTCTGCAAGTAGTCCATTATAAAGAATTTCCTCCGGTTTTATCTTTAGCAACCCGTTCATCTTTATTAATGCCTCATCATACTTCCCGGCGGCCATCAGGTTTTTAACAGAAGATAAAATAACAGATTCGTGGGGTCCAACCTTGTCCTCCAGATCTCTAAATTTCACATTTGCCTTTTCAAACTCCCTGTTTTCAGAATACAAATTACCTAAAGTAAGCTGCAGGTTTTCTTTTTCAGGGAAGTACTTCGCCGCTTTTTCGTAATATACAATTGCGCTATCTGCATTCTTCTCCTGGTAATAGATGCCGGCGAGCATCATGAGGTACCAAATATTTCCTTCATCAACAGAAAGTGCTTTTTCTGCATATAATTTACCGTTTTTGAGGTCATTTCCAGCAATTACGATTTGTGCCATCTGGTAATAAGAAGCATCGCTTTTAGGATTTATAGCGACACACTGCTCAAAATATTTCAACGCGTCGCCGCTGTTACCCATAAGTTTTTGTTTAATAGCTTCAACATATAAATAATTGAATGTTGAGGCGTCAAAATCCTTTCCCTGTTTGCCTGCGCCTGATGACGGCGCAATTTTCTCTGAGCAACCTCCAAGGCTAAGCAGCAGTAGTCCTGTTAAAATTAAATAATTAGTTCTTTTCATAAATATTATCTTCTAAAAAATACTGTCAGAAGCTTATCCTTGTACTGCGCATACAATATAAACACTACAATAAACAGGGTATTCACAAGCAACTCTGTAAATAAATCGGGATAATTAAATATCTGACCAAATGCAACCATAAATATTGCCAGAACGAAATAGGGTATGAGTTTATAAAAATCATATCGTATTCTGTAATGCTTATCTGCAAAAATAAAAGACATTATGATCATACTGCCGTACGAGGCAATATGTGCCCATGCCGATGCCATATAGCCATATACCGGTATAAACATAACGTTAATAAATATTGTAACGGCGGCACCAATCAGTGTAATATAAACAGCAAAACGAGTCATGTCGTTCAATTTATACCATATGCTGTGATTTATATAAATACCATAGAGCAGGTATCCCATACTGATTATAGGAACAACGATAATTGCATCACGGTAATTTTTTCCTATTATATACTGTATTCCTGATATATACAAATTAATTCCAAGATAGATTATCAGCATTATGATAACAAAATATTTCATCACAAAAGCATAGGTTTCCTTCGCACCATCGTGTTTTGCTCTTTCAAAGAAAAAAGGTTCTGCAGCAAACCTGAACATTTGAATAAACAGCGCCATTAAAACTCCTATCTTATATGCTGCTCCATATTTTCCTACAAGGGCCAATCCTTCATCTTCACCAATCATGCGTCGTAGTAAAACCTTATCAAGAGCGTCATTGATCGTTCCGCTCACACCGGCCAGTAATAGTGGAAAAGAATAAAGCATCATTCTTTTCCATAGTTTAAAATCAAATAATGGTTTTACCCTGAAAATGTATGGTGCCAAAATTATAAGTGTGGCAGCGCTTGAGATCAGGTTCGCAACAAAAATATAACCAACCTTATAATCAGGATTATATACACTTCTAAACCAGCCATTGTTATTTTCATATATCACTGGTGCTATTTTAAGAAGAAACAGTACCAGACTTAGGGTGATAATTACATTAATAATCTTAATGGCACTAAACAGGACAGGCCTGTTTTCTTGTCTTAATCTTGCAAATGGAATTGCACTAAAAGCATCTATTGCAACAATTGCCGCAAACATTCTGATATAATCGTGATTTTCACCATAGTTCATCACTGAAGAAACCGGAGTAATGAAAATATTTACAGCAGCAACAAAGAGAATAGAAGAGATAAAAAGACTAATCAAAACAGTGCTATAAACCTTTTCCGCATCATCCTTTTTCTGAACAAACCTAAAGAACCCGGTCTCCATACCATATGTAAGTATAACCAGCAGCAGAACCATCCAGGCATATAATTCGGTAACAACACCGTAGTCTCGGGTATCAATAAAAATACGGGTATAGAAAGGTGTCAGAACTGCATAATGCAGAAACCTTGGAACAATAGTTCCCAGACCATAAATTACTGTCTGATTCGCAAGTTTTCTAACCTCTTTCACAACAAATATTTGCTGACAAATATACTTCTAATGGCTCAAACGTATTAACACAATAACTGAATTCCATAAAATATTACAATTTGAAAAACAAAATTTTCGTGTATCATTCAAAGTTAAATATCTTTGCAGTCGAATTTGCAGAACGTTATTAACCAAAATATGTAATTCATGAACATGCTACTAAAAAAAGTCTTGTTACTTCCACTAATCTTACTGCTTATCTCCTGCAATGCTACCGGAGGCAATGAGAATACAATAATTTCAATAAAAACTACACTTGGGGATATTAAAATACAGCTATATGACGGTACTCCCCAACATCGTGATAATATCATAAAACTTATTAAAGCAGGTTTTTATGACGATGTTTCCTTTCACAGGGTTATCTCCGATTTTATGATACAGGCAGGAGATCCCTTAACAAAAACTTCAACTGATAAAGCCGTCCCCGATTCGATGAACATATATACGATACCCGCTGAATTTAATAATCTTTATTTCCATAAGCGTGGTGCTCTTGCTGCAGCAAGGCAGGGAAATGATGTTAATCCGGAGATGAGATCTTCAGGGACCCAATTTTACATTGTTCAGGGCATAAAATATACTGATGCTGAATTAGATCAGGCTGAGCTAAGAATTAACAGCAATATTAAACAAGGGTTGTTTAAGAGAATAATTCAGGAGACGGCTGATAGCATAAACAGAACATCAAATCCTGTTACAGAAGGAGAGGTGCAGGAAATTGCTTCTATTAAGATGTTTAATTACCTTGCTAAAAATCCTGACTATAAGATCTCTGAAGAACAACGAAACATTTACAAAAACACCGGAGGTGTTCCAAGACTCGACGGAACATACACTGTGTTTGGAGAAGTCATTGAAGGAATGGATGTTGTTGACAAGATAGCTGGTGTAAGTACTGACAATAACGATAAACCGCTTAGCGATATAAAAATCATCAGAATGAAGATTTTAAATAAATAACTTAGTATTGATATCATAAAAAGCCTATTAATGCTTCAAAAAATTTCTGACCTTTTAAAAGAGGTGTCATCAGTTACTGTAAAGAATCCGGAAGAACTTGAAAGTTTCCGAATAAAATATTTAAGTAAGAAAGGGCTCATCTCTGATCTTTTTGAGAATTTCAGAGATGTGGCTGCTGCAGATAAAAAAGATGTAGGGCAGGAGTTAAATCTTCTTAAACAGAGCGTCCAGGAAAAATACAACTCTCTGAAATCAGAGCTACAAAATACAGAAGAGATCAATCAGGAAATGGATCTTACCAGGCAAGCATATCCTTTTTCATTAGGTTCGCGGCACCCCATTTCCATAGTAAGAAAAGAAATAATAGATATTTTCTCGCGTATTGGCTTTACGGTATCTGAAGGTCCGGAAATTGAGGATGACGATCATGTTTTTACAAAGCTTAACTTTGCTCCTGAGCATCCGGCAAGAGACATGCAGGACACCTTTTACATCTCACGCATTTCATCGGAAGAATCAAGTCCTGAAGATATACTTTTACGCACTCACACATCTTCTGTCCAGGTACGGGTAATGCATAGCCAGAAGCCTCCTATACGTACAATCTCTCCTGGCAGGGTATTTCGAAACGAAGCTATTTCAGCCAGGGCTCATTGCATTTTTCACCAGGTTGAAGGCTTGTATATTGATGAGAATGTCTCTTTTGCTGATCTCAAGCAAACACTTCTTTTCTTTGCAAGAGAGATGTTTGGAAAGGATACAGAAATAAGGTTACGCCCCTCATACTTTCCTTTTACAGAACCCTCAGCTGAGATGGATGTAAGCTGTAAAATTTGTGGTGGAAAAGGTTGTAATGTATGTAAATACACCGGGTGGCTTGAGATACTGGGATGTGGAATGGTTCACCCTAATGTTCTCGAGGCCTGTAATATAGACAGTAATAAATATACCGGGTTTGCTTTCGGCATGGGAATAGAAAGGATGACAATGTTAAAATACCAGGTAAATGATCTGCGTCTGTATTTTGAAAATGATCTTAGATTTCTTGAACAATTCAAAACGGCTTTCTGATACTAAACAAGACTAGAAGTATTGTTACCAACGAAATAAAATTGAGCAAACGATATGAAGCAACAAGACATACAAGTTCCGCTTTGTGAAAAATGTTCACTTGATTCGGGTTCAATTTTTAAACACCTGACTCCCGAAGAGGTTATTAGTTTGAATTACGAGAAGGATTTTCGTCACTATTTACGCGGTGATATTCTCTACCAGGAGGGTAACAGGATAAGTGGGTTTTTTTGTATAAACAGCGGGATAATCAAAGTCTTTAAAACCGGGCTTGACGGGAAGGAACAGATCATCCGTTTTGCAAAGAAAGGTGATATCATTGCATACCGTAGTGTGTTAAGCAATGAACTGGCGTGTACCTCTGCAAAAGTGATTGAAGACTGTCATGTCTGTTTTATTCCTTCTGAAATACTTATTTCATTTATAAAATCAAATTCTACATTTGCGCTTGAAATGATACGGCTGTCATGTCATGAGTTGAATGAAGCCAATTCCTTTATTACTGACATTGCCCAGAAGACCGTAAGAGAGAGGCTTGCTGAAATCCTCCTTTTACTTGTTAATGATTTCGGTATTGATGATCAGCAGTTTCTTAATATTTCACTGACACGCGAGGAGCTGGCCAACATAGTCGGAACTGCAACAGAGTCGGTAATAAGGCTGTTATCGGAGTTTAAATCTGATAAGCTGGTAGAGCTGAATGGCCGGAAGATAAAGATCTTAAATAAAAAAGGTCTTGAAAAAATCAGTAATGTTTTTAATTAATAGCCTGGTTCCTGTTTTACGGTTCTGCTATTAAAAAAGGCTTCCCGGCATATTATTGCTGAACTGTTTGCCAAGATGTTTATAAGCATATTCTGTTGCTTCCCGTCCTCTGGGTGTTCTTTTCAGATATCCTTCCTTAATCAGAAACGGTTCATAAACCTCTTCAATTGTTCCGCTATCTTCTCCTACAGCAGTTGCGATCGTAGTTAATCCAACAGGGCCTCCACTGAATTTATCGATAATTGCAGACAGGATCCTGTTATCCATTTCATCGAGACCATGCTGATCGATATTCAGAGCTTTTAGTCCGTATCGTGTAATATCAAGATCAATTTCGCCGGATCCTTTTACCTGTGCAAAATCTCTTACCCTTCTGAGAAGGGCATTGGCTATTCTGGGTGTTCCCCTGCTTCTTCTGGCAATTTCGACAGCGGCAATATCATCAATTTTTACGTTAAGAATTTTTGCTGATCTTTTTACAATACCAGTAAGTACTTCATGGTCATAATATTCCAGGTGAAACTTAATTCCAAACCGTGCTCTTAAGGGGCTTGTAAGCAAACCCGAACGAGTAGTTGCTCCAATAAGGGTGAAATTATTAAGAGTCAGCTGAACTGATCGGGCGCTTGGCCCTTTATCGATCATAATATCTATCTGGAAATCTTCCATGGCAGAATACAGATACTCTTCAACCACCGGGCTCAGCCTGTGAATCTCATCAATAAATAAGACATCACCCTCCTGAAGGTTGGTAAGAAGACCGGCAAGATCACCTGGTTTATCAAGTACAGGACCAGATGTAACCCTCAGGTTTACCTGCAACTCATTTGATATAATAGTAGCAAGCGTTGTTTTGCCTAATCCCGGAGGACCATGTAAAAGGACATGATCGAGCGACTCGCCTCTCTGCTTGGCAGCGGTCACAAAAACAACCAGATTATCAATTACCTGCCGCTGACCTTTGAAATCGCTAAAACTTAATGGTCGTAACTGTTTTTCAAATTCCTTATCAGCAACTGCTATGATCTCTTTTCTGATATTGATATTCTCATCCATGGAGCAAAGTAACTATTTAATCAGCTTTGTATCACTCTCAGGAAGCTTAATTCTCATGCCATTTATACTTACTTCTGTATCATTCTTATAAGTAATGGTTATCAGGATGTTACCCTCCTCATCAAACTTTTTCAGGGTTTTCTCCCTTATACCCATTTTAAAATACTGCTCCTCTCTAACCTTACCGCTTTCATAATAAAAGCTCTGCAAGCCATCAGGATTTCCCTGCACGTAGCTGCCTTTAAATTTCAGTTTATCATCTGGGTAATATGCTTTCCATTGTCCGTCTTTCAGACCTATGATATATTTTCCCTCTTCTTTAAAATCACCTCTGTCGTATTTCCAGTCTCCGTTTTTCTCGCCATCGGTATATTGTCCCTCTGCAATAATTCCTCCATCAATTGAGTATTCTGTGAACAATCCGTCACGTTGTCCCTGGAAGTATTCTTCTTCCCGAAGCAATTCCCCTGTTTCATAATACCATTTCCATAAACCATCTGGCCGGCCATTATTATAATTACCTGTTTGCTCAACCCTTCCTGTAATATTGTAAAATTTCCATAAACCTGTGCGTCTGTTATCTCTGAACTGTCCCTCTGCCAGCACTTTACCATTTGCGTAAAGATCTTTCCAACTACCGTTACGGTTTCCTGCCTCATCTACAACTCCTTCTGAAAGAAGCAATCCATTATCGTTATATATAAAAGCGTTTTTAACTTTTCCGTCACTGCCAAACTCCCTGTGAATACCCACAGGAATACTGTTTCTGTATGGTCCGCTATATATCAGCTTTCCATCCTGATCGTACCTGTTTGTTATCTCAATGTCTGGTTCTTCTTCAACTCTTGACTTAACAATGGATCCGTTTTCATAAAGCATAGTAAGTATAAGTTTACCACGGTTATCATATTCTTTGTAATAACCGTGCAGCTGGTCATCCCTGAATGTTTTTTCAGTTTTTATATTACCATTCTGATAAAACTCCTTCCATTCTCCCTGCTTCAGTCTTTTATTATCCACTCTGTTAATTCTTTCCCTGCTAACCAAAAAATCATTATTATACTCAAGCAGAGTAATTAAATTGCCTTCAATATCATACTCTTTAGACAGTCCCTCTTTCCTGCCGCTGTTATATGCAATGGTTTGCTGTACTTTCCCATTTGGGAAATATATGTAAGCGATACCCTCTTTCAAATCGCCCGCATAAAGTTCTTTAGACCAAACATATACCCCAAATGAAGCATCCTTTTTATACTTATAATACCAGCCATTTTTTTTACCAAACAAATAGTTTATTTTTTCGGTAGTATCACCAGCCTGGTCATAAAATATCCAGATGCTGTCGAGAAGAAAATTAGTTCTTCTGCCTTCTGACTTTTTTATACCTGTAACATAATAACTTTTCCATAAACCCTCCGGTTTACCTCTTTTCATTAATCCTTCACTTGAAACTGAGCCATTTGGATATTTAAAGACCTGATATCCGTCCTCTGCCACTGCATTTTCCTGTGCGAAAACAGATGAACAGAATAGAATAAAAAATAAGATTACATTTATCTTTTTCATTATTTAAAGACCTAGTTTTTCAGATATTTCCATCATTCTTAATATAGGCTTTTGGGCTTTCAAAAGGATTTTGTTTTCCACAAAAACTTCAGGGTTTTCATTAGTAAGACACTGTAATATTTTATCCATAGTAATAAGTTTCATAAAATTACATTCGCTGCAACCACACGTAGAGTCTCGTGGCGGGGCAGGAATATAAGTTTTACCAGGATTGGCTTTAATCATCTGATGTATTATACCTGCTTCAGTACCAACTATATAACATTTAGCCTTATCTGTTTTAGTATACTGCAATAATGATGATGTAGAACCAATATAATCTGCTACCATTCTTACAGGCAGCTCGCACTCCGGATGAACTATTATCTTAGCATCAGGATTTTCCTTTTTCAATCTGATTATTGCCTCAAGAGAAAATTCTTCATGAACATGACAGGTTCCGTTCCAGATAACAATATCACGTCCTGTTTTATTAAGAATATAATTACCAAGGTTACGGTCAGGAGCAAATAATATTTTTTCTGATACCGGAAGTGATTCAACAATTTGAACAGCATTCGATGAGGTACAAATAATATCAGATAATGCTTTTATTTCAGCCGTGGTATTTACATAAGTTATGATTGTTCTCCCAGGATTCTGAGCAATGAATTTTTCAAAGTTCACAGCTTTACAAGAGTCAGCAAGAGAACATCCTGCGTTTAAATCAGGTATAAGTACTTTTTTTTCGGGTGCTAATATTTTAGCTGTTTCGGCCATAAATTTTACACCTGCAAAAAGAATTATATCAGCACTATTTGATGCTGCTTTCTGTGACAGAGCCAGGCTATCTCCAACAAAATCTGCAATATCCTGAATATCGCCTGTCTGATAATAATGTGCAAGAATGATAGCATTTTTCTCTGCTTTCAATCTTTTGATCTCTGATATATAAAATTCTGATTTTTGATCTTTCATTATAATATCACATTTCTGATTGGTAAACTTAAGCAATAAAATTGTATAGATTTTCGCAATAAAATTGCTTTTGTAAATCTTGTTAACATCATAATATTCTTAATATTTTTAAATTAAATTTATTTATGATGGTAATGATATGCTGTTAATAGTGTTGATAGAAATGTAAGAATTTTGTTGTTTTTCTCATCATCACAAATACATAAACATGTTTTCAACAGAACAAAAAATATACCGTTTTTGATAATCAGTATATTAGCCGATTAATTAACAATTGTTAAGATTGCATTGTTAATACCGTTGTGAAGACAAAAATATAGATTTTAAGGTTTATTTAAAGTTGATACTTTGACATTATTTTCTTAAAACTTTATTTTAATGGCTCTATTGTTGTCTGAAATCCACAAAACAGTTAATAATTGATAAGATTTGATTATTTAATAAACTCTTGTCAGCACGTTATTAACAACCTTTAAAGATTAATTCACACAAGGGCTCTTCTGGTAAAACAAATATATTTATGTTTTGTTATTCTGTTTATAATAGCCTGTCCAAAAAAGATATAAGACTATTTTTTTCTTATAATAAATCAATTATATTAATTTGCGGATTGAAAGCATAAGCTCACTAAAAAGTCAACAAATTGAAAAACAAAAAGATAGCAATAGTATCAGATCATGCGGGGTACTATCTTAAGGAGAAATTGTTAAATTATCTTATTAAGGAGAAGTTTGAGGTTAAAGATTTTGGCTGTTCATCAGAAGAGGCTGTTGATTATCCTGATTATGGTCATCCCCTGGCAAATGCTGTTGCTTCCGGAGAATTTGGTGTTGGAATATCTATTTGTGGTACAGGAAACGGGATTAACATGGTTGTAAACAAGCATCCCGGAATCAGAAGCGCTTTATGCTGGAATGAGGAGATAAGCAGGCTGGCCAGGGCTCATAATGATGCAAATATATGTGCTCTTCCCGGAAGGTTTATCTCTGAATCTGAGGCACAGCTTATTGTAAAAACATTTTTGAATACTTCATTTGAGGGTGGGCGGCACCAGAAAAGAATCGACAAGATTTCATTAAAAATGTACTAGAATGCTTTCAAATTCATGCAGATATGGAATCAGGGCAGTTATTTACCTGGCAAGCATCAGGGAAATTAATGAAAAAACAGGAATTAAAAAGATAAGCAGTGATCTCGAGCTACCGACTCCTTTTCTGGCTAAAATTCTTCAGCAACTAACAAAAAAGAAAATTCTCGCATCATCAAAGGGTCCTCATGGTGGCTTTTCGTTATTAAAAGACCCCAGGAATATTTTGCTTATTGATATTATCAGATCAATTGACGGAGAAGATTTGTTTAATAATTGTGTTATGCATAATGGCACATGCACATGTGTAAAAAAAGAAAAAAAGCCATGCCCGCTTCACGTTGAATATTCGAAAACCCGCAGGGATATTGTCACTCTGTTTAGCAAGACCACAATACACGACCTGGTAACCAATGCAAATAATTCGGACCTTATAGCTATTTGAAAATATTATTCCCCATTCGTACGAGCAACAGCCAGAATAAAGCAGCAACAAGAATTCCGGCAGAATTGGAAATAATATCTATAATACTTCCGGAGCGTGTGTCTGTAAAAGCGAATTGAAGAATTTCCATCAATATTCCATATAAAAAAGGTATAGTGGCTGTAATTAAGAGCTGCCTGGTTCTGTTCACCGAATTTTTGTTTTCATAAAGTATTACCAGCATCAGCCCGAAATACATTAAGAAGTGTATTATTTTATCGAGATAAGGAATATTCAAAAAAGGGACACTGTCAAATGTTTCAGAACTTGCAAGACTGAGGTACATTATCACCAATGCTATTGCTAACGAGAACTTATTCTTCTTAATCATTAAAATATTATTTTACAAAACAGTTTAACCATAAAAGTATTACATGGCGGGATACAAAGTTTGTAAATAAAACAGATTAAATTGCATTCAGTTACCGGAATGATATTTTTTTTGAAAATGGCAGGAATATATTTTCATATCCCATTTTGTAAGAAGCTCTGTTTTTATTGTGACTTTTATCACATAATCTCATCAGGAGATAACTCAATATACTTAGATACGATATTGAAGGAGATTGAATTAAGGAAAGACTACCTGGGTTCAGATACTATTTCAACAATCTACTTTGGAGGAGGAACCCCATCAGTATTGTCAGTTCAGGAGTTGGGTTCTTTATTAAACTCAGTCCATAAGTCTTTTAAGGTTGAAGAGAAGAGTGAAATAACTATTGAAATAAATCCTGATGATGTAAATGCGGAGTATTTAGCCGGCCTTAAAGGGTTAAATATAAACAGGATAAGTATGGGGGTACAATCCTGGAAGGATGATGATCTTAAAATGCTTCACAGGCGGCATGATTCTGCACAGGCGTCAAAAGCGCTAAAGGATGTATTTGATGCTGGATTTGAAAATGTCACCATTGATCTCATCTATGGTATTCCCGGAATGACGTTAAGAGAATGGGAGACAAATCTTGATATCTCTTTTTCCTTTGACATTAAGCATTTATCGGCGTATCATCTTACAATAGAAAAAGGAACCGTTTTCGGGAAAATGGCTGAAAAAGGACTTATGAGCGAAATTGATGAAGAAGAGAGCACTTTGCTTTTTAACATGCTGATTGAAAAAGCTGAAAATGCTGGTTTCATTCATTATGAGATTTCAAATTTTGGTAAGTCAGGTTTTTTTTCAGCTCATAACTCAAATTATTGGAGGCAGGTCAGTTATCTTGGACTTGGCCCATCCGCTCATTCATTTGACGGCTATTCACGACAATGGAACATCAGAGATCTAAAAGGTTATATTAAACTGGTGAATAGAGGAGACTCGTTTTTTGAAAGAGAGGAGCTTGATACAAAGAAACGATTTAACGAATATATTATGACCTCATTAAGAACTATGTGGGGTATTGATCTTGAATATATTGAAAGTACTTTTGAAAAAGAGGGCTACGATTATGTAGTTAATATTGCCGGGAAATTTAAAGATTACGGGTTAATGAAACAGGATAAAAAAACCCTGGTTCTTACAAACCAGGGGAAGATGATATCAGACAATATAATTTCCGAATTTATGATGCCGGGAGATGATTAATTATCTTTTTGTCAGCAAAAAAGTGGTACGTCCGATGAGGTTGTCCTCAAGATAAAGCTCGACACTGTAAGTACCCGTTATAAAATCTCCGGTGTTATCGAGGAATATACACATTTCGATGTCCTGGTTTATGTAATCCACTATACGGCTTGCGGAATATATAATCTTGCTCTCTTTATAATCAAACAGGTTATCTGGGCTGCTGGTAATAACGAGTGAATCGGGTCTTATTACTCTCATATACACCTCTTTCTGGCCTTTTTCAGCAAGAGGATTCTCACGCAGGGTGAAACAAATTCTCAATTTATCAAGAAGGCCAATTTTGGAGGTTTCTTTTCTTTTTTTATTAAGGGCAACAGCAATAATATCTTTAGCCTGTATAACTGATGCAATTTCTACCTTGGTGCTAAGTTCCTCCTTTACTTTAGAAAGCTCAGTATTTGTATTTCTTACCCGGGTTATCTGTTGTTTTATTTCACTGTTTTCGGCCACAAGAATTTTATTTCTGGTATTAAGAGAATCTATCTGAACAATATAGCTTTTCATAATCTCTCTCATTGTTGTGATCTCACTTTTGTATCTTCTTATCAGCTGGGTGTTTGATGCGTTTACCTCTAAAAGCTGAACAATACGGCCCTTTTCTTTTTCAAGGCTGGCATTCAGGGTATCGTTGTTGGTTTTAAGAGTATCATATGCAAAAACCATATTTCTTAATTCATTTGCCAGAGAATCTTTTTCCTGGGTTAGTATAGTCTCCATCTCGACCATTTTATTTCTTTGGTCGAAATACATAACAACCAGAAATATCAACACAATTGAAAGAATGATTGATATTGCTATCATTTTAATAGGCGGATCTTTTTTAATTTCCCTGGAGGGAGGCGTAAGATTTTCTGTATCTGTCATTTATTTAATATTAATTAGAAGATTAAGTTGACAAAAATAATAATATCCCGATAATTATTATAATATCAGATTCAATGATTAAATTTACAAAGAGGCTAATGTTTCTTAATTAATTTATATTCAACAACATGAGTGGTTTTTTTGGTGTAGTTTCAAAGGTTGATTGTGTTGAGGATGTGTTTTATGGAACGGATTATCATTCGCATCTGGGAACAAAACGGGCAGGAATGGTATTTATTGTACCGGGGAAAGGATTCAGGCGGTCGATACATAATCTGGAAAATTCATATTTCAGGAACAAATTTGAGGACGAATTGCATAGATATTCCGGAAACTCGGGAATGGGAGTAATAAGTGATACAGATCCCCAGCCAATTTTATTCAATTCTCATCTGGGCAGGTTTGCCATAGTTACGGTCAGCAGGCTAGTTAACCTGCCGGAGCTGGAGGGTCGTTTTCTGAAGATGAAAAAGCATTTTACGGAAAATTTTGAAGGGAATATTAATCCTACCGAAGTAATAGCAAATCTTATTTGTGAGAAAGATGACTTTGAATCAGGTATTGAAAATGTATTTGAGAATATTAAGGGGTCATGTTCGCTGATGATTCTTACCGAGAGTGGTATAATTGCAGCTCGCGACAAGCTTGGAAGAACTCCGGTAGTTATTGGAAAGAAGGACACTGCATTTGCCGTTGCCTCAGAATCCTGCTCCTTTCCCAACACAGGTTTTGAGTCCGAGTATTTTCTGGGACCGGGAGAGATTGTAAAGGTTACTGCTGATGGATATACCAGGCTTCGTGAACCGGGAGATAAGATGCAGATCTGTTCTTTTCTTTGGGTTTATTATGGCTATCCTCCATCAAACTATGAAGGAATAAATGTAGATGAGTGCCGCTACAGGTGTGGTGCTTCTCTGGCACGCAGGGATAATGTAGAAGCTGATTTTGTATGTGGGATCCCCGATTCTGGAGTGGGCCATGCGGTTGGCTATGGCAACGAAAAGATGATTCCCTACAAACGGGCATACTCAAAATATACCCCAACATGGCCCCGGAGTTTTATGCCTCAGAATCAATCTCAGCGGGATATTGTTGCTAAAATGAAACTAATTCATAATAAAGGTGTTATAAGCGGAAAGAAGATAGTTTTTCTGGATGACAGTATTGTAAGAGGTACGCAGCTGAAGGACAGTACCAAGGATCTGCGCGAATCAGGAGCTACTGAGGTGCATATGAGAATTGCCTGCCCTCCTTTATTGTTTGCCTGCGATTTCCTGAATTTTTCTGAATCAAGGTCTATTTTAGAACTGGCCGGAAGAAAAGCAATCAGGCAGCTTGGCGGTGAAGAAAAAGATATTAAACAGTATGCTGACCCTGATTCGGAAAGTTATAAGGAAATGGTGGATCAGATTGCGAAAAACCTCGATCTGGATTCTTTGGTTTATCAGAGGCTCGATGACCTTGTGGAAGCAATAGGATTGCCAAAAGAAAAATTATGTACGCATTGCTGGGACGGATCGAGCTACTATTAATATAAGGTATAGGGTTGCCGGGATAATTAAGTATTATTAGGAGAATGAAACAGATCACACATCAAAGAGGGTCCGGATATTGGCTTCTTTAAGTTTTTCAATTGTTGCATTGTATCCAAGAGAGAAAAGTTCTATGGCTTTTTCTGGATCAAGGATCCCGTAGTTTCTTAATTCGGGAGGAGCAATAAACAGATCAAATTTCTTTGCTTTTTCGAAGATTTCTTTTGACATACTAAGCATAAAAGCACGTTCTGCGATGCTAATCAGGCCACTTACTTTTTCCATATATCCAACGGGGTTTACAAAGGAACCGATTATAAGCCGGCATTTATTTTCAATAGGTCTCACAGGAAGGTTATCGAGTACACCACCATCGACATAACTAATACCATTTATAATTACAGGTTGGAAAAGCACGGGAATACTTGCAGAGGCTATTACCGGATCGAGAAGGTTTCCTTTTGAAAAATATACAGCTTTTCCATTATGGAGATCTGTGGCAGCAACAACGAGTGGTGTCTTTAATTCTTCAAATGTTGAAGCGCGCAAATTAGCCTTTAATACTTTTGTAACGCCTGATATCTGAAGCAGTCCTTCGCGGGGCAAGGCAGGTCTCATAAAATCGAGCCGGCTTCCTGTATTAAATAGTTTTAATATCTCTTTGGGAGAATAGCCATCGGCGTAAAGAACACCGGCAAGGGCTCCGGCGCTTGTACCTGATATTATGTCCGGAAAAATCCCTGCCTCATTTAATGCCTGTATGACGCCAAGATGAGCAAATCCCCTTGCCCCACCACCACTTAAAACCAGTCCGGTTTTATATAGTTTTTCAGTCATAAATATATAATATTCATATAGTTATTCAATTAAAAAATCAACAAGTAGTTTAATATTAAGGAAGGTAACAATTCCGGCTATAGTTGAAAGTAATGCTATTAAGAAAGGAGAGTTTACATACTTCCCCATAACCTTTTTCGATGAAGTAAGGTAAACCTGAATTGCTACCGTGAAAGGGAGCTGAATGCTTAGAAATACCTGTGAAAGGATAAGTCCTTTAAACGGGTTGCTGATGAAAAAGATTATTATTAAGGCTCCGACAAGAGATATTATTACACCAACCCTGGAATGGTTGTCTTTTATATCATATGGTTCTTTATGCATCCCCGAGACTATTGATCCTCCGGCCATTCCTGATGTTATTGATGAGGCAACACCGGCAAAAAGAAGTGCAACAGCGAAAACAACAGAAGCATTTGTTCCGAGTAATGGTGTCAGAAGGCTTTCTGCCTGTTGAAGCTCATCGACAATAACACCATTTTTGAAAAACGTTGCAGCAGCAAGAATAATCATGGCACTATTTATTGCCCAGCCGATAATCATTGAAAAAAGAGTATCGGCAAATTCAAATTTTAGTTGCTTCTTAATGATTTTCTCATCCTGAAGGTTCCATTGGCGACTTTGAATAACTTCAGAATGCAGGAACAGGTTATGAGGCATTATTACAGCGCCCAGGACGCTCATAAGCAATAGCATCGAGCCTTGTGGAATAGATGGCTTCACCCAGGCAATACCTGCAGAAACCCAGTCGACATCGACAAGAAAAAGCTCGTAAAGAAAAGACAACCCGATGATTGAAACAAAACCGATTATCCATTTTTCAATTTTTCTATAGGAATTTGTCAGAAGCATTATCATAACAAAAACAGTAACCAGTACAGAACCGATCTTTATCGGAATATCAAAAAGCATGTTGAGAGCTATTGCACCACCCAGTATTTCTGCAAGCGATGTTGAGACCGACGCAAGTACTGCAAACGAGAGAATAGCTTTTGAGATTTTTGGATGAATATAGATCGTAGCAGCCTCTGAAAGACACAAACCTGTAGCAATACCCAGGTGAGCAACGTTATGCTGCAGTATTATTAGCATAATTGTTGATAAGGAGACAATCCACAGAAGAGTGTATCCAAAACCCGATCCGGATGCAATATTTGCGGCCCAGTTGCCCGGATCAATAAACCCAACTGTTACCAAAAGACCCGGACCAATATATTTGAATATGTCCAAACCTCCATATGAAGGAGTGTGGTCTTTTCTTTTCAGGTCTTTGAAAAAGCCTATCGAATTTATTATGTGCTTGATATTTAACATATTATATAATATAAATATGTATTATGGTAAATATTTGCTTATTATTTTTATCATAACAAAGATAATCAATGCTTATGGAAATAATTACGCTGATAAACAGGCTGGAAAATTCTGTAATTGTTATAAATTTGAGAAAGAAA
>JFJP01018623.1_pt1 | contig 54403 bp, 36 predicted proteins | sample 431651 | NCBI WGS metagenome assembly JFJP01 (sample SAMN02602958, study PRJNA72255) | Microbial mat metagenome, whole genome shotgun sequencing project. | biome: fresh water; feature: sink hole; material: water; isolation source: purple microbial (photo- and chemosynthetic) mats found in... | reverse complement strand
AGGTCTTGGTCTGGTCGGATGGCGCAGTACCGCCCGTGCTGCCATTGCCATCGTAGGTCACGGGGTAGGTGCTGACGGTCCACTGGGCATAGAGGGTCGCGGCGGCATCGGTGGCGTAGATGGCACCGGCGGCGTAAGCCGTGCCGAGGCCGTTGGCCTGGGTGTTCCAGTTGGAAAAGGTATAGCCAGTCCGCACCAAGGTGCCCGCCCCGGAGAGGGTAATATTGACGCCCTGAGTCTTGATTTGATTGGTCGGAGCCAAGCCGCTTGTGTTGCCATTGCCGTTGTAGGAAATGGTGTAGGTCGGGACGGCGGTCCACTGGGCGTGGAGTGTGACGTTGGTGCCGATACTGAATGTCGCTGCGGGCGTATAGCTTGTGCCAGTTCCGTTGGTGGTGGTATTCCAATTGTTGAACGTGTAGCCCGTGCGGGCAAGCGAGCCCGTGTTGCCGAGGACTGTGACTGTTGCACCATTGGCGTAGGGGCTGCTGGCATCAACGGGGGCGGAACCGCCTGTGTTACCATTGCCGTTGTAGGAGACGGCGTAAATCGGCACCTGTCCTGTGTCGCCAATAGTGGTGAATCTCCAGCTCTGGCTTGCCCAGACGCGATCAGAGGCGTTGCTCGCACAGAAGGTGAAGTAATAGGTTTGTCCTCCCGTCAGGCCGTTTGCCGTATAGCTTACATTGGTGACCACATTGGACCATGAACCGACCGTTGCACTGGACACCCACGAGCCGGTGTTGGTGCCGCCATCACTGGTCCCCCAGTAGACACGGACCGAGTAGTTCGTTCCCGTCGCCGAAAGGGCGGCATTGAACACAGCACCTGTTGCCGTAATGCCGGTCGGTGCCCAGTTGTTGATAATATCACCGCTAAGCACCGGTGCCTCGTACCGATAGGGATGAGCGGTCGGCAGATTGCTTGCCGTACCCCACTTGTTGGCAAGATAGCCCTCGAAAAGCTGGCGTTGTGCAACGCTGACGGTACCTGTGCACATGATGATTTCCCCGATATCTCCGCCGAAATATCCCAGCCCGGCGGGATTTGAGATACGCCCGCCGCCTGCCATCGGACCAATTGGGCCCGCCGTGCCATTTGTACCTTCAGACGATCCGTTGGCGAAGATCTCCTTGCTTGTCCCGACTTTCCAGACATAGTTGAGGAGATTGCCCTGGCCTGCTTTGAAATTATTTGAAATCGCTCCGTTCCAATCGCCCCCCCAGGTGCTCATGCGGTAGGTCGAAGCATTATAGAACCCGACAAACAGACTGTTCGTACTCATATTCCCGGTTGCAGCGCCATATATGCACCTGTACGCCGAGACTTTCGCGACAATGAAGGCGGCATGCGAGACACCGGCAAGGAAGTCCAGGTCTACATTCAGGAAGTCCGTTGCCCCGTCGAACCTCAGAACATGCTTCCCGTTCAAACCGTCCGCCGTATCGGTCGGCTGGTTAGTCGCCGCAGCCTGGGAAGCATGCCGGCTGTGCCCGCTCTTATCCAGCCAGTTGCTGACGCTACCTCCATTTGAAAGCACGGTACTCGCATCGTCAGCATCCAGCCAAAGCCCTGCGTTGGAGACTTGTGTCGGTGACCAGAGCGTCCAACTGCCCATCGACGATGATCCGCTGAATGCTCTGGATGAAGACCATGCGGTGCCGTTCGCGTTCATGGCATAGCATCTGTACCAGTACGTTACATTTGTGGCTAGACCGGTAACATTCGTTGTAAATACCATGTTCTGCGTCACCGTCCCGATGGGGATGACGTTCTGCCAGGCGCTGGTGCTGTTCGCTCCGCCATCACTGGTCCCCCAGCAGAACCATGTATTTGCAGAGTAGCCTTGAGTAAGAACGCCCTGCAGCGCGGCAGAAGACGCGGTCTGACTTACCGCTCCCGTCGAATTGTCCACCACCGGCGAAGGCCAGAAAAAGTTGGCTGTTATGCTTCGCGCATTGGTCATCGGAGACGTAATGACATTACCGGCGATGCTGCAGCCGTTCGTCGCTCCGCTCCAGCCGGTAAACACCCACAGGTTGGAAGCTGCAGCCGTTATCACGGCGCTGCTTCCTGCGGAATACCATGCACTTGTAACATTGATCGAACCTCCCGCCGTGGTATTTGCAGCCAGCCAGTAATTCGTGGTCCATGCCCAAGTCAGCGTGCAGCTGTTCGTCAGCGTAAGCGTGACATTCGTCGGGTTCACCTGGGTATAGCTATTGCACGCAACCGTGCCGCCGGAGGCAACGTACTTGATGGTTCCGCCGCTGATGGAAGGCGAGTTCGTGATGAGGAAACCGAGCGCCGTGCCTGAATTTGTGATCATCGAGCCTGGATTCGCACCGCCATGCGCCGAGATCACCGCAACCGACTTCTTGGAAGAAGGAACAACACTGATCGTTATATATCCGCGGGTCACCGTGCCACCGTAGTTGACCGCATAAGCAAAACTGTCCAACCCGAGATATCCGAGGTTCGGCGTATAGATCATATCAGTGCCTGACACAACGACCGAACCATTCACAGGACTGGCAAAAACGGTATTGCTGGATGCGATACCGGCTACGCCTGGATTAATGGTGAGAGGCGTGTTTTCGTTGCAGCTTACAGCATTGGTGCCTTTCTCACTGATAATCGTCGCCTGGACAACGGTGCGCTTGTTGGTATACGCCCATTCGTCATATAGCCCATTATAAACCTCATCACCGGATGATGTGCTGAACCGAACAGTGAAAGCGTCATTCGAAGCGACCCCGGGCAACCCTGCGAATGTGACCCTCTGCGCGGTATCATAGTTATTGGTGGTAAAATACAGCGTGTGTGGGTTCACGATCACGGACGCGTTGTTATCGACGCTGACATTCACCGTGACATTGCTGCGCGGCGCCAGAATGAACTGGACCGTGTTCGTTCCCCTTGTCGCCTGGGTCACGGTCAGTGCAGTTTCGGATGACGGCATGACCTTGAACCCCGGCGCGCGCATCTGGCAGCGTCCAAGCTGCCAAGCCGTCTCATAGCCGATTTTGCGGCTTGTCCACGTGGTGTCGTTGGTTGCAGGCTTGGGATCCAGGGGACAGCGTCCGGAGTAAAGCGTATACATGTAGGTCCCGACCGCCTCATGTTCCAACTGGTTCATGTGCGGCCCGGTGCCGTCCATCAACGGATTCTGGGTGGGGAACGCTTGATGAATTGAAGCCCACAGCGTGCGGACAGGCAGGTTTCGCGCCGAGTTGCCCTGTGACATCATCCTGTTGGCAAGCTCGTTGTCATGTGCGAACATGGCGCTTACAAAATGATCATTCGCATCTTCAACAGGCTGGTTCCATGTACTGGGAGGTGACCCTTGATATATATAGCCATATGCAAAATCCCAATAGGATGGATTTACCAGGTAAGACTTGTACCACTCGGCAGTGGCCCCGTCCCTCCCGTCATTCCAGGCAATCGGAACCGGCGTGTTAGTCGGCCATTTGGTCCACGGCTCGTCTCCACCGTTGTTATACCAGTCGTTAGTCGACCGGTTCCATGGGCAATAGGATGTGACGCTGACCTTGCACCGGCCAAGAGCAGAATTGGCCGTGCCCTGGAAATACCCCTCAGTACTGCTGCCGCGGGAGCTGAAGTAGATCTTACGCTTGTAATCTGAGCGGGCTAAATATGGATTCTGGAAACTGAAGTCACCCGTATATTGCTGGGCAGTTCTATTGTTCAACTCCGTCGTGTTTACGGTATTGGCCCATGTATCGTTGTAAACGTGGGTTGAAACCGCCGCGCTCTGGTTGTAGATGGTGCTGTAGATTGAAGCTGCCGCAATAAATGCGCCGTCTGCATCGGGGTTCGGATTGGTAAGCGTGCTGCCCTTGATCGCCTGCCAGGCAAGACCTCCGGGAGCCACCTTGATTCCGCCTGACCGGCCGGCACGGTAAACAACATCCTTGTAGTGGGCGATGTTGCGGGATGATCCGGAAGCAGGCCATGGCATAAGTAGAACCGTTTCAGCAGTACCCTTCACTACTTCCTCCGCTATCTTCGCAGCACCAAGCGCAAAAAGACCGGGCGTATACTCAACGGTATAAGGATCAGGGATAAGTATGACATAGTCCCAGGCAATGCCCGCCTCACCCCGCAGGTTCGCCCAGCGGTTGCTCTCAGCACCCTTCGGGAATGGCCAGTGAAACCATGAGGCAAGATTGTATGCATAGGTCGTAGTACCCATAACCGTAGAGGCTGTGGCATAGCGATCCACCACAGCAACATTTACGTTTCCCAATCCGCAACCGGAAAGAATACTCTTGAGCTGGGTTCCTATGGCAGCAGGCGAGAAAGGCTTCGAGTTTCCACCCAGTTGCTCGCTGGTATCATGTGTCGAACCGATAATCAAAACCTGCAGATCGGAGACATCATTGTCAGCAATGGTGATCGTGCCAGCGGCTGTACCTATTTCATATCCGGCACCCGACGCCAGGGTAAGAACAGCGATTTCAGACAGTTCGTCATATACGGTATCGTTCACGGGCGTCAGCGTTACAACCACCGATGTCACTCCCGCTGCAAACGTGACCGAGCCTGCATGGCTGAGTGTGTAATCATTTGTCGCGACAGCCGTACCGCTCAGGTTGAAATTAAGCGTAACAGCCCCGTTCGTGTTGCCCGTGCGGGTGATAGTCCATTTGCCCACATCCGTCCCCGCCTCGGAGGACGAACCATCCGTGACACTCACAGACACCTGCGGTAAGGCAACGGTGGCGACGCCCGTCACCTGTATATCGTCCAGGCAAACGCCATAGCCGTAAGTGGCGTAACCCTCGAATGCGATCCGGCTGCTGGCGCTGTTCGCCGGGAGCGTTATCGTACGAAGCGTCCATGCCGCCACGCTGGTCGTATAGTATGCCAGCTCCGACCAGTTCGTGCCGCCGTTGGTACTGTAAAAGACCTTCAGCGTGTCCTGATCGGTATCCCATAGCGCCTGAGCATGCCAGAATGTTAAAGACATGTTTGCGTATGCCGCCGTCCAGAACACGGGAGAGATGAGTCGGTTGGTGCTGTCAGAGGTAGTGTATAGAGTCGCATTGTTGACCCCGCCGTGTGCCGAGGAGGGATTACCGCCTCCAGCTCCCGTCTGAATCTTCCATGTGGCGCTCCCCGAGATCTGGCTCTGCGTCCAACCGGACGGAAGGTTTGTAGATCCCTCAAAACCCGTATCCAGCAGCACCGCACCTTGTGTCATGCTGGCGCAAATCGTCAGAGTGAAAAACAGTACCAAGTATCGTTGCATTGAACTTCTCATACTTACCCCTTTGCTTAGTCTGTGATGCTGACCCTATGCCATTCTTTGAACTCAATATAAAGATTCAGTTATCAATTGTACATTTCGCATCAAATATAGCCATCCAGACAATCGCGACAAGATATCCGAATAATCGCGACATGTTGCCATTAGTGCTTTACGCTCGGAATTGTCTTATGGGCACAGACAGGCAGGATATGACGATACTATGTAAAGGCAGGTTGGGCGAAGGCCTGTTAATCCTGTCTGAACTATATCGTCAGTGTCCCTGAACGAGGTTTTGTGCCAGGGCGGCGAATTGGCGGGAGGACGAGCCGTCCAGGAAGCGCATGACATTCTGGCGTCCTTTGGCAATCAACACCTCGCGCGACGGTTGCGCCATACGGATCGCCTCCTCCATGGCGTCCTCGACGGCTTCCCGCGTGAGGTCAGGAACGGCCAGCACACAATCCTGCGCCAGTTCCGTCAGCGATGTGCAGGGATAACAGACCACCGGGCAACCGCGCGCCATGGCCTCGACCAACGGATAGCCGAACCCTTCGTATTCCGACAGGGTGACCGTCCAGCGGGCACCGGCATAGAGGGAGCGCAGATCCGCATCCGGCAGATCCGCATGGATACGGATCCGCTCCCGGCACGCGAGCTGTCCGCATTGCTTTTCGATGGCCGGGCGATGCAAGGGGTCGCCGCCTGCCAGCAATAGCATGTGGTCCTGCGCCACGCCCTTGCCGCACAACATGGCAAATGCATCCACCAGCAGCTTGACGTTCTTGTGTGGCTTGAAATTGCCCACGTATAGAAAATAGGGATGTCCCGAGGCGAACCGTTCGCGGGCGGTTGCCGCCCCATCGGCATCCGGGGGTGCCATCCATGTGGCTTCCAAACCCGGATAAAGGACCGACAATTTATGACGGTGCCGGGGAATCAGTCCCCCGAGGTCATCGCCCGTATAAGCCGAATCAACCAGGATCCGATCAGCGCGGGCACAGGCCATTCGCAATTGTATTGACGAGAGGAACCGTTTCCAGGCGGGAAACTCAGGTAATCGCAAGAACATCACGTCATGCACGGTAATGAGCCTGCGGAAGTGGCCGCTAAAGGGAATCTTGTAGTAAGGGCTGAAAAACACATCGACCCCGTATCGCGATGCCAGTCTCGGCAGAACGACCTGATCGATAAGCAGTCGAGGCAGTCCAGGCAATGTTGCCACCCGAATGCCCTGCCAGGCGACCGGCAGATACGCGGGGGTATGCGAGAACGCGATCACCTCGATGCGGGTATCGGCCAGCAGCGGGCGGACAAGGTTATCAAGGTAGCGCCCGATCCCGGTCAAGCGGCTTCCACCGGTAAACTCCCTGGCATCAATACCGATCCTCGTCATTTCAGATATACCCCATGTTCACCCACCCAAGGACTACCGATTCCCATACAGCGATTCCACACCATAACCTTGCCCCCCTGTTTTGGCAACATCGTTCAACAACCCCGTTGTGGCAAAGGACAGTCGGCAGCGGCGGGCTTATGCTCTGAACGTCGGTCTTCGTCCGACAGCTTCTACGAAAACATATTGCCTTTTAGGAATTCTGACATAAAATATGGGCATCAGGTTTTGACCTGAATTATGATTTAGAAGCGGGAGCGAATGGATGGAATCCGAAAATCAGAACGTATCTTCTCTGTCCATGATGGAGATGGCCAAGTTAAGATCCACGTGGACAGGCAAGAACGAGCAGGGCTACGTGCGCCGTGATGCAGCGCTTGAAAAATTGCTGGAAAACCGTAACGCCCAGAACTGCGGGTTGTCTGATCTGCGAGGTATCTGCCTGGCTGGCGAAGATCTGTCCGGGATCGATTTCTCCCGATGCGACTTGTCCGGGGCTGACTTGAGTGACGCAGTTCTCGATAACTGCAAGTTTGTCGGTGCCGTACTCAGGGAATCCCTGCTGCCCCGATCCAGCCTGGACCATTGCCAGTGGGTTAATTCAGACCTCCGGGGGACTGACTTTAGCGAATGTTTTGGAACAAAAGTCGGATTTGGGGCATGCCAATGCCAGGACTCCATTTTTTTCGGAGCCCGTTTACCGGAAGTGACGTTCAGCAAGTCAGACTTGCGCGAGACGGATTTTCGCACCGCCGTTCTGTCCCATGGCAGAATATGTGATGCCAGGTTGCAAAAAGCCAACTTCGCTCAGGCCGACCTGCAATTTCTCGATTTGAGCCAAAGCAATGTTAACGAGGCTGTTTTTTCCGGCACCGACATGAGGGACGCAATTTTCCGCGGAATTAGGGGCTTTGCATCCGCCGAGTGGATTGGCGCAGATATCCGCCAGGTCGATTTCTGTGGTGCCTACCTCGTTCGTCGCCATATAGTGGATGAAAACTTCATGTTTGAATACCGTAATCAAGGGGGGCATTACCGTATCCTTTATTTCCTGTGGGATCTCACGTCCCGTTGCGGCAGAAGCATGCTGCGCTGGTCATTATGCATCGCCCTGGTAGCTATCCTTTTTGCTTTGCTTTACAATATTGTCGAGATTGACTACGGACCCTATCCAACCCGATTATCTCCGCTGTATTTCAGCATTGTGACCATTACCACCCTCGGTTATGGAGATGTAAGGCCAATATCCAGTGCTGCCCAGACGTTAGTCATGCTGCAAGTCCTTATTGGTTATCTGGGGCTGGGCGGAATGTTAAGTATTTTTGCGAATAAAATGGCACGCAGAGCAGATTGATTTCAGATCAATATGATGTGGAGCATGGATGTTCAATTTCCTAAAACGGTTGAAGATAGACCCCAAATCACGGCTCAAGGAAAATTTAGGAAATTTCAGCCTACCTACCTTTCCTTCGGTTGTGCTGGAAGCACTGGACAAGATCCGCCACCCAAAATCTGATTCCGATGCCATTGCCAAAATACTGTCCACTGATCCGGGGCTGACAGTGCGAGTCCTCAAAACCGTCAATTCCGCCGCTTTTTCAACCTCCCGCAAGATAGAAAATATCCGTCAGGCAGTGGCCATGCTGGGGCTCTCCCAGCTTGAAACCATGCTGCTTTCTGTTTCTGTCAGCAATGCGCTGCCACGAGAAAATACCGAATGCTATAATTTCAATGATTTCTGGAGCGCTTCGGTCATGCGAGCCACGATGGCCCGTAATCTGGCGGCTATCATGTGCCCCCGACAAAAGGTCGATTGTTTTACCACCGGATTGCTACAGGACATGGCCTTACCGTTTCTGGTACGTAATTATCCACAGGAGTATCTGCAAATACTGGGGCAGTGGCGATCGCAGGGCGGCAATCTGGCTGACATCGAGCGATCTGTCTTTGACTGGGACCATGCGGAGGCCGCGACCTGGCTCTGCGCTGAATGGAATCTGCCTGAGCGGCTGGCCATAATGATCGGCGGTCATCAGGGTAGTCTGGAGGTGGGACAAGACGTGCCGCCACCAGTGAAAATTGTTTCGCTGTTGCGAGATACAAAGCGTGATAATGGGATGACCTTGATTGCTTCTTTACTGCAGAATGACTTTGACTGGGATGAAGAGCGAGTCAAACGCTTTCTTGATGACAGCCAGGAATCATCCAAGGAGCTCCTGCGCATGATTACCGGATAAGAACGGGTCAAGCGCAGGAACCGAAGCCTGAAGCTTCGGACACGTTCAGATCAAAACTCTCTTTAATGGCGAAAACGAAAGAAAAGTGCCGCATTATCATATTCTAAAATTCGCAAAGGCCGATTCGGCAGTCTTTCTCGTTTCTGATAATTGCGAATTTTGTTAGTTTTGTTCAATTCTTTCAATTCTCCATGAAACCATGCTAAATCCAACCCAGAAGTCAGATATATCAGGGTTGGCACGGCAAGTGCTGATATATATTCCGTCACGCTAAGGTGGCGTGAAACACTGTAAGAAGGGTGCTCGTGACCCAACCAAATGAAGGAGGAATGCGATGAAGAAGATGAAGTCAGGTTTCACACTGGTAGAAATTATGATCGTGGTAGCGATCATCGGTCTGTTGGCCTCGATTGCAATCCCGTCGATTGTCAAGTCTCGCCAGACCGCGCGTAAAAATTATTGTGTCAACAACCTCCGGACTATTCACCACGCCACACAGCAATACATCACGGATGAGAACCCGGCAAATGATGCTGTAACTATCAACGATGTGATTCCTTACATTGGAAAAGGCGCTGAGATGCCTGTATGCAAAGACAGCGGAACATACGCACTCGGCACTGATGGCAATGCGCCCACTTGCACAAAGTCTGCACTTGGCCATGTATTGAACCTCTGATCGGTTTTTAACCTGAGCGGATCTTCTTCGGAGGATCCGCTTTTTTTTGTCGTTTTTACTGAACAACTCAGATTTAGTATAAAGGAAATTGTATGGCCGAAATGGTTGAGAAGATCTGGCAACGCATCGTAGAATTGAGCAAGAATGAAAAATTGATTTTCATGATTTGCCTTCTCGTCCTGCTTTATATTCCCTTACGGATCAGTGCCTATAATTACACCCCGAGGGACGATATCAGGCGGCACGTGGCCAAAGTCGTCAGCGGTCGCGACTGGCCCGACATTCTCGTGATGCGCGACGAATTTCAAACCCAGGATCACAATGCGGGCTGGCATACCATCCTCGGATTTTTTCACTCGCTCGGCCTTGAAAAGGAATCGCTTTTGCTCTTGAGTTTGTTCGGGCTCTTCTGGAGCTTGGCAATCGCAGGGTTGTTCATTCACCGACATCGCCCTCTGGCGTGGGTTGCTTCCCTGTTTTGCATGTTGCTCGTCTCCTCTCCTCAACGGTGGATGCTTGGCCGCCCCTACATTCTAAGTTCCGCAGTCCTCCTGATCCTGTTGGCCCTTTGGAAAGCAGAGCAGGCGGATTCTGATCGTAAACGAATTTTCATCACGGCGGGATTAATTGCCGTTGCAGGTTGGGTTCATGGCGCCTGGTATCTGTTCGTGCTGCTTCCGATTTGCCTGGTCATGGCAGGCCGCATTAAGTGCGCATTGGCCGCCTCGTTGGGTTGGCTTGGCGGAAGTCTTATTGCGGGTATGCTGACAGGCCACCCATTCCAGTATCTTGTCTTGCAAGTTTCACAAACTCTGGCGAGCACGGGATCGGCACCGGTTCAACGCCTGCTTGTGGGTGAGTTTCTCTCCCAGATCAACATCACAGCAATCATCGTGTTAGCGTTTATCGTCGGCATAGCGTCCTTAGCGAAGCTCCCGGCAACAATAATTTTGCGGAACCCGGCATTCTGGTTGACACTCACAGGCTGGATCCTCGGCACAATCAATGGCCGTTTCTGGATGGACTGGGGAACTATAGCCATGCTGTGCCTGACTGCCCAGGTGTTTGCAGAACTGTGGCAAAAATATCAACATCGCCTTGGCGTATATCGACCAGCGTCGATCGCACTGATCATCATCGGCTTTTTCTTTGCATTTACCGCCGACAGCGGTTCTCGATGGTCAAATAGCGAATTTGATGATCCCCTGCGGATTGAAGATCCTGCCCATGAAGGTTGGTTACCCGATGCCGGAGGGATCCTATATAGCGATTCCATGACGCTCTACTACGACACATTCCTCGCAAACCCGGATGGCCCTTGGCGCTATATCCTTGGGCACGAACCCGCCTTGATGCCTGAAGATGACTTGCAAACCCTTCGACAAATCCAGCTTTACAACTACACGCTGGATCATCTGTACAACGACTGGATCAAGAAAATGACACTGGCCGACCGCTTAATCCTTAAGCGGCCTCCAAAACAACAGCCCGAAATTCCCGAACTGGAATGGAAATACGTTGCGTATTTCACATGGAGCGGGCGACTTCCACGCATCCCTGAAACAACCATCGAGGCAAATCCATGACCGAGATGGGCAGCCAAGCGGAGCACTCAAAATCCATGCGGCATTTACAATGGCTGCATTTTCTTTTTCCATTGTTCCTTCTGATCAGTACCCTAGTCGTCAGTTTTGACAAATGGGCGGATCCCACGGTTGACTTTGGAAGGGATTGCTATGCCGCCTGGCGCGTCACAGCGGGTGAACGCTTATATGAAGACATCTACTGGTTTAACGGACCGTTAAGCGTCCACCTGAATGCGCTTGTGTTTTCGATAGTCGGTGTCTCATTGGATTCGATCCAGTTTTTCAATCTAGGATTGATGGTCTTGTTCTCGCTCCTGCTCTGGCTCACATTCATGAATTACTCGGCAGCGTGGATCGCAACGATCAATGTTTGTGTATTGATTGTTTTTTTCGGGATTGGTCAATATACGGGATATACACTCTACTCTTATATAGCACCTTATTCACACGAGGCGGTGCATGGGCTTTACCTGACTTGGGGGGTTATGCTGCTATGGATGCCTACTCGTGAGGCTGGCAAACCATGGTTTCGAATCGCAGGGCTGGCCATACTTCTGGCCGCTATTCTGCTCACGAAAACCGAGTACATCATTGCCGCAACCGCGATTTCGATGAGTGGGATGTTCTTGCAATCTACGCGGTCAGGCTTTGCTTATACCCTCAAACATGTACTCCTTCCGCTTCTGGCGACAGTGTTGGTGATGGTCCTTGTTTTAAGTGCGGTGATGGTCCTTTCCTACGACACAACATTCATGATTAACGCGTGGGCCGCACCATTCCGGCATGTTTTCAATCCAGCCATCGGGAAATTGCCATTTTACCTGAATAACAGTGGCCTGGATGCCCCTCTGCGATCACTTTATCGTATCGCACAAACCTCAATGATCACGTTGATTTGCATTGGACCATCCTATCTGGCGGCAAGAATGTCGGTAAAAATCCCATACGCCATCCTGCTTGGCCTGATAGGGCCAACGATCGCAACGGTATGCCTGATCTATGCAAAGAAAACGGTATATCTCTCTCTGGCGGCTGCGCTCCCGGTTATCTGTGCCATGACGCTGGCAATCACAGCAACAAAACTATGGAAAAACACTGATGATGACCATCTTGCCTTTGATTTCATACTGGCGACCTTTGGGGGCTCTTTGTTGCTGAAGATCCTTTTGAATTCAACGATTTCCGGCTACGGTTTTGTGCTGGCGCTGCCCGCATTCATGCTGGCTGTCCATGGTTTGCTCAACCGGATGCCAGGCCGGATAATCTCATTTCAGCACCGTTGCGTTTTTGTGGTTGGCGCAATCACCACGCTTTCTATTTTCATGTATCCGTTCCTGCAATCTTCATACGGTTACGTCTATCCTCGGCAGCAAATCAGCCTGGCAGGTCAAGGGGGGGTACTGCTAACCGATCAATACCGGGGTCCCGCCCTGCAAGAGACGCTGCGCTGGATTGATCAGCATATTCCCTCGGATGCAACCTTCACCGTGCTTCCTGAAGGGGCTATGCTCAACTTTCTTACGCAACGAGTGAGTACGGTACCTATTCTCAACTTGATGCCGCCGGAGTACATCATGTTTGGGGGAGGCAGGATCCTGCAGGACTTCAAGAACTCGCCCCCGGACTATATTGTACTTGTCGACAAAAGCATGCGTGAATATGGCATCGGCAATGGATTTGGTATTGATTTTGCGCCTGAACTCATGGCTTGGATCAATCAGAATTACCAGAGCGTGTTCGCGGTTGGGCCGGTGCCGTTCACCCATGCAGGGTTTGGCACACGTATTCTAAAAAAGACCTCAGATTGATGTTTATGCCAAAAAGTTTATCCAGTATTCGAATTATTGCGCTTTTGTGCTTTACAGCGTCAGCCATCGCGATATGGTCAACGTGGGCTTACCATGGCAAACCGTATCAGGGGATTGATGATGCAAACATTTTCTTCAATTATGCTGACAACCTAGCCAACGGGCACGGCCCAACGTTCGGCTTTTGCCACACTCGCGTAGAGGGATACACCTCTACGCTTTGGATGTTGCTCTCGGCGCTGGCATTCTGGTTGCATGGCAACGAAATGCTGCTCTTGATTTTCTCTGGGATCATGCTTTTCACAACCCTTTTGTTGTTGACTAGGCTATTCAGGCAACGCCTGAACGACCCGCGTGATTTAATACCATGGTGCATCCTTTTGCTTTTGATCTCCCTATCCTCGCCATCGTTCGTTACATGGACGACCATCACACTCATGGACACCGGGGTATGGACGCTGATCATTATGAATCTTGTCTTTCTGCTCTGCCAGGCAGCCCCGCATCCCTTATGGCTTGCCATGATCATCATACTCTGCCCGCTGGCTCGCCCAGAGGCCATGCTCGTTGTTCCCTCATTCTTCTGTATACGTTGGGTATTACTCATCAGGACGCAAAAGCAGATCCTCCGCGAGTTGTTGATATACGGAAGCGCGTTTGCTGTGTCGCTCACCTGTCTAACGTTATTTCGCCTCTGGTATTTCGGGTATCCTCTACCGAATACGTTTTATGCAAAAGTTCCGCCATCGCTATTCTACCGCCTCCACGAAGGATTCCACTATGCATCCGCTTTTTTTCTCTCTTCGCGCCTAGCGTGTATGACGGTGATCGCAGGCATCACCTTGCTTTTTTTCAGCCGTTGCATTACCCTAGAATCCTTGAAAAAGCGGCCAACCAAGACCCTTCCTGCCCAGATTTTCGCATATACATTAATCTTGATCATGCTACCGGTTTTGGCGGGTGGAGACCATTTTCATATGTACCGATTTATGCAGCCAGCATGGCCATTTTTATGCCTTCTTCTGGTTTGGCTACTTGTTGATTTGGTCGGATTGCTGGCCGTAAGATTCCCTACTATAAAAGACCTCTCATCGCGCATCTGTCTATTGATTACGTTGTCGGTGGTATGGACCATCGGACCTCAGTTTTCATGGGCCCATTTGCAAGACGGCGCATCCCCGCTGCTTCTTGAATTTCACATCGCTCGCAAGAGTCTGGAAACCGGAGCAAAACTTAACCAAATTTTCGGCACCATTGAAGATAAACCCAGCGTAGGCGTTATTATCGCCGGAGGAACGGCAAGAATTTATCAGGGGGAAGTGATAGACCTTATGGGGTTAAATAATATTGCGATTGCACATAATAAGGGCAACAGGATCGGTATTCGTAATCATGCCGCTTTTGAAATCCCAATATTCTTCCAACTAGCGCCCGATGTATTACCCGTCCACCCAAATGACTCTTTTTTGAGGAGTGCCCTTAAGTTTCTTTTCGATTCCCCCGATTTTTACCATGGTTGGACGTATGGCAAGCTCTCGTCACGAGATGTTCCTGGCTGTTCTCTTGAAACTTTTGCAAAGAACAGTTTCATTGAGCGCAACCGGGAAATATTGCACTTTGATCAAACCCTGCAGCGCATTCCAGACGGTCGCTGGATCCCTATTCGGGCAAACCTCCCGTAGTTGGCAACGATTTAAAAAATAAGATGCGTCTGCCCTGTTCGCTGCTTGACCACACGCTGTAGGCTTGATAGGATCATGATTATTGCATTGGAGATATCGTAGCGCAGTCTGGTAGCGCGTTTGAATGGGGTTCAAAAGGTCCCGAGTTCGAATCTCGGCGCCCCGACCACTCTCCCAAAGCAAAATCCGCATTCCAGCTTTGCCACGAGCGCTCCCCTCCGTGGCGCGGCTACAGAGCTCCCGTTTTCCCCCTTGCTAGGTCGGCGTATTCACAACGGCCTTTGCCACGGACGGCACGCGCGACTCCCACGCCGACTCGTCGGTTTTCAACCAGCCTAGCCTGCGGGCCTGGGCGTGGGCGACGTCACAGAAATAGGCCACTGGCTGGTCATACGCACCGTGTTCCGACCAGGAGAGCGCGGGGCACTGCTCGCAGAAGCCATATAGGAAACACCGGGCACAACGCGCTGGCGGAGGCTCACACCCCTTGGCTGCAAAGGCCCTTAGCGCCTCGTCCAGCGTCAGGCCAGCGGGAGCATCACTGCCGTAGATATTCAGCGACCGCGCCGGGTCGCGCAAGGCACCGCATGGCTGCACATGACCATAGGCGTCGACACAGACATGACGGCCCGCGCCACAACCGGCGGCCAGCCCCGCATAACGCTGAATGAATTGCCGGGCCGATTCGGCATAGGCCGCCTCATGCCGCCGCAACAGGGCGAGGCCATCGGCGGGTGAAATTCGCACTGATTGAATCATCCGATTACGGACCGGATCATCGCGCCGGTCGCGCAACCGGAAGAACAGGACCAGGCTGGGGATACCGTCGATGGCGCCGAGACGGCGGCCCCATTCCTCGAAGGCATCCAGTTCATGCCGGTTCGCTGGCAAACAGGCATACTTGACAACGAAGGGAATTTGGTTTTCGCGCAGCAGCCGTACCCCGGCCTGTAGCCGGGTATGGGTACCCGCCACGCGGGTGACGGTCTCGACCGATCGGGCGGACATGCCATAGACCGTGACCTCGATCGGTTCCAATGGAGGGACAGCTTTCATCAGCGTCGCCAGCGGCGGGGTCAATAACGTGGCGTTGGTAAAGAGCTGCACCTGGAACCCCTGGCGTCGCGCATACAGATAGAGCGTCTCGAAATCCGTGCGTAACAACGGTTCCCCGCCGGTGAAGCAAACCCGTTTACAGCCCAAGCCCGCCGCCTCCCGCAAGACGCGCATCACCGTTTCAGTATCCATCTCGCGCGTCTTGGCGGATGCATCCTGCGCCGGCCGATTGATGCAGCAATGCTGGCAATCCTGATTGCATCGCTCGGTCAGCTCCAGCGTCAGCGATAAGAGCCTGTCCGATGCCTCCCGCGGGTCTTCAGTCGTGACATACGCGCTCATGACATCCTTTCCGCCAGCCGCTTGACGATATTGCCGGAACGATCAAATTGCATGATATCGACATGACTTTCGCGAACCAGGGATTCCAGCACCCCGAGCACTGTACGCCACCAGGTATCGGTTGGCAGCGGACGGATCAGCACCGCTAGCAGCGCATGCAGGATGGCGGATGGATCGGTCACGGGAATCAGGCGGTTCTCGCCGCTTTGCTCCAGCAGGAAAATGCCGCCGAGGGGCGCGGATGCTGGCGAGACATCGGGAATCGACCCGTGGCTCCAGGTGCCGTGAACCTGCCAATGGCCATCGAGCCTGCGGACGATGATCCGGTCGTCGCAAAGCACCTCCGTCTGCCGGAAACATCCGGCACGGCGAAGCAGCTCCACAGTGGTGGATTTACCGGCGCCGGATTTGCCGGCAAACACGAAGGCCTTGCCATCCAGGATGACCGCGGACGCATGCAGCAGAAGCCCCTGCCGGTCGGCCATCAGCGGGCACAACCAGATCTGGTCGGTCGGCAGAAGGGCAATCGAGGACCATTCGCCGCCCACGATACCCGCAGCGGTTTCGGGGCGGTGATAGACACAGGCATACCGGTAGTCGTCCGAGAAGACAGCCAGGCAAAACGGAGAATCCTCCCCGGCCGCCACGCAACGGTAGAACCAGATACCATCCCGTACCGAGAGGATCCAAGGCGGCTGACGGTAGGCAACCGTGCCGAGATCAAGGGCATCGAGGGGGGGCATGTCGAACACATGCGAGAAGCGGATCGCCTCGGCCCCCGCCTGCTCAACGGCAAACGCCAGCAACTGGGGCTTGACGCGGAATGAGGCTGGATCCAGCGTGCTGCGCAGCCGCACATCGACGCCACCCACCCGGAACGACTGGGCATGCCGCCAGACCGGCCTCATCGCCTCCAGCCCTGGCCAGGTCAGCATGTCGATTTCAGGATGCATTCGGTTTCCTCATCGCCATCAACAGAGCCCCAGCAGCCTGCGGCCTTGCATTCCTCCGCCGACGTTGAAAAGCCCATCCAGTGCTGCCAGGTAGGGCACGAATTCACCCTTGTGGGGATGCTGGGGATAAACCGGGTGCTCAAACGTCTGGAATTCGAGCGTTAGCCCTTCCGTTGCAAAACGGTCGATATCCAGATAATGCCGTCCACCTGCACCGGACAAATAGGTGTCGGCACCCACCTGTCGGCAGATATCGATCAACCGCAGGGTTGGATCATCCCGCAACCCGTCCATCCGCGAACTGCGCCGTACAGCGTTCCGATCCATCTCGAACACATTCATCAACCACTCCACACAGGCAATGTTCAGTTCCGCCAGGTTCGGCCAAGGTCGCTGGATCAGATCGGCGAACCCGGGCATATAGGCCGCGAAGAATGGCGTTTTGGCATAGTTCACCTCGAGGGTACGCAGCAGCTTGCCACGCCACTTCGGCTCATCGCTCAACTGGACCGCATTCAGGCAATCCCCGAACCGGAACTGAACCGGCGCCGTGATCCACTGCGACATGCCGCCCACTCGCATCCGGTTCCGGTTCTGGTACTCGTTCTTCTTGAACTGCACATCATCCAGAAACACGAACACATCCGCCGCCTGAATCTTATGCAGGTACCCAAGCCAGGGAATGAACTGCGGTTGATGAATGGCACATTTCATGAAAGCACCTCACGATAAAGCTGGCATAAACGTTCAACCATGTATGACTCCGAGAACAGGGGATCCATCGCCCGCATGGCTTTTTGCCCGGCCTGCTGGCGGAAACTTTCATCCGTCGCCATGCGAACCATCGCGGCGGCTAGCGCGGCGGTGTCTTCTTTCGGGAACAGGATCCCGGTGACGCCATCCTGGATGACCCGGTCCACCCCGCCCGTTGCCGGTCCGATGGCGGGCAAGCCGCTGGCCATGGCCTCGACAAACGCCCGTCCCATCCCTTCGTTCCGACTGGCCAGCACGAAGCAATCCGCCGCGCTCAGCACTGGCGTAACATCCTGCAGCTCACCGGTGAAGACCACGCGTCCGGCCAATCCCGTCGTCTCGACAAGGGCCTCAAGGACCATCCGTTCCTCGCCATCACCGACAATCACCAGCCAGATATCCTGACTGGCCAACTGCCGGACGACATCTGCAAACGCCGTGATCAACAGATCAAACCCCTTGATGGGCGTCAGTCGACCAACGGACGCAAACACCACGCTTTGCCCGGTCATTCCCGATCGGGATCGAAACGATCTACCGACATCCTCCGGCACATTCCGGAAGACATCCAGTGGAACACCACTGGGGATCGTGACGAACTGCCCCGGGTGGCCGATCTTGCGTACCAGCGATTCCTCGGTCTCGCGATCCGTCAGCGAAACCATCCGCGCGGTCATCGGTGCCGCCAGACGTTCAAGCCAGACAAATACATGCGTCACCAGCGTCCCGAAATAGCCATAGAAGATGTGACCATGCGGCGTATGGATGCAGGGGATGCGGCAGACCCACGCGGCCAACCGACCCAGGAGTCCGGCCTTGGAGGTATGCGTATGCACGAGGTCGAAACGTTCCTTTCGAAAGATGGAGACCAGCTTGAAAAAGGCGCGCCAATCATCCAGCGGGGAAAAGTTGCGTTTCAGGCATGGCAGATAGCGCACATCAAGGGACCGGCCAGCCAGCATGTCGGCAAGGTGTCCGTCCGGATCCGCAGTGTAACCGTAGATCAGGGTGGTCCCGAATCCGTGCTCGCGCTGGCGATCGGCAGAGACTAGGGTATTCGTCGCCGAGCCACCCTTGTCAAGACGGGTGATAACGTGGGCGATATGGGGCTCGATTTTGACTATGGTGGGGACTTCCACGCACAGGCTGGCTGCATCGTAAAGCTGCCTGCTGATAACCGCGTCGCGAAACAGGGCATGGGCACGTTCCATTCCCTGACGACCGAGCTGCTTGCCAAATGCCGGGGAGGTCAGGATCCGCTTGATCGCATCCGCAATCACCGCTGGTGATTCGGGGACAACCCGTAAACCACTGACACCATCATCCACGGCATCTGCCGTTCCGCCGCTGCGTCCCGCAATCACAGGCAGCCCGCATGCGTTTGCCTCAAGATAAACAATCCCAAAACCTTCTGCGCCACTTTCCATGCCCGATTGCTCTCGGCTAGGCATAACAAACAAATCAGCAGCATTATACCAGTTGATTAGTTCGTCATCCGGTATTCGCCCGACAAAGCGCACATGCCCCCCCAGTGCATGTTGCTGCACAAGCGCTTCGAGCCTGCCTCGCATGCGTCCGCCACCTCCGACAATCAGCAGTATATCAGGAATTTCCGTTGCCAGCAGAGCTACGGCTTCTATTAGCCGATCGGTTCCCTTATGGGGATCGAGGCGGCAAACCGACAGCAGAACTTTGCGATTATCCAAGTCGAGCTGGTTGCGGAGTCGTGCACGGTCCGTTAGTGGATGAAACCGATTCAAATCAACCGGTGGATTTATCACTTTAATCTTCTCTGCCGGAATACCGTATTCGATCCACAGGTTACGCGTCCACGAACTATTCGCAAAAAGGCAGGCAGCCCGTATAAGTACCGGCCTCAGCACCAAACGCCAGAAACGGTGGTCTGCGAACTTCGCCCGCTCGCCGCCGTACACATGAATGCCATAGGGTATACCGAAAAGTAGATTCAATAGGCAGCAAGCCCAGCCTCCAGCGCGGAGCTGTCCGCAATGGATGAATCGGATATAGCGGCGTTTCCTCCAGCAAAGCACATGCAGGAAAAACACCAGCGGCATGGCCCACCCCCCGGCGCGCACCCGACGCACATCCACGCCCTGCATGACGGTTTCCGTCCTAGCCGTCCCGGGCAGCAGGCGCGTCAGCACGGTCTTCGTGCCGGGATAGGAACGCGTGATCAGCTCAAAATACGTGGACTGCCCGCCACCGGTAGGCGGGTAATCCGCAGTAATGAACAAATCAAACGATAGTCGTTCCATCCGCATGCTCTCTCTCCCCGTTCTACCAGCGGGTCAGTATTGCCTGTGCCAGGCGTCGCCCAGCCTCCCGATACTGCTTTGGGGTCATCAGGGTTTCCCGACAGACTGTGTAGGGCGTCATGATGGTCAGGGCGCAGCAGCCGCATGCTTTATGTGCGTATTCCGACAGGCCCGCCGCCCCTGTTCCCTGCGTGTTTTCCGTCATGCGGATGAAGGGATCGGCAGCAAACTCAGGGCCTAGCGCCTGCTGCATGATATGCGTCCATGCCAGACGGTTCCGCTCTGCGTCCGGTGCCGCCGAGTCGACGGAAACATGGATGCCGTCGTTATCGCGGATCCCGGCCGCCTGCAGGTCAACGATCAGTTCCGGGCGGCAGCGCTCCGCCCACCGGCTCATGTCAGCTTGCAGGACAACGCCTTCGTATCGCATCGGCGGTTTCGTCCACACGCGTCCTGCCGTGAAATCCCCGGCGTGGTCGCCAGCAATCACGCCATCGAGGTTGGCGAAGGGTGTGCTCCATATACACCAGTTCGCGGGGCGGGCACGGGAGAGGGTTTCAAGCATGCCATCGAGAATCCAGGATCCCGGAGTTTCTCCAGGATGCTGCCGGGCTAGGAGATATAGGCCGCGTGGCGCGGTGGTTCCCTTGCCTTTGCCGCCGACCCGGTTGTCGAGGCGTGTCAGCAGGCGCCCCCCCTGGGTCAGTCCGATGCATTCCTCGCGCCAGTATCCCTTGGCGCGCTGTAGCATCACGTCGAGCTCATCCCGTCCATAGGGATGACAAAGGGCGAGCTCGACCCGTGCAGCCGGATAGGGAATGGTCCAGTGCAGCAGGGCTTGTCCATCGTCAAGCGTTGTGACGGTAGGTGCGCGCAGGCGGTTCCAGCTCTTACCGGTCTCGCGGATCACGGGACGGCAGTCTTCGGGATTCATTTTTCCCGGGTACACATCGAAAAACCTCAGGGTCAGCGCCATCGCCTCGGGAGCGGGCACTGGAGGATCGGAATCCTCGATCCGGAAATAGAACCACAGCGCTGCGGGGCCGCCATGCGGATCGGGGGCGAAAACCAATTCCGCAGTCGGGGCCTGCGGGGTTGACAGCACGCGCACATTCGCGCCAGGGAAGCGGTTCAGAACACGAATAGCCATGGGGTTACCCTCCTGTTTTCAAGTATCTCGTTAGAACTGATGTGACCAGGTCAGCAGTGCGCCGACCGTGTCGCGCGTATACACCATATCGGGGTTATCGCTGGTGCGATCCGCATGGGATGCGTACAGCGACAGCAGGGTGTTACGGGTCAGGCGGACGCCGGTCGACAGGCTCACCGTCAGTGTCTCGTAATCGCTGATCAGATCCGCCGGGAGCGTATCGTCAACCGCCTCGTCATTCATACGCATCGCATACGTCGTATTCAGCGTCAGCCGCAGCAGCCGGGTGAGCTGGTGCTGCAGATTGAGCGACGTCGTCCAGTCGGAATAAGGATTTCGGTTATCATCCTGCGGTTCCTGACTGGAGTAGGTCGACGACAAGCCGCCGGGGAACAGGCCGCGATTCCAGCTCAGGGTATATCCGATGGTATCGCTGATATCGACGCCCCCGACGAAGGACTCTTGCAACGAACGCTGGAACGACAAGCGCTGACCGTAGGCGTCCGAGATTTCATGATTCAACCCCAGGGACGCCTGCATACTGCTACTATCGGAGTCCGCCCCGCTGCCGCCACTGCTGGTCGATAATTGATAGCCCAGCGATGTATCCGCCGTCAACCGGCGGGCCAGGCGCAAGCCGGTGAATGCGCTAAGGCCGTAGATGAAGATATCCGCCCGTTCAGATTCCGTATAGAAACTCTGGGAGGCTGTCGACAACAGGCCGCCCGCGATGAATGGGGTGAACGACCGCCGATAGGAGAGCATCTCGGCATAGGTTGCGCCCTGCTGCGCTTTGAATTCATCGTCGAAGGGAATCGTGTCCCGACGCGAGGCGGCGGACGAGAAACTATCAATCAGCGACGGCTTCCAGTCCCAGTCCATGCCCACGGTATTCTGCAGGCTGGAATACTCGCGACCGCCATACCGATCCGTCAACCCGCGCGTATCCACATAATCCGTGCGGTAAAGAATGTCATCATAGACGAGGATACGGGAATCTCGCGACGGGTTGAACTGCGACGAGAACGTCGCAAAGATGCCTTCATCTGTAAGGTCAATCTGCAGCTCGTCCTCCTGCGTCTGCATGGGGAAATAGCGGTAATTGACACCGAGGTTGATTTCGAGATCCAGCTTGCGGGTGATCATCAGGTAATTATTGAGCGTCATGCTGGAGACCATCGGGAACTCCATGCCGTCGTCAAGCACATCACCGCGCCGGTTCCCTTCCAGGTAGTCGATCCCCGCGCCGGAAAGTCGCGTATAGCTATAGCCGATGCTCTGGGCGATGCCGACGGTCGAGAAGAACGGTCCGAGGCGGATGGTGGCATATTCGGGTGGCTGGATCTCGCGATGCTGGTCGTACCGTAGCATGGTCGACTGGCCGCCCCGAGCACGCACCCCGCTACGGGCGGAGCCGATCGACGCCGCCCCGCCGGGCATCACCGCCGGGGCCATATCAGAACGCCCGCCCGTATCGACGCCTGTTGACGATTCGCGCTGTTCGACCTCCTCAAGACTGTAGTCCGCCGTCTGTCCCGCAGCCGCCTGGGCAAGCGCCAACAGCAGCACAAGGATCCGTGCATCGTATAGCCTCATGGTGTTTCTCTCCGTCGATAGAGGCGCAACCGGGTTTCCCCCTGGCCGAATTTCGCGATCTCAAACAGCGGGACATAGTGCTCAGCAATGGCCTGCTGCAACAGAGCTTGCGTGGATTCGGCGACCGGCACGATCCGGGGGGCATGAATCGCCAGCCACCAGTCGCTGCACGCCACCACGGCAGACTGGCCGCTTTTAATATGACCGCGGAGCAGATTCGCATTCAACACATGAAACCGGCGCGCCTGCGCATCGTCCAGATCTGGAAAGAAGCAGAATGGGCCCAGCTCCATGCCATCCGGTACACGTAAGCCGGCCTCGACCGCCAGATAGGTATCCTGCGTCAGCAGCAGCGAATCGGGGGCGACGGTCGACGTGACCTGCTGCGCTGCCGAACGCAACCCCTGCAAGGGCGTTGCCGTCTTCAACGGCCACCAGATCCGGTCGCGACCGGAAACCATCCACCCCTGCAGGAGCGGGGACGAGAGGCTGTGCGCCATCATCAATGCCATGGCCCCGGCCACCGCCATGGCACGTCGCCCCGGACTCCACCCTTGCCGAAACAGCAGACTCACCGCAGGGGGTACCGACAGCAGGACGGCCAGCGGCATGGCGAAGACCTGGTAATCATCATAGGGAAACGGTGCCGCCAGATGGACTAGGGTAACCCCCGCCAACCCCCAGCCGCAAAGCCTCGGCAGGCTCCGTGCCAGCACGTTGCAATGTCCCGAATCGGCATGATCACGTCGACGCCAGCCAGCCAGCCCCAGCGCCGCGACGACAAGCAGCGGGAAGTAGAAACCCGCGACCCGCAACAGGAAGCCTCCCTTATAGATCAACAGCAACAAGGGACTGGAAATCTGGCGGGCCGAATGATAGTCCAATAGACCAAAGCGAACCACATCCGGCGCGTGCACAAGAAACGGACCGTACAGGGCGGCCAGCGCCGCCGTCCCGCCCGCCAGCATCCCGGCCAGGATGGTCAGCCCTCCACGGCACCGCCCGTTGCGCAGCCAACTCCAGGCCAGCGGCAGCCACACGGCGGGCAAAAGGATGCCTGCAGACAGTCGGGTTGCCGCCGCCATCCCGAAGCAGGCGGCCGCCAGCAGTCCGCCGCCAAACGCCCCCAGTCGACGCCAGGCGACACCTTCACCGGAGGCCGAGACACCGCTCGCCGACCGAATCGCCGTTTCCAGTCCAAGGAAGCCAAGGACGGTCAGCAATCCCGCGAGACCGTAGGTCTTGACCAGCGAGGTAAAGTAGACATGGTACAGATTCAAGCCCAGCAGCCCGGCCACCAGCAAGGCGGACGTGTTGGCTTCGGCGCGTAGACTGCGGCGGTCATTCACAGCCCCCAGCAAGACCATCCGGCGGCATAACAAGGCCGCCAACAGTAATGTCAGGATCCCCAGCAAGGCGGTAAAAATGCGCCCCCCAAGTACCCCGGCAAGCTGCACCAGGGGATACGCCACGCTGTAAGCATAGGCCATGAGCGGCCCTTGCGGGGATGCAAAATCGAGAAACGGATGCTTTCCCTCATGAACCAGGCGGGCGGCATACAGGTACCAACCCTCATCCTGATTCAAATCGCCCAGCCACACGGCCACGGCATAGAACAGCCCCACGAGCAAGGCAAGGCCACCGCTCGCCACGATACTCCAGGACCGGCCACCTGGCGTTCTCTTCTTCACGGTCGACTGCGCGTTGTGCCGTTTTCCCATCAGGACCCCGGATGCTCGGCTTTCGACCCCGTCTTGCAAAGCGGACATTCCGCTGGCGTCCACACGGTTGGAGCCATCTCGATCAGGCTGGTCATCGGCACCTCAAACCGTGCGGTTCCCGCGCTACGATCAACGAGGACGGCCACCGCCATCACCATCCCGCCGCCAGCCTTGACGATATCAATGGTTTCCTGCACGCGTCCGCCGCGGGTCACCACATCCTCGGCGACCACATAGCGGGCTCCCGGCGTAATCGAGAACCGCCGCATCACCAGGATCCCATCGGCTTTCTCGGCAAAGATCGACATCACCCCCAGCGCCCTGGCCACCTCGTGGCCGACGATCAAGCCGCCCAGCGCTGGCGAAATGACCGCATCCACGCCCCCACCGGCAAGCTGCGCCCGCACACGAGCCGCCAGCGCCTGGCAGAGCTTCTCGGCTGCCTCGGGATAGCGCAAGGCATTGGCACATTGGAAGAATCGATCACTATGGAGCTTGGAGCGCAACTCAAAATGGCCCGTCAGCAGCGCCCCGGTGTCTGCCAACAACGTCAACACATCATTCTCGTTCATCATAATCCTTTTTTTATATCATTTCTCAAGCACGATCCCACGCCGCTTGAAAGTCGGTGTATCCAGATCCTCCCCATCGAGGATGGTGGCGGGGATATTCACAAAACGGCCCCGCGAACCGGCGGGAGCATCAAACATCAATTCGCCCTGTGCGGCAGTTTTTGCCTTGGATCGAGATCCACTCGCTGGCATCGGTGCCGCCGGCTCGGTTCGGCGGCCCCCCCCGGCGCGCGGAGCGGGCGTCACGGTACGTCGGCGATCGGCCACATAAACCGTGATCAGAATACGGTCGTCCCAACCCTCATTGACCACGGTACCCACCTGGATATCACAGTCGGCTGGCAACGCACCGCACACTGCGCTGAAGGCATCGCCGACTTCATGCAGTGTCATGTCGTAGCTCCCCGCCACACAAACCAGCGCGGCCCCGCAGGAGCGCAGAGAGGCACCCTTCTCCAGCACAGGGCCTTCAAGCAGCGCCTTGACTGCATGCAGTCCCCGCCCTACCCCCGAGGCCGTTCCGAAACCAAACAGGCAGGCCCCACTGCCCTTCCCGGCTAACGCACGCAACCCGCCCGCGTCCACCCCGATCAGCATCGGCTTGGCCACCATCTGCCAGAGACTGCAAATCCCCGCCGCGAGGATCTCATCGGCACGGGCGAACAGGGCCGCCATCCCGCCCTCGGATCCAACGCCCGACACGAGCCGGTCATTGGGGATCACACTGACAAAATCGGCCATCGCCGTCACGGTCTGCAGACCTTCCCGTGCAATACGGTTGCGGAACTCCCCCTCGAAGGCAAACGGGGTGGTCGTCATCACCAGGGTCAGGATGCCTGCCTCCCTGGCTGCCGCCAGCACGACGGGAGCCGCTCCGGTTCCGGTGCCGCCGCCCAGTGCCACCGCCATGATCAGCACATCGCAGTCACTCAACAACCCATGAATCATCTCGATATCGCGTTCGGCGGCGGCTTTGCCAACGGCAGGATCCCCGCCCGCCCCGCCATCGGCGGGGCCATGCCGCCCGATCAGGACCTTGGTCATGGCCTTGGAATTCTCCAACGCCACGGGATCGACATTGATCACCGCGATGGTACAACCCTCTCCTGAGCCCCCCCCAAGCACGCCAGCCACCGCGCGGCTCCCGCCATCCCCGATGCCCACCACACACACCCGACGCGAGACGGATTCGTCGCTATGCCTTATCAGCTTGAACATGGTATCACCTTCTACCCAAAAGTGTTTTCATCAACGATCCAAGTATCGATTTCGGCTCATCGCTTTGCGGATCCCTCGTCCGGAAGGTATATTCAAGAAGCCCGCAACAGGTGGCATACTCCGGCCCATCAACGCCCTTTTTCAAGCTAAGCACATGGCGCGGACGCCCGACAAAACAAGGCACGCCCAACACCGATGTCGCTAACTCCGTGATGTCCTTCATATTGGCCCCGCCTCCCGTCAGGTACACGCCACCACCCAGCCGTGACAGAACATCGACCTCCTCGAGCCGCCGCCGGATCTTGAGCAGCGTTTCCTCCATTCGCGCATGGACCACGACATGCAGCGAGCGCAGATTCACTACATTCACAGGAAACCCCAACTCCGCCGGGAGCGACAACCGGGGCGGCTCCACATGATCGGAAACCAACGCGCGCCCATGTTCCTTCTTGATCTTCTCGGCCCGGATCTGGGGGATATTGAAGGCCAGCATGATATCGTTGGTCACATGATCCCCGCCCACCGCCAGGGAACCGCCGCAGGCGATCACACCGCCCGCATAGGCCACATAGTCCGTTGTGCCAGCCCCTAGGTCGATCACCACCGCCCCGCTGCGCTTCTGCTCGGGGGTCAGCACCGATAGCGCGGCAGCCAACCCGCTGAAAACCGTGTCCTGAACCGCCATCTGTATCCGCTCCACGGTGCGGTGGGCGGTCATGAGAATACTGCGCACGCCATGGAATCCAAGGATATCCAGCGACAGTTTCGCGCCGACCATGCCTTCCGGATTCTCCACGGGCTCGTGGTCATCTACACTGTACCGCTGGTTGATCGTGTGGATCATATCCCGGTCGGCAGGGAGCGAGACGGCGCGGGCCAGCTCCTGGACCTCTTCCATGTCATCCTCGCAAATGGTGCCGTCAGGGGCGCAAACCGGGGCGGTGCCATTATAGACACTGCTGCGGATATGACCGCCTGTAATTGCCAGCACCACCTCGTTAATATCCACATTAGCACCGTTCTCGGCATCCATCAGCGCCTTTTTCGCGCCGTTTGCCGCACCTTCCGGATCCGTGATCTCGCCTTTTTTCACGCCAGCACTGGGGTGCTCCCCGCGCCCGGTGATCATCAGGCTGCCATCCTCGCGCATTTCGCCCACCAGCGCCACCGTCTTGGATGTCCCTATTTCCAATGCAACTACAGGAATCATGATGTCCCCTTCACCTACCGCACATAAACCCGTCCGGGAATCGTGGCGTCATATTCGGTATGCCCGCCCCGATCCTGCTGCGCCACCTGCCTCACTTCGGAAAGCCGCTGCATTAGATTCGCCTTGGCGTTCTCCGTGCTACGCCCCATGCCGTCCCAAGATAGCTTGGTCTCTTTGATCCCGTCCGACGTCAGCAGATGGATCCGCAAATAGTCATCGCGGCTGACATCCACACCGACAAGACGCAGCCCCATCCTCGGATTATCACACGCAACCAGCACATCAATCGCCGCCTTGGACATGCCCTGCACCGTCCGTCCAGGCATCAGTTCGGGATCCTTGTCACCGATGATGACAGGCAGGCTATGCAAATCGCGGTTCAACCGGAAGACAAATCCTTCCCTGTCCGCGACGAGGGCTCCTCGCTGCCCCATCCGTGCCAGCGGATCGCGCTCACGGATCTCCACCACCAGCGTGCCGGGCAGCTTGCGCTGGACCTTCATCTGCTTGACCAGCGGGTTGCGCTCAAGGTAGAGCTTCACCAGTTGGTCGATATCAAAACCAAACAGATTGCTGCCTGCCGTGATGCCGACATGCGCCAGGTATTCAAGGATAAGCGGTTCCGTTTTGACACGTCCGGCCGTCACCTCGATGGCTTGGATACTGAACCGGTCATTCTGTACGAACAGTTCCTGGTTGAGGTAGCGAATGCCCGACCACGTGACCAATCCAACACCGACCAGCACCAGCAGCAGGAAGATGACGGCACCCACGGGATACCATCTGGGGCGGGCCGTGGGCGAGGGCGGCTTCATCCGGGCACCAAGCCTCACGGAGCGTTGTCGCTGGGAACTATAGGGAGCCATGCCCACCTCCACGTCCGGCCCCGTACCGGGCGGTCTGCATCAAGCGGTGGCACAACTCGGGAAACGGGATGCCAGCCTGGGCGGCCGCCTTCGGCAGCAGACTGGTTTCGGTCAGGCCCGGGATGCTGTTGAGTTCAAGCACGAACAGCGATCCATCCGCCTGCAGGCGGAAATCCACACGGCCCACCCCCTCGCATCCCAGCGCATCAAAAACCGCCAGCGAAATCCGCCAGGCCTCATCGCGCACGGCCTCGGAAATCGCCGCTGGACAATGATACTGCGTCTGTCCCGGCGTGTACTTGGCGGTATACCCATACCATCCTCCGGGTGCCGCGATCTCCACCACTGGCAGGGGGTGGCGATCAATCACACCAACCGTCAGCTCGCGCCCGTCGATGTAGGTTTCCACGAGCACCGTGTCATCGTACCTGAAGGCATCCGCCAGGGCGGCCTCGATATCGTCCGGCGAACGCAATAGGTGAACGCCGATACTCGATCCTTGCCCGGACGGCTTGACCACGGCAGGAAGCGGAAAGGAAAATGCATCCCCGCGATGCAGGATCCGGTAGGCGGGGGAGGGGATGCCATGCCGGTCAAAGGCCGCCTTGGTCAATACCTTATCCATCGCCACTTGGCTGGCCTCTGCCCCGGAGCCCGTGTAGGGGATACCCATCTGATCAAGCACCGACTGCACCCCGCCATCCTCGCCAAAGGCACCATGCAGGGCAATGAACACCGCCTCGGTACCGGGGGGCAACTTGAATTCGCGCCCATGCACATCCACGGCCTCGGCATCATAGCCGCTATCCAGCAGTCCGCGCAGCGCTGCCGCCCCACTGCGTAGCGAGACCTCCCGCTCTGCCGACGGACCACCCATCAGGACAGCCACCTTCTTGTATCGTTTCTGTTGCGTCACGTTATCTACTCCAGAAAAATCACTTCACGAACCAGCGAAACCCCTGTCACCTGTCGAACCCGCTGCTCAATCCGCTGAATCAGCGCCAGGACATCCGATGCCGTGGCGTCCTTTTCGGCAACCACGAAATTGCCATGCCGCAGCGGCACTCCAGCCCCCCCGATTCGCGTTCCTTTCAACCCCGTCTCCTCAACCAACCGCCCCGCATAACCGCCGGGCGGATTCCTGAACACGGACCCCGCACAGCGCAAGCCACGCATCCAGGACCGCTTCTCGGCAATCTCCCGGCGTCGCTCGCGAATTACCGTCGGATCCTCTTTGTCCAGCCGGAAAGCCGCCTCGATCACGATCATTTCACGCAAGGATTCGCACCCGCGATAGCTCCACTCCAATGCGTCGGTGGGCACTATACATGATTCCCCGTCGCGTTTCAAACCACGAATCCATAAAATTCGTTCCCGCACTTCGTGCCCGTAGGCACCCCCATTCATCCGGACAATTCCGCCGACACTGCCGGGCACACCATCAATGAATTCGAGCCCCGCAAGCCCCTCAACCGTAAGGGTTTCCTGCAATCGCGACAGCGGCACGGCACCGCCCACCGTCACCACGGGTGCCTCATTCAAAGCGATCTGATGGAACATCGGCCCGGCTAGCCGCAGAATCACCCCCCGCACACCAAGGTCGGTAACCAGGATGTTACTGCCAGCGCCCAGCACCTGCAACGGCAGGTTGGCCTGCCGGAGATGACACAGGACTGCGGACAGGTCCGCCGCGTCTCCGACCTCGATCCATACGTCGGCCGTGCCGCCCACCCGGTAGGTCGTATGGCCGCTCATCGGCTCGTCAAATCGCACAACCGAGTTGGGCAGCATAGGAAAATCGCCAGCATCCTGAGGCGTTTCGCCGAGGCGGCAACCTTCATCCCGGGCCCACCCCGCGATCTTCTCCACATCGCCAGCACCGACCACTAGCAGCCAGTCGCCCGGCTGCAGTTCCCGCCGCAAATACCCCCAGGCCTGCTTCAGCGAGGTGGCCAGTAGGGGCACGGGAACGTCGACCTGCGCGTTGTCCTGGAAGTGGGCATACAGGTCGCAGGACATCCCTCCGGCCTGCATCGGCTCCGATGCGGCATAGACCGGGACCAGCACCAGCTTATCCACCCCGGCAAAGGCGGCCGGGAAGGCGGCCCCCAGCGCGGCGGTGCGGGTGTAGCGGTGCGGCTGGAATACCGCCACCAGGCGGCCGCCATGCTCGCGACGGGCGGTTTGCACCAGCGCGGCGATTTCGGAGGGATGATGCGCATAGTCCGAGATCACCTTTACCCCGTTGCTTTGGCAAATCGTCTCGTAACGCCGCCGCGGCAAGGCCAGCCCCGCCGCTCCCGCCACCAACGTCGCCATCGGGATGCCCAGTTCCAGGCATACCCCCAGGGCCGCCAGCAGGTTCAAGGCGTTGTGGCGCCCCGGCAGCACCAGCGGCAACGTCCCGAGCAACACGCCGTCCCGGAATATCCGCATCTGCCTGCCGTCAGCCGCCCACTCGCCGCGCAGATCGGCATCCTGCGCAAAGCCGAACCCGATCCCGTTGGGCAACGCGTTGCCCAGACGGCAGGCCCGGGGATCATCACAGCCGTAAAAGACGCGCCGGGAGGCCGCCTGCATGAACACGGCGAAGCACGATTCAAACGCGTCGACCGACTCAAAATGCTCCATGTGATCAAACTCGATATTGTTGACGACGGCGATATCGGGGCAGTACAAAGCCAGCGTCCCGTCACTCTCATCGGCTTCGACAACCAGCGTCCCGCCGGTGCCGGCATGAGCCACCGCGCCAAGGACGGACGATTGGCCACCGATACACCACGAGGGATCGGATCCTGCGGCCAGCAAGAGTTGGGCAATCAGGGTGGATGTCGTGGTCTTGCCGTGGGTTCCGGCCACCGCCACACTCGAGCCCTCCGCCATATTCACCAGCGCGGCCAGCACCTCGCCACGCCGCCATACCGGCATCCCGGACGAACGGGCAGCCACCATCTCCTCGCCATCATCCGCCACGGCGGGCGTCCGGATCAGCCATGCGCAGCCAGCCACATGCGAGGCGGCATGCCCGGACGCCACGTTAATGCCAGCCGCCCGCAGCGAATCCACAACCGAGCCTTCAGCCGCGGCATCACAGCCGCTGACCGGCAGCCCGCGGGCACGCAGCAACAGCGCCACCCCGGCCATGCCAATACCGCCGATGCCGGTCATGTGCACCGAGCCCTGCTCCTGAATCAACCGCGTTATTCCGTCCATTCAATATCCCATCCAAAAAATAGTCAGACATCCACGAACCACACGCCCCCCCTACAATACCTGCCTGCGGCATCAACAGGCAATAAGAACTGCATGACTATCGCTAAAAAATGGGTTGCACAGATCAAGATTGAAAACCTGTAGCCTCACTATTTCTAATGAAATCAGTAACGCTTTATGCTATCGTCAAGGGCTGGCGCAATCAATTTTTACGACGCTTATTGAAACAGGTGACTTATGAATATGGATCTTTATCGTCCCTGCCCTTGCGGCAGCGGCAAGAAATTCAAGTTCTGCTGCAAAGAAAAACAGCGAGAACAGTCACCTGGCCCTGCCTTGCTGTTACTCTCAGGTTCTGATGAGTTGCCTCAATGGTCAGAGGTATCTGATGAGTTTCGGAATGCCGTACTTGGCGGCGATCCGGTGGAATCACTGCACCCTCTCAGGGCAGGAATGAAATTGATGAACAATGGCAAATACAAGGATGCAGTGCCCTTTTTCAAGAAAGCACATAAGACGGCACCCTTCGTTTACAGCGCCCTCAATAACCAATCCCTCTGCCTGATGGCCATCGGGAAACTGGATGAGGCTATTGCAGCCCAGCAGCAAGCGTTCAAGGATTCCCCGCTACCCAACCCATTCGGCATGGCCAACCTAGCCGCCCTTCTATTGATGGCAGGCAACGACGAAGATGCCGAATCCGCCCTGGATGTGGCCCTTTTCATGAAGCCCACGCATGGGGATGCCTGCCTCAAGATCTGCGAATCGCTGGCACGCTTCAAACGGCATCAGGCGATTCTCGATTACGCTGACCGCTGCGCATTCGGCGACTATCCGGGCATCTCCTTCTTCACCGGAATCGCCGCCGCCAACCTTGGCAATACCGAACGGGCTTTAGAGGATTTACGTCGCGTTAGCCCGCGCCACCCGAAGTGGGATATGGCCTGGCGCTACCTCAAGCACCTGAAACAAAACATGCACCCACACACCGTCATGGGCGATTGGCCTTATCTTATGTCCTATGAGATATGCGCCTATGGTTCGATGGCGGATGAAATGACCAAGGCAATCGGCTGGGGCTCCCGCTCAATCGCCGTCAAGCTTTGCGAGGCCTTGCTCAACGAAACAGAAGCCACTCGGGACACGGCTCGCGAATTGTTGCAATTTCTCAAGCATCCCGACTGCATCAATCTCCTGTTGGCAATCGTCAAGGGGTCATTAGGGACGGACGATCTTCGCAAGACCGCCCTATTTCAGCTTCAGCAACGCGGCGAAATCAAACGGAATCAATCTGTCAACATGCTGATCGACGGCAAACGCATTGATGTTTGCACAGCAGGAACGACCGTCAATCCAGACCTTCGGTATGGGCCTCCATTGCCAGCTAAACTTGAGAAACGCTACGCCATCGCCTCCGAACGTGCCATGGGGCACCAGCCGGACTGGAACAAGCTGGGACCTGAATTCCAGGCCATCGCACAAGCGGCTCCGAATTATTATCCGGCCCGCTACAACTATGCCGCGAGTCTGCTGAACCGGGGACGTATCGAAGAAGCCGAGCCGATCATGCGCAAGATTCTCGACGAAGCCCCCGACTACCTGTTTGCACCAGCCACCCTGCTACAGATCTATATAAGGCAAAACCGGAATGAGGACGCCCGTGAACTGATACGCAAAATTCATCCTCCCGAAGTGGCCCATCCGATGGCGTTTGTCGCCTGGATGATCGCCCAGGCGATGTTCTACTCACAACAAGGAGACCTGAAGGCGGCCACGGAATGTATTGACACCGCCCACTCCATCGATCCCGACCACCCCTACGTGAAAAAATTGCGGGCGGCCCGGAACACATTGATGTGAACCTTTGCGCAGATCAGTACGCCCTACCAGATCGTTGGATCGCCGCGTTTCTTGAACTCCTCGATGGCTTCCGGCGTCAATGCAAAGGGATCGTCCTTGCCTGCACGCGCTGCGTACTCATGCATCCGCCGCACCTGCTCGTTCATTTGCAGACGGCGTTCCGCCTCATCCACTTCGGTTTCGAGCAGCGGCTCGGGCGGCGGTGCCGAGGGCTCGCGATGGGAGAACCGGTAAAACACGGAATTTGTCGTGGCCGCCTCCGGCGTTGCCATTCTGCGGGATGGTGCTGCACGGATAACGGAGGGTTCAGTACGGGGCACCTGCACCACGCGCTCCGCAAGATTGAGTGCCCCGTCGGGCTCCGCCGTTGCTTGCCGCGTACGTAAGCGGTCTTGGTGCAACACGAAACCGGCAGTCATGCAGCCAACGACCAGGAAAAACACCGGATAGGAAATCTTCATACCCCCCCCTTATCACAAGCCTAACGGTCACTCCAGTCGGTCCATTGGTAGGCGTTCGGAACCACCGGATATCCCGGTGGAGGCTCGGTTTGGAACCGGCTGTCATACACATAATTCTTCGTATATCCGGTCCCACTCGTGGTGCCCACCGCCTGCCTTGTCTGGTTCACAATGCCGCCATAGACATTCAGCATTCCCCGAGACCCGACACTTGAACTGTCGTAGTTAACCACACCGAAGCCACCCTCGGTCGCGATCATATGCGAAAATACATCCAGATTATTCGGTGCCGTGGTTTGTACCATGATATGGCGCTTGGCGATGAGCCCCAGCGCATCGTCGGACATCGGGAAGTTAATCGGATTACTGGCATAACGAATGTGATTGACAATCTGGATATCACGATCAGCAACGATGGTCAGCCGACCGTTAAGGCCTGTTGGCGCCGAAAGTTTCAAGTCGCCAGGGCGCGTGGCATTGTCGCCGGTGGTAACGGTCTGTACATAGATCAGACCGCCGTCGGGCACCGGCACGGTGCGCTTATTCCAGCTCCGCCGCGAATTCGTCACCACCATATTCGTCCCCGCCAAACTGATTTCCGTGGTTCCCTGCAAAACAAGAACGGCATCGCCCCGCAGCTCATTAAAATTGATTGACGTTGTATCCTGTGCAGCCACCCCCAGTGATATTCCGCGGTCAAAGACCGGTTGAACGGCGTCCGTTTTCCTTGTGTAGGACGCCGCAGCGCTCGTGGTACGGTCACAGAAGCGGGTCTGACCACGCGACGCCACATTGTAGGAATGGAACCAAAACTGGACATTCGCATGGACGGGACCCTCGAACCGCTCCCCGCCAACCATCCACAATTGCATCGCCTCGTTGTTGTACCAGAGTGCATACCGAGCCCAACTGATGGCATGGAGACCTTGAATCGTTACTCGTCGCGAGCGTCCGTTGACGGTGCCCTCGGAAAAAATCTGGTACCGCGTGTATCGGGCGGAAAGGCCAGGCAGGGCTCCATCCGTGAACACCGCATTGGCGGCATTGATTTCCAGCCGCCAATGCCCCATGGCCTTCTGGGGATGGTCATTGTAAATGCGAACCGTCATCGCCGATGAATTGATGTCATAGATCACATTATTCTCGATCGTATAGGCCCCGCCATCAACACTCAGCCCAGCCTGTGAACCACCGCCCATCGGACGAAAATGCACACGCTTGGCGGGACCGTTATAGCCGTCAAAACCGTCCAGCAAATCCTGGCGGGTGATATAGGATCCGTCTGGAAGCATGGCAAAGAAGGAAGCATCCGGGGAATTATTCGGGTTGATGCGGATGGTGCCGTTGACGACACTGCTGCCTCCCGCCGGGTTTTCCACCAGGATCACCACATTGAACCCACCGGCTCCCAGTGATTCAGACAATGTCGCAGGAACCGGGAGTCCGTCGGCGATGTACTGCACCCCGCGCTCGATACCCCCCTCGGCAATAAAGAAGGCCTGTTCGACCTGCACCGTGCTGCGTGCGCGTAAGGCGAAACCGGCCGCCATCGACCCCATCATCGCCACCGCCAGCATGGCGGGGAACGTCAGGCACAGGACAAGCAACAGTGCCATCCCTTGCTTCGTGTTCATGTTTTTTTTCATGATGCCCAACTTTCGCTAATTTCGCCATTTGACGATGGTTTCCATTTGCTTGCTGGCGGCGTAACGCCCGCGTTCGACCCCGACACGGATGGATAATGCCATGGCATCGCTGTCAATTTCCACATCGGCCTGGGAAACCGAGTCAGCCACCGGATGTACCGTCGCCGCATCGGCAGGAGTGTAGACAATGGTACCAAGATCTGAACGGTACTCAAAGGATCCTGCAGAGGCCCCGTCCGCGTCCTTGACATTAAGCACCCAGCCATGGCCGGTATCGGTTCGCGTCACGTCGCTGGCCGCTCTCAAGCCGCGCCCCTCCACACCGAAACCGTAGACCATGCGACTGATTGCCAGGGATGCCCTGTGCGTCGCCGTTTCCTGAACGGAAGCCTGATAATACGAATTCTGGATGAAGAAGAAGAGCGCGAAGGCGGATGACGTCACCAGCGACATGATGGCGGTCGCCATCATCACTTCGACCAACGTGAATCCGAAACGTCGCGATTTACATAGGTTTGTTTTCATGGCCGCAACGCCTCACTGATCATTGTCGTCAAGGTTTCCGTTCGTGCGGCATCCGTACGGGGATCGCGCCAGACCACGGACACCGCCACCTGCTTTCTCCGCCCCGACGAACCCGTAACCGGCGATACCGAGCATGTTCCCTCGGCACCCCCCATCAGCGAATGCGTCCCCTCGGTCAACGCCGCATGATGATAATTGATCCGAGACAGCAACTCGAGTTCAGCGCGAGCGGTATTCACCGCCACAATGCGCCGACTGGACGCCTCGTTCCAGCGCCAATACATCGTGACGGACGCAACGGCACCGCCTAGGGTCAGGCCCAACAGCGCCATCGCCACCATAACCTCCACCAAGGTGAACCCATCCTTTAAATGTATGCCGCGAACCATGGCGACCCTCCTCTATGCGAATCAAAGTGTTTGCAATAGTTAAGTATAAGCAATAATTATGCCAGACTTTAAATGTATCGAACGAACGCTAGACTTTCCCAATAATGTGATAGTAACAGGCATTGCCAATACGATGCAATATGAGTTTATTTATTGTTTTCTCAAATTCAACAATCGATATTTCGGTGTTTTGTTGAACGAAGCTGCTCTGCGACAAGAAATAGAGTGTGATGACTGGCGCTGTTCCCATCCACCGTTATTTAGAACGCTTCTTTTTTCTCAGGGAACAATAGTTGACTGAGAATGCTGACGGTTTCTTTCGCGGCAATCTCCGGTGTTAAAGCGGTGTCCGCGATTCCCCTTGGCCCATGTCGTTTGGTCGGGGGCTGAAATGTAGGCGGAAAACGTGTGATGCATGGTGCCGGGCCGCTCTCCGATGATATGAATGATGGCTTTGTGTTCCCCGGAATCCGGCGATCCCCCAAACAGGCACTCTCCGATACGGTATCCGGCACGAACCCGTCCGTGTTGAAGCGCCAGAATTTCAGGGGCAAGCCGAAAATTGTTTTCCTGCAGATTGCTTTTCAAAGCGTCAAGATATGGGGTCAAATGGCCAGAATCCATGATGGCGAGCGCGTTCAGTCCATCCGAGACGATAATTTGCACCTGTATCATGCCGATTCTTTGAGACGTTAATGCCTGGAGGGTTATAAGCGAGGCGTCGTCCAGCATCTCTCCGGTTTGCGGGTGCAGGATATAATCAGTTCGATTGCACGAGCGGGTTTTTAAAAGCACCGATCCCGGCACGGAGGCGATAAATGCAGGATTAAATTCAACCCAGATGCATTTTTTGGAATCCTCGTAAAGCGTGCGGATTTCGCGATCAAGCCTGGGTTCCATGTTCCAGACCTCGCGGTCATAGCCCTGCGCCAGATAAACGCCGCGCGCACGGACTTCCTTCATTTTCTGTTTCCCTTCGCACTGAATTTCCAATTTCGCCCGTTTGTCACCCAGAGCGCGCCGGTATTGGTACCAAACCCACAAGGGATCTCCAAAATGGGCGGTAGGCTGTCCTTGGGCGTCAATGACACCCAGCCGCCGGAAAAAACTCATCATCGGCTCGTTGACCTGATAGCCGAATTTTTCCCGCAGGCGTAAGTGGTCCTGGAATGCAGTGGTTAGATACCCCAGCATGGGATCGTTTTTCGTGGGCAACGCCATGAGGTAGGCGGGGTTGGCCGGCATGATCTGATCCTGGCACCAGTCCAGGTCATCGAGCGTTATGTCCATGTGCAGGGTAGCGCAGATATCCAGGCCGATGGTCAGGCCGTGAAGCTTGCCCATGACGATGTCTTCGAGGCAGCAGCGCACCAACTGTTCGCGGGTTCTAAATACTTCCGGACCGATGAAGCCGGCAACATCGTTTAAATGCACCCAGGGGGCTTCAGGAACCCCGCCCTTTCGCTGCGCTTCGGAAACCTTGTTTTTCAGCAGTCTCGCCACACCATATTTTCGCGATTCATGGATGACCATATCGGTTCCCTGGCCGCTGCCATTGGTGAAATCCGCACCCTGGCCGGTTTCAAAATAAAATCCATAGCGGCCTGATCGTGTTTCGGCATAGGCAAGCATTTTTTCTAATGTGAGATCAAACGTGGCGTTTGCATGGTCGGAGCCCGCCAGGCTCTGAAACCAGATACCCGTGGTTCCGGGCTGATTTTTTTCCACTTGGGCCTGAATGTCGATATGGGCCAGGATGCTGTGGGGAATGATGTCTTCCAACTGAAAGGTTTGGCGAAGGTCTTGGAGTGTTGCTTCCAGAAGCGCAACCGATTGGGGATCGCTGCCTGCCGGATTAACCCCCAGCACAACGTCGCCAGTCGCGTAAGACCATCCGTCAAGGATCTGCCAGATCACGTCATCGGGATGGTCCGTCGGGGAATTGGGCTGGATGCGAGCGCCCATGTACCCTTTGGCACCGATATGGCTACCAGGGAGAGGATTGAATATTTTGCGTCCTACCGTGATCAGCTCTTCATTGGACATGATTTTGACCACGCAGCCGATGACATCACTGCACAGTCCATCCAGAATTTCATGAATGGCGGATTCGTTGGCCGATAAAAGAAATTGGCGGAGCTCTCCTAACGTCAGGGGATTCGTTTTTCTAACCAGATCCGACGGGAGTTCCCTGGTCAGGCGCAGGTATAGCTGGTCCTCAAACAACGGATGGTTGAGAATATCGACCAGTTTGGTATTGGACAAAAGGAGGCGCGCCTTTAAGCGGACTTCTTGATCAGCGGCGGCGACACCCAGTATTTGATCGCCTTCTTTGAAGTCATTGGCCGCGCCAATCAGTTGCTGATACGTTTTGCGGTCGAACCGGCCCACGGTGCGGCTGATAAAAGCAAAAATATCCTCTTGCGTTTCTGCGTCCAGAAGGTTGGCCCTCACAAGCGGAGGCAGCAAGCCTGATCCAACCAGTGATGCCGCCATCATGCCGCAAAATTCTCTTCGGCTCATATGTCCGACGCTCCTCATGATCCCCTCCGCCCTCTGTGTTCTGAACGGCACCATACCGATCCTGAAACAACTGATGGAAAGATAGCACGCAGGTCTGGGTGTGGATACAACAATCGATGCACTCGGTATGGCGTTTATTAATTTCTACAGATCCTTGGACGAGATGAGCTTGCGTGGCGATGTGTCCTAGAACACCATGTCCAGTGTAACGCCGAAGTGAGCGGGATCCCCGTAGGTCAGGTAGGTCTTCTCCTCGTAGGCGGGTGGCTCAAGACCGAACACATAGCCTTGCACGACATACTGCTTGTCCAGCACGTTGTAGCCCCAGAAGGTCAGGGACCACGCCTCCCAGCGCCAGCCAGCCTTCAGGTGCAGGAGTTCATACGGCGAGGTCTGTGCATCATGGCTGGGGGCTAGGTAAAACCGGTCGCGCCCCTCGATTTCCACGCGGGCAAACAGACCTCTCGCCGCGCCAATCTGCAAGCCGGTGCCGTACCGGTAATTCGGGGCAAACGGCTGATCCCTGCCATCGACATCATTGATGCCCCCGGCGGATTCGAAATTCTCATAGCTGCTGTCCAGCAGGCTGAGCAGGCTGAACCACTCCATCCGGGGCATGAATCGGTATGTCGTGCTCACCTCCACGCCCCGGTTGTAACCCTGGGCGGCATTGTCCGTGAAGTACACGAAGGCGGTGGGATCGGACGGATCAGACTGCACGGAGGTGGCGATCTGCAGGTCATCCCGGAACATGTAGAAGAGTGTCAAATCCACATCCAGGCGTTGATCGAGGAAACTGCTCCTGGCACCCATCTCGACATTCCAGAGCGTTTCGGCATCATAACTGCGCTTTGCCGCAGGCAGTGCTGGATTCTGGTTCACCCCGCTGCCTTTGAAGCCGCGCGAGACGGCGCTGAACAGGGTCAGCGGATCGAACCCGCGGGATTCCAGGGCCAGCCGACCGCCCCACATGGTATCGGACTCGTCCAGTGCCACCCCGTCGGCATCCGCATAGTCCGTCATGCGCTCTTCCACCCGCAGGGATGAATACAGGATCAGTGCCGCTGGCAGCCGCGTGGTAAGCTGGCCATACGCGGCACCGGAGGTTGCCTCGTAATCACTCTGCAGCAAGCGGAATCCATTGAAATCATCCGTCTCGTTGAGCACGGAGAAGAACCCGCCCACATGCCAAGCCGAGGAACCGCCAAGGATTTCCCCGCCGGGTTCCGAGATCAGCCGGAAATCCTGCGTGAGCGTCTTGCGCACACGATCAAGGATCTCGTAGAAGTCGTAATCATAGCCCTCGACCGCCGAATTCCATGCGTAGGGTGCCGCCGCCCAGAAGGGATTGTTGCCCCAATCGGCATCGTAGCTATAGACCGCACGGGTCTCGACATAGCTCAGGATGTTCAGCACGCGAAAGGCATCCGGCCCCATCCAATGCAATCGCAGGGTGCCGCCGACGCTCTCCTGGGAGTCCTCGCCGGGGTGGTCGCTGTAGGTGATCGAGCGGTGATTATCCGGCGTGAAATGATCGTAGCCGTTCTGCACGTCGGCAAGCAGGCCGATGACATCGATGCGCCAGTCATCGCAGGGCGTCCAGTATAATTTCAGGCGGCTGGTGAATGCCTCCCGCCCGGCGGTGTCGTCGCGGTCGAGATAGCGGTTACGCCGGAAGCCGTCCATCGCGGTTTGCTCGGCGCTGATGCGGATCTGCAACGTCTCGGGATCGGCGGTCACGGGGCCACCCGCCGCCGCCGCCAGGCCGTAGTACCCGTCCGTCCCGGCCGAGGTCTGTAGGCGGATATCGTATTGCGCCGAGGGCTCCCTTGTGCGCATGTTGATGAGACCTGCCAAGGCCTTGGAGCCATAGATTGCCGCCTGCGGCCCGCGCAGCACTTCAACCGTGTCCACGTCGAACAGCGAGGCATGCATGCCCATGCCGCTAAAGTCCATATCATCGACCAGGAACCCGACCGAGAAGTTCGGCGGTCCCTCGCCGGGGAACTGGCTGACCTCGCCAACTCCGCGCATCTGGAAATAGCGTGGCTGCGAGGTGCCGCCCGCCCAGGTCAAGTTCGGCACCAGTGCGCTGAGTTCCTGCAGGTGCCGGGCATTGGCATCAGCCAGGGAATCGGCATCAAAGACCACCGCCGATATCGTCGAGTCTGGCAGACGGCTTTCGCCCGGTTCTGAGCGTACCGTCAGATCCTGCAGTTCCAAGGGTTCGTTCGTTGCTTGCGACAGCCCCCGCACAACCATGGCCGGCACTATGGCGACCGCCAGAAAAACACTCCACATTATGTTGCGCATCATCTTCCTCCGGGGCACGCGCAGGCAGCATCCATCCCTCCGCCGGCATGATCCGGTTCAGGTTCAAAGGGTCACCGGGAACAGCCCGGTATCTCAGGCCTCTTCACAAGGCCTCCCCTAGGACGCCGCGCAACCTATCGCAGCCAGGCCCTGCTGTCAATCCGCAAGTTTTGGTTGTGCGGTCTCTGGCGGTTCATGACCCAGGGCCTTCCCGGCCCAGCGGGGGGCTTCCGTCTTGAACGTCAGTCGCTTGCCGGTGTGTGGATGATTGAACGTGATGGAATAGGCATGCAGCATCAGGCGCTTTGCGCCGGGCTCCGGCGGTCCGTATTTGCGGTCGCCCACCACGGGGTGGCCGATATGGGCCAGGTGAACGCGGATCTGGTGCTTGCGTCCGGTCAGCAGGTCGATGCTCAGCAGGCTGCGATCCCCGTTGTCCTGCAGTCGTCGCCAGGCGGTGCGGGCGGGTTTGCCCTTGGCGGCATCCGGTGTGACATACACGCGCAGCGCGGTGTTTTCGGCCAGTAGCGTGGAGATGACCCCTTCGCTGGCCTTGGGCACGCCATGCACCAGCGCCAGGTAGGTCTTGTCGACGGTTTCCCAGTTGTCCTGCAATTTGCGTTTGGCCTCTTCGGAACGGGCAAACACGAGGATTCCAGAGGTTTCGCGATCAAGCCGGTGTACGATGAAGATCCGTTCGCGGGAACGGGCACAGCCTTTGCGCACATGATCCGTCAGCATCCGGTAGGCGGTGCGCGTCCGCTCATCGTCGGCTTCGATGGTCAGGAGCCCGGGGGCTTTGTCGATCACCACCACCTCGCGGTCTTCATAGACGATTTCAACCCCTGGCATGCGATGTCGGTTACTGGAGCTCATGGGTTATCCTTTCGGGGTTCCTGACCCTTTCTTCGCCGTAAGCCGCGGTCAACATCGGGCACGGCGTCAATCAGCCGTCTTGTGTACGGATGCGAGGGGGACTCGAAGACCGTATCACTGTCGCCCGATTCCACGACCTTGCCCTGAACCATGACATAGACTCGCTCGCACATGTACCGCACGACGGCCAGGTCATGCGCGATAAAGAGGCAGGCGATCCCCAGTTGGTCGCGGATATCCTTGAGCAGATTGAGGATCTGGACCTGGACCGAGACATCCAGTGCCGAGACCGGTTCATCGGCCACCAGCAGTTCCGGTCCGGCCGCCAAGGCCCGCGCAATACCAATGCGCTGCCGCTGCCCCCCGCTGAGTTCATGCGGATAGCGACTTCCGGTGCTGGGGTCCAGCCCGACCTGACCCAGCAACTCGGCACAGCGGGCACGTCGCTGCCCGGCCGTTTCAAGTCCCGGCAGGGCACGATACACATAAAGCGTCTCCTCGATCGCCGCCTGCACCGTAAGGCGCGGATTGAGCGCCCCCATCGGATCCTGAAACACCATCTGCACCCGTCGCCGGTAGCGCCGCATCCACCCCCGGTCCGCCATATTCACGGGTTCGCCATCAAAGGTGATCGCCCCGCCCGCCGGAGCCACCAGCCCCATCACGGCACTTCCCAGCGTGGTCTTGCCGCAACCGCTTTCGCCGACGAGTCCGACCACTTCGCGCCGCCCGACCTGCAATGAGACCCCGTTGACCGCGCAGACCTCGCCCCGGCCATGACGCCCCGGATAGGTGACCCGCAGATCGCGAACCGTCAGAAGTGGGTCGTTGCCATCACGCATGCTGACCTCCTGAGCTGACCAACGGGAAATAGCAGCGGACGGAATGTACCGGATAGCCTTCCGACACCGCGATTTCCGGCGGCACTGCCTCGCGGCACCGCGCCGCCGTGTGCGGGCAGCGATCCGCAAACGGGCAGCCGGACGGCAGCCGCCCCGGCGCGGGCACCATGCCTGGAATGCCGGACAACCGCCCCGTGACCCGTTCCAGCCTCGGCACCACATCCAGCAGGCCCCGTGCATAAGGATGCGCCGGATGCCTCAACACGACCTCCGCCTCCCCCCGTTCCACCAGCATGCCTGCATACATCACGTTCACGCGGTGGGCCACATCGGCCACCAATCCCAGATTATGCGTGATCAGCAGCACGGCCATCCCCAGTTTCTGCTGCAGTTGCTTCAAAAGATCCAGGATCTGGGCCTGGATTGTGACATCCAACGCCGTGGTCGGTTCATCCGCCACCAGCAACACCGGATGCCGGGCAATCGCCAGGGCGATTACCACCCGCTGCTGCATTCCGCCACTGAGTTCGTAGGGATACGCCTGGAAGCTCGATGCTGGAAGGCCGACCTGCGCCAGCAGATCCAGCGCCTGTTCGCGCCGCTGCTGGCGATTTCCCGCCAGCACCTCGCACAACTGGAAACCGATCCGGAAGACCGGATTCAAGGCCGTTCCCGGGTCTTGGAAGACATACGCGATGCCGCTCCCCCGCACCGCCTGCAGATCGCGGCGCGATAGCCGCAGGGTATCGACCCCTCGGAAACGCACCTCTCCGGTAGGGTAGGATACCGGCGGCGAGGGAATCAGCCGGGCCAGTGAAAGGGCGGTCACGCTTTTACCGCAACCACTCTCCCCGACCAAGGCAACGGTCTCGCCCGCGTCGACCGTGAAACTGACGTCCCGTACCACGTCGATCCGGCCGCCATCCTCGGCAGGAAATCCGATCGTCAGATGGCGGACATCCAGCAGCGTCCCTTCCTCTTGCGTAGGTTCCCTCATGACTGCGCGTGCTGCAGCGCCATTCAGGAATCCCGCCGGCGCATCAGTTCTTTCACATACTGCGCCCGGGCAAACCCCTGACCGCCGCCCGCCTCCGTATCGGCCAGCTTGCCACGGAAGTCAGCGATGCGGGAAAACCCATGCCGGTCCATCCACGCGGCCATGTCGGCCTGCATCTTCCCCAGCACCGACACCCCGGCTGGGGAATACAAGGCGGAACAGACCTGGACCACGTTGGCCCCGGCCAGCAGCCCCTTGATGGCCTCCTCGGCGCTATGCACGCCCGTGGTCATCGCGATATCGCACGGTACATGCCGGCGCAGCAGGGCGATCCAGCGCACGGGGAAGCCGCTGTCCTGCGGACGCGAAAGATTAAGCCCCGACTTCAGGGTCAGCGCCTCGATATTGATTGTCGGCTGGAAAAAACGGTTGAAAAGGACCACGGCCTGCACATCCAACGCGGTCAGCCGACTGATGAAATTGGCTAGGGACGTGTAGTTCGGTCCCAGCTTCACGGCCACGGGGATGGTCAGCTCGGCCGACACGCCGGCAACCAGCTTCAAATGCCGTTCCTCTACCGCTGCCGACGTTTCCGCCGGGTTCTGGGGAATATCATACACATTCAATTCAAGCGCATCCGCCCCGGCTCGCTCGATCTTCCTGGCATAGGCGATCCAATGATCCTTGGTGGTACAGTTGAGGCTGGCGATCACCGGGATCTTCACGGCGGCCTTGGCTTCGCGGATAGCATCCAGATATTTTTCGGGACCGACCTGCATCGGATAATCCGCGCGGATATAGTCATAGGCTTCCGGATTGTCCTGCCCCTCCAGCGCGGAGACCATGTCGCTGACCTCGGCCCGGATCTGCTCCTCGAAGATCGACCCGAAAACCACCGCCCCGGCCCCCGCCTCCTCCAGCGCCTTCACCTTGGCGGTTGTGGCCGAGAGCGTCGAACTCCCTGCTATGAAAGGATTGGCCAGCTTCAACCCCATATACGTCGTCGTTAGATCCGGCATCATTACCTCTGCTTCCCATGCAAAACAAACCTTAACCCCAACCCGCCACACGACAGGCCTGCAAACCCCAGCATCATACGGAGCCCGCCAGTCACTGGCAAGCGTAAAGCCAACGCATCAAGCACCGGTGGTCGACAGCAGCCGTCGCAGGTTCATGCCGACCAGGCAGACGTCGTCATCAAAGCGTTTGCGGCCGCAGAACGTGCGGACATCCTGCACCAGTGCCTCCAACACACCGGTCACATCCAATCGGGCGTGTCTGCTGAGCGACGCCTGCAGGCGGGCGTTGTCGAAGCTATCATTTTCACCATTCTCGGCCTCCACAATGCCGTCGGTGAAGAACACGATGGTATCCCCCGGTTCGATGCGCGAAATATTCTGCCGGTAGACCGTCCCCGGGAACAGGCCGAGCGCCGGGTCGATCGAGGCGGTGCTGGATTGCAGGAACGCCGCCTGGTGTGAATGCGTCTTGAGCAGCACCGGGAAGGGGTGGCCGCCACCGGCATAGGTGATATTGCCGGACAGCAGATCGAGCACCATGTAGAAGGCGGTCACGAACATGGTTTGCCCCGGATTGCTGACAATCCGGCACAGGTCGCTGTTCATGTGTGACAGGAACGCGGCCGGATCATAGCGGAAGGGGCCCAGCTCTTCGATCAGGCCGCGGATCGTGGCCACGATCAGTGCCGAGCGCACGCCATGCCCCATGACATCGGAGATAAAGATTCCCACCCTGCTTTCCGAAACCGCGAAGATCTCGAAGAAATCGCCTCCTACCGCGCCGCTGGGGATGTAGACGTGCCCGAACTCCAGCACGGAGGCCGTCGCATCGACCTCGGGGGGGAAGACCGGATAATCGCGCTGGATGAACGCCAGTTGGAATTCGTTGGCCAGATTGAGATCCTCGGCCAACTGGGCATTATGCTCGATCAGCTCATGCATGATGCGCTTTTGATCACTGACATCAAGCAACGACCAGACCATGCCGATCACGGCACCGTCGGCATCGACATTCGGTGCCACCGACGCCTGCAGGAAAAGGGACTCGCCGGAAGCGCACCCCATTTCCAACTCGCCGCGCCAGGTTTCTCCCCGCCTCACGGTGTCCTGGATCGTGTCCGCCAGCCGGGGATTGCTGAGGAAGGCGGTGATCTGGGGCGATGGTTTCTGGCCGGTATCAATCCCAAGCAGGGTCCGCATCGCCGGGTTGCAGTATTGCAGGCGGGCATCCTCACCGGTCACAGCAATGCCATTGCCCGAGTTCTGGATGGCCGCATGGCCGGTACGCAGCCGCTCCTCGGCCTCCCGGCGCAGGGTGACATCACGGATGAAGAAACTGATATAATCACGCTCCGAGATGCGCAGCATGTTAACAGAAACCTCGGCCGGGAAGGTGGTCCGGTCCGACCGCATGCAATAGGCCTGGATCAGGATGAAACGGTCATCCTTGAGGCTCTCGCCAATCGTCTGGATCAGTGATTCATCGGACCCCGCCAGCAGATCGGTAATATGCAACTGGCAGAACCGGGCCACATTATAGTTAAAGAATTGTTCCGCGCGGCGGTTGACACGGATCACGTTGCCTGCCGTGCTGGTGATCACGGCCGCATCATATACGCTTTGCAGTAGCTCGCGGAAATCGGCACTGCCGACAATCTCGCACAGATCCCCGGCCGCCTCCCCCCTGGGATCGGACAGCGCAGGGGGTGGTGCAGGCGTCTTGGCGGACGTCTGCAACGGAATGGACGAATCCATCTCGATACCCTCTTCGGCATCGGACGTAAGATCAATCCGCATCGTTGACGAGAACTTCGTATTCGGCATGGCGCGTTATCCAACTCCTCTTCTGTGCAACCCAATCGTCCGTGGCACGCTGAAATCTACCACAGCCCGGCCAATGAACGCAAACGGCAATTTACATGATTTCTTGCTTGCAAAAGCACACCGTTTCCGATTGGATTCAGACGAACGATTACCGACAATAAACGCCATTAGAGAGGAACATACATCATGGACGAAACGCCGCAATCAACCATCGAGGGCCGGCTCGCCTTTTATCACCCGACATCCACCGGCAGGGGCGCGGCGGTGCGCTTTGAGCTCCACCCAGCACGGCGCGGGCACGACGGATACATGTTTGCCGAGATCGCGGCCCAGAAAACCCTTGCATCCCGCAGCACCGCCGGCATCAAGGGTGCCACGTTCGATTGGGATGCCAAGATCGGCATGAAGCTCGGCATTACGGATGTATGTGCCCTGTTGGCCGTTCTCGAGGGCAAGACCGCCTCCGCCGGGGGTGAGAAGGGGTTGTTCCACCAGAGCACGTCCGCCAGTACGGTGATCGGATTCCGCCGGGTGGACGCGCCATCGGAAGGGTTCTGCCTGGAGGTTTCGCGCAAGGAGAAGCAAGCGGGGGCCACCGACCCGGTGCGCCTGCGCGTCGTGCTATCCGAGGCGGAAGGCATCGGCCTGCGGCAGGTGCTGGCCGCTTCCATCTTCCATTTGTGCTTCTATGCGGTTCCTGCGATTCGCGATTGACCCGGCGGGGATCAACCGCTAGATTAGCCGCATACGGAAAGAGACAGCAAAAGGTATGCCAAGCCAATCATTATCGTTAAGTCAGAGCCAGCAGATGCAAATGGTGCTGGCACCGCAGTTACGCCAGTCGCTGGAAATGCTGCAGGTGCCCATCCTTGAACTGCGTGCCATGGTGCAAAAGGAACTCGAGATGAATCCCACCCTCGAGGAGCTTGCCCCCGAGGGACCTGCGCTGGAGATCGAGCATACCTCCGATGAACCCGAACCCGCCGCTGACACCGGGGAGATGACCTTTGACAAGGAATTCGAGGTGCTGGCCAAACTCGATGACGAATGGCGCGACTATTTCTTCCAGGATCTTGACAACCGACCCAACACCGTCGAGGCCGAGGAGAAACACCAGTTCCTGATGGATTCCCTGCCGCAGCATGAATCGCTGCAGGAACACCTGATGCAGCAGCTCGGCTTGACTGACCTCGATCCGGCCGACCGGCAGATCGGCGAATTGATTGTCGGCAGCATCAATGAGGATGGGTATCTGACCGTCTCCTTGAAGGAGATGGCCGAAACCACCACGCTCCCGCTCGACCGGATCCAGAATGTGCTGCTGGCCGTCCAGGAGTTCCATCCCGTCGGTGTCGGTGCCGCCGACCTGCAGGATTGCCTGCTGCTGCAACTGGAGCGGATCGGCAAGGCCGACTCCGTTGCCGGCGATATCGTGCGCGACCACATCGAGTTGCTGGCTGCGCACAAGCTGGATAAGATCGCCCGGCTGCTGAAGGTGTCCGTGGAAGAGGTCAAGGCCGCGGCCGCCTTTATCGCCACCCTCGATCCCACCCCTGGCCGGGCGTTCTCGGACAATACCTCCGCCTATATCTTTCCGGAAGTGGTGGTGCGCAAGGTCGAAGGGGAATATGTGATCATCCTGAACGACGACCGCCTGCCGCATCTGCGGATCAGCCGCCACTATCGCGATCTGATGGAAGCGGAGGACACCCCTGCCGACGTGAAAACCTATATCCGCAATAAACTGCGTTCGAGTACGTTCCTGCTCAAGAGCATCGACCAGCGGCAGCGCACGATCTACCGGATCGCCTCGGAGATCGTCAAGCAGCAGACCGAATTTCTGGATCACGGGGTCTCGCATCTGCGCCCACTGACCATGAACATGGTGGCCGAGCAGGTCGGGGTACACGAGACGACCGTCAGCCGGGCGGTGAACCAGAAGTACATGCGCACCCCGCTGGGCACGTTCGAGATGAAGTATTTCTTCAACCCGGGCCTGCGTACCAGCACTGGCGAGTCCATTTCCAACAAAACCGTCAAGGATATCATTGCCTCCATCGTTGCCGAGGAGGACAGCAACGCCCCGCTTTCGGATATCACGATCATGGATGTGCTCAAACAGCGGGGCATCACGGTGGCGCGCCGCACGGTAGCCAAATACAGGGATATGAGCGGCATCCCCCCCGCCCACCTGCGCAAACGAAACTGAGACTGTCGTGGATCTGACCGCCGCCATCAAGCATCTTTCCCGACTGCTCGACCGGCCTCCTGCGGGCGATGGCAGGCTGCATCTGCCGCCCATGCCGCCCACCGCCGAGGCGTTGCTGGCCTGTGCCCTGAACGCCAGCCAGGCTGGCACCCTGCTCTGGGTCACGCAGCAGCCCGAGCAAATCGAACAGGCGCGGCGCAACCTGCACACGCTGGCGCCCACCCTGGATCCGTTGATCCTGCCCTTTCCCCCCGCCATCGAGACCGGCGGGGTTCGTGAGAACGACGATCCCGATATCGCGGGCCGCCGGATCCATACGCTTTACCGCCTGGCCGAGCTGTCTGCCTCTTCGACCCCGATCGTGATCACCTGCACCCATGCCCTGCTACAGACCACCCTGCCGCCGGGAGCCCTCGCCAACCGCACGCGGCGCATAGAGCTGGATCAGTCGATCGACGTGGCAGCGCTGTGCCAGCACCTCTCGGATAACGGCTATCTTTTCGAATCTGAGGTGGTCGACAAGGGCAAGGCCTCGCGGCGCGGCGGCATCCTTGACCTGTGGTCCCCCGACAGTCCATGGCCTGTGCGGATCGAGTTATTCGGCAACACGGTGGAATCCATTCGCCTTTTCGACCCGAATACGCAGCGGGCCGTCGAGAAGAAGGCGGCTGTGCTGATCTCCCCGGCCTACGAGGGAACCGACAGCAAGACCGCGGCCACCGCCTGCCTGCCGGATCACCTGAAGGGTCGCGTGACCGTGCTCTGGAGTGATGCCGAAGCCATCCGTATCCATGCCGAGGAGCTTCGCCAACCCCACCCTGCGTTACTGTCGCTCGATACCCTGGAATCGCAACTGGCCGCACGCTGCGGCACACGCCATCTGGACACGGCATCCGATGTCCCCGATACCGCCTTTCCGATCTTCACCCCCCTGCCCAAGGCCGTCACGCTGCCTGCCACGGCGGGAACCGTTCAGCTCGAACAGGCCCGCCGGGTGTTGATCGCGGATCTCTTCGTCCGCACGGATCTGCGGCAGCATGTCCAACTGTTCTTCGACACCCAGGGCTCGCTGGAGCATTTTCGCAAGCATCTGATCCAAGGGCATGACGTCGAGCGCCTGGCCCTGCAGATCGGCCATCTATCGGAAGGCTTCTGTAACGAGGCCCTGAAGCTGACCGTCGTGGCGGAGTCCGATCTTTATGGACGTCGCAAATCCATGCAGCGATTCGACCAGACCGAAGAAGCCCGCGGACGTGCCGGACGCTATGCCGGATCCCGTATCAGCGATTTCACCGATATGGAGGATGGCGACCTCGTGGTCCATGTCGATCATGGCGTGGGATGTTACCTGGGTGTACGGCAGATCACCTTCAGCGGCCAGCTCCAGGAAGTGCTGGCGATTGAATATGCCGAGAATACCATGCTGTATGTGCCGGTCACGCATGCCCACCTGCTCAGTCGCTATGTCGGCATGGCCGGTCGCCACACCACGCTGCACCGTTTGGGCGGCAACCGCTGGCGGCGGGAAAAGGGAGCCGCCCAGGCAGCGGTCTATGACCTGGCCGCCGAATTGCTGGAGATCCAGGCCCGTCGTAATCTGCTCCAGGGGCACGCCTTTCCGCCGGACACCCCGCTGCAGCACGAATTCGAGAATGCCTTTGCCTACCAGGAGACGATCGATCAGGAAACCGTGATCCGGGACGTCCGGGCGGATATGGAATCGGTACGTCCCATGGATCGGCTGATCTGCGGCGATGCCGGCTATGGCAAGACCGAAGTGGCGATGCGGGCCGCCTTCAAGGCGGTCCAGGACAACCGCCAGGTCGCCGTACTGGTGCCGACAACCGTCCTTGCCCAGCAGCATTACCAGACGTTTTCCGAGCGCATGGCCGGTTTCAATGTCCGCACCGGCATGATCAGCCGCTTTCAGAGTCCGGGGCAGCGGCGCGAGATCCTTGCCTCCCTGGCGCGTGGGGATCTCGATATCATCATCGGCACGCATGCCTTGGTGCAGCCGGGAATCAGCTTCGCCAGCCTGGGCCTGGTCATCATCGACGAGGAACAGCGCTTCGGGGTGGCGCACAAGGAGCGGCTCAAGACGGTCAAGCACCTGGTCGATGTGCTGACGCTGAGTGCGACCCCGATTCCGCGCACACTGTACATGAGCATGACAGGGGCCCGCGACATGAGCCTGATCCGCACCCCGCCGCGTGAGCGGGTGCCGATCGAGACGATCATGGTCAACAGCAGCGATGAAGTGATCCGCGATGCCATCCGCCGTGAGCTGGCGCGCGGCGGTCAGGTGTACTTCCTGCACAACCGGGTGCTCTCCATCCGCCGCCTGCAGGAACGGATCGCGTCCCTCGTTCCCGAAGCCCGGATCGAGGTGGCCCACGGGCAAATGAAATCGTCCGAGCTCTCCGGCGTCATGCAACGCTTCGCGACGGGACAGGCCGATGTGCTGCTCTGCACAACGATTATCGAGAGCGGACTGGACATCCCCCGCGCCAACACGATCCTGATCGACCGCGCCGACCGCTTCGGGATTGCCGACCTTTACCAGTTGCGTGGTCGCGTGGGCCGTGCCGACCGCAAGGCCTACGCCCTGCTGCTGCTGCCCGCCCACGGGATGGTCGACCGCGACGCCCGCGAGCGCATCCAGGCTCTGCGGCGCAATGCCGGACTGGGGGCTGGCTTCAACCTGGCCGTGCGCGATATGGAAATCCGAGGGGCTGGCAATATCCTCGGATCGGCCCAGAGCGGACATATCTCGGCGGTCGGTTTCGGCCTCTACTGCAAGCTGCTCCAGCGGGCCGTGGCCCGTCTCAAGGGGGAGGTTGTCGAACCCTTGCTGACGATAGAATTGAGGCTGGATTTCATCCGCGCCACCACCGAGGATGACGGCGAAACGGCCGCCGCCTGCCTGCCGCACGGCTATATCGGTGATGAGCGCCTGAGGGTCGCGATTTACCGACGACTGGCGGAGGCCACGGACGAGTGCTTGATCAACGATCTGCAGGCGGAGGTCACGGACCGTTTTGGCTCGCCCGTCCCGAGGCCCGTCACCCTGCTCTTCGCCATTGCCCGGCTACGCCTTGTGGCCGCCCGCAAGGGCATCGATCTACTGGAGGTCAAGCAAGGCAAGATCATGCTCCGGCGCGATGGCGAGTTCCTGACAGCGAACGGCCGCTTCCCGCTGCTTCACTCCCGCAAAGCCGAGGACGCCATCGCCGAACTTGAGAATCATTTAAGCGACATGGCGAAGGAGGGTGCCGCCAGGTTAACTCGACGATGAAGGCCCGATCTTTAGTCGCCATGCCGTATAAAACAACACGGAATCCCTGCTGTGGTGGGGACGGCAATGGCTTGAAGATCATATTCTGAGGGTGTAAATGAATAGACATTGACGTTCTGTAGTATTCATGGTGCGTCGCTATTCCAGCGCGATGGTCACTTCACGGGAGGTCTGCCCTGCGCGAGGCCATTGCATCAATGTTGGGGGTCTTGACATTCGGGTAGCCAGCATAACCGAACGCCTGCGCCCGCCACTGGTCGGCCAATACAATCACAATATTCGGCTTCATCACGCCGCCATCCAGCGGCATCATATCTGCATCACCTCATCTCCCCGAAAGGCGTGGAAATAGAGCCATGTACCCTGCCATTGTCGAACCTGATAGTTGCGCTATTGTTACGGAACGGTCCATGGCAAGGGGGTTGGCCGTATGACACTGAAACCCCGGTACCCCCGGAATAGTGGCTTGATCGGTGCACCGTCCTCCTGTGCGCAGGATGGTAACCCGTTGTGAACGATGGATAGAAGGTATAGGTTCGGGAGCATCGGGAGCTCCATGCCTCCTGCGCCATCTGCTCCGCCCGCCGCGTCCGCGCCTCGGCTTCTCGAACACGCAACGCCATATCTATCTCCTGCCTTCGCCTCTGTGCCTGTTCGGATTTCCACTTCGCCTCGGACGACAATGCCCCCTCATTATCAGTCCGACGAAAAGCATCTTCTGCACGCAGGCGCTCCTGTTGCTCGCTCAGCAGGCGCGCACGTTCACGGCGCAGGTGCTGTTGCTCACGTTCCGCCTTCATGGCTTGTACCTGCTCCTTGCTGACCAGGTCGGCGGTTTCAACCCTTCCGTCGCGCATGCGAACCTGACCCCGCTCATAGAAATACCACTCCGCCGTCCCCGCTCGCATATACCCTTTGGCTTCGCCCAGCAAGGCGGTTACCGTGGCCATATCATCCCCGGCCTGCACCCCCCCGGCAACCCCTTGCATACCGCCGCATACCAGCAGCACCGCCGCTGCGAAATCCCGGATAAAGGGTGAGCATTTCATGTTACACCTCCCATTCGATAGGCAGAGGGGGTTCTACGACGTCACCGTGCGTCCGTAATCAAAGAACCACTTGAGGGTGTCGTGGTTGACGCCGGGGGGGATGGAATGGTCGGTATGCAGAAGGTACCCGGAGCCGGATTTGAGCACGGGCAGGATCTTTGAACGCAGTTCGTCCTTGATGGACTCCCTGTCGTTGGCTTCCAGCTTGCGGATGTCGATATTGCCGCAGAAGGCGATCTTGCCACCGAAGGTTTCCGCAATCCGGGGCATGTGCATTCCCGCCTTGACCTCCATCGCCTGGAGGCAATCCATGCCGGCCTGCACCAGGCCCGGTACCAGCGGCTCGACAAACCCGCAGGAATGCACCATGACCTTGCAGCCCTTGCTGTGTGCATAATCAAAGAGTTTGGCATGTCCCGGCTGGACGATGTCCTGATACATGGCGGGTGACATGAAGGGCTTGTCCTTGAACCCCATATCCTCGTAGAAGAAGATGAAATCCGGCAGGCCTTCCTCTGCGAACAAGGTCTCCATGTGCATGATCGTGAAATCGGCATAGGTGTTGACCATGTCCTTGACCCAATCGGGATCCAGGGCCATTCCCATGAGCATGTATTCGTGTCCGCAGACGGGATGCATCTGCTCGAAGGGGGCCACGCCCGACCAGCAGAAGGCCCTGCCTTCGACCTGCGCCAGGGCCTTGTTGGAGCGGTAGTTCTGGAAAGGGATGCGGCGCCGGTCAAGCTTGAGCAGGTGTGGCTTGATGGTTGCCTCCCACGCCGGACGTTCCTGAACGGTGAAGTCCACATGCTCGGGGGTTCCCTGCTTCTTTTTCCACCAGCGCAACTTGGCCCCGTTGCCGGTCAGCTTGAGCACGGTCTCCTCGGTCTCTTCCAGGATCTGCTCCTTGAAGTCCAGATCGGCGGTCGAATTGAGCCATCCCCCCGCCCGCCAGCTCATGTCGAAATGGCGGCAGTCGTCCTCGC
>JFJP01027036.1_pt1 | contig 54520 bp, 69 predicted proteins | sample 431651 | NCBI WGS metagenome assembly JFJP01 (sample SAMN02602958, study PRJNA72255) | Microbial mat metagenome, whole genome shotgun sequencing project. | biome: fresh water; feature: sink hole; material: water; isolation source: purple microbial (photo- and chemosynthetic) mats found in... | reverse complement strand
TTTTTATAAATTCATGGCAACAAGCTTTAACTATTCATCGTACATCAAATTGATCAAAGAGCTCTTTGGAAAGAATTTTCATCAGGCAATTTCTGAAAAGGACTTCTTGAAGACCTGTCAAAAGAAATTCGACTCTTCAATAAATAAAGAAAATTTGAGTTTCTTTTACAAAGATGAGCATTATCTTTCTACGTAAAAACTTGTTTTTATGAAGAAAAACCATTTTTATTTGTAGTGAAAGCTTTATAAATGGAATTCATTCAATGAAATATCAACTCAAGCAAGAATTGTCCAATAAATCTGAAAAAATGACCAATTATACAAAAAATTACAATACCTTAGAAAGAAAGTTTTATTTTGAAATTTAAATGAAATTTTTTATATTTTTTTTGAATAGATTATGCAAAAAAATGGCTAGTTTTTACGGAAAGGAAGAAACTAAAAAAAGACTATTTTTAAGCTTGAGAAAACTGAATTTTAAAAGAAATTTCACATTGAATTTGCTGAATAAAAAACTGAAGATTGTGATAGCTTTAGATCCAAAAGGGAAGAATATTTGTTTAAAAAGTCCTGTTTTCTTGAAAAAGACCTCTTTAGATTTTTCAAATTGTTGCAATGAGAAGTATTTCAACTGAAAATCTCTTTATAAATTTTTTTCTTTGATAGAAAAATTTCAAAAGAACAAAAAGTTTACATTTTTTTGATGACCGAAGACAACAAGTAAAATTTCTTTGTAAAAACTATAAAAAATAAGGCAATTTTTAAAAAGAAATATTCTAGCTAAAAATGAAATTGAGCTTCTTCAATTGAAAGATCAAATAACTTTCAAAAGAGTTTATTGGTTGAAGGATGATAAAGGGGTGGCAATGGCTGGACTTACATTAAAATTCCTGTTTCTTCATGATCAGGTTTGAATTGAAATTGAAATTGATTAAATTAAAAAATGATTAAAGATGAAGTTTTATCAGGAGAGAATCGAAAAACATAAAGTTTTTTTAACAGATCAGAAATTCAAATTAATGAAGGAAATTAATGATTTACAAAACAAATTGTTTCAAATAGAAAGTTGATTTTAATCATTTTTCTTTTTAATTTTTTTATAAAAGATCCCAGAAACTTATTTTCTTTGTTTTGTGGGCTAAACCTCATCACAATTGAAACAAAAATAAAAGAAGCAGAAATTCAAGATCCAGAAGGCAAAGAAAAACCAAGAAAAGTCCTAGGAGGAAATAGTGCACAAAATGAAAATTATGAAAAGTAAATAAAAACAATAAAATTTATAATATTTTAAATAAATTTAAGATTAAATGACTCTTTGTCTAATGAAGAAGCCTATAGAGAATGTTTATTTATTGAATTCATTTGATCTCTCTTTATAAATTTTAATTGAAAATTGTAGTGTTTTGTCAAGAAGTAGAAAAAGAAGACCTAGATTTTGGTTTAAGGAAATTAGACACAAATCCTCTCTTCTTTGAAGATATTGACAACAGCAAATTCGACATGATTTCAGAAATAAAAGAAGACGAATCACCAGAAAGAAGCTATTTGGAATCGTACACAAAAAAAGAAGAGATCAATTTTGATTGCGACTATTCAAGCATCAATCTCGACATCAGCAGAAACACGATATTTTGGACGGAAAACACGAAGATATTGAATGATTTCGAAAAAGATGATAATTTCATCATTAAATCAGAGCGAAATGCTAATGAAAACAGTTTTTTTCTTTTGAAGTTTCTAATCAATTATTTTTTTTTTGAAGAAGATCACAAAAAAAAGAATTTAATACTGAATTTAGAAGAAATCAATGATGTTGATGAAGGTTCTACGCCGATGACCACTCAATCTTCTTTGAAAAGAATCAGCTTTTTTCAAGTGATTTATTTTATTCATGCATAAATAAAATTCATTTTAATTTTATTGTAAAAGAATCCAGTAAGAACTGTTAAAACTCCCATTCAAAGGCTATCACTGGGAATGATTGATGTAAATTCAAGAAAAAATAGCAAAAGCTTTTCAAATCATAACCTGTTTCTGATTGGATTGTCCGGTTTGTTGAAGAAATGACTTCATGTTTGTTTTTCTATATTATTCACGTTATGATTTTATTTTATTTTTATGAATAATTTTAAAAACTTTTCAATAATTTTAAAAATTTCTTTTATATTTAAAAAATAAATCGAAAAATTTCAAGTATTTTCATTTTTCTTTCTAAAAATGAAAATCTGAACAATTTTATTAAAAAAAAAATTTACAAGACTTTTAATAAAATCAAGTGATTTGTATTGGGAAATTCAAGAATTGGCATCCGACTTCCAAAATATTAATAATATTATCCATATGTTTCCAAACAACATCCACGTCATTTTCAGTTTTAACGGCTTCTTTCAACTGCAGGCAATAATGTCTCAATTCTCTTAAAATGCCGAAATGTTGTGCGAACATTGAAGAACTAGCATCGATTTTCAATATGCTTTTCTCTTTAAAATTCTCATTTTCTTCAATATTTTTAGTTTTTTTCTCATTGAAATTCTTCTCATCGAGCTCCACATCTCTTTTTGTAAAGGCTCCAAAGCTTTTTTCCAAAATTTTTCTTTCCGATAATTCATGTGCATTGGCAACAACATGTTTTTTCAATCGATTTAATTCATTAATTTCTCCGAAAAGACTCTTATCTCCGAAATTAAAAGCCCCATTTTTCTCGATGCATATAAAAGGAAAAGGCGAATCAATGCCGAATTTCGAACATCCTACAAGAAAATCCTTATTGAGAATATCGTATTTATTTTTTGTTGAAGTCAAAGAATAAAGAAAAAGTCGTAATTTTGTGAAATCATTCGCAAATAAATTTCCATGAATCGGGCTTTCTATCTCTGTTACTTCAGAAACTATGGATTTTATATCCTCGAAACTTAATAAACCGTGATCAGTTTCATAGAATTTAGAGAAATTCTTTGCCAAAGTCTTGAAATTCTTTTTCTTAGCTTCGAAATATTCATCAAGAAGAGCTTCCAGCAATTTATCGACATCCATGCATTCATTTGCGTCCTCTGGATTTATTTTCTTTTGAAATTTCGCAATTTTTCCTAAGAATCTCTTTCTATCGTAATCATTATAAAAAAAAAGAGTTTGTTTTGTTAATTCTTCAAGTTTTTCCTTTGGAATAAAGGTTTGACCTTCTATATGATCGAAAATATGCATGTTTTCCGAAGAAATCTTAGAATAAATGAAAAAAAAATATTCTTGAACATATGCGTCGAAATCGTAAGAAAAATTAGGCTCGTTTAGTGTGCCTTTGATATATGAGGAGATACCCGCTAGATTTGTGAAAATAGTAGCTCGGGACCAAACCTTTGAGTAATATTTCAGGGAGACCAGAAACTCTAGTAATTTTATTTCAGCTATTCTTCTCAATTTGCAAACCTTTTATTTTAGAAATAAATTAAAAAAAAAAATTTAAATAAAATTTTTCTTTTAAAAATTTCTCTCTCAATAAATAAAAAAATTAATTGAAAAACTGAAAAAATTCAGAATAAATTATTTAGCTTTTATATTTATTTTTTTAAAAAACCTTGAGGAAATAAATGCAAAGGAATTCGTCCATAGTGACAGAAGTATTGATCAATGAACTTTTGATCTCCCACATGTATTTCAATCTCTCTGTATAAATATTAAAAATATTCTTCTTGAAATGGTTCCAAGGCAAAACTCTCCCGCTTTCATTTTGTTTGGTTACATTCTCAAGGAACATGATTAAAGAAATGGGTAAATTCCAATTTTCTCCAATATCCAATTTATCATTATTCTCATTCTTATTCAAATCTTTCTCCTTCATCTTTAAAATTTCTAAATTTGTCTTATTTTCACTATTTTCATTATATTTATTCTCTAAATTGATTGAATATCCTTCTGACCCTCCAATCGTTAAATTATTATGCAATTCTGATTTCCTGATAATTAATTCTGGCTTCCAAATCAATTCACCTTCATCCAATTGTGTGTAGGCATCTTGTTTTCCACCTTTGAGCATTGCTTTCAATAGATTGTTCATATCACCCATTAAATTGTTCTTATTGTTTTGCTCATCTTCTAATGTGGAGATTATTTGATTCAAATCGTTAAGTCCCAGAGCCAAATTATCACTTGGATCACTCAGTTGAAAACCTTTTTGATTGACGTTTTCTATCGTTCCGAGATGATTTATCAAAGAAAGCACATCTTTTTTAAGTAATTCATGCAAGAGAACGATTTCATTCTGTAACGCATCTGAATTAATTTTGCAGATTTTATATTCAGATTCCTGAAAATTGTACAAATTCTTCAGGTTTCGGTTCTTTATTTCTAATTCTTTTTTCTCTTTCTCTAATTTCTCGATAATTGCAAGATTTTCCTGCATTTGTTTATCACCTTTGACCTTGCATTCATTATGCAATTTGATTGAATTATCGAGTATTTTCTCAAAAATATTACGAAATGTCTGACTGCATTTCGTGAGCAAATTGCCCAATTCGAACCTATAACACTTAACTCTATCAATAACTGAATCCAAACATACATTCACAGTGTCGAAATCCTCAAATATTTTATTGAAATCTTTTCTATTATTGAAGAAGTCACGAATGTGGTTCGGAATTGATTCTAGAATCTTTTGTTGTGGTCGCATAAATACCTCAATTTTTGGTTTTATATTAGGAAAAAATGATTCAGGACTCCCTTCGAAATTCTTTTCGATATTCTTTGGACTTCTTCTTTGTGAATTTGGTGTTTGGTCTTGATTCCTTATTGAATGGGAGTCTTGAACAATGTTTTTGAGATCTGCGAGATAAAATTCTGAAAATTGGAAGTTTGGCTTGTTGTTTGAATTAGAACTTTTTTGATTTCGTTGGGCGTTAGAAGTGTAAGGTATTCGAATTTGTTTGGAGCTTTTCGTGGAAATCGGAATGTTTCGTGAGAGTTTTTCATCAGCGGCGGTCGGAAGTTCCTCGGTTTTGAGATAGAATTTGGGCTTTTCATGAGACTTGGCATCGTTGTGAATATTCATGTTTATAATTAAAAAAATGTTTTAGTTTTATATTTTTTAGAGTTTGGTAATTTTTTTAGGCAAATTTAAAAAGCGTTTGTTAAAGAATAAAAACATTGTTTTTTTTTAAATTGTAGTTTTCAACAAAAAACTTTCTCAAAATTTAATATAAAAAAAATAAATCTTAGTTTTAATTTTAACAAACTACAATAAAATTCAATGTCCGATTCCGACTTTGAAGATTTTTTCACCATCATTGGTTATCTGTTTCTTGCAATCCTGATTTTTCTCATCATTCTTTCCATAATCAAAAAAATCATCCAAGCTTGTAAAAAAGCTTCTCTTGTTCACATTATGAAAGCCAAGCTTCAGAATCGTAACGCTTCTATTGACTCAATAAAGCTTCCCCCAATAAATCTTCAGCAAGATTTTATCGAAGAGGTTTTGAATTCTGATGTAACAAACCTCAAACGTTTTTTAGATATGAGAAAATTGACTTCTGTTGATTTGCTATGTATCTATTTCAAAAGAGCTATCACAATAGGTTTAGACCATGCTTTGATAACTGAGGTGAATTTCGAAGAATCCTTGAAAATGGCAAAAGAATGTGATCGAATTCGGGCCACAAAATATGCTAATATGCCAATCAAAGACAAGGAAGGACTTTTATTTGGTATTCCGATTTCTATCAAAGATCTTTTTGAGATGAAAGACTTCGAATGTAATTACGGTTGTGGAGCTCTTTGCAACAACCCAAAGAAAGAAGATGGTTACGCTGTCAAATTGCTCCGTGAAGAAGGAGCCATTCCTTTTGTTCGTTCCAATATCCCACAAGTTGGCTTTGCCTTCGAATGTTGGAATGGAGTATATGGAAGAGGTTTGAATCCATGGAATAAAAGTAGAACACCAGGGGGTTCTTCAGGAGGTGAAGCTGGTCTGGTTGCTGCAAGATGTTCTCCAATGGGTTTAGGCAGTGATATGGGTGGAAGTATAAGATGTCCTGCTAATTTTTGTGGGGTTTATGGTTTTAAGCCCTCCTCTACACGAGTTTCTAAAAAGGGTTGTGCCCATCTGACAAAGGCATTTGAAGGTTTGGGCTGTTTTGTGCCTGTTTCAATTGGTCCTCTTGCGAAATCATCCGATGATGTGGAGTTAATGATGAAATGCCTTTTAAATGAAAGATTCCATCGTGAAAATAAAAATAAAGAAGGAGGAGATCCCTATTTTATTCCTATTCCTTGGAACGAAAAATTATTTATGGAGAAAAAACAATTTAGAATAGGATATTTGAAAAATAATGATTTGATGCCAGTTTCTGCTGCTTATATTCGGGCTATTGACGAAACTGCTGATGCTTTAAGAAGCAATGGTCATACAATGATAGAGGTTGAAATCAATTTTCTGGATTCAATCCAAGGACTTTACTATCAATCCATTACAGCTGATCCTAATTTAGGCATTTTCGCAGATGCTGTTCAAGAACAAGGTATGGATGCCGAACTATTCCAAAAGTTGAGTTTGATTATAGGGTTGCCTATATGGTTGAAAAGCATTATTGGAAGTCTGGCAAAATGTTTGGGTATGCCAAGAGTCGCTGCTTTGATGAAAAGCACAAATCCTAAAACCGCTCATGAATTATTGGAATTAATGGATTCAATTAAGACATTAAAAGAAAAATTCATGAAATGGTGGAATATTTACAATTTAGATGCTTTAATACTGCCGAATTTAGGTATGCCTGCTTTTAAACATGGGTTTTCTGGGGATATCAGCGTTTTCGGAGCTTATGCTATGCTTGGCAATTTAATGGATTTACCTTGTGGAGCCATTCCTATTACAGTTGTTGGGGAGAATGAAACGATCTATGATGAAAGAATCAGATCGAATAAAGATATGATCGCAAAGAAGGCACAAGAAAATTTGAATGAAAGTCAAGGCATGCCTGTTGGAGTGCAGGTTATAACCCCTTTTCAAGAGGAAGAGAGGTGTGTTAATCTTATGAAACAGATAGAAGAAAAAATCAAGTTCCATCAGAAAAATGGTTTCGCAATCTAAGGAAATAATTGAGAAAGAAAAAAATCTTAAATAAAAATTAAATTTTTTAAAGAAAAATCGAAAAAATTTGAAAAACTAAAAAAATATTTTCTATTCAAATTAATTAATGAAGATCTGTAATTTCCTCAAAAATAAATATATTTTATAAAATAATTATTTTCTGAATTGTTTTTTCCTAAAACCTTTCTCTCGTTGGTGTAAACTATAAGCACCTGCATCTCTGCACCACTCAAGAAAACAAGCTCATTAAACCCGAAAAAACTCTCACTCTCATAAATTTTCTTAATCTCATGTTCATTATTATGCCATTCCAAGAAAAATATTTGATTATTTCCAGTGCTAATGAGTATTTGCTCATAGGTTTGATTCCAGAAAAAGCCTTTAATCATTTTACTTTCAGAAAATGTGAATTCTTCCAATCTTTCCATATTATAAGGGTCCCAAAAAATGATGGTATTATCATCTTTGCAGCAACTGATCACATATTTTCTTGTTTGATTAAAAACTAATTTCCATATGCTTCGACTATGAGCTCGAATAGGCTCTTTTCTTGAACGAATGTTCTTTCCAATCACATAATCACAGAAATAAATTTCACCTTTTTCATTGCCGATTACTAATCGGCATCTTTCATCTGTATTCGGAAAATTCAACAATAGAAGATCTGTCGGTTCTTGGATCGCGTAATCAGCCTCTATTTTCACAAAATACTCCTTTCTGATCTTCCAGACGCGAGTAAATAAGGTATGGGAACTTGCAAATAAGTCTAATGTGGGGTTGTAAGTAATGGAATTGACGGGATCACGCTCTTCTTTGTAATACATCCCAAGATCAAAATTCTTTGAAATATCCCAACTCTTCACACTTCCATCCAAACCTATTTTAAAATTTTTAAGAAAAAGGATTAAAATAAGTTTATAAAAACAAAAAAATTATCAATTACCTGCTGACAAAAGCCATTTCTTCTGATGACAATAGAACAATTTATAAGTTGATTTATTATGTCCCTCAAGAGTTTTATATTCTGTGGGTGGTCGATCCTTCATCAGCGTCCAAATCTTGATAAATTTCTCCTTTGAGCAGCAAGTGGCTACAAAATACTCATTTTTCTCTGTAGGGCCAATCAAACAGATATCCAGAACCAATGAATAATCAACGTCATAAAAATATTTTGAACTCATTCTTTCGATAGGAGTGATCAATAGGTTGTTCTTTTGTCCTTCAACTGCTTTCGAAACTTCTTTAGTCATTGGAGTTTGAGTTTCCAAAAGATCTTGTCGTATTTGTTGATTGATTTTATCACTTTTTATATTTGTTGGATTAGTTTTAGATTCTTTGGCAATAGGAATCTCTTGTTTTTTTTCTTTCAAATTCTCTTCTTTGGAGAGATTCACATTTGCTTTAAGAAGCAGACTATAATTCGAATTCAACAGATTTTTGGGGATTTTCTCATTGATCATGATTTTGAGCGCGTTCATTAAATTAATATAAAATTCGTATTTCAAAGCTCGATTAGATTCTTTCGAAGTGTAATCTTTGAGAACTTTAAGAGAATTCTGTAAGAAATAGGTAAATTTCTGAAATAAACTATCTTCAAGGTTTTCCTGATGAATCTTTAAAAAGAAATTTATTTTATCATAGGCGCCTGCATCTTCATTCTTCGAGAAAATTTCAACACTATTCTCCTGCATTTCTTTCATTTTTTCTGATTTTGACTTGAATTCATCTTTCATAGATGTGAAGTTATTTAATATGTCTCTCAGAAAATATTTCGCATCTTGTGCTACATTCTCTTTGATAAGAGTCTTATATTCTATGAGAACATCTTGTGATTTCGTTGCAACAGCCTCAAGAAACGCTTCAATTTCTTTGACTTCATTCTGATATTTCTTTAAAACTATTGTTGAAAACTCTCCATTTTCAATTTTTTCTAATAATTGATAATCTTGATCATTGAGAATTTTGTCAAAATTGTTTTTTTTTGTCAAGAATTTCTCGTATTCCTGCTTGAAAACGCTTTCGTCGTATTGAATCAAAAACTCCTCATGAATAATATGGTGGCGGGTCTGATTCTTGATATCGTCAACCAAGCATTTGCAGCACATGAACTTTCGAAGACATTCAGGAGCATTGCAAATAAAACTGATGTCTTCTTTGAGATGTTTGGGACATTTTATATATTTGAAGTCGAAATCATTTTTCATTTCAAGATCTTCTTGTTTTTTCTCAAAACTTTCTTCAATGGTGATTTCTTGAAATCCGTTTCTTTGGTTCTTGCTTTTTTCTTTCGTTTGATCAAAACCTTTTTTCTTGTTATTTGTGTCGATTGTAGCTTTCTCTTCATTGGAGTTGTTAATATGCCTCATCTCATCGATTATTTCTTGTTCTTTCTGTGAATTATCTATTAAATTTTTATCTTGATGAGCTTTTTTTTCTTTAATTTCCTGATTTTTTTTCTGCGTTTTCTATGATCAATTGAATGCTGTCTTCATTTTCTATGATCTCTTGAATGCTGTCTTCTTTTTCTGTTATGATCTTTTGATTTTTGTCTTTTTTTTCTACGATATCTTGATTTTGTGACTTCAAACTTTCATTCCAAATGTTTTCTTTGCTTATATTTTCCAAAAAAAATTGTTGATTTTCTTCGACAAATAAATCTTGAGAATTTTTTTTAATTGGACCGAAATTTTCTTCAAAGCTTTGTTCATTGTTCTTAGAAGAGTCGATGAAATTACTTGAAGCAATATTCTCTTTGAAAAGATTCTCATAAACACAGTCATCTTTATTTTTGGAGTCTACATTAAAATTATTAAGTTCATTGTTGTTGTTGAAACTATGGACGAATTCTGAAATGTTTTTCTCGTTTAAATAATTGTTGTTCTTCATTGAAAACATATAATGATTTCCGTTTTCGAAATTAGGAAGCATTATACTTGATTGATCTTTAGAGTCTTTGGGCTCGATATTCACTTCAGATTCTTCTAAAATTTGATGCATTTTAGTGGAGGATGAGTCTAATAGGAAAGTGGAAATTCGAGGATCTTTTAATTCAGATTTTTGTTTAAAATTCATATAAAATGGGTATAAATTTTTAAAAACAAGGGAAATTTACCATTTAAAGTTTAAAATTGGCTTAAATAAAAGGAATGCGCTTCATTTTGTTGTGTTTTAATTTTTGGATTGCACTTTAATTAAGTACTTTTTTTTCTAAATAATGGTTTCTTATTTTTTTCTTGAATACTCCAAAAAAAATTTAACTAAATTTAAAACATTTTTTTTCATTTCTCAATAATTTTTTCAAATTTCTGATTAAAAATAAAAAAGTATTTTTCTTAGCTAATATTTTGGTTTATTTTGTGGATTTCAATTCTTTGGAAAAGAAAATTTCAATGGAAACTTCCTTAAAAATTTACAAAAATTTATTATTTCATTTTTTGAAATTTCGTGATAAACTTTTAAATTTACAAATTCAAAAAAACAAAGTTTCCTTTTCTGTTAGTTAATTTATTTTTCCACTTTTTTCTAGCGGTTTCTCATCCTTTCCTTTATTATTTTCGGTCAATTTGGCCTGCACTTCCGTCAAGAAAACTATTCTTTTCTTAATATCATTCAATTTCGAAAGTAATTTATCAGTATGTTCCGTTAAATCCAATTTCTCAGGTTCTGTTGCTTTCAAATATTGTTCTTTCTAAAAAAATATTTAATTTTAATTTAATTTTCTTTTAATTTATTGAAAAAAATACTGAAATTAAACCAGCTTTCGATCTAAAATCGAGGTTTTTGATAGCCAAAATGATCCTCCCATATTCTGATTGTTTCGAAGTAGCTACATGAAATTTCCCTTCAATTTCCATCTCTAATTTTCTATTTTCTTGGTTTTTTGAATCGATTTGATTCTTCAATTCATTGATCGTACTGGTGAAACTATAAGAAGCATCCTCCATTTCTTTTGTAATTGTGCTAATTTGATAATTAATTTCATCCTTCTCTTTTTCAATACGATCTCTCAACTGTCCGAATTCTGTTTGGTTTTTTTTCAATTTTTCATAGCGATTTATTAATTCCATGATGCTCTTTTCATTATTCTTCGACTCTTCTGTATTATCATTGGCAGATTTTAGAAAATCTTCGTAAATTCTATATCTCATCAAATCCTTCTCCAATTGTTTTAATTCATTTCTGAAGAAATAAATGGTTATATTCAATGAATTATTTAAAGAAATCACACGCATTTTTTTCTTTTTCTAATTTCAGCTGTTGTATCAAATCCTTCTTTTCTTTGTTCGCAAAACTATCACGCTTATACTTATCTTCTTCCTGTTTTCTTCAATTCATTTTTATTTCTTTATTCTGTTTTAATTTTCTTTTACTTTCTGATGTCATTTTTAAGAATCACAGGGTCTTTTTTGGCTTCTAAATCCTCATATATCTTTTTCTGTTCCTCATTAAATTTATCTGCTCGAAGAGCTAATTCCTCGAGAATTTTCTCCATATCCTTTTTTTTCTGTTTATATTCTTCATTTGCTTTTCGTTCATCTTGCTGAATTCTAATTAGTTTGGTGTTTTGAGATTCTTGCTGCAATCTCACTTAAAATCAAAAGATTTTTTATTAGATTTGAATGTAAATTCAATCGTTATATACAATCTTCTAATTTCCTGCGAGTGTCTTTCATTTCCTCGTCTTTTTTGGCGATTAATTGAGCAACTTTAATTGCATTTGGGTCTATTTGATTCAAAATGCTTTTGATTTTGATGGCAGACATTAAAAAAATTGTTTTATTTTGTAAGTTATGTATTAATTTTTTTTATTTTTAAAAAAAATGTTGTTTTTTTGTAAAATTCAAAATTTTTTTATAATAATGTTAAAAAAAATATTTTGTAAAAATTCTAAAGAAAATTAACTGAAATGAAGATGGATTTTTAACATTATTAATAAAAAATAGAAAGAAAAAAAATTTTATAGGAATTTTTCTAATTTGATTAAATCTAAAATGTCTAAATTTTAATTGGCCTGAAGAGATTTAATGATATCCACTACCAAAGAATTTTTTTGAATCTCATTGAAGAAATCATGGAATTTAGGGCTGGTTTCGATATCAGGCGTTTTGGAAATAGCCAAACAGCATCGAACATTAGCTCTGAACAAATCAGAATTTCTATCCCCTTCTTGTTTTCCTATTGCATTTTTAGCCAATTTATCAATTCTAGCTTTTAGTTTATCTGTGATATTGTCTATTATTGATAATATTATATAAGGGTTAATTATGCATAATTTTTGAATAATATGGAAACAAATAATCAAGATATCATCATTGTTTTCATCTAAAAATTAATTAAAAATTTTATGAAAAATCAAATCAAAATCAATCAAATCAATCAAATCAATCAAATCAATCAAATCAATCAAATCAATCAATCAAATCAATCAAATCAATCAAATCAATCAAATCAATCAAATCAATCAAATCAATCAAATCAATCAAATCAATCAAATCAATCAAATCAAATCAATCAAATCAATCAAATCAATCAAATCAATCAAATTAATCAAAATTAATTAGAAAATTACCTAAGCCTCCAAGTATAGCATCATTATATAGTCCTGCATCAATATTATGTAAAGAAAGAAGAGATTCAATTGAAGTCTCAACAAATGAATAAGCCGAAGTTCTCAATGGCAATCCATCATCAACCTTGTGTTTAAAAGGTCCTAATTCAACCTCTTTGATTAAACTTGGAACAATTTTTAAATTTTCCTTAATATGATCATAGAATTTAGTATTCGCATCTTTAAACAAATTTGGTAAATTATAAGCAATTGTAGTCAAACTAGTGATAACAGCTTTTCGTATATTGATATCTGAATCTGCAATCATTGCGAAAAGTGTATGAACTAATTTTTTAATTTTTTCTGATGGGAAGGTTTTTGTGCAAAAATGGCGAAAAGCACTGATTGCAGTATATTTTCTTGCAGTCTTTGGAGATTCAAGATTTTTCTCTAATAAATTTTGAACTTCATCGAATTTCAATAAACAAATTTTTCCTTTTATAAAATATTGTTTTATTTTAAAAGTAATGATTCAATTTTATTACCAACACACTCAGCGACAAAATTCTTAATGCTCTCATCTTTGCTTTCTGAATAATCAAATAAAAAAGGAACAAGGTCAATCAAACTCTTAGAAATGTCTTTGGAATCTTGAATAATCTCCTTCAAAGTGTTTAAGATCAAATATTCTCGATGATCAGGATTCTTTATCAAACTCATTACTTTTGGCAAAAATAATTGTTGATTTCCCTTGAAGAAAATTTTTTAATTATTTTTTATAAGAGTTTTTAATTAAAATACAAGACAAATTCCGCCAAGAGCTAAAGAACCTGAATTTTTGATGTTTTCATTCTTGCTATTCAAACATTCCAAGATGCCATTCACCAAAACTTCATTATTTGAGAAATCTTTGGTTTTTCCTATTTCTCTAATGATAAGTAGAGACATTTGGCTTTTAAGAATCTCTTCATTTTTCTCAGATTTTGACAAAATCTATTCATTTTTTTTCATTTGAAATTTATTATAAAAATCAATTTTTTTAATTTCAAATAAAAAAAAATTTTGCTAAAGATCGATTTTTTTACATTTTGTGTGCATATATCAATAAAGGAAGTTCTTGTTTTTTCATTATTTGTCGCTAAGATCATAACTGAAATACATTTAGCAATAGAATTCAAAGAATTCTTATTATTTCCTTGATTGAGTTTATCAATTGTAGCAAAAATATCGATTAGATTATTCCTTGAAAAATTATCGAAAATCTCTAACAATCTTGTTAAAAGAATTCCTTGAACTAAAGGTGATTTTGCTAATTTTATGCAGTTTTCCAAGGCTGAATTATATTCTGGTATTGGTTTCGCATTTTCTAAGATAAGAAGCGAAAGCAATTGCAATGAAATTTGTGCTAAATAAAAATCTTCATCTCGAATATATGGTAAAACATTTTGAAGAATCTCCCTATGGATTGCTTCATCAATTTTTCCTTTCAAAGCCTCCACAAAAATTATTAAAGATTCCAATGTTGAGATTTTCAAAGTTCTTGATTGTTTTAGAAGAAAACTGCAAAGTTCTTGCATTATTTGCCTTATAACAGAAGCCACATTTGCCTTTAATTAACAATAAAATAAAAATTAAAAATTAAAAAAATACATCTATCGATAGTTTGAGTTCATTGAATTGAGGAAATTTGTGAAGGGCTTTTAAAGCTGCCAATCTGGTGACTTCATTCTTCAATTTTATAAAGAGTAACTCTAAAATCTCTTTTAATTCAAAGGAAGTGAGTTGATCACCGAAAATATTCACAATCATCGCTACATTTTGAATCAAAGTTTGCTTTATCTAAAAAAAAATTTTATTTAATTTTTTTTTAATTTAGTGAAGATTCTTGCTTCTTGATCAATATCAGCTTCCTTTAATTTCGAATTAACAACATAAATGAAAGGTTTCACATATTTAGTGTAATGAATAGCTGGTGAATTGTGATTCGGTCTCAAAACCTTAAAGAAGCCACTTAAAACTCTAAATCCTTCAGCTGAAATTTTGAAATAGCTGTTCTGGATGGCACTTTGGCAAATATTTGATAAATCGTCGAAGAAATCAGAAAAAACAATGATGTTTTCGTTATGACTTCTGAATAATCTTCTTAAGCAAAGCATCAAATTCAATCTGATTTCATTTTTCGATGGATCTTTCGATTCTAAGAGAATGCTTTTGAAAGTATCGAAAATTTCATTCCAATTCTGCTTATTGAGGAAAACATTCGGAACACATAGAGAAGCTGTAAGTAATAAATTTGAAGCCTTTATTTTTATAGAGATTGAGCTATTTCCTTTCAGAATTTTCAATAATTCTTGCAATAATTGATCAATTATTGTATTGACTGATTCGCGGGCTGTTGATTTCATTCGAATTAATGAAAGAGGCTCTTCTAATGCGGAGGAAACATTTGAAATATCACCATAAACAATAGCTTTAAAATAATTGTTTAAGGCTGTGAAAGTGTCACTCCTGACATTTTCATCTTTTTCTCTCAATCTTTTCACCAGATCCAAAATGCAAAAATCTGAAATCTCTTTGACCATATCTTTTTTATTTTTTAATAAAGTGTCAATGATATGAATCGAAGCTCTTCTGACTCTCCAACTGGAATCATCGCTTGTGAATTGATAATCATCATAATAATCATCTTCGTCTAAAAAAAATAAAAATATTTTTTAAAATTTAAAATAAAATGTTTTTTCAAAAATTCCTTTACCATTTTCAATTTCCATTTGATCTCCTTCAATATTAACAATATTATTTGGATCATATCTGATAAAAAGCGTAGCGACTTCCAAAATATCCTTCAAATGAGCTTGAATGTCTTTATGACATCCTTTAATGAATTGGTCAATTATGCTTAAATAGTTCTCCAAAAGCTCGTTTATCAGATCCAAATCTTCATTATCATTGATTTGAGTAAAGGCTTTGCATTGGCTTATTACAAATGGAATCAATGTTTTTAAGATTTGAGAAAGTTTGTTGGCAACATATTTGGAAACTGAATTCAAAGCCTGAACATAATGGATAATGATTTTCCTATCTTTGCTTTTTTTGATATTTTCCATCAACGAATTCGAAATGTTTTGCACTTGGGCATTGGATAGTATCTGTGATAAAAGACCTAAACTTGCACAAATTTTCTTTCGTAAAGTGTCCTGATTTATTATAATTTTGGCTAAATTAAAAATAAAAAATATTCGATTGATCATATGTTGAATTTTCTTTACATAAGAGGTAATTAGGAAAATCAGTTTTTAAATAAGCGTTATTATAGGTGAATAAGAAAACTGCGAATTTTTTGAGAACGTTGTTTATTATTTCGATAAGTTCTTCTTCTAAACCTTGATCTTTGATGTTTTTCAAACCTGAAAAAATTGACAAATTTAAGTAAATTTTGAAAGAAAAAAAAAATTTTAATGCCTGAAAAACTGTTTTTCAAAATGCTGTTGCACACAATTTCAGCAAAACTCTCTGGCACTTTCGAGATGATTGTTTTGATGCAAGTGGCATAAATATCTCTTATTTGTTTCGACTGGTTATCTTCTTGTAATAAATGCTTTGAAAGTTTATCCAAAAGATTCACTAAATTGGTCTCTTGAATTTTGCTGACACAATTTCCAATACATCTAATAGAGTTGCCTTTTTAAAAAACAAAAGAATTTTTTATGATCATTTGTAAATATATTTTTTTTACTTTGAACATCAATAGAAGTAGAGTCCAGATGCAACAAAAATATTTCACAAATTTCATTTTGAACATGAGCTTCTAAAACATTGTTTTCTTCGATCATTTTGGCACACAAATCATTCAAAGCCATGATTTTGATATCATTATCGTAATGACATCCTTCTTTAAGGAGTTGCTCAATGGATCTTGAACTCATTTATATCGTTTTTTAATTTTTGATTTTTTTTTTAAATTGCGAAATTTTAATTCAAGAAATATCTTTTTATTAAAAAAAAAACATTAAAAAAGCATCTTTTAAATCAAAAAATTTCTCAATAAAAAAAATCTCTTTGAGCTATTTCAATTGAAATAAATTTAATTTTATAGAGAATATTGAGTTTTCAATTTTCAATTTTTATTAATAGCCAAAATACAAGAATTTCAAAGCAAATCCTCTTCATAAAATTTGAAATGTTTTGTATTGTTTCATTTTTATTCCTTTCAAAAAGAACAAAGCCTGCACTTCCATCGATGGAGAAATTAAGATTTGTTGAATCAGCTTTTGTGTAAGTATTTGTTTTGAATGATTTATTAAAATTAACGCTAGTCGAATTTATGAATTCATTATTGCTCACCAAAACCCTATTATTTAAATTCAGATTGAAACTATTCAAAGCATCAGTTTTAAGAGTAGTCCCATTGAGTATAAGTTCAAAGTTTAACCCATTTGAAGTTATATATTCCAAACAAATCCATGGACAGTTCCCAGTTGTGCAATTTTTTGGGTAAACAAATAAAATTTGTTGATTAAGAAAATTCGTTAAAGAAGTTTGTCTTTCCTTGAGAAAGTTGTACAACTCCGAAACTGATGAATAATTTGAATTTGAAATATTCCAAGACAGAAGACTATCAATGTTAGAGAAAAATAAGGCATTTTTATTCATTTCAACAGATTTCTCTATATATCCATAACAATCCATTTCCAAACTTGCACATGTATCTATGCTTAAATTCAAATGAATTTTCTTATTTTGCACAAAAATACCATTTGATTGATAATCATTTTCGCAGGATAAACACATCAACGAGGCGAAATGCCTAAAAACTGCAGAAAAGCATTTAGTTCTTTCATTCACAAGTTCTGAAAATCTAGTTCTGGTATTATTGATTTCTTGGTTGATGCGTTCTTCATCTAGATTATCCAAATATCGAAGATAGTCTTGCTGATAATAGCCTGATGTATTTTGTAAAAGAAGATCAGAAATATTTAAATTCCAATTTAAGCTATTATTTAAATAGATTTGATCCAATTGATCAATGTTGATTTTAAGTGATGTGTTGAAAAAATCGCTAATATTATTAAAATTGAATTGCGAACTGTTAAAAGCCCTTTGCAATTGAATGTTTAAATCTTGGTTTTGATTGCGTATGTCATCCAATTGAGAATAGATCGAATTCAAGGAAGAATTCATGTTTTTATATACAGAAACAATATCTTTTCGATTCAAATAGGCATTTTCAATCTTGGCTGCTAGAATTTTTAATTGATTTTTGTTCTCTTTATTAAAATAGTCTTTGAACAATCCCCATGTAATATTATAAGTATCTAATATAGTAGAATCACAGCAAGCAATTTCATTGGAGAGATATGAACAAATTTTCAAGGAATCCGATTTAGTTGCCGTTTTAAGGGTGATATTAGGAAATGGTGCCCAAGAATTATAAGATTGTGATAGAAGGGGATTTTTGCAATTTTGTGAGTTTCCGAAAAACAATTGACAGGAAATGCATAAAATTAGAACATAAAATTTGAAAATCATTAAAAAATAAAAATTTGAAATTATTAAAAACTTCCAATTTTATATATTTATTTAGTTTTTTCCAATAAAATATCTAAATAAATCATTAAGAGACAAACTCGAGTTTCATTGCTATTCCTTTAAAAACAGAAATAATTGTAAAATATGTGATTAAAATTATTCAAAAAAAATAAAATTTCAATAAAAACAAAATAATTTTTTGAAACAAAATATAAATTTTTTATTTTATTGAGATCAATGAATATCCGTAAAATTTTGGGCCAAAGGCAAAATCATCCAAAAATTACATCTTTTTATTCATATTCTTTTTCTTTCGGACCCTTCAAACAGATCAGTTTTAACTCTGACCTTTGTGATTTTCTGGTGGATAAAAGAATCTTAAAAGAATCAGTGATTCAATCTTTCATTCTTAGTTACAAATCGTTTTTGGAAGCGATTCAAAGACAAGATATCTCTTTAATTGAAAAAATAACAACACCCAAATTTTTCGATTTTTTTAAAAATAATTTTTACAATGATTATTCCACAAATAACATCAGAATTGAGCTTGAAAATCATCAAAACTACTCTTTGGCAATAGAAAATTTAAAAGCCTATAATATAATTTATGGATTGGATTTGAAAAAGAGTGGAAAACAAAAAATTAATTACGGGGAACAAAATTTGATACCGGGAACTTTTCTGAAGAAAATTTTGTTTTATAATAAGGATTCTTTGATGAGAACAAAACTCTTCTGTCCTTCTATTGTTGTTATTGATGTGATTTTTACGACCAATTTAAAACCAATATTTATTCAAAAAAAAAGAAATCGTGATGAAATTTTGCATAAAAGTTTAGTGGGCTCTTATGAAAAATATATTTGGCAATTCGTTACTTATTCAAAATTCAAAACTTATGATGTTCCTTTTGTTATCAATTCTAAAGGCATGGAGAAATTTCTCGATTTAAATCAGATTTCAGACAAAGAAAATTTAAATCTCATTTCATTCTTTGAGAGTAGACAAAAAGAATATGAAGAGTTCGGTTGGAAAATTAATGATATAAATGGCTTCATGCCTAAAAATTTTAATTCTATTGCTTTTTGATTTCAAAAAAAAAAAAAAAAAAACCCAAAAATTTCAAATTATAGGTTTTACGTAAATTTTTTCATTATATGGTTAATTAATTTTTTAAATTGAATTTTAAGAAAGTGCTGTTCGGAAACTGGTTTTGTAAAGTTGGTGCTTTGTTATATAAAAGATTGTATTGAAAATTAACACTACCAGAACCATTATAAATATTCCTTTTTTTAAACTGATTCGAAATTTCATTTCTTAACTCATTATTTTTGTTAGACTTGATGTTTTGTAAAGAAAAATCAATCTTCAATATATTGTTATCTGACATAGATCTTGAATTTTTCACATTAGTTTTTTCTTTTTTTTCATTTAAAAAATTTGTGATAATTCTTGCCGCCTCTTTTTCACCAAATAAACACTCAAAAACCCTTGAAATTGAGTTCACATTCTCTCGATTATTTTCTAAATAAAATTCATTCAATCTTTTGATCTCTTTTTCTTTTAAATTTTCAATTTCATTGTTGATTGCTTTCATTTTTACATCAATGGAAGCTTCATTAATTTGATCAACTTCAGGTCTTTCTATTATTTCAATCGCATTTTCTAATAATGGCTCCTCCATCGTTATGGAGTCAAAATTCTAAAGAAATAAAAAGAATTAATAAATTTAAAAATTAGTAGAAAGGCACCATTTCATCAAATCCGGATCCAGTTTCTGGCAAATACTTTGCAGTTTTGTTTTTTATAAGAGACACTTTATGCAGTTTTGATGTTATTTCTTTCAATTTGGATGAGGTCTTTTTTTTGTTTGTTGTTGTATATTATTTTTTTTTATTTTGAAAAAAAATATTACATTTAATTTTGAAGACTCACCGAAATTCGTCATTGTTTTATTTGAAGTTTGCAAGGCTGATTGTGATGTTTTATTTGCCGTTTGAAAGGTTGATGTTGAATAATTCATGTAAGTTTGGGGTAAAAAATTTTTTTTTTTCATTTGACTCAAATTCTCAAACTCATATTCCAATTTTGCATTCTATCAATCAACAATTAAAATTTATTAATTTTTTCTCATTGAAATTAGAATACTTGAAATAAATAAGTAATTGAGTTTTCATCCAAAAAATGTGGTAAGTCATTTGCTGAAAATTCTAAATTAATTCTCCAAAAAGCTTTTATTATCCAGGTCAAAGACACATGTTTGCTTTAAATTTTTATTAATTTAGAATAAGATGAATTAATTTATTAGAATAAGATTATTTTTCAAACTATTTATCATCCTTTTCTTTCATAAACTTTAGATATAAATCCTTCAATTCGATTTGAATGTGACGTTTACTTGATTTCATTGCTTTAATCTCGTGATTCAAATTTAAGAGATTCGTTTGGTTCATTTTCATTTGGTCTGAAAGTTTCAATATTGTTTTTTTTATATCATTTTCTGCTTTTTCTTTTTCATCTTGAAATTTCTTATTTGTTTCCATTATAATTTATTTTGATCTCGATATTTTTTTTAAAAAAAAACCTGCACTCTCATAAATTCAGCAACATTTTTTTCAAGTCTCCCATCTAACATTGATTTTCGTTGACCGAATGTTGATTGCCTTTTATCATTTTGGGAATATATTTTGTCTTCGACCATGTTATATCTTATATTAACTGACTCTAACTATAAAAAAAAATGAAAAATATTAAAAATAAAGTAAAATTACATTCTCTTTTTGAGTTCTTATTTTCTTGTTGTTCATATAATTCATCATTCTAATTTGGATTTCTATATTCAATTTTTGTTTGATTTCTTTTGAAATTATGATGAATTTGTTGAGAAGTTCTTCTTCAAATCCAACAAGTCTTTTTTGTTCGGATTCAAGTCTTTTCAATTCGTTTGAATAATCAAATATTTTTTCACTTTGAGAAGAAGCTGCAAATTGAATTTTCTTATAAATTTGGTCATAATCTAAAACAAATATTTGATTTTTCATGATTTTCTTCAGGCTTTTAAAATTATTGAAAGTATCGTTAGAAATTTCGTTCGGTTCGATTTTGGAGAGAAGTTTTTTATCAATTACGCCTTTGGCCTTATTTTTTTTCATTAATTTTTTGAAATATATTTCATTAATTAATTCTTGATTAATGCCTGTTTTCACAGATTCTAAACTTCGCATTATTTTATGCTGTTTTTTATCGGTTTGTGGACTGAATAAACTTTCTTTAAAATCATTTGTCTCTTCTTTAATTCAATGAATTAATTTTAGAAATATTTATTATTTGAAAAACCTTCTTCTTGAACTATTGAATTTAATATATTAAGTCTTAGATTTGGGGTTCTAAAACAAAGTTTCGTTTTATTGAAGATGTCATTGCTTGGATTTTTCCTGGTATTTTTCTCATAAAACTCATTATGTGAAGCTTCAATCATATAAATTTTTTGTATAATCATTTTTATTTTTATTTTTACTGAATTGGGATTTGTTATTGTCAAGCCATTTGTCCAAATCATGTACATCTATCCGATTGTTTTGTTCTATCATTTTATCTTGTTCATTTGAAAATTTTCTTTGATCGAAATCATCCATCTCTAATTTATTCAAAATTTGTTTTTTGGGAATTGCATTCAAATTATTTGTATTAGTTTTTTTAAAGTTTGTGAAATCTATCATTGATTCTTTGATTGTTTTTAAGGTTTCTTTCTCATTGAAATTTTTACGGGAGAAAGTGCTATCGCAATTTAAGTGGAAATGCGATTTAAACATAGGGTATCATTTGTTTTTAATTTTTAAGTTATAATTTCTAGAAAGTAATTTAATGTTTTAATTAAACCATTAATTATCAAAGTTTTTTTTTATAATACTTAAATTTTTTTCATTAAAAGCAGAAATTCAATTAAAAAAAAAAGATTGTTCACAAATCATAACTGATATCTTCTCGAATTTTTTTTAAATTTCTTGCTTCTCCAAAAAATCATTTTGAACTGATAAATTTGAAATTGTTTTATCCAATTTTGAAAAGGCTTTTCTAAAATCTTTCATTATTTTACTGATCAAATTTTTTATTTCTTCATTTTCATTTGTGCTTTCAAAAGAATAAAAATTCAGAATTAATATTTTTTCTGCTTTGATCAGATCTGCCACGACGAACAAAAATAAATTTTTTTTTGGTAAAACAGAAAAGAATCCACAAAATTTTTGAAACTCTTTTTTCTCATGAGGTTTAATCTGTCTCATCAATGGAAAAAATAAACTTAAATTTGATTTTGCTTTGTCTAAATTTTGATCACAATCAATTATTTCAGGCTCGAATGGATTTAATTGATTATAAATTATAATTTTCTTGAAATAAGGGATGATTTTTTTGAAAGGAATATGAAACAAAAAAAGGCTAATGTTAAGAGGTATTTTAAAAAAGGTTATTTTTTTCTCCCTAAAAATTTATAATTCAAATCAATTCATTTATTAGAAAATTTTTTAATTTGTTTTACTTTTCTTTGATAAAGAAAAACATTTTTTCATTTTTAATTTCAAACCTTTTCAGGGAAATATCAAAAGTGAACTGTCGTTTTTTTTCTGATTTGCAAACAAACTTATATGTGATGGAAGTTCTTTCTAAAAATGATTTTAATGAGATAAAAAAAATTATAAAATTTACTTTTGGTATTATAAACTCCATAATTTTCAATCGATAATTCTTCTTTTGAGTCAATTATAAACTTGTAGTTAAGAAAATATTCTAAATTATTCAATCCTGAGCAATTCAAGAATAATGATAATTCGAAAGCTTTATTATCGGAAGCAAAAACAAGGGGCTTTGTAACTTTTTTAAATTTTAAAAGTCTCTTGTAATCATGAAATTCAAATTTGAAATAATTTCTCTCTGAAATAATGTGTTTGCTTGATTCTATTAGTTTTTTGGTGATTTTCATTGTATTGTCGAGAAGCAAGTTTTCATAAACATCAAAATAGAGATATACATTCATCTTTTTCGTGTTTAAATTTTCTTTGTAATCATAAAAATATCTTTTCCTTATTAAAAATTGTTTGATTATTTGAGAATATTCATTTTTTTTCGCAAATATCTTTTGAAATAATTTTATGATTTTGTTTTTGAGATAATAAGAGTAATAATATTTAATCCAAAAAAACAAAAAGATCCCATTAACGAAAATCAATGAAAAAATTGTCAAAACTGTGATCTCATCTTGATTTTCATTTTTGTAAAAATAATATGAGCAATATAAACTCAGAATAATATAATTCAAGGATAAAATTACTAATGAAATCTCTTCAATTTTATTCAAAATCTTATATTTTTTTTTATAAGGCTGAAAACGACAAACCAAAAGAAAAAATATAACCAATAAAATATAAATCAAAATCAAAGGAAATACATTTTTTTTTATCACTTTATCATAAAAATATAAGAAAATAAATAAAGAGAAGACTCTTCGAATCAAACTGACAAAATCCCAATAAAAAAATTGTTCTTCATAAGAATAAAAAAAGTACCCATACATGAATTTTGTTATTGATTGATCTAAATTTGACTTTTTCAAAGTTATTGTGATTTTTATGAAGAGAAACAAAACCACTGCAAATAAAATCAATAAAACTGGAATTGCAAATCCCAAGACCCAAATTTGATGAGAAAAATCATCACAATCAATGTTTAAATTATTGTATAATCTCAAAAATTTTCTGTTATCATCTCCAATATTAACACATTGGAACAATTCCAAGTAAACTTGGCAAATATCGACAAAAGATAAAAAAATTATTACATAGAATAGAATTTTCATTAAATCAAATGCATTAATGTGGTTGTTTAATTTTTTCAATTTTTTGTAAGGCTTTGAGTAATATAGAACAACAAATGAGATAAGATACATAACCAAAATATAGATAGGACACATAATTAAAATGAAATAGGTCAAATTAATCTTGATATTTTGATTTTTGAAATAACAATCAAAGAAAAATACATCACTTACTTCAGGGAAAAATCCCATGATGGCAGAAATTGCGGTTTGAAATTGATTTGTCAATTTTAAGGGAATTGCAGGAATGTATGAAAGAATTTGGAAATGAATAATCATTAATTTTAATAGTGATAAAGCAATAACATTATTATTCGAAAATTTATGAAGAGTTATTCCAACAATCATTTTAAAACCCACATAAATCGAATAAAGAAAATAGAAAGATTTAAATAAAATCTTAAAATTTATCAAAATGAAAAAATGCCAATTTGTTACTGAACATAACATACAAGTTTTCTTATCAATTTTTCCAAAGTTTTCTTGACAAACGTTGCATAAAGGTCCTGTATAGCCTTTTTCGCATGCATTTGTATAAATTTCAGTGCTTGAATTGCTTTGAAAGCAAATATCATTTTGTGGACATTTCATAAAATTATTTGAATTTAGATCTAATCTCCAATAATCATTTTTGGGAGTCACTTGCTGTCCTCCTTGACATATAAAAGGATCCGAATCTTTGCAAGGTTTACACAAAAACGGAGAGGAAAAATCAGTGGCAAAAGAATAAGTTCCTTCTTCACATAGTTTACATTCATATAACTCAGTTAATCTTTCGCCAAGTTTGCAATCTCGAAATTGAAATAAAACAATAATTGGTAAAATATTCGTTCCATAAAAGATGCTATATTTAAATTTTGCCTGAATTGGCAGTTGATTTCTTGTAAAAGGACCATTGAAACAGAAATGACCATCAACTCCAATAAAATTCAAGGAATTATTTAAATCGATTGGGCTTGAATAAATTTGGGAAATGGTCAAATTGATTTTTTCATCAGTTTTAACAATCACTTGATCGAAATTATCAACAAGAAAAATTTCAAATAAGCAATCCGAATATTCATGACCTGATATTATATTTAAAAAGAAAAAGTGATTATCTGCTTTAGAAATGATAATTGTTTTAGAAACGAGCATTATTTTTTGAGCTTTCGAAGCAAAAGGGGTTCCATATGAAAGAGCGTTATTGTCCTCAAATGTATTATTTGAAAGATTCAGATTGACATCTTTTAAGTCAAAATATATTGATGAGCCAACCTCCGCTTTATTTCCTTTAAAAGCATTATCAAATAAGGATAAAGTTAAATTTTCATTAGGATCAGAAAAAAAGATTGATCCGCCCTTTTTTATATCAGAATTATTTGAATATTTTTTCACTTTTGATTTATAAAACGAATTATTTGCAATCAGCAAAGATGTTGATTTTATGTATAAATCTCCTCCATATTCAGCGCTATTATATTTGAAATAATTTTGGGTTATATTAATGGTGACATAAACACTTGAAGAAATCTGAAAAGAACCTCCCCTTATTCCTTTACAAAGAAAAAAATGGTTTTTTTGGGCTAAAAATTTAGTGGATTTATTGATTTCATCAGAATTTAAATTTCCAGTAAATAAAGTTTTTGAAAAATTCATAATTATGCTGAATGAACTTTCTAAATTTGCTGATTTGGTGAAAATATTATTTGAAATTTTTATTGCTGAAAAATTTGATTTGATATTGAAAATATTTCCGCTTTCTTTGTTTTGCAAATTAAAGACAAAGTTATTAACCAGTGTTATTTTGGAGTTGGTCCCATCTAAAATTTGAAATTGATAATTGCCCTTATTAATGAAGGAAGATCTTGTCACTTTAAGTGAAGAATTATCATATATAATAAATAGAATCACATCATTCGTTCTAATTGAAAAATAACATTGATTTATAATAACAATACTAGACTTTACATTTATAATGGAAGATATTATGATAAAATTAAATTTTAAACCTTTCAATTTTATAAAAGAATTGTCTTTTTCATTTGAAACTAAATAATTATTGACTATATTGGTTTTTGTCATTTTTTCGTTCAAAATATAAAAGAAATTATTTTGTAAACTTAAATATATTGCATTCATAGTTCTTGAGAAACTGATTGTAACATTTGTTGAATTTATAAGATTGGCGAAATAAGCTTTCAAATAATTATTATTGTCATTTGTATGAGCATTTAATGTGATCTCACCTGATTCTGTTGTTAATATATTATTATCTCTCATTGTTAGAACCATGTACTCAGATGAGTCATGCAAATTATTTATTGTAAATCCATAAAGATTTATAAAATTTTGAGTCAAGGAATAAAACAAACAGCCTTCTCCATGGCAATTTTGCTGTAATATTTCAAGATTTAATGAATCTAAATTATTTTTCTGATTCAAATAAATCAAAACTGACTGCGATTTTTTATAGAATTTTTCATTGTTAATTATTATTTTATTCAAGAATATCACATTGTTTTGAGAAGAATAAATAAAATCTCCCTGAGAAGATGTCATTACATTAAAGAAATAACTATCTTTAACAATTATTTTATTTGAAAAATCCAGATAAACAAAGCCCCCATAGCCCCCAGAAATAGAAAAACTATAATAACAGTTAAAAAACTCCATTTTATTCAAAAATTTTAAATAAAACAAGCCCCCATCATATTTATTTGTGGTTATATTTGAAAAAAGCGAATGATTTATTGAGCAGAAATTATTCTGAGCCATGTAAATAGTTCCAAAATTCAGTGAATTCATAAAATCTCCATTAATTTTCTCAAAATCCACAAAATTATTTTCAGAAATATACATCAAAGTTCCTCCAAAAAATATTGAAATATCCATAAAATCAGTATTTTTACATATCAAAATATTTGCAGAGTTCAAAAAAAATACTCCTCCAGAATTAATCCCCGAAACTTTTCTTATCAAATTATGCAAAAATATTATCCCATTATCAGAATTTCCATAGATGATACCTCCATTAGCCTCTGTATTCATACTTATTGTATTAACAATTTCGAGATTTTCTATAGTAACATTGTTTTTTTGGAAAATATAAAAGATTCCCCCATCCATTGAGATTGTAGTATTGAGTATTTGTGAATCAACAAACGAAATCACATTATTTTCATAAACATAAGCAAAAGATCCGAATTCCTGAGAAAAACTTTCTATTGATAATATATTGCTGATTAATATAGTATTGTTCCTATTGATATAGATGAATCCTCCTGATGAATCAGCTTCACTATGTAAGAAAGTCGAATTTTGAATAGTGATTTGGTTTTTGAAATTGATATAAAAAGCTCCACCTGAACTCTTTGAATATGAGTAAATACAATAAATATTAGAAAAATTCGCTACATTAACTTCATCAATAAAGAATAATCCTCCAGAAAATGTGCAAACATTATAAATAAAACTTGAATTCTGAACAATGAAAGTGTTCTGTGTCCATCCTCCTACAGCAGTGCTTTGATTATGCGTTGTCAAATTGAAAAACATTGAAGATTGAATTATAATTACATTATCTCTTGTACAAAAAACACCTCCACCATAGTACCCTTGACTGCTCATAAATTTTGAGTTTTTTATTGTGACATTACTATAATGATACATATAAATGATGGTCCCTTGGCCATGAGGATTGGAAACTAATGATAGATTATAGAATAAACAAGAATCTATTAGCAGGGTTGTATTTGTATCAAGGGAAATTGCTGCTGCACCGTTTGGAGCTTGACTATTAATAAATTTTGAATCTATAAGAGTTATTATATTATCGGTTTGAATCGAAAGAATGCCTCCATAATAAAACTTGTTGAAATTGATGTGATTGTCACATGTTAAATTAATGGCAATGAGTGTGTTTGAAAGTAATAGGAACATTCCAGAACCACTGAAAGATGTAATATTATAGATAAAACAATTTTTTATCAATATTTTGTTATTTTCCATCAAATTAAACACCCCTCCATAATCATTTTCCCCAATAAAATCAAGAAATAAACTTTCGAAAACTAAAATTTCATTGTTTTTTTGAAAAATAAAACCTATCATATATGAGCCATGACTTTCACTAATAAAAGAGTTATTAAATTCAATTATGTTTTCAGAGCCAAAGAAAATTATGCCTTTTTCCATTGTTTTTAAATCAAATAATGTGAAATTATTAATTTTAACAATATTGAAATTTTCAAAAGTTAAAATAGTCCCAATTCCAAAACTTTTCGATGAAAAAATACAGGAATTCTTAATGGTTATGTTGTTAGAATAGAATCCTACAATATTTCCTCCAATAGTTGTATTTTCAAAAAAAGAAAAACTTTGATTTACGAACAAATTTTCAATTAGGATCTCACAAAATTTGAAAAAGAAAAATAGAGTGGCAGAACCATAAGTTTGATTATAACAAAAGTTACTCATTATATTCACTTTATTCACGGTATTCACAAATAAAATTCCACCATAACCATCTCCTATTCCATTGAGAAAAACGCTGTTTGCCAAAAAAAAAAAATCACTTTTATTCACAAAAAAAATTCCAGCATTGTTCGAAAACGAAGAAATGTTATTGAAATAACAGTTATCAATTTTTAAATCAGAATTTTCTGAATAGATTAAACCATTTGACTTGTAGGAATTGCATGATAAAAACATAGTTTGATTGATATTCAATGAATTTGATGTATTCAAATATAATAACGAGCTTGAAATCAAAGTAATTTTATCAAACAATGTATTGTTAATTTCTATTAAATTCGAAATTTTTGCTTGTATAATGCTGGAAATTCTCTGAAGAATTAAATTGCTGAATAAGTTTGAGTTTAAAAACACAGAGTTATTGAAATTCAAAGCAACAAACATAAATGATGAAGCATTTATATTATTTATGATTGAGTTGTCGATAATCACTTTATTCGAAAAATTGATTTGGATTAAATTTGAAGTTATATTTGTGTTGTTGACTGTGATCAAAGACATTCGACAAATTGAATTGTTATCAATATAAATCAAATTTGATGAGTTTGTTATTAATAAAGAACGAAGCGAAATGTTGTTAAATGAACCGAAAAAACTAAAAATAAATAAATCATTGAATACCTCTGTATTGAAAATGGAGGTTCTTTCTATTAAAACAGCAGAAAAACTTGAATTTATGTTTAAAATTCCATTATTAAATGGAGTTTTATTAAAAAAGCAATCTAAAATATTAATTGAGATATTTTTAATGCTATTATTCAAATTTTTGCTGCTGCTAATTAAACTAAGAAAATTGATTTGAAAATTAAGGGAACTAAAAGAACAATTGATAAGATTTATTAAATTGTATTCTTTCAGTTGCAAAAAAGAATCATTAATTGTGTTTTTTGTAAAATTGAAAACAAAATCAATATTTTGAAAAATCATTTGTGTCCAATAAGACAAAAAAAAATTAGGGGCTTCAATGTAAAACAGCACTGAATTATTTGAAATATGAGGACCAATTAAAATCTTCTTAAAGGAAAAATCAAGATTATAAACGCCGTTTGCATTAGGATTCAAATAAAATTTCAAATATTCTTCTTTAATAAAATTGTTCTGGCTCAAAATCAAAAAATTTATTGAATGAATGTTGGTATTATTCATATTGTTGGAATGGACAAAAGAAGTTGCTTGTATCAAATTTTCAAAAGGATAGTCAAGTGATCCATCGCAAAACATCATTGAACAATGTTTATCATTAGCTTCTAAAATATAAACATCCTGATCCAATAATAATCCAAATACACTTTGGTTCAAATAAGCGAAGAAAACTAGAAAAAATTTCATTTTTATCATTTAATTCGAATTTTTTTGTTTGAATGAAAAAAATAATTATTAAAAATTAAAAAATGAGGGAATAATTATGGAACGTGGGGAATAATTGCTGTTAAATTGTTTTGTGTTTAAAATTTTTTTTGCACATTAAAATTTTATTTTTGATTATTTTTTGTATAAAAATATTAAAAAATTAATGTTTGTGTTTGAGATAAAAAGACGTTTTTTGAATTTTTACCTCGAAAATTTTTTTTTTAAATCCTTAAATTAAAAAAAAAAAGTGAGCCAAACAAATAAAAATTCACAAACAAAAGAAATTATGGAATTAAAATCAACAGATGAAATTTATAGATCCAAGCTTTATATGCTAAATAAAGATAATGAATGGATAAATCAAGCATTAGGGATGCCTTCTATAGAAAATTCTCTTGTATACCCCCACAAAAAATATACATAATTTTTTATTAGACTAAATTTGTAGCAGCGAGAAAATTATGAATTAAAATTCAAATCAGAAGAAAATCAGTTAGAAGTTTATGATATGGAGATAACAAAAGAAAGCATATTTGAACACAAAGAAGGTTTTTTTTTAAGTTTAGTTTTGGCTATCAAAACATTTTGAAATATAATTAATTATTTTTAAGATAACATTATTTCATGGTTCCATCCTTTAAAAAATGTGTATATGGCATTAAGTTTTCAAAGCGAAAAAGGAGCTCATAATTTTTGGTAATTATTTTAAATTTTCAATTTCTTACATGAAAAAAATAGGGAGAAAATACAAGAAATTAATTTCGATCATGCTGTGAATAACTTAGAGTGTTTAAATGAAGAATCATTTCTTGAACAAGATTATTTTTATTCTTTTAAGGCTGATGATGTACATGTCCCTGAACCGACCTCAGAAAATCTTTCTCAATTATCAAAGACGATATCAGTAAAAGAGTTTCTAAATAATGAATTCCTCATCCAATAATTTTAAAAAAGGAGGCTATGGATTTTGGGAAAAAATTGCAAATATCCAGATTTTTTGTGAATTACGAAAATTATTTGGAAAGTTTGCAAAAACTTTTTAATGAAGCTGAAGAAAAAAGCGATTTGGATTCTATCTCAAAAATATTGCTGATCATGAAATCTTTAAGTAAGAATAAAACCCTTTGTTTTTTTAAGAGAATAACTTATTTTTTAGTCATGTTTTCTGAAACAAGTCTGGTTTATCTATTAATGGGTGATAAGTATTATCTTTTTGTGTTTGGGGTTCTAGAATGTCCATATAATAATAATTTTAATAAATTATTGATTGTTTTTATTATAGATGACCCTGAAGTTTACCAAAGAACTGATATTACTCATCGTGAATATTTTCAAAAAATTGTGAAATTCCACGAAATCGCCAAAATCCAAAACAATCAAATTCTGAATATCATTCATTTAAATTATCGGTTATCATATTTGAGAGATAATGCTTTAGGTTTTTTTTTAGATGAAAGAGCCGTGTCTTTGATCACACAAGTATAAAAAAGAAAAAAATGAATTTTTATTAAAAAAAAATGTTTTTTTTTTTAGATGATTTATAATATTTATGGTGAAATTATTAAATTTATCAAAAGCAATAAAGAATTTGTGGAGTCATTATTCGTGAATTTGAAGAAAAATGACATTATGGCTTTGAAATTGATTTATGAAATTTTTTCTGTGTCTAAAATTTTAGAAGTATATTTTAAAAAAATAAAATAAACAAAAATCAATTTTTTCTTTAGATTGATAAAATTAATTTAATCCAAACTTTTGAAGAAAGTGATTTTTTTTCAATAATTGAAGAAAATTTATTATCGATCTTCCATGATGAATCACAAGTGAGACAACAAAAAGATCAAATGAATTACCTTTTTGAAACAATCCTTCTAATTCTTCAAATAAGACCAATTTTATTTAAAAAATATGTCACATCAGAAGAACAAAAAAAAAAAAATTATCCTTTGATAAATTTTCTCTGCGCACAAATTTTGAAAAAAGATGATGAAAACTTGATAATATTGGTATGTTTATGAGATTTTTTATTTAATTTTTGGACTTTAAGTCTGCAGAAATTTTAAGTTATTTGCTCGAAAACGACACACTTGTAAATAAAATGGGGAATAGTCAACAAATAATTTTGAATCCCCACCCACAAGAAATATTCATTGAATTTTGTCTTGGTAAACTTTTAACGGTCCTCACAAACAAAGAAGAGTTAAAGAAAAACAACAACAATTTGTCACTTAAATTAATTTTTGGTTTGATCGGAAATATTTCAAAAATTATAAAGTAAAAAATTTTAGTTATATTTAATGTAATTTTTCAAAAAATAGTGAAAAAATTAAGACATTTTGGCTTTATTATTCAGAATTTTCTTCAATATTTTCTATCTTTAAATACAAGAATGATAAAGAAGTGATTATGAGCTGTTTAAAATCTTTTAAATCATTTATTATTCTAAATGTAAATTCTTTTATTTTTAAATATCTTTATTTATTTTTTTAGGTGAAAGAAATCAATATTTTATTGGAAAAACCACTTTCAGAAATCTTCGATTTTTTTCTTTCCTTGTCCTTTTATAAAAAAAACCTAATATTTTCACTTATTTTGGAAATATTCAAAATTGTTTATCAGGAAAAAATCCTCAATTTGATGAACACATTAGTAAACTTTTTATTCATTTTTTATTGTTTCTTATGGTTTTTAAAGAATGTGGCTTTAAAAAATTGTTCTTCAGTAACTCATAAATATTTTCTGACCAAATGTTTTGAATCGTTTAAATTATTGAATCCTTTTTTAAAAAATGGAACCATGCAAGAATCAAACGAAAATACCACAGGGTTTTTTGAAAATTCCAGCAAATTTTCTCCAAAAGAATCAGCAGAAGACAATTCAATTAATAAAAAAGGTCTTCAAATTGTTGTTAAATGAAATACTTTAGCAAAGTCAAATGACATTCCAAGAAAAAAACATGACCAAATAATTCTGATAAAACGAAAAAAATTAGTAGATTATGATGAAGATGAAAATGAAAATGAAAATGAAAACGAAGATGACAATGAAAATAATATTGAATTCAAAGAATGTAACTTTATTCATTTTATAACTTCTTTAAATTTTAAACAATTAAGCCATTGGGTTCAAAAAAAGACAAATTGAAGGAAAATAATTCTGCAATAAAAATCCCTAATCATAATTTTTAATTTAGAAATTTGTTATTTTTTAAAAATACTTCAAAAACAATTTTGTTTATTTATATATGATAAAACTAAAAAATCTCAAATTATTTATAAATCGAAAATTCTCTTCATATCAGCTAAAACCTTGGTGCTTCCAATTTTCCTTTCTCTTGCAAGAGGTGGTGGTAGGCCATATACATTGTTTTTGTTATCTTCTTTTAATATTTCATTATCTATTGAAAGATCCAGTGATTTATTCAAATAGAAAATATCATTTGCTAATTCTTGTTTTATATTTATCATTTTGGTGCTCATTATTTTCCTGACTAAAAAAATAAACAAATTATTTAGTAATATTTTACATTTTTTTAAAAAAAAATTCATTAATTTAATTAAGATAATGGAATCAATCAAATAATTAATTTTTACCATTCCGAAATTTTTTAGATTTTTGATTTTTTTTTTCGTTTTTATCAAGTGCAAGCTCAATTGAAGTATTTCTGGATAATCTCATTTCCTTGATCAAGTTATTCACTCGTTTTTTCATGAGTGGCGTTTTTATTTCGTTGATTTTTTGTAAAAGAAAATCGTTTTTTTCTTTTCTGTTGTTTCTTCCCCTTTCCGAGAGAAATTTCTCTATATAATCTTCATGATCTTTTTTTTTTGATTTCTTTTTAAAAATTTTCTCAAATATAATCTTTCCAGCAATCATATGGGCACTAACCAATTCAGTTTTAGTAATATGTTGATATGAACTCAATAATTTTTTCTTCTTCTTGTCAATAGTTTTTATAGAATTCGATTTTTTCTCAGAATAGATGCTAAATAAAGAGATAAATCAATCATTTTTTGAATAAAAAAGAAAACATATGAATCAATAATTAATTAAAATGAATAAATAAAAATAAATAAAAAAATCAAGAAAAAAATACTCTTGTATTTGAAATTCTTCTATAAGTGCAATTTCAGCCAATGTCTTGATAATATCATAAAAATAATATAATGGTATATTGACTCTTTTAATTGAATAAACAGGAATATTTAAATGAGAAATCTTCATTTTTCTTTCTTTTGAAGAATAATTTTTCCCCTTCCATCCCAAAGGTTCTTCCAAAGAAAGCAATAAATCCTCCAAAAAATCAATACCAATAAAACCCACAGCATTTGGGTCATATTTTTTCCAAAGAAGTTTAAAATCTATCAAATGATTTTCTGATATATGTAGATCATATTCCAGATGAGATTGATAAAATCCTTCCAAAACCACAGCAATAAATAAATTCATGAACACCATTGTAAAGAAAATCTGGAAAATTATATAAAATAAATAGGCCCAAGGTGTTCCACATCCCATGAAACCTTTAAATTTTTCAATAATATAGTTAAATTAAAAAAATTTAAATTTTTTTAAATATTTCAAAAATGTTAAAATATTGAAAATAAATGAAATCCTTCCAGTAGGAAAAAAAATTTTACCATATTTCAAATATTCATAATAATCTGTGATTTGATGACAAACAAAATCCGGTCTTGGAAAAGCAACTGAATCCATTAAAATTCCATCCCAATTTTCTCCAGTAGATACTCTTAACAATGTGAAAAAACTGTTCCCAAAACTCCTAAAATTCACTTTTTCGTTAATTTCATTCCCATTTTTCAGAAATGAGAAATTATTCATCCCAATGACTGAAAATATGAAGAGTCCTAATATCAAAAGACTGCCAATGTTCGCAAGAGCTGGTAATGTTAAAATCAAAGTATTGAATATCATATTTAAACTTTTAGCTTTTTTTATCAATCTAATTAATCTTCCGATTCTAAATGATCTGATAATAGAAGCAGAACTTCCTAGATCAAAAGTTAGGAAATAATCAAGAACAGCTCCAAGAATTCCTAATACTATTACAATAAAATCCAAAATGTTCCAACCAGAATTAAAATAAGAAAAGCCATAAGCAATTATTTTAGCAATCGCTTCAAAAGCAAAGATAACCATAAAAATCCAATTTAAAATTGTTAAGATTTGAGTTAAAAAAGCTGGTTGTCTGTTCCAATAGAGCAAGAAAATTAAAACATTTAAAATAATCATAAAAATTATAAATTTTTCAAATAAAGAGTTGGAAACAATTTTGTAGAAAAAAATTCTGAATGAGCTTTCAGGCATTTTTTCCTTTGATTTTTTTTAAATGTAATTTAAAATTTAGTTCAGAAATTGTATTTATGAACCTTTTCTATTGGTTTTTGTTTCATAATGTTTATTTGAATATTAATCCATTCCAATTGATTTTTTGTCAAAAAAGATAACCCCTCTAATTATAATAAATAGAAGAAATTTAAATTTTCAATAAAAACCAATATCATTTTTTTCTTTCTTAAAGGACTCGAAAACGATTCCCACAAACAAATTAAGCATCAAATAACTCCCAATGATCATATAAGTAATAAAATATAAAGCCATAGATTGATTATAGTTTTGAATAGGCTCATAATCAATAGCCACTGCATCTTGACCAGCCGCCATTGCATCAGTCCAAGCTTCTTTCGTTGAAATCACAAACAAATACATCATGCTTTTCCCAATATGATCGAAATTAAAAATATGATTGACCCAATCACCGCCATAATCCAAACAATCCTGCTTTTTCACGATCAAAGAAACGAATTTTGTAGGAATTGATGTTTTCACACAATTATAAAATTCTCCTATTTTTTAAATAAATATTAATCAATTTTAAATAAATATTAATTCATATTATTATTAAATTAACAAAAATAAACAATTATTTTATCGTAAAACCTTTAAATAAATTGATTCCCAGAATCCCGAACAATAGGAAAAAAAAGGAAATCAGCATTACAAGATTAAAGATGTTAGGAATAGCCCTTATTAAAGAATTGATTGTAATTTTCAATCCTTCATTCTTTGAAATCAATCTCAAAGGTCTTAAAATTCTTGTGAGCCTAAATGTTTTGATAATACTCATATTTTGGTTTGAAATGCCGAATGATGAGATTGAGGCACCTGCTACAATCAAAAAATCCAATATATTCCAAGCATTTCTTAAATAACTCTCCTTCGAACCAATTAAACCCATCGCAAGTACCTTGATAAGGATTTCTAGGATGAAAATACAAGTAAAAATCATATCCATATAATTCAAAACAGTTTTCATTTTATCTTTAGGATCAATTAAAGGATTGTCGATAGCTAATAAACAGCATGAAAACAATATACAAATTATCAAAAAAAATTCGAATTTAGTGTTTCTTGACAAAAAGACACAAAATCTTCTCAATTTGTGCTTTGGGCTGAATAAAAACAATGAATTGCCTTTGATTTATGATTTAAAAAAGAAGAATTTAAAGAGAAAAACATACCGAAAACGGTGATTTCCGCGCTAATGCGTGCTTTTCCGATTGATTTTCTTGTTTTTTGACACAGAAATTTGGATTTTTTAAAAGATGAAGGGTACACTTTGTTATTTGGGTAAAAAGAAGAGTATTTATTTTTTTCTTCTGACATAAAAAATTTGTCATATTGTTCTGATTGCGATTCTTTTGATTTCAATTTTACAACAATTTCTTCTGATTTCTTCTCTTCTTTTATCGATAAACTTGATAAACTATCAAAAGGAGGGGTGTTTTGTTGATGTTTCTTTTTATTTTTTCCCTGCTTTTGTTCGAAATTTTCAATGCTAGTTAAATGGAGATCCTTATTATTCTCATAATTTTCTTCAATGGAATCAATTATTTGTGCATTAAAGCCCTCTGAAGGAAAATTGTTTTGATTTTCTGATTGATTTCGAAGAGAACTCATTAGAATTTTTGCAGATGGTATTGGCTAAAAGAAATATTAATTATTAGAATAGAGTAATTTTTTTACATTGTCTGGATCTGGAAAGATCTGATTTTTTGTTTTACTGGTAAATGACGAAAAAATATTTTTAATGCTTAAATTCACCTGGCTTTTGGATTTTAGCTCGATTTTTTCAGCAGATTCCCCGAAATTATTGATCAAAATGGCGAGGAATAGATTCAAAAGCAAGAAGCAACCAATCACTATAACAAAAATAAAATAAAAAGCCACATAAATGCTATTCAAAGCTCTGATATGATCTAACATTATATCAATCCAAGATTGGTTCGTTAAAAGAACAAAAACCGAAATGAAACCATTAATAAAATTATCAAAATTAATTCTTTTTGAAAAACCTAAGCCTCTATAATAAAAAAATATAATATAGTAAATATAAATATTAATAAATTTAGTTTATTTGTTACTTATCAGGAGCTATTTGATAGTCATTTATAAAGCGAATACGATAAGCAAATAATTCATTTCCTAAAAAAGTTGCTATTATCATAAAAATTAACAACAAAACAGAGAAGTATTTCAAAGAGATTAATGATTCAATTAATGCTTGAATTAAATTCTTAAGGTCTTTCCATGCTCTCAATATTTTGAACATCCTAAATAAACGGAAGGTTCTTAAAGCAGAAAGACTAGAAATCCCAGAAAATTCCCCATCACCATTTCTCACAATCGCATATTCTAAAATGATATCTAAAACTGAAGCCCAAACAATAAATATATCAAAAATATTCATTTTGTCTTTTAAATAAACTGAAGGCTTAAATGCCACAATTTTTAGAATCATTTCTACAAAAAAAAAAATTGTAAAGCAAATATTTGAATAATTCAAGAGATTCAATAAATCAGAAGGAGTTGGGTAACGATCCAAAGTTAAAAATATTGTGTTCATTAAAATAACTATTGTAACAAATGCCAGATAAACTTGAGATTCAAACATTTTGCAGAGTTTATTGCGGAAGTTAAGGAAACATGTATTAAATTCAGGTTTTTTTAGAGAAGTTTTATAAACCAAATTTTTAAATCTTTTTATCGTAGTCGGATCTTCAGAAAAACTGCTCCCAAAAGGCATATTATTCGAATTTTCTGTGATCATTTTGATTGAGCTTCCGCTTTGTTTAAGGGTTTTCTGTGTGGGATTTTCGTTTTGAAATTTCTCAAAACTTTGATTGATGACAGCCAAAATCAAATTAATTAAGAAAAGTCCCCTATTTAATGAGAATTTAACATTTTTAATGAATTTTAAACATCAAAATACCCAAAAATCATAACAAAAGTGAAATAAATTTTCACAATCTCCGTATTATAGCCGTCTGAATACTAATTTTATTGATATAATAAACATAATTAATAAATGAAAATTACGATATACGAAATTTTCGTCCAACCATCAATTACCATACATACGAAAATCACCAATGATGCGTAGAAAATATTATCAAAATTTAAGATCCCATAAAGCAAATCAGGAGTTTCTAATTCAGTTTGATTGAAAGCTATATTATATTCAGAAGAGATTCCACAATATTCTCTTCAATAACCATTAATAAAATATTTAATCCCAAAATAAATACCCTAAAGGACATGAAGAAGAGTCTCCTTTTAAACATAATCTAGAATAGTTATCATCGATAAGCCATTTACCATCAATTGGATAAGGAGTTAATCGACATCTTTGCTCAAAAATACCAGAGAACAATTGCATTCCGAGAATCCCCAGAAAAATAATAAAAAAACCTAAAAAAAACAAAACATTTGTAAAAGCAGGAATTGAATCTATTAAGGATTCAACTAAAATTCTTATGCCTAGAAAACAAATATTTAAATCGTATCAAGTGATAATGGGAATTAAAGAACCAATTATTGTTTTGAGACTTCGTAAAGGTCTTAAAATTCTCAAAATTTTTAAAACAGCAATATTTGGTAAATTTGGTAAAAATGATAACAAACTAAATCAAAATTTTCATTATTTTTTTGAAATTATTCTTTTGAAAAAACGTCGAAATAATGACAGCAAAATCTATTAGATTCCATCCTTCTCTCAAATAAGTGTTTTTTTCTGTAATGAACCCCATTCCAATAATTTTGAGAACAAACTCAAGAAAATAAATAAAACTGAAAAAAAAATCGATTTCACTCAAAATCACAGAAGATTTGGCATCATCTCCCATTAATCGATCAGAATAATCATTAAAGGTCATAAGGATCATATTTGAGAGAATCGATAATGTTATAAAAGAATTAAACCATCTAAAAAATATAAATATTGTTTAAGGATATTTAAACTACTTCGATTCTATCAACTTAATCACAACGACTCTGAAAGAATTTTGTTGAGAAAAAATAAATAATGAGGTTTCAGCATAGGGAAATTTTTTGGGTTCATTATTTTTTTTATTTATCACTCCTTCTTTCAATCCTTCAATAATCTATATAATATTGATTTATGGACATTTATATACAGAAGTTTTTTAAAAAATAAAGGACTTTTTCCAAATTAATTTTTGATGCAGGAAGTTTTTTTTCATATTTTAAATCTTCTTTAGCCTTTTGTATTTTCACAGTGTTCTGCATTATAAAAAACTCTTTAATGTTTTTTTGTTTTTTTTAATTATTTTAGATGAAATCTAAAGATTTAATTTATAAATATTCTGAAATTAATTTGGATTTAATTTCTTAATATACTATCTAATTTCAGATTTGCACATTGGACATAAACCGTTCAACATCAACCATTTTTTTATGCAATTTTCATGAAAAAAATGACTATGTTTAGGAAAATAAGCTCTCAAATAAATAAAAAATATTGTACTCTTGATTGCAAGGCAAAACGCTAATATTAGCATCTTCTTCAAATTCATTCATACAAATTATGCAATAAGACTCACAGTTTAAATATTCATCTTTTTTATAGTTTTTTTGAGTGATTTGTTTCATTTTTTTCTTTTAAAATAATTTAGTTTCACTCAGAAGTTTTTTCAATTAAAATCAATTGTCAAGTTGGTACGTTTATTTCATTTGAGCTTTCTTCACGATTGGGACTCAAAGCCATTGCCACAAACATTAAAAAAGGAAGGCATAAACACACCATGATTAAAATCAAAGTAGATTGTAAAAAGTACAAATAACCACAAATTAAAAAAATGATCAACAGGATTTTCATATTTTTTTCTAGAAAAAACAAGAAAATTTTCATAGTTTAAAAAATAATTGAAAACCTTCTTCAGCAGTGGTAAAATCATGAAGAAAAAAAATAAAATTTCCTCCAACGAACAAAAGAAAATAATAACTAGAAACAACAGCAATTTTTAATTTGAATTTTAAAAAAAATAAAACCTAAAGTTCGAAATTCTAATCCAACGAAGCCAATAACACTCTTTTTCAATTACCAGTTTTTCTACTATATTTTCAGAGTCAACATTCTTTTTTAGGTCAATTCTAGCCTTGTTTTCTTGATCATCGCAACTCACCATCGTTAATTCATAGGAATCATTTAAATTCTTTTTTGGAGATTTATTTATTTGGTTGTGGTAGGATTTTGTTGCGAAAATTGAGAGGATAATATATATACTATATATTAAATCATGAACCATCATTAATGAGAACCAAATGATCAAAATACAGGAAATAAAATCAGTGTAGTTTTTTATTATTATTGTCAGGAAAATCAAAATTTTCAGGAGGGAACCGATTATTGATAAAAACGGAATGAATGAGGAATTTAAAATTGAGTTTTTTAGTTCTTTATTAATGTTTTTTCGGGCTTTTGATGCTATCTTTCTCATTTTTTATATTAAGAAAGAAGTTTGTTTTTAAACAAAACCTCTTTGGATTCAGTTTTTTTTATTTTGAGGTCTATAAAATGATCTTGAATATCAGTTTTCTTTAATTCAAAATCATCTTTCCCTTCTTTGTATTTCGATTCCATCCGAATTTTAGTTTTTTATTATTATTTTGAAAATAATATTTTTATTTTATTTTATTTTAAAAAAAAAAATTTGAAATTTACAAAATTTTTTGCAATTTAACTGTTAGTTTTTTAAATTTCAAACAAAAAAGAAATTTTTATAGATGAGCACTTTGGATAGAAATATCAAAAATTTTGATATTGATCAATTTCGGATAAAAAAGGAAGTAAATCGATCTAAATCAAATCGTTTTGTAAAATGAAAATAAGGATTCAGAATGGAAGAAAGAAAAGGGAATATACGAGCAAAAAATTGAATTATTAGAGATTGTAGTAAAAGAATGTAAAATAAGGGAGGAAAATCTACAGAAAATGAATGAAAATTTAGCGTTAGCACTAAATGATTTTGCTCATGACACAAAAAAATTTACAGTAATTTTCATGCTTTTCAAAATAAATTGAAATTATAAAAAAGAACACAGGATTAAAAGAAATTCAACTGACTCTCGAAAAAAACAGTCAAGATTTCTTGCTATCAAAATTCAAGAACAATGAAGTTGTCAAAGTGTTAGATAATGAAGTAAATTAATTGAATTTTTTCTTGCCAAATCTTCTGAAATTAAAGGTGAAAAATTTAAAAGAAACAATAGAAAAACTTCAAAATACAAAACAAGACGAAGATGACAATTTTGAAAAAGAAAAGGATTTATTAGAAAAAAAAATCAGGGATTTGGTAAATTAGAATGATTTTTTATTTCTATTATAAAGAAATTTCGGGCTTTCGAATTACGATTCACAAATGAAATTGAACAATCATAAAGAAATCATCGAGCAATTGAAAAGACAACATACAATGGAGATTGAAAATATTCGATTTGAACAGAATCAGAATTTTGTTGAATTGAAATCCATTTATGAAAATGTTTTTATTTCTTTTTGTTTTGTCTTTTAAAAAAAAATTCCAAAGGAAAAAAATTTGATTGAAGAAAAATTAAAAAGCAGTCAGAAATTGTTAAAAAAATATCAGAAAATAGATATATCATTAAAAGATTCCTCTGATTTCGATTTCAATCTTTTGGAAAAGGAAAATTTTGAATTGAAAAGGACCATTGAAAGAATAAATGAAGAACATATGGATGAAATTGCTAAATATTTGCAAAAGATTGATCGTTTAGAAAAGAATATTTCTCAAATAAATAATCAAGAGAATTTAGAAAACGGAGGCTCAAAAAATGGGTAGCTTTTTGAATTATTTAAGTTAAAATTCCTTGAATTTAAAGGAAAACAAATGTTTCGTCTGAAAATCAATTAAAAGAAGCTATGCCTAAAGAAAAAGAATCGAATTCTTCAAGAAATTTTTTCGAAAAAAAAACACAACAAATCCCCTTTTTACATGAAACAAGCATTTTAAATCATAAATGCGAACAAATCCATTCAAATGAATTAGAAAACATGAATTTAGTAATTAATTTTTTAATAATTTTTCTATAAAAATACATATTTTTCAATAATAGAGTAAAGCTGAAAATAATTGCTTTGATATGTTTTTCAAAGAACTTTCATCAAGAAATGACGACACTACAAAACCGAAAAATATCCTTCAAAGTTCTCAACCAAATATGAAGTCTTTTAAAAAATTGAGCAAAAATTTTCCACTTGAAAAAGTAAACAAAAAAATATTTATAAATATTATTTTCTAAGCAAAAGAAAGAAATATGAGATTTATATAAAAAAAAAAAAATTATATTAGAAATAAAATGAAAAAATTCCCATATTTATTAGGAATATGAAGAAAATGAGCTGGTGATGACTATCAGCACAAATACATTAAAAGAGGATTTGAAAAAAGAGGTCAGCATTAATTTTTCTGGTTTAAACTCCAAAAATCACCACGCAAACAGCAAAAAACTAATTCTAAACAAAAAATACTCAGAAGAATTGGACGCAAGCATCAATGAAAACAATCATTCAGCAGATATGGTGATTATCAATCAAAATAAAGAAATCTCTCTTCGAAAAACACCACTTCAAATTAGAAACAGCAACATAGAGCCAATTGAGAAATATGCAAATCATGGGAAATCTGCAAATAAACAACAGAAAAATAATAAAACAATAGCAACAGCTTTGCTTTGCGAAAAATGTGAAGAAACTTATCAGCCACAAAAATTTCTAGAGCATTTAAAGTATTGCCACAATCTTAAAGAAGATAATTCAATGCCCAATTCTAATCGGAAAAATATCACTGGTGCTGATTCAAATTATTTTAGCAATATTTTCCAGAATAATGAGGTTAGCAATCTGAATGAAAAATACTTTTCTGTGCCCCATGTTTCTGAAAATAAAGAAGAATCACACTTTTATAACAATAATTCAAATAATTCTTTTATAAAATCAAAGACTGGTTCTAAGAACCAAATTGTGAATATTTTGGATGGCTTAAACAAAGAAAAAACCGACATAATTTATCAATTAAAAAATGTTGAGGAGAAATTGCAAAAGACTCAAATAGATAATCAGATCATCTATGAAGAGAAAGAGAACCTGCAAGCTGATTTGCAATCGCTTCTGAATGAATTACAAAACACCAAATTACAAATGGCTTATTCTGCCGAAGAGAAACAACAAGCAGAAAATCTTTTAAAGAAGGAGATCAAAATTTTGATAAAGAAATTAATAAAGACCAAAGGGAAACTAATTGATCAAAAAAATAGTTCGAAATTAGAAGGCACCAATTCTTCTTTGGTCAATTTATCAGGATTTATCAACTTTTATAACCAAAATAAAGATAATTCGACTTTCGGCAACAAAACTATTGAAACTCAAAATAATGCAGATTCTTCATTTTTAAACCAAAGCATTCAACAAGTTTTTTCTAATTCATTGTTCAGTCTTGCTAATAAATCAAGCAATCATACAAATAATAATATTAATGTGAGAAACAAATCAAAGTCAAATTTCATCAATGTTGTTCCTGTCGATAAGAATAATTATAATTGCCAAAAAACTCCCAAAAATAGTAAAGAAATTTATTGCACTCCAAATAAAAATGAAATGGAGAACATTTACAATTACAATGATAAACTTGATAAGGTGAAAAAGAACAATTTTCAATTATTCAAGGGGAAATTCAACGAATCAACGGCCAAACAATCGAAGAAAGCTAATCGTTACAATAACTAAATAAAAATTGATGTTTTTAATTTTTTTAAGGTATACAATTTAAATATTCTGAATTTTTTTAATTAATTTTATTTCAAATGTTTTGGGGGTAAATGCAGATTTTAAATTATATTTTTGATCAAATTTTCGTTTATTTTAATATAATTTTCCTTTTATTTGCTTGAAAAACATAAGCATTTTACAAAATATAAAATAAATATGCAAAACATTATTCCTGTATAAACAATTATAACAATAATGCTTGCTTTTCTTTCTATTTCTTCTGAGTTTTTTACCTTTTCGACGTACCTAAGATCTTGAAAACTCGATTGAATCTCTTGTATTTGAACTGAAAAAAAATAATATTTTCAAAAAAATAATTTTTTACTGGTGTTTTTGCTCAATAATTTTGAAGAAGGCGCTGCCAAATCTTGAATATAGATATTAGTTTGATAGGTTTCTTGATTATATTTTATGTAGCCAGTCAAAACTAAAATTAATGAATTTCCAGAAATCAAATATTTATTTTAACAAAGAAAAAAATTATAAAAACCTCCTTCATAAGACATTTCTGCAGCTTTAAAATATTCAGAATCTTTCAAAATATCAGCATTGTAAATTTTATCTTGATAAAAAGCTTTTTGCAATTTGATGTATTTACCCATATTAAATTCGATTAATCTATTATAAGTACTATCATTCAATCCTTGATTGCTGATATTAACCCTCAAAAAATATGCCATATTAGCATCGACACATGTCAATAATTTTTCCATTGAATTGTCACAAGATATTATTTTTTGTGAATCAACATTTATCCTAATATAAAAAATTTAGTTAAAAAATTATCTCAATCTAAAAATTGACAAGAAATATTCTCCTGATTTCACAATGCAAAATAAAACGTAATTTAAATAATTATTCAAAATAGAAAGTATTGTGCCAGATTTTGGGAAGGTTTCAGCACTCTTGATGTCGTTGCTTCCCAATTCGATATTAAAATTTAAAATTCCTTTTTCAAAAAAGAGAAAAATTTAAATTAAAACTTAAAATCATAAAACAAAACCTAATTTATGATAGAGATAATCAGAAGGATCGCCTGAACTGGTTTGTTTTGAATAATCATACAAGCTTCCAAAACTATTTTTTTCTTTAAAATTTAAGACTTTTTCCTTAAATTTACTATGAATTATTAGGAAGAAATTGTTTGTCATCAAATTTTTGAAATAATGTAAAGACTTTCTCATTTTCTTGGTAATATTTTGATGAATTTTCTCCGAAAGTATTAAATGGAGCGAAAATGCAATTTCTTGAGCTTTTTTCGAAATAATTGATTGAATAAAAAATATTAACAATGAAAAAACTTCATAAGATTTAATGCCATTTTAAAACTTTGACTTTTTATAAAGGAATTATGAGCTACAGTTTCTTCTTCGGAAAAAGGAGCCAATCCTCTATAATATTGATTACAAGTATTTGTGTATAAATCATTATCATTGAATAAATAGAAATTATAATTATAATTGTTCATTAAATTGATGCCAAAATCATCAGAACTAAAATAAATTTGAATTTGAATCCAATTTAAAATTATATTACTTTTCACATTTAACGACTCTTCGATTTTTTTTTATTTCAGTAAAAGTAAATGTTTTTAAGTATTTATCTGAGATGTATTGATAACCATCAGCATTTAATAAGGGTATGATCCTATATATAAAAGAAAATCATGAGCAAAATATTTTTTTATATGAACCATATAACTCTGTTTTCTAAAATGTAATTCACATCTGAATTATTGTTAACATAACCATGAAGCATGTATTTAATGATGAAAAGGGCCATAGAAACAGAAATATAATCAGAACCTCGATATCCTGACGTTATTAAAAAATGAGGTTTATCTTTCTCTTGAGAATTTATTTTATGTCTATTTTCAGTATATTCATTTGAAAAATTTGTTGAATTTTTAATTTCTGCATTCGTTTTATGAGATGAATCTGTGGAATTAATGCTTGAACTATTTGTGGAATTGATGCTTGAATTATTTGTGGAAATAATGCTTGAATTATTGTCTTGGAGTATTCTTTTATTCTGTTTATGAAAACAAATTGCATAAATAGGAAGATTATTCACGGTTTGGCCTATTATTCTTAGTTCTTGGATGATATTAGGAAAATTTTCTTTGTAGCCATATAAAAGAGTTTTTATTTCGTCAAACGTGTAATATCCATTCTATCATTATCTCTTTTAAGTGTTTTTGTTTTATAGAAATTACTAAAGAGCCTTTGGTTAAGGTTTTGCTTATAGAATCCCATGAGTTTTCTCTGAAGAAAGTTTCGTTTTCTTTTTGCGGAGAGCCCCATTTCAATAAAAGAAAAAAAAAAAGGTGAAAAAATATTATTTTCATTTTTAAAAATTATTTGAAGTTTAATTTGTAGTCTATTATTTAGCACTATAAATTTAAAATTTTCTTATTTTTTTATTTCTCTTTCTCCTTTTAAAAATATTTTCTTTTTTTTATAATTTTGTTATTTTCCCCTCTTCTATTAGCATTGGAATTTCAACTGCAAGCCATGGTCCAAGCTTTTGAAAGTAATTATTATCAAATATTAAATAATTTGATGAAAATAACTCCTATTGCGAGAGCATGAGCTATTCCGAATTTCGGAGTGTTTTTACCCCATAAAGGTGCGAAGTGTATATCTAAGCATATTTTTCCACCTCTTTTAATATTTTTAGATCATTAATTTCAGAAAGAAAAGAAAAAAATTGTCATTACCTATACATTTTTGGAGTTTTTCCATCTAATTCTGGTAGTTCAAGTTCCATTGGGGTTAAAGGATAAGTAGCTGGAATCTAAACTAATGCCTTATTAAAATCAAATCAAATAATATTTTTAACTTCGAATTGTAAATCGAATTCATATCTGACCAAATTATAGATATACCAACACTTTCCTTTCCATCTAAAAAAGAAAATATTTAATTAAATGTGTTTTCATTATAAAAAAAAACTTGGTTCCTTCTTTGTTGGATTCGATTTTAAACCAATCATTGTCTTCTGATTTATTCATTTCAATATATTTTATTAATGCTATATATTCTTCCTTTAATCTTTCAATCCATTTTGTGTCTCTGAATGAATCAGTATGTTTTTAGCGAATTGTGATTCACAGAAAATTAATATACCGAGGACCAGCGTTTATTGTAAATAAAGGGATTTTCATCACTGTTGATTTGAGAGATTCTTGCATCGGACTGAAAACTGCCAAAAATTATTGAATTAAAAAGATATTAATTTTTTTTTTAGCAATTTTCTCTATTTTTTAATCAAACATTTTTAATCTCTTTTTATGAGATAACAATTTATCTTGAAAAAACGCCAAAATAAAAAAAGTTTTTGTTTAAAAATACTAGACAAAAATTCTTTACAAAATAAGAATGAAATAAATCATGACGAAAAAATAAGAAAATTTTTAAATTTACGAATAAGCACAATGAATAAATCTATAATTAAATTTTTTTAAAGAAATGAACAATTTTATAGAGGAATTCATTTAGAAACACATTCTTGTTCCTTTTTTACAACTACGGATTCCAAGGTTTCCAAAGAAGTTGAAATAATTTTTGCTCTATTGACATAGAGTTTATTTTCATTCAAGGGCTTTAAATTTGGAACATTTCTGTTAATTTTTCTTGTATTTGTTGTTTGTTTAGATTGATCCTTTTGCACTAACAATTCTCTTTGTTTTACTTGAATTAACTGCTGCTGTTCTTTTCGATTTTGTGTTTTGTGAGCAACAGCAATAATATTCTGTTGTGGAAATGTTTTAGAGTTGAAAGTTACACAAGATCCCATAATGACTGACGGAATTAATCTATTTTAAGAAATTACAAATATTTTGATAATTATTAATTTTAACTGTATTTTTACTTAAATAATATTTTTCAAGAAAATTCCTATACACTGACTGATACTTACATAATACTTTTTTATTATTGAAATTCAAATTATTATTTTTTTATTTTCTAACTTCAATTTTTTTTATCTAAAATTAAAACAAAAATTTGTTTACCTTTTCTCTATTGGCATTTATGATTGTAATTTCTTATTCTCATTAAATTTAACGTATTTAACAAATATCTTTTAATCATTTGAGGAATGAGGATGATTAAAAAAAAACTACTCCTAAAAAAATGATTATTTTTTTGTTTCACATTATCTCTATCTATAATTTATTTTATTTAATTTTCAAATTCAAAAACTGTTAATTTTTATTATAATTAAAAAACAAAATTCAAAAAACTTTCAATGAAATCGACCAAAGAAGATGAAAAAAAAATGGAAAGCTTTTTCGGTATGTGTTTCTTTTTAAATTTTTTAATTTTATCTCAAATTTCTTCTTTTAAAGAAAAGAAAAAAACTGAAAAAAATTTGAACCTTTCCGCAAACACTCCTGACCAATCATCCTTTTATCAAAGGAAAGAAAACGAAGACTCATTTCAAGAGAGAAATTTTATAACGACGCAAGAACTCAATGATAGGAGTCTAGTTGGTGAGACAAAACGAGCCCCTCCTTTAGATGAATCGAAAAGCATCAAAAACTTTTTTGCATCAAGTCTTTTAATTTTGAAATTACTTTTGTATTTTTAGCTAAATTCTTTAAAATAACAAAAAAGGTATAAAAAAACAAGAAAATTCATCAATTGATAAGACTACAAAAGCCCCATTAAGAAAAACTGGAACATCAGCGAAATCTGGACATTATAAAAAAGGCAGCCCAGGCAAACCGAATCAATATTCGAAATTGAGTGATAGAGAAAAAGAACATATTTATTTAGATGTATATGATGAAAATTTGCAATTAAAAAAAAAAGAGGAAAACCTTGTGATTCAAATAAAACAGTAAGTTTTTGATAATTTCTTTAAAAAAAATAAAAAATTTATTTAATATTTGAAAAGAATGAATTCAAAAATGCAAGTCATACAGTCTGAATTTCTCGCTATTAAAAAAGGAAAAGATAATCAAGATGAGAGAGTTGGCCCATCAGACAAAGAAAATCTAAATTCAGCCTTTGAGTTAAAATCAGAAAATCAAAGACTTAAAGAAAAATTAAAGGCTCTTTCCCAAGCTAAATCAGTGAGATTTTAAATTAATTACATGAATCTCGTTACAAATGCCAATTTTTATTAAAACTTAAAGATTGTGAAAGCAAAACCTCCAGGCAAGACTAGGAAAATTTATTCATCAATAGCTCCAAGTGATGAAAGATTAACAGAAGCAATGAGACTTATAGATATTTATAAAAAGCGTTTGAAAGTTTCAGAGACCCAATTGAGATCTCTGCAAGAAGCATCTAATAAATCCGGTCATTTACTAGGCCAAAGTGATGTCCATTCAAAAAACATAAAACTGGCTTCATTGCAAAATCGATATGAAGAGTTAATGGCTAATATGGAAAGCCAGAAAAACAGTTATGATAACTCAAAGAGACGAATGGAAGAAATAAACGATCAATTATTCAAAGAAAGAGAAGAAAACACTAGATTAAAGAAAGAGATACGAGGCATGGAGTTAAGTGTTAGCCATATAAAGGATGTAGAGGCTAAAGCCAAAGATTTAGAAGATGAAAAACGCAATTTGAATATGAGAATAAAGGATTTATGCGAGTCTCCATTCATCAAACAACATGAAGAAAGAAATAATTTGCAATATCAAGTCCGAACACAAGAGTCCACCCTTCAAAAATTGACCTTAGAAAACAAATCCCTGCATGAAATGATGATAAAAACAACAAGTGAGCTTGAAAGAACACAAAAATTGCTGGATCAAACCAACAATGAACTCAAACAGAAGATAGAACAAGCTGCACAATTAAAAGCTTCTTTAGAAATTAAAGATAAACAATTAGGCCCGTTCAAAGATTTAGATCGAGAGGATGATGCTTTTTTAAAAGCTTTAGGAATGGTTAAATGGCAAGGAGAAGAGCCTGCTTGGTCAAAATTAGACTTTCTTGAAAGGCCACAAAAGTTAGATTTGAAAGATCCTGAAAGTTTATTAAAAGAAATTGAGAGATTAAGACTGGAAAAAGGAGAATTAGCAGCACAATTAGAAAAATCTCAAACTTTGTTGAAAATTCAAATGGAATCCGAGCAGGAACAAATCAAAATATATCAATCGCAAATTACCACTTTGGAATTGCAATTGAAAGGGGCTATCTTAAGATCCAATGAATTGAGCAAATTAGTTGATTTGAGAGGATTTGGCTCTCATGAAGGGGTGGAAATATATGAGAAAAATGGGGTCAAATATGATGATCGAGTCAGTGTTTTTTCAGATGATTCTGTTTCTGACATTGATACTGAGCCTGGTGCCAACTATTTGGAAGTTTGGCTAGGAGAAGCTGAATTTGATGAAGTATTTTAAAAATTCAAATATTTTTTTTTATTATTAAATTTTTTTCATTTTTTAAATTTGTTTCAATTTTTTAATCTTAAAATTTTCTTTAGAATGCAATAAAATCACTTTTGAAATCTAAGAAAGATCTTGTAATGGATGTCAAAAGAATTTTGACATTTTTGATTGTTGATTTCTACAATCATGACTCGCAAAACTCCTCAATTGCTGAAGGAACTCACACCAATTTCAATTTCCAAATGTCTTTCAGAGTCCTCTGTGATGAGATATTTTTGCATTATCTTGAAAGTGGATTCCTCAAGCTCGAATTATACATTTCTGAAGGAATGGACACTTCCCCAATAGCCAAAGCCAATATTCCATTAAAAGATCTTATTAAAAAGAGTTTAGGAGATGGGATAGCTCCTGCTTTAAATTCTTCAATCACATTATTCGGAGAGAAAAATCAAATAATTGGAATATTGAATTATAGAATGAGGATGAAATATTCTATTGGAGAATCATTGAAATGGATGAAAGAAAAACGTGATTTGGGCATAATTGAGGAAGAAGTTGCTCAGTTAGATGAAAACATCAGACGAAAAAGAAAATTAGTCATTATTGTTGATAAAGCTACTGGATTATCAGCCAGATATAACACTTTTGTAGCTTATACATTAGATGGAAAAGTAATTAAAAAATTGATTTTTTATAATTATTTAATTTTTGTTTAGGATTTTCATACAACTCCTCAACCTGGTCAAAATCCACGATGGGACCACACTGGAATTCATGATATCGAATATGATGAGACTTTTGTTAGCTACTTAAAATCCAATGTGTTGGAATTTGTCCTTTTAGATGATAATGTCCCATTGATCAGCTCAAATAATTTAACTCAAGAAATTAATGATCTCATCGGATTTGCAAGGTTTCCTTTAATTAATTATATTAGTTTACATATTATATCTATAATTTCATTAGATTATCAATAAATGGATTAATCAATAATGAAATAATTGATTCGATTATTTCTGTTTATGGCAATAAAAATGAAAAAAGAGGCACTTTACATGTTAAAATATTCTGGCACGAAGGAGCTTTGCCTAAAAAACCGATGCCTGAAGATTCTTTAATCACAAAATCATGGGAACAAGAGTTGATTTTAAGAATATCTGCGGCTTTGAGATCAAAACAACTTAATGTTGAATCTGCCTTTATGATTTTCGATCAAGATAGAGACCATATCGTTAATGCACATGATTTCCAAAGCACTTTATTAGGAACCCTGAATTTGCAGATTCACAAGGACGAAATTGAATTGCTTTATCAGAAAATGCCATCTCCATTGACTCGTGACAATTTCATTGCTGTCTTTGGACAACATTTGCCAGCACTAAACTCTTCTCCACAAAATAGGTATTTTTTTTGTTCAAATTATTTTTCATTATAAACAAACAAAAAAGATCTGAAATTTCGAAACTTAATGTGATGTTACAGAACAACACCATGAAGCTCAACACAAATACCTTACAAATAGAAAACACGAAGAAAATGATTGGCCAAAAATTCGCTGAAAGAATCAGACAAACCAGTCAAATTTCTTTGTTTAAAGATTTGGATAAGGATAATGATGGTTATATCAGCTTGCTCGAATTAAAAGCTTATTTCTTGGGAATGGGGTTGAAATTCACTGATGATGAGCTTTATTCTTTTATTTCTGGAATTGATTTAGACCGAAATAACAGAATTGACATAAAAGAATTTCTTTCATATGTTTTATCAGGATTCACAACATCATCTCGTGATCAAACACAAACACAAGATATGATGGCTTCTGATAGATATAAAGATGAGGCCTATTCACGATCAGCCTCTCCTGGCAAGAAAATTGATAGTTTGATCAATAAAATGATGGATAATATCCTGACTTACATGAAGAATAACAAATTGACCTTTTTGAAGCTTTATGAGAGAATTGATAAAAATAAAGATAATTTCTTATCAAAAACTGAATTAAATGAATTCCTGAAGAAAATTGGTTTGGATGTGAGTTTTAATGAAAGCAATTCTCTTTTGAACCATTTAGATGAAAATGGAGACAATAAGATCAGTATTAAAGAGTTCATCGATAAAATCAAAGAATTTTCAGATAACCGTCATATTTATAGTCTTTATGATGACGAATATAAGCAAGTTCCAATTGATGCTTTGAATGAGAAAATCGTTGAATATATTTCCCAATATTTGGTTTCAACAAAAACAAGCATTGTGGATTTTTTCAATAATATTGATAAAAATGATGATGGAATCATCTCTAGAGAAGAATTAAATGTTCTTTTCTTAAAAACCCTAAAATTAACATTCAGCAGAGATGAAGAATCAACTTTTTTCAATTATTTAGATAAAAATCGAGATAATAAAATTCAAATTCCAGAGTTCAATTCTATTATGAAACCTTCTGTTGAAAGAACAATGAAAGCACCAACAAGGGATCCGAATTCTAGCAGGATTTCCTCTGGGAAATTCTCGAAAACAGACTTAAATATGTCTAATAATACACGTAATAGTCAAGATTTTATGAGCAATCTTCAAAATAAAGTCTATGATTGTATCACAAATAACCTCACACTTCTAAGAAATTCTTTTGTAATGAATGAGTCGAAAGAAAAAGGATTTGTGACTAGAGCAGTTTTCATAGAGGTTCTTATGGACATAAGGACAGATACGAATGAGTTTAGGAAGGTAGAAATCGATGCGATTCTTGATAACCTTTGCGAAAAAAACTATGCGGGACTTATTAATTTTGATAAATTTTTAACTCTTTCAAGAAACAAACCCAAAAAATTCACAAATTTCACCTTACCAAATGAAAGTTCAAGAGGAGATTTAATGAAATCCCAGAAAATGGCTAAAGAAATTTTTGGAAAAATTGCGAAAGTTGTCAAAGAAAATCATGTTGAAATTCAAGAAGCTTTTAAAACGTTTGATTATGATAAAGATGGAACTATTGACGTTGAAGAGTTTAAGAAAGCGTTTGAAGCTATGAAGCTGAGTTACACTCAAGAAGATGTTGAAGAAATCATAGGAGTCATTGGGGTTAATGGCAAGGTGAATTACCAGAAATTCATTGAAGCTTTGAAATTAAAATAAAAATAAAAAAATTTCAATGATTTTTGATATTTAGATTATTTTTTTACAAAAATTAAAGAGCAAAAAATAATTATATAAGAAATTATTTGTTAATAAAAAATTATTTTTTTTCGTTTTTGCAATATGTTTAGAAAAACTAGACATTTTTCTCAAATTATATTTTTTATTTCAAATTTAAATTTTGATTTTAAAAATGAAAATTTTCTGTTAATTTATAATATTTCAAAATAAAATTAATTTCATAAAATACTTAATATAATTTCTAAAACGAGTAATGGACATGACAAATCCACAGAAGTATTTTGACAGTACATTGTCTTCTCCCAACAAAAATAATAATTTTCTTAGGATAAAAAGTTTTTATTTTCGAATAGATTAAATTAAAACCAATATATACAATAATAATGTCGAAAATGGAAATATATTCGTTTTAATGTAGCAAAAAAGAAAAGTCTTATTGAATCAAAATAACCTGATTTATTTTTTCTGAAGAAAAGTATATGAATGATAAAGATTTAAAATTTGTGGATAGTAGAAAGGTTTTTCTCAGAACTTCTCTTTTTACAAATATCGAAGAATTTATACAAGCTATACAACTTTTAGGTTAATTATTGCAAAAATTATAGAAGGAATAATAATATATTTCTTTAGTTCTCATTGTTTTATTATCAGCCTAGTTTATGAAAAGAATAATCAAAGTAAAATGTTTTTATTATTAATAAAGGGTTTGGGATGATTTAAATTATTCAAATGCTTATTTTTTTATTATAGAAGAAATCAATAATTTACAAGAAAATTATTAGAACTTAGAGAGTCAATAAAGTGAAAATTTGTTTTAAGATCGTAATATTTTGAAGCTATAATTTGTTCATAAATTCACAAGTTTATGTTAAATATTAGTAGTTTATTTAAAACCAAAGTAAAAAATCATTTAATTTAATGGATGTTTCTTTATTAAGAATTATATATATTTAAATGAT
>JFJP01001215.1_pt1 | contig 54527 bp, 36 predicted proteins | sample 431651 | NCBI WGS metagenome assembly JFJP01 (sample SAMN02602958, study PRJNA72255) | Microbial mat metagenome, whole genome shotgun sequencing project. | biome: fresh water; feature: sink hole; material: water; isolation source: purple microbial (photo- and chemosynthetic) mats found in... | reverse complement strand
AACTAGCAATTAAATTGGGTCTGTCTAAAAATTGATAATAGGCATCAACATAACTAACAGGGATATTTGGAATTGCTTCTTTCACTCTTTTTAAATAAGCAATAATTTGTAGTTCGGAAATTTCATCACGATGAAGGACTTCATTTCCTACTGCTGCCACATCAACTAATCCAGCTTTTGCTAAAGAAATCAACGATTGAATTTCTTTTTCATTTCTATCCAAATCATTGCTTATCCAAGCACCAACAATTGTTTTTAATCCTTTTGCATGAGCAATTTCGGGTACTAATTCATTTCCTTTGGTGCAAGAAAAAGTACGAATCCATTTCGTATGTGGGGCAATAATGTCTAATCGTCTTTTTATTTGTTCAGCTGACAAGATATCGCCTTCGTTTTGACCTTCGATGTAGGGACTAAAACAAATTCCGTTCATTCCATTTTCTAATACTTTAGTAAATTCAGCTTTCATTTCGGCTTCATTTTTTGAACTTACATCTTTACCAGCGATAGTATTTATTGAACTATTCTTTACTATAGAAACTAATTTTCCTGAAAGATAAGCAGAAGATTGGGTTTTTGTTTTACCTTTTCGTTTATCTAAAAGATCTCTTACTTCTCTGGCTTTGGCTTCATCTATATCATAATCTTTCATTACCCAAATTGCAGTTAATGTTCCTAAAATTGGAATTCCGACAAAGAAAATTCGTAACCAAAACATGGTTTCATCGGTTTGTGTATCAGCATTTGATTGAAAAGCGACCAAAGAAAGAATTAAACCACTTAATAAAGCTGCAACTGCAGTACCAAATTTTACCATCCACCAATAAATAGCACCCAAACTTCCTTCTCTTCTTTTGCCTGTATTGAGTTCATCAATATCAATTACATCGGAAGTCATCGACATCATTAAAGTAAATAAACTTCCAATTCCGAATGAGAAAAATGGTAATGCAAACAAAAAAAGATAGGGTTTTCCTGGAACAAACAATAAAAAAAGTAAGATGTAACCCACTACAGAAATCCCTTGAGAAACCAAAAACGCTTTCTTTTTTCCCATTGTTTTTGACATTCTTGCCACGATAGGAATAACCACTATTGTAGTGATAAGTGCTCCTACACATCCAAATAACGTAGGCCATAATCCAAAACCGTTTTCATTTCCTTTAAATAAATAATATTTAATGATGAAGTAAGAAAATCCGGCTGTGGTTTGAAAAGCATTAAAAATTAAAAAAGTAGCAATACAAATTTTTCTGAATGGTTTAATTTCTATCGAAGCTTTCAATCCTTCTTTGATTTCGCCAAAACTACCTAGAATTCCTTTTAAATCAATAGGGCTATAATTTTCGTTCAACGTAGATTTACTTGGAATAAAAAATGCTGGAATTGCTGCTAAAATCGCACAACCAATGGCAATATACACCGATAAATCTCGCACCGCAAAATCGGTAGATGGAAATAATTTTGTATCATACATAACAACATATAACCAAGGAGCTGCAACCCAAGCTAATTGACCAATAAGTTGAGAAGTTGCCATAATACTGGTACGCTCATGAAAATCATCGCTCATTTCATAACCCATCGCTACATAAGGAATACTAAAAATAGTAAGTCCTGAATAAAAAATAAAGGAAATACCTAAAAAGTACCAAAAATTGTATGTTACACCATTTTCTGGGTATAACTGCCACAAAAATGCAAATGAAATACCTAAAATAATTGCTCCAGCTAATACATATTGTCTTCTTCTGCCCCATTTAGATTTAGTATTATCACTTACATATCCCATAATTAAATCTAAAAGAGCATCATAAAATTTGGGTATAAAAAAAGCAATACCTTGTAATATACCACTAAAACCTAGTTTTTCAACTAATATCACGGCGAAAATACCCAACACAGCTGGAAACATTTGGTTTGCAAGCATACCAATACCAAAGGCGATTTTTTGTCCGATTGGAACTTTTCCTGATGAAGATGAAGTAGTGTTTGACATAGGTGTTTTTTTTTTAAAGGTTAGTTTGGTTTGATTATTATGGTTTGCAATGCTTTTTTATCAATAGAAATAATTGCATTTTTATTATTTAATTGAATATCAATTGTTTTTTTGTTATCTGTTGGGTTAAAAACCACTAAAGCGATTGTTCCATCGGGGTTTTTTACTGCGGTTGCAACTACTTCTTTACTATTTATTGTACAACCTATTTTTACAGCTCCAGGTCTTATCAATTTGCTAAAATGTGACATCACATAATACAAAGGTGTAAAGTAAACTTCGTTTTTTTCGGGGTCAACGATTACTGGAGCTACACACCAATTCTTGAACCAATTGGGTCCACCTTGGCGGTCAAGAACCATGTTCCAATCAATCCAACCATCGACTTTATTATTTAGACATCCTATTATATCATTGGCATAACGATTTACTGGCGCGTATTTTGGATGTAGATATTTTTCTTTTTCACTTGCCCAATCCCAACCCCAATCGGTGGCTTCTTTTTTCCAATACCAAGCATCGTCTTGCCAGTGCGGAATTTCGGAATCGACACATCCTTCAGTTTCAATTAGGTATTTATTTGGAGCTTTTTGGTGTGCGTATTTTAAATCTTCTGGAAAAACTTCGTAGGTACTTTCATACCAATGGATGGCCATTCCGTCAAAATATTTAGAGGTGTTTTCATCTTTATACATTTCGTTTGCCCATTCTTTAATGCCAGCACGATTTTGGTCATATCCAAGAATCTTCACATTTCCCCAACCATCTTTTTCTAATTTTGGTCCCATGTGATTCATTACAAAATCGGTCATTTCTTTTGGAGAAAAAAGCGTACTTTCCCAGTTATTTCCGTTTCCGTGTGGTTCATTAATCACTGTTAAACCCCAAATATCGATACCTTCCTTTTTATAAGCATTCAAATATTTTGAAAAATATAAAGCGAATGTATCGTTGAATTCTGGTAATAATTTTCCTCCAATATATTTTTTATTGTCCTTCATCCAAGGCGGACAAGACCAAGGCGAAGCTATAATTTTAAACCCTTCTTTAGAAATAGTCTTTGCATCTAAAATCATCGGAATCAAATCGGATTTATCATCTTCTATGGTAAAATGTTCCAAAGTCATATCGTTTTCAACTTTGGCATAGGTATAATTACTCAACGAAAAGTCGCAAGACGCAATGTGTGTTCGAGTAAGCGAATAATTAGCACCATCTTCACTGAAGTAAGCATTTAAAATTTTCTTACGGTTTTCTTTACTCAATCGATTGAGTAAGTAAGCCGAAGATTCGGTAAATGAACCTCCAAAACCTGTAATGGTTTGAAATTTTTCATCCGGATTAATAGTAACAACAACTGGAGTTCCTTCGTTAGAAAATTGGGTAATTTCTGTCAATGAATTGCCTCTTTCAGAAGTTTCATAAACTTGAACATTTAATTTTTCCGCAACTTTACAACTATGCAATGAAAACGCCATAATACAAGCTATTATCAAAAATTTACTATCAACTTTTTTACTATTATTATTATTTACCATTTCTTTTAATTCTTTAAAATAGAATTTGGTGTTTTAACATCCAACCATAAAACTTTTTCATCGCCATTGTAAGTTTTTGTTATTGGTTTTCCATCTCTAGTTAAACCTTTAAAAGTTCCGTTATCTACATTTTTCCAAAGCACATATTTTGCTTGTGATTGTAAATTAATTAAGCCAAAATGGTTTTCTGAACCTAACGGATTGGCTGCATCTTTCCAATTTTCATCAAAAGCTTCAAAATAGAAACACGAAATATTATTTTCGTTGCTCCATTCTCTCATCAAGTCATAAAACAAGGCTGACTTGTACTCATCTGTTGCCTTCGAACCCTCATTTCCATAATGTTCATTAGACTTTGTAGCCCAACCTGTTTCACCAATATGAACTGGTTTATTAACACCAATTGACTTCATATAATTAACAACACTATCATATTGATTAATAGCATAATTTCGAGATCTTACCATTGCAGCGTCTATTTTTTCTTTTTCTGATAGTTGCAATTCACTCTCTTTTATACCCCAAAAAACTGGGTGATAATGTGTGTCGTGCATTGGATAAGTGTGCATCGAAATATAATCAACCGCTTTTATTAATTGATTCAAATCCTCAACATGATAATCGGCTGTATGTCCGCCCCAAGACGCAAAATTATCCGAACTTGTTATCCAAACTTGTTTAGGTAACTTATTTTCTTTCTTTAAATCTTGCAAATGATTTACCCATTTTAAAATGATATTTGGCGTTACATAATAACTAGTTGCCCATTTCACCATTGCTTCATTACCAACGGCAATAATTTTAATGATTTCTGGATATTTATTTGTTAATTTTACCGCTTCTTCAATTTCGATTGCATTTCTTTCACTTTCTTCGTTATGAATGGGTTGCAAATTTGTCCAAGCGTTTTTACAATCAATCCATGCGCCAAGCATTATGTACATTTCAAAATTTTCATCGGCAATTTTTAATTCTGTAATGGCTTTCAATAAATTGGATACTTCTTCATAATGAACATTATAAGTTCGTAAAACTTTAATATTCATAGCAGAAAGTAGTCGCAAATCTTCTTTAATTTCTGTTATCGTTGGTTGCTTTTCTCTAGTTTGAGTTCTATAACCACCATAACAAATGGCTTGGTATTCTGTATTTCCTAATAATTTTTCTGCCGTCATTTCTTTTGAAACTAAATTTCTTGTGTAGGTTGGTTTACAAGATATAAACAATACTAATATGATGTAAATCAGGTTTTTCATATGTTTAAATTTTATTTTTTAGTGGTAACATATGGTATCGCCTTTTATTTATTTGTGCTTGTTTGCAACAAGCTTTTTGTTAGTGGCGATTTCATTTTCTTAAAATAGTTGCGTTTAAATAAACTTCAACCCATGTAATTTCATCGGTTCTATCGAATATTTTTTTGCTTTCTTCTTTGTTTAATTCTAATGTTTCAAAAGTTTTTGTTGACTCATTTTTATAGTGTAAAATAATTTTATTGGTTGTATTAATTTTATAAATAATTGGTACTTGGCATGTTGTAAATGCTAAAGAGTTTTTTTCAAGGTTTATCACTTTTTTTGAACCATCAACCATTACAAAAGTTGCCACGGTATCTTTAGATAAAAACTCTTCTTTTTTGAGGAAGCTTGGTTGGAATTGTAATTTTCCATCTTTCATTTTCACGCCTAATTCTCCAATCCTAGTCAAGATATCTTCTTTCACTTGACCTGTCATTCCTGGTTGTTGTGCACCTTTACCAAAAGGTGTGTGCGAATAAGGATCGGTTGGAAATGCTCCGTAAACTTCTGGTGATTTATGAATTCCTATTCCGGCTCCAACTTCATCAAAATGATTTACTAAAGCATCAATTACAGCTTTATCTTCCTTATTTTCGATAGCTTTATTGATAACCTCCATTAAGGCCAAATACAATTTGGAAACCATGTGCCAATAAATAGAACCTAAACCTTCATAACCATAAAAAGTTCCTGAACGACCTGTAAATGCTTTGTGATTGAATACGTCTTCAAAAATTTGAAGTATAGCACTTGAATCTTTTGAAACTAATTCTTTATAATCATTATTGGAAGCCAGTTGATTTAAAGCATTTTTTAAGTCGTTAGCATTGTGAAAATTACCATTAAAATGATAGTTTCCTTTGATATCTTTATTGATTATTTGAAAATTATTGTCCTTTAAAAGTTGTTTTAACAAAAGGGATTTTTCTACTTTCTCTCCTGGAATTGTATTTTTTTCTAAAAACTTTGGAAGTTCTTTATTGGGATATAAAATATAACTGTTTTGATCTTTTCTGTATAAGGCACTTTTTCTTAAAGCATCCAATACTTCTAAAGATTGTTTGCCTGATAGAAAACCTGAACTTAAAATAGCTACTTGGCCTTCAAGCATTTCTGGTAAATAAGAAATAGAAATGCCACTAATTTTAATAGACATTAAGTTATAAGCATGATACAACTTATCTTCTCTTTGATTGGCTTTTATAGAATGTTCGATAAAATCAATACTAACTTTAGCAAAATTCTTCAGTCCTTGCATTGAATGTGTTCTCTTTTTACCCCAAAAACCGCTGTTATAAACTTGAAAACGATATTCTGAAGCCACTTGACCTAAAGCATTGAGTATCTTTTGTCTTTCTTCATTAGAGATTGAACCAGATAATAAATGTTGATTATCTAATAGAATTTGTCTGATGGCATGATAAAATTCTACCATTTCGTTAGAAATTTTGATGGTTTCTTGGTTAGAATTATCTAATAATTGTTGGAAAAACTTTAAAAATCTTCTCAAATAATAAAGCGTAACCATGGATACACCATTACCTACTAAAGCATTATTAGCGTCATTCCATTCTGGACGTTGGGTATTCATCCAAATACCTGCTTCTGGAATAAAATTGGACATTTTTGCCAAAACGGTAGCCAATAATTTCTCAATTAGATTTACATGATAAATTTCGTCGTTATTATCTCTCAAAAGTGCACCATCAGCACCATTTTGTTTACGGCGTTGGTTAATTTTTGCATCCCATTCGTGATTAAACTCGATAGTATCCTTTGGATTTTTAAGAATATCTTTAAATGGCTTTATAGTGTATGGAACCGCAGCATAAACAAAACATTCTTTATCAAAATAAGCGTTTAGTTTTCCTGGTTGGTATTTTTCTATAAACTCTAAAAACTTCAATAAATAGATAATTTGATGATCACCCCAATAACCAATGTATGACCATGGGTTGTCTGGCTCTATAGTTTCCCAATCAAAACCATCTTTGGTAACACGATAAGGATTGTATCCGTCAAAAGTAGAAGCGTTCAAAAACTTGTGAATCATTCCGTCGATAAACTCAGGATAAGCATTAGCTAACGATTCCCAATTTTGAAAAATATCACGCCAATTTCCTTCGTAATCTAATATTTTAGAACCATCAATTTCACTTCTGGTATTAATTGAAAATTTATTCCATGGACGACTTGGATCACCGTGCCTTCTACTAAATTTAAGCGGAAGATATTCGGTACAAAGACGAATTAAATCGGCATTTTCACTATTTGAGATTAAGTGTTGAAGATGAGAATAATCAAAAATTTCTGGTAAATTATCTAGAAATTTACTTTCTTCTTGAAATAAGGATTTGTTTGCTTTAGCTATGTAATTTACAAAATCATTTTTATCGATGGCATAATTATTATCAAAAATACCTCCGCGCATAATGTTGAATAAAACATTTGAAAAATGGCGCGTATCTTTTCGCTTGTCTGCTGTAAATTGTAATCCGTCGGCAGTTGCATTTAGAGCGATAAGGTTTTGATTACCCAACTCAATATCTTGAAATATTTGATTGTCTAACGTATTATCATTGCAAATAGCTTCTGCTAATTGAATAACTTGAGCTTGATTTTGATTTACATTAGCAATAATCTTCCACGATTTAGAGGAATTTTTTGTCAAAAACAAATCTGACGAGACAAAATAAGCACCTTTTTCGCCTTTAACATCTGTTTCTTGATGCAATTTTTGAAATTTTCTAAAAGAAGAAAGCTGCAATGAAGAAAGCAAATAAGTTGGATTATCCAAACCTAAAGACCAAGCTATATTTGCTTTTAGCGCTTCGCTTGGTTCTGCTTTATCAACAATAATGGCACTTAACGCAAAAATGCCTAAACCACTTGCTGCATGCAATTCATTTCTTTTGTAAGCATCTACAAGATTACTTGTTGTAGCTTGTAAATCACTATTAACTCCTTGAGGTAAAACATTTTGAATTCCATCAAGAAGTGTTATTTTATAGTCATTTTGAGAGTTATTAATTATATCCGATTTTTTTACAAATCCGAATAAATTACTAGAACTCCATTGGTATCTGAAAGTTAATTGAAAATCATTATGAATTTCTTCAAAAATGATTTTGTTACCAAACTCGTTTTTGTATAAATTTCGAGTTAAGTTGTATTTATCATTAAATCGTTCAGAAAAAGGTTCCCATATGTATTTTTCGTTGTTACTTTCAACTTGAAAAATAGTTTTACTTCCAGTAATATCAGCGAATTCGGTTATTTTATCATCTGTATAGTAAGGAAAAAGGGCAAATTCAGCATTTTTTCTTCCAGCTGTTAATCCGCCATTACTGGAAATAAACATCCAATGATTAGAATCGCTAACGATACTCATGAAAAAAGGTCGCATGGCATCGTTATTGGATATTTTATAGTAAACTTCTCCTTCTATTGATATTATGTTCATATCAACAAGATTTGTCGTTACAGTATTATTTACTTTTTCAATACTATTTTGGGATTGGCTCATAAACACTCTTTAATTGAAATTTAAAAAAATTAAATAATCTAATAGACTAAATAAAAAAGTCTATTAGATTATTATTTGAAAAAAAAACTTATTGATAAACTCTTATATAATCGACTAACATTTCTTGTGGGAAAGGAGTTTCACTGTTAGGTGCTCCTGGATAGTTTCCGCCAACTGCCATGTTAAGTATTATGTAGAATGGTTGGTTAAAAACCCAATCTCCAGTAACATCAAATGGAGTTATTTGATTGTAAAGAACATCATCAACATAAAAGTTAATATAGTTTTCTCCCCATTCTATTCCGAAAATGTGAAAATCGGTATCAAATCTGCTATTTGGTAGCGTAAATGTTTTAGTTATTGCGTTTCCAGCAGAATATCCAGGACCATGAACAGTTCCAAAAACTTTAGTAGGGCTATTTCCTAGGTATTCCATAATATCGATTTCTCCACATTGTGGCCATATTGCAGTATCAGAATTACTTCCAAGCATCCAAAAGGCTGGCCATAGACCTTTGCCCCTAGGTAATTTTATTCTAGCTTCTAATCTACCATACTTGGTTTCAAATTTGCCTTTTGATAAAATTCGAGCAGAAGTAAAAGCTTCTCCCATATACTGTTCTCTACGTGCAGTAATTTTAAGTAACCCATTTTCAACTTTAATATTTACAGGTCTATCGGTGTAATATTGAAGTTCTTCATTACCCCAACCATTTGTACCAGTTCCAATATTGTAAGACCACAAATTGGAATCTGGAGCTCCGTTAACACTAAATTCATCACTCATTACTAACTGATTTTTAGTAACAACTGTTTGCTTTTCGTCTGTAGAGCAACTGTTAAATAATAAAACTATAGATAATGAAAGTATTAAACTCTTCTTATTTTTTATTGAAATCATTTTTATTTTTTTTAGTTATGAAAATATACATTATCAACGTATAATATTGAATTATCACCTCCTTCAAGAATAATTTGTGCGAGATTAGATTTACTTAAGAGACCTGGCATTGCAGAAAATGGAATTTCAATTGAAATCCAATTTTGAGAAACAACAGAAGTTGGAGTTGTTGCTGTAAATGTTGTAGAATGTCTTGTATCATTACCTCCACCGAAAACTCCATCTGCACCAAAATCTACAACAATAACACGCAGTTGTCTCCCAGCAGCGATTGGACCAGGAATAAATGCGTCTAAATGAATATGAGTCATTGAACTAGCATTCACGGTTGGACTACTAAATTCAATACCAACAAAGTTAAAATTTGTATAATTCAAAACATTATCACCTAAAACAGAAAAATCATTTGAAACTGTTGTTTGCCATGGTTGCCAATATCCATTATAATAATTTACAGGTACATTAGTATAAGTATCTGAAAATATGGAAATTACATTAGATGGATTTAAAGTTGGAGTTGGAGCATGAATATAGGTACCTGTACAATTTATTATCAAGCTTCCTGTTGTAGGTTGTCCGTTGAAAGTGGCTGTTATTGTTGCTGTTCCAGCCGCAATTGGGGTTACCACACCTGCATCATTAACGGTAGCAACAGATGGATTTGAAGAAACAAAATTCAAATATGCTGGAGCTATTGATACCGATTGATTTATCCCATTTGGCATATTAAACGTAGAAATAACACCAGTAACTGTTGAAGTTACACCTACAAAAGTTGATCTTGTAACGTTAGTACCATTCATGATTGAAGCGCTTAATGGAAGAATTGTACCTAATTTTTCAAACTTTAAGTCATCAATCCAAAAAGTATATCCTAAACTGTTTGTACCTTGAGTACCAGCAGCATATCTAAACATTCCCCTTTCTTTAACTAATTTAGAAGCATCTGGAATAGGGATAATTACTTTTTGCCAGTTTGTACCTACACTAACATTAGTAATAGTTGCAATATATTTATTAGGATAAAAATCTTCACCAAAACCAAATTCAGCAATATTGACTCCTTGACTTGCTTTAACATAAAAAGTCAAAGCATCATAACCTGACAAATCACGACCTTCTCCTTCTGTTCTAAAAATTGCACCCGCATAAGAACCTCCTGGATCATTGGCATTAGGCACATCAAAACGCATGGATGCAGTACCTCTGTAACTTACTTGACTGTCTACTGACCATGCAGTAGGTTTAGAACCTCCGTAGGGAAAATAAAAGTCACTACCCATAGCAACTGGTGCATCTATAAAAACCTCTGCAGTTTTAGGAAATGTTGCGTTTGTAGCTTCATCAGATAAATCTCTCTCGCAGCTACTATTGATTAAAATAATCAATCCGAATAAAAGCGAATTTCTTAAATAATTAATTTTTCTATTTTTCATTTTTTCAATTTTTTTAAATTATTTACCAATATTTATATGAATGTATGTTCTGATTTCCCATTCAGATCCATTTCCAAATCCTACAGGAGTTAAAACAGGTACTGCTGGAAAAGTATTTTCTGGAACAAAAGTAGGTGAATATCTTGGAGAATATTGGTCTAAAGAACGCCAAATACCCATAATACCTATTTTAGTATCAGGCAAAATAAACCAATTTGGTTTTCCAACAGAGGTTGAAATATCTATGGAACTTTGTAAAGGATAGGTTAAATTAAAGTCACGGTGGTAATCAAAAGGACCCCAATCATTTATTTTTAAAGAAGAAACGACTTTTACTTTTTTGTAAATCACTCTTACATCACCACCCATTCTATTGATTGTTCTTTCTGAGTCACCATTGGCTTGCCCATTACCAAAATATAGGTTGGCAATCATCCCTAAATCTGGACTAATTTTTGAAACTATTCTTGTATTAGATTCCCATAAATTTTGTGCAGGAGTTGAATTAGGGAAAGCAAAAGGAGTACGATTTGCTAAAAATCCGATAGCAGCATCCATTGTAGTAGGTAATTTTCTGTATACAAAACCTGTACTAAAAGCAAATTTAGCATCTTCAACCATATCGTTGTTCCACTCATACATCCAAGTGGCAGGAGTTGGGTCGAAAGTAAGTAATAGCTCTCCACCTAATGTTTTTCTATTACTTCTAACAAAAAACGGATCGTCTAATACGTTTCTTAATCTTCCCGGAGCATTAACACCATTTGGCATAGCATCAACAATAGGTTGTTGCCACAACATATTTGGGGCAATTTGAAGTTTAGAGTTAATGTTGTAAGTAAATCCAGCAAGAAAGTTCATTTGGTTACCACTTCCTGAATCTTTTAGTCTCCAACCAGTGAAAGTTTGCGTATTATCAGCACCTCCATTAGCAACTAAACCTTGAATTGCACCTTGAGTATAGACATTAAATCTACCTTTAGAAAACGTTAACTTTGCTTTTCCTCCCCAGTTATCTTCATTATTTATCTTATCTACCTTAACAACATTACCATCCATCATTTGAAACTCTCTACCATTTAAAGGCTGACCTGCCCAAATACCCCCTGCTTCTATACCAAGATTGCCTAACTTTGTTTTAAAATGAACAGTTGCTCTTCTTGTTTTAGGAACTGGAAATGCAATTGAGGAAACCGTTTCTGAAATTTCAACTTGATTTATATCTTCATGATATACTGCTGTAGCATCAACTTTACCTAATTTTGTTCCATATTTTAAAAGGTAAGCTGGATTAGCTCCCCACCATAATTGTGGACCAAAAGCCGCTTTTAATCCTTTTAAACTTCTTTTTCCGTCAATTTCAAAACCTAAAGTTTCTCCGTTATAAATATCTAAATTTGGACCATAGTTAGCTTCAGAATACAATGCAAAAAAATCGCCTTCGTAACCCCAGTGATAATGACCCGTTCTGTAGAATCCTCTTAATTCAAAATCTTTTGCATTCCATGAGTAAGAAGCATTATAGACTTGAACTCTATTAAAATCACTTACAACTAGAGGACCATCAGGTGTATTAAAAGATTGAGCTCTACCTCTATTTTCATAAAAGATTTCGTTTATAGGATTTTCAGCAACTCTTCCTAAAATATTAAAATTTACATTTGCTTTCATATTTGAAGATGGATTACCCTCAACACCTACAAAGTAGGACTGCATGTGATCAAAACCTAACTTATTAGGGAAATTAGTTGTTGCAGGATCATCACTTTTTGGTGTAGTAATTAAGCTACCACCTGTATTAAAGGTTGTAAACTCTGCTCTAAGATTACTAATTTTTAAAATTTGACTATCATTACTTCCTAAAGCTGCTTTATCTGCTCTAGCTCTCAATGAAGCATCCGTAAGATTTGCTTCATCAAAGTGAGTGTTCATTTTGGCTTTGTTTGCTGTTTCTGCAAACGGATTGAACTTATGAATATCTTTTAAAACGTAATAAGCCGCTCTTGGATATAAAGTATAAAATCCTTTTTCGTTTGTTGGTCCTTTGGCACAAATACCAAACCACTCTTCATTCATGTTATTATCACCTTCGGTAAAGTCTTTTTGGTAACCACCATTAGACCAAGATGCGTTACTGTCGTGCGTATCTAAATTCTTAGTTTGACCATATTTCCACCAACCATCACTAAATTGAAAGGTAAATCCTCCTAGTGAATTTCCTGCTTTACCTAAACCTGCAGCATTTTCGTAGATTTCTTTCCAATTTCCTTTTAAGTAAAAAGCTTGTGCATTTTGATCTTCTTGATTGGTAATAACATTAAAAGCATCAGACCCAAATTCGGTAAATAGAACTGGTTTACCATATTCCTTTTTTACTCTTTCAAACAAATCACCAAATGAAACTCCACGATAAACGTTTGTACCTAATACATCAACATCCTTACATTCTTCGGCAACTATATCTAAGAAAAGTAAATCACCATTACATATCGCCATGGGATGATTGGCATCAATGGATTTCATTTTAATAACTGCTTCATTAAATAATTTGTACATTGAACGTGCACGAGCAGTAGATTTTCTGTCTTTTACAGGTATATTTTCTGTTTCAGCTCCATCCCAGAACAAACCATAGTTATTTTCATTTCCAAGAAGAAACAATAATAAACCTTTTGTATCTTTATATTCTGTAGCCATTTCAGTAGCTTCTTTAAGTAGAAGTTCTCGGGTTTTGGCGTCAGAATATTCTGTATTTGGTTTCCAAACACCATCAATAGTTAAACCATATCTACCAAAAGAATGGTTTAACATGGTATAAATTCCATAATTGGCATGAATATACTCTATCCATTTTTTTGGAATACCTGTGTAAACACGAATAGTGTTAACCCCCATGTTTTTTAATAAACCCATTTCATCATCAAGAGCCTGTTGAATAAATGCATCAGGTTGTTTCCATAGGCTGTAGGTATAATTTGTTCCTATTGGAAAATAATCCCAATTCATTCCATTGACAATAAAATCTCTCCCATCAACTGTTAGCTTTTGATCGGAATTATTTTTTTTAATAGTAACTTTTTCTGTTTGTGAAAAAGTGGTAATAGAACTGCAAAAAATTAGTAGAAAAATAATTTTTTTCATTTGAAATACTCGATTAGATTAATAGTTAAATGTTAAGTCTCTTATTAAAGTTTTTATTAATTTCATAAAAATAGTAATGAATTATTATACAATTGACAAAAACAACCACAACAAAAAACATACACTATAAAAAATAAGTGTATAGTTGTTGATTCATTATTAAAAACACTTTAAAATAGTGCCATTCAGATTAAATTTTTGGGGTTTAAAAAAATCTCTTAAACCTATTTGTTGAGGATATGTATAGGTATTTTAGTTAAAAAAGTTGTCATTTAAATGGATAAAATATATTCGACAAGCCCTTTTTCATGGGATAAATCCATTTTCTTACGCAAACGATATCGTTTTATCTCGATACTACGTACAGAAATGTTTAATAATGGAGCTATTTCTTTAGAAGATAGGTTCAATCTTAAGTAGGCACAAAGGCGTAAATCATTTGGAGTTAGTGAAGGATGTGCTAGTTTAATTTTCTTTAAAAAATCTTTATCCGCGGTATCAAATGCTTCTTTGAAAACGTTCCAAGTATCCTCTTGAGAAATATTTTTTGTAATAGTTGAAATTACAGATTTAATACTTCTATTATTACTTTCTTCAGACGATTTTTTTAGATCTTCTTTAATTAACGATAATAATTCATCTTTCTTAATTAAGCTCATTGTTGAAACGGCTAATTCTTTATTTTTTGCATCAAAATCTTGTGCTAATTGTTCATTCTTAATTTTCATTAATTGTTGTTCGTTCTCCAATTCTTTTATCTCTAACAATAAATTGTTTTCTTCTATAAGCTTTTCTCGTTGCATATTATAATAATTCTTATAGATTTTATTAATATGTATTAAAGATAAAATGATTAATAAAGCATAAATTAAAACAGCAAAATTAGTAGCATACCAAGGTTTTTTAATAGTAAATACATAAGTAGCTATATTGTCATTAGTAGCATTTGAAACTCTTGATCTTACTTTAAAAATATAGTCGCCTGGAGGAAGGTTTTTAAAATTCACCATTGGTTTAGCACTCCACTCACTCCATTCTTCTTGAAAACCTTCTAATAAATATTGATATTCTGCATAGATATATTTATTATATTCAGGAACCGTATAACTAAAAGTTACATTATTTTCATCATAATTGTATTCACCTTCTTCAGACAAAGGATAACTGATTAGCTTTTCATTTAATTTATTAATACTTAAATTAGTAATAGAAACATTATGGCTTTTAATACTCAAATCATTAATATTAATCACATAATAACCATCTATAGTTCCTATAAGATATTGATAATTTGATAATTGAGATATATTTTCATATCCTAACATAGAATTTGTTAATGTAGAAGGAATTGAAATTACATTCTTTTTTAAAGTTGCGTTTAACTTGTTTAATGTAAAATAATTTATATAATTTTTAGTAAATAACCATAATTTGTTAGAATTATCTAAAATCAATTTTCCCGAATTATATTCACCATTATCAAAAACACTACTTAATGAATTATCTCTTTTAAACAATTTAGACTTTTGATTTAACTTATAAATACCATTTTTATAAGCATAATATATTGAATTATTAAATTTAGCTAATCCAGCGTTTTTGCCTTTTGGTGGATTAGTATAAGTGAATAATTTAGAACATTTTTTAAAATAGTTATCAATTTGAAAACGAAAAACTCCCTTATATTCATGACTAACATAAACTTCATTATCATTAGTAATTTCGAAATACTTAGAGGAATAATTGAATCCTTCAATTTTATTCTTAAAAACCCATTGGCTATTTACTTTCGCTAAAACGGATATTCCGTAATAGTTTCCTTGAATTATTAGATTACTATTACTAGGTACTGCCTCAAATTTCCATGTTCCTGATTGAGAAAAAATTGATTTTGATGTTTCATTTTCTATTAGAAAAGTTCCAGAATCGTGACCACAAAAAAGCGTTTTATCATGAACAAAAAGGGACCAAACTTGACCTTTAGTGCCATTAACAAATCTGAATTGATCCTTATTTAAATAATCTTTACAAAAAAGACCTTGATTGGTTCCAACATATAATTTTTGATTGTGCATTATTGAAGTATAAACGGTACCCAGCATACCCGTATCATCAGTAAAACTTTTAATTGGTGATTGAAGATTAATACAATTAATTCCATTATCTAAACCAATCCAAAGATTTTTTTCTGCGTCTTCCATTAAAGACAAAACAGTATTGTTACACAAACCTTTACTTTGAGTGATGTGGTATTTAACTTTTCCTTCTTTTGTAACAATAAAAACTCCATTTGATATAGTACCCACTGCAAAACTTCCATCAGAAAGCATCTGACTACTATAGATACTGCTTGCTGCAATTTCTAAATCTGCCTCAGTTTTAAATTTTAACAGACTTCCATTAATTAATTTATAAAAACCATTAAATTGTGTGTGGATTAAGAGTCCCTCATCAATAGAAAAAATATTAACAATTTTATTTCCTTTTAAAATTGAGTTATTGGATATTAATTTACTAGCTCCATTTTCAATTTCAAATAAGGAGTAATCTGTTGTTTGATAGTAAATTGAATTTGACGTTTTGAAAGATTTTAAAACACCATATTGTGGTACAACAATTTTGAATGTATCTGCTTTTGTGTCATAAATAAAAATAGTATTTAAAGACTGAAAAACAACCCATTGATCGTAGCTTATAATATTCCAAAACTGCTCATCATCAAGAATTTTTGATTTAACTTTATCACTTAATGAAGTATAATTTAAGTGACCATTGCTTTTTCTTGTCCAATAACCAAACTCCATGTAACAACCCGAATATATTCTGTTTCCAATTACTTTAACAGAACGAATAATGGTTTCATTTGGTGATTTATACAAATTCCAACTAGAGCCATTAAACTCTAATAAACCTTCGTTATTTGCAAAATAAACAAAGTGTTTATTATCTTGAGAAATCATCCAATTTTGATTTCCTGCGTTATAAGTTGAAGAATTATATTTTATGATTGGTGGTAATTCTTGTCCAAGACAATAGTTATTTAGCACTACAAGACTAAATAATATAAGGACAAGTTTAACTCGTTTCATTTTTTTATAATTAATATTGAGGCTAAATGTAATTAAAAAATAATAATAGTCAAAAAACTAGCTTAATAAATAAAAGTAATTTTAAAAACTTGTCATAAAAAAAGGCTGTCATCCAGACAGCCTTTAGATATTTAAGTATTTAAACTTATTCTTTAATAAATTTTGTTGAAGAAACTTTACCTTCAATAGTAGCTTTTATTACATAAATACCAGAGGTTAAGCTAGAAACATTAACAGAAACTAATTCATTATTAGTAACTTCATTAAGAACTTCCTGACCTAAAATATTATATATTGATACTCTTTCAACAATTGAAGGAGCTTCAATATTTAATAAATCTTTAGCTGGAATTGGATAAAGTTTTACATTTGAAGCACTAAAAGTATTATTAGTTAATTGAGAATTAGTTGTTAACATAATATTATCAACATACACATAACCCGCATTGTCAACACTATCATTATAGGGACTACATTTCCATTGGAAAAAATTTGTACTTGCAAAACCAATACCCGTAAAAAAGGACATCGGAATCTCAACTTTTTTCCACTGACCTGTAACTAATGGTTCATTTGTTCCAATTTGATAAACATGTTCAGTTACACCACCATTATTACTAATCATTACAAATCTAAAACCATTAGGTAAATTTGGTTGAGCCCAATAATCAAAAGAAACAAAACCATACGATGTAACATTAGCATTTGCTTCACCTTGACCCCATCCTGCAATACCAAAATTGTAACGTAATGCTTTGTTTACAACAGATGTAGCATCTAAATCTGGTTCAGCCGATAATGTTCCAAAGTCATAAGCAACTGGAAAAGTAGTAGTATAACTATTTGTGTCGTTGTAAATACTGTAAACTTGACCATTAGGAGCAGTAGGAACTGGAGCTGGTGTAGAAGGCGTTGGAATTACAGGAGCTGTTCCAAGTGGTCCTCTTATGTTGTCAACGTAAAATGTTCTAGTTGGTCTTGGTATTGGAACATTACCTGGTTGGGTATAGAAAGATGTTCCACCAGAAGTCCAATAAGTATGAATCACAAAACCAGTATAAACACCAGATGCAGGTGCAGGCTGTCCATCTAAAGAGGTGTTAAAAGTAAAAGTAACAGTTTGCCAAGTACTACCACCTGGATGCGATGCAGCAGCAGCTACTGTAGTAGCTGGAGCAATACCATTGGTAACCTTAACTAAAAAATTAATTGGATCTGCAGAAAACACATCCATAGTCATTGTTTGAGATGTTGTTAAATTAACGGCTGTAGTTAAATTTAAATTGATTCCTTGCCATGGGTCACCAGCAGGATTACCTGTAATTTTCATTACTTGAGTTGTATTAGTTCCCGTTCCTGTTTCTAAAACTGGCTGTGGACCAGAACCAAAAGAAGCGCCATTGATACCTCCACTTTCAGATGTTTCAAAACCTAAAACTAAAGGTAAAGCAACTGGTACAGTTGGAACTTGAGTCAAAGTTACATTATCAATAAAAAAACTAGCATTACTCAATCCACCTTCAAAACCTAATTTCATTGACGCATACGTTTGTCCAACAACAAATGTAGCTTCATAGTTTGCCATACTAGTAGTTAAATTGAAATCTTGTGTGTGAATTGCTGCAAAACCTCCTCCGTCTTCTCCGAAAAACAATCTAACAGGACGAGCAACAGAACCTCTAGCATCAAAAGTAATTTTATAACTCTGTCCCGCTGTTAATGATGAGATTTGAGTTGGAGTCAATACTTGGTTGAGTTGAACGTGCCATGTTTGACCACCAGCACCAACGATAGTAGTTACATTAGCCTCACTGTTAGTGGCATTTACAACTCCAGAAACTCCTGCAAAATCTGCAAAATAAGGAGTCCAAGAACTTAAACCACCACTAAAGTCACCATTGGTGACAACGTTTTGAGAAAATCCGCTAAATGATAATAAAGCGAACAACATCAAAGTAATTTTTTTCATAATTTTTATAATTTAGTTGAATTGTAAATTTATGTAATAATTATAAAAATAAAATACAATGCTACTATATAAAAACTATACAAAATAAAAATTAACTAAATCGTTTGAAATAAATAAGAAATCCTCTATTTAATGGTATTTAACAATAAACTCCAAAACTCTAAAATTAATAATAATGTTAAGTTAATGTATAGGTAATTTTAACATTATAGCATTGAAATAACAATTGAAAAAATTAGCAATACATTAAATTTCACATATAGTTTTGTCAATATCACAAAATCATTCATAAAAAAATGACATATACCTATTTATTTTCAAATTAATATTCTAACAATTTTTACTAACTAGATTATACTATTTCTCATTTCATAAATCATTATCTTTGCAAAAATTCTAATCTTAATATGATTTCAAAAGATTTTTCTATATTAGAACCTAAAAAGAACATCTTAATAAAAGGTGCTGAAATTCATAACTTAAAGTCACTTGATGTTGCTATTCCAAGAAATAAATTGGTTGTAATAACAGGACTTTCAGGTTCGGGAAAATCATCATTAGCATTTGACACTTTGTATGCCGAGGGTCAACGAAGATATGTAGAAAGTTTATCTTCTTATGCAAGACAATTTCTTGGACGTTTAGATAAACCAAAAGTTGAATATATCAAAGGAATTGCACCTGCAATTGCTATTGAACAAAAAGTAAATACTACAAACGCTCGTTCAACAGTAGGAACCTCTACAGAAATTTATGATTATTTAAAATTGCTTTTCGCTAGAGTTGGTAAAACAATTTCGCCTATTTCTGGAAATGAAGTTAGAAAAGATACTGTTTCTGATGTAATCAATAAAGTAAAAACATTTGAACTGGAAAGTCGTTGGCTACTTCTAGCTCCAATTCATTTAGAACAAGGAAGAAAACTAGAGGATAAACTTAAAGTGCTTCTTCAACAAGGATTTTCGAGGATTTTGGTTAATAACGAAATGGTTCGTTTAGACGAAATTTCGACTGCGCGCCATGAGACAAAATTGAGCAACAAAGACGTTTTATTAATTATTGATAGAATCATTGTTAAAGAAGAAGAAGAGTTCTTTAATCGACTTTCTGATGCTGTTCAAACCGCTTTTTTTGAAGGAAAAGGCGAATGTTATTTACAAGATTTATTAAATAACGAACGTTTGGAATTTAGTTCCAATTTTGAATTGGATGGCATGACTTTTTTAGAACCCAACGTTCATTTATTTAGTTTTAATAATCCTTATGGTGCTTGCCCAACTTGCGAAGGTTATGGAAATATCATTGGGATAGATGAAGATTTAGTGATTCCAAACACAGCACTTTCTATTTTTGAAAATGCAATTTATCCTTGGCGTGGCGAAAGTATGGGTTGGTATCGAGATGAATTGGTAAACAAAGCTTACAAGTTTGATTTTCCAATTCATAAACCTTATTTTGAGCTTTCTGAAGAGCAAGAAGACTTGGTTTGGAAAGGAAATCAATATTTTCAAGGACTGAATGATTTCTTTAAGGAATTAGAAGAAAAAAACTATAAAATTCAGAATCGTGTGATGCTATCGCGATATCGCGGTAAGACTAAGTGTAATGTTTGTAAAGGAAAACGACTGCGAATTGAAGCCAATTATATTCAGGTTGGAGGAAAAACCATTTCTGATTTAGTTGATCTACCAATTAAGAGATTGATTCCGTTTTTTGGAGATTTACAATTATCTGAATATGATAAAACGGTATCAAAACGACTTTTAATAGAAATCAATAGCAGATTGGCTTTTTTAAGTAACGTTGGATTAGAATATTTGACACTGAACAGAAATTCATCAACTCTTTCTGGTGGTGAATCACAACGAATTAACTTAGCCACTTCGTTAGGAAGTAGTTTGGTGGGTTCAATGTATATCTTAGACGAACCAAGCATTGGATTGCATCCAAAAGACACCCAATTGCTGATTGCTGTATTAAAAAATCTTCGCGATTTAGGAAATACCGTAATCGTTGTTGAACACGACGAAGACATCATGAAACAAGCTGACATGATTATTGATATCGGTCCTGAAGCAGGAACTCACGGTGGGAATTTAGTTGCGCAAGGAACATTTGATGAAATTTTGAAATCTAATTCTTTAACAGCTAAATATCTTAATGGAGAATTAGAAATAAAAGTTCCAAGAATTCGCAGAAAATGGAGTGCTTATGTTGATATACTAGGAGCTAGAGAAAACAATTTACAAAATCTTGATGTTCGTTTTCCTTTAGAATGCTTAACGGTTGTTACCGGAGTTTCTGGTAGTGGAAAAAGTACTTTGGTAAAAAAAATATTATTTCCTGCCATTCAAAAAAGATTGGAAGGTGTTGGTGAAAAAGCTGGTCAGTTCTCTGATATGCAAGGACATTATCACAAAATTCATCATATTGAATATGTAGATCAAAATCCAATTGGAAGAAGTTCTCGTTCTAATCCTGTAACATATATAAAAGCTTATGACGATATACGTGATTTGTTTTCTAAAACTAAATTATCTAAAATTCGAGGTTATCTACCCAAACATTTTTCTTTCAATGTAGATGGCGGACGATGTGAAACTTGCAAAGGTGATGGTTCTATCAATGTAGAAATGGTTTTTATGGCTGATGTAGAATTACCATGTGAAACATGTAACGGAAAACGATTTAAGAAAGAAATTCTAGAAGTAACTTTTGAAGGAAAAAACATTGATGATATTCTAACGATGACCATTGATGATGCCATTTTGTTTTTTAGTGAGCACAAACAATCTAAAATTATGCAGAAGTTACAACCCTTACAAGATGTTGGACTAGGTTATGTTCAATTAGGACAATCTTCTTCTACTCTCTCTGGTGGCGAAGCGCAACGAATTAAATTAGCATCATTTCTTGTAAAAGGAACTACTAAAGACAAAGCATTGTTCGTTTTTGATGAACCAACAACCGGATTACATTTTCATGACATTCAAAAACTATTAGCTTCTTTTGATGCATTGATAGACAAAGGACACTCCATTATTGTTGTAGAGCACAATTTAGATTTAATTAAATGTGCCGATTGGATTATTGATTTGGGTCCTGAGGGTGGAGAAAATGGCGGTTTGCTTCTTGCAGTTGGAACTCCAGAGGATGTTGTAAAAAATAAAGTGTCGATTACAGGTAACTATTTAAAAGAGAAATTATAACATTTCAGAACATCATTGTCCGATAAAACTAACTATTTGCTTTGTTTAGTCTTATAAATATATTGAGCTCAATTTATTGGATTCTTATATAATGCTAATCGTTATTATACCAAATGACTCTAAAATTAGTTTTTAAAAAAAATGAGAGGATGTTAGGTAACGAACTTTTTATATATTTGTAAAAATAAACTCTAATTATGAAAAAAATTATTTTAGCTTTTTTGATGTTGTCTTCTTGGAGCATTTTAGCGCAATCTACGGATTTAGATCCTTTTGAAATTAATTACTCCTACGTGCAATTGCCTACGAAACCTATCTTAGAAAAGAAGAACAGAAACTACTCGTTTTTAATCGCTTTTGATCGCTCGTTATTGTACAATAAGTCAAAGTACTTTATTGAAAATCAAGTGACTATATCTGGTTTAGAAAAAAAAGAGAAAAATGGTTATATGAGTGTTGAAGTAATGCTCCAAAACCCGGTTGTTACAAAAAAAGAAGTGACCACAAGAACTGTTTCAAGCAAAGATAGAAATGGGGTGCAAACTACTAGATACTACTACACTCCAGTAGTTTCATATAGCCAACAAGGGAATGCTAAAGTGGTAAGCGGTGATGGTAAAATTAACAAAATAATCAGTTTCAATGGTTCTAATACAATAAAAGGAACGGAAACAGAGAATTACAACCAAGCACAAAATGGTCAGTATTCTTTACAAAGTTCTATTGTAAACAATTATTTGAATGAAGTGGTAAACCGTTTGAATAGCGAACTAAATAATGAATTTGGTTATCAAGTGAAAACCGGTAAAGACCAATTTTGGATTTTGGCAAACAAAAAACACCCTGAACAAGCTTCAGAATACAATGCTTACCTACAAGCAAAAGCGGTATTAGACAAAATGAACTTTGCTGAACCCATGGAAGGTTTTGAAAAAGAGCTAGAAGAGCCTATCAACTATTTCAAATCATTGTCAAACAAATATACTACAGATTCTAAAGCTGATAGAAAAATTCGTTACAGTGCTTACTACAATTTAGCTAAAATCTACAACTACCTTGACCAACCAGCTAAGTCTAACGAGTGGGCTAATATCCTTATAACGAATGACTACGACCCCGGAGATGGTAAATCGATGGTGAAAGAAAATGACAATAACATTGCGTTGTTTAACGTGAATCAGATAAAAACAAGACACTTTCCTGTAGATACGAAGAATTTTATATTTGAAGAAAACGTGCCACAACAGCAAACTTACAATTCTAATTCTTCTTATTCTCAATCGGCTCCTTACAGCATTGAAACCGATCCGAACTATACTTTGGCTTACATCTTAACTATCAAAAAAGATACGGTTACAGGTTATATGCCAAAAAGCAGAGGTTTGAACTTAAGTGATGCTGTATTGGTAACGGTTAAAGATTTTCAAGGAAAATTCTCTGAAAGAAGTTTTAAAGCGAATGAAGTTAACAAGCTAATTTTAAGTAATGGAGAAGAGTTTGCAACAGTAGCGTTTAAAGTTTCTACTGAAAATGGTGGTGTGACACTTTCTGGAGCCAGTAAAAAATTCGTTAAAGAAATGTATGCTGGTAAAAAAATGTCGGTATATCAATATTTTAATGGTGAAATCATCATAAAAGCAACCAACGAATCGGAAGGAAAATCGAATGCTTCTGCTTCTTGGATGTTGGGTCCAAAAAAACGATTTGAAGAATTGGCAGCCGGTTGTCAATCTTTATTGGATAGAGTGGACAAAAAAGAGTTTAAAAACAACTTAGAAAGTATTTTATCATTTGCACAAGCACTAGACGAATGTAAATAATAAGTATAAATCAATAAAAAAGATACTGTACTAAAAAGAGAGCACTGAAAATCTACTCTATTTTGATAGTTGTGATTAATAAGTTGTGATTAATAAGAGGAATAAAAACGCTTATACTTGGATTTTAAATAAACTTTATAAGCGTTTCTAGTTTTTTAATAGTCTCTATTTTTGGTTGTAAGAGTTATTTTTTTATTTATACAACGAGATTTTGCAGAACAAATTTGTAGTTTTTTCATATATGTAAAATTTGATTTGTTAGCGGTCATATAGGGCATCGCTTTTATTTATAGGTGTTTGCTTACGCAAACTTGTTGTTAATGGCGATTTCATAAAATAACTTGAGCATTTTTTACTTTATCTGTGAAAATTGCATTTGCCTACCGTATATTTTTATGCAACAGCTCTACTATGACAGTGAATATTTCTTAACTCACTATTTTTGACTTCTATCTTGCCCTAGATGTTTTGCTTTTATTTTTAGTACCAAATAGCTGAATAAAATAGCCCAATCTACTTGTTCGTTTTTGTTATATTTCTTCACTAAAAATAGTTCCGTAGCCAAGATAGGCAAAGATTTTTAGTAAAAATCTATCCTTTCGCAGCTTGCAGAAGTTGCGGATTAAGGAAGCCTAAATTTTCGGTTAAACACTGAATTTGCAAGTACAAAATCAAATTTAAATTAAGCTCATAACCCACCATTTTTGCAATTGATAGCAATTTTTTTATTGTATTGCTTTAATAAATTTTTTCATTTCTTCCATTTTACCAACTGTAATCCTTGTCCATTTTCCTTGTTCTTCATATATTCTTCCTCCTTGTATATTATTTTTTTCTAATTGCTTAAAATAGTCTTTGTCATATTTTGCAAGTGAAAAATAGATAAAATTAGTATTAGAAGTAATGCACACACAATTTAATTTTTGGAGTTCGCTGATAGTATATTGTCTTACATTTTCATTCAGCAAGTAGCAATTTGAAACAAATTTATCATCTTTTAACGAAGCTATAGCTGCAAGTTTTGACAACACACTAACGCTATTATTTGTATTGGATTGCGAATTTGCCAAATTATCAATTATTACTTTGTTCGCAATTGCATATCCAATTCGTGCTCCAGCCAAACCGTATATTTTGGAAAATGTTTTAGAGATAATAACATTTTTGTTTTCATTTACCAAATTACTTAATGATTGATGTTTAGTAAATTCTAAATATGCCTCATCAATTAACACAATTGTATTTTGTGGAATCTTGGTTACAAATTCTACCAATGAATCTCGTTCACAAATTGTTCCTGTTGGGTTATTTGGATTACAAATATAAACAAGTTTAGTGTCTTGGTTTATAGCTTCTAACATAGCTTTTAGATTAATTTTTTTGTCAGCCGTAAGTGGTACTTTAGTTTTAGTTAAACCTAAATTATCTAATGTAACTGTCCAGTAATCATAGCTTGGGTCAGCGATTACATAATTTCCTTTGTCAATTGATACAAATTTTGCAACCAAATCTAAAATTTCAGTTGAACCAGCTCCTAACAATATATTTTCATCTTTTACACTATTTTTCAACGCAATAGCAGAAACTATTTGTGCTTCTATATCCCAATTATATCTGTTACTAATATTCGCATTATCAACAAATGCTTTCCTTGCTAATGGTGATGGACCATATGGGTTTTCATTTGAGCGCAAAAAAATTAACTTAGCATCATTCTCAATACTAGTATTTAAATTTTCTGATACAAGCGGAGAAGCAAATGAATTGAAGTTTGAAAGTCCAATACCAGCTACTCCAATTCCAATTTTTTTCAGCCAAAGTCTTCTATTCGTTTCCATTATTTTCTTTTTCTTAATTGGTCTTTAAAAAAATAGTTAGTTACAATTGGGGTGTGTTAAAATTGCCACCAACTAAAAAACAACTGCCTATTTTTAGGCTATTTTATAAAGTAATTTGGCATAATATTCTGTTACTTAAAAGCCATTTGGTCTTGATGTAATTATGATTTTATAGAAACCTAATACGTTTTTTCTTGAATCCATCTTTATAACAATCATCTTTTAAGGACTTTACTTGCATTTTCTATTTCAAAATATTAAGTCATCTAACATATAAAAGCAGCAGAGTTGTAGTTATTTTAAGAAAATTAAGGAATAGAAAAACTAAATTTTCTACCCCTTTTTTTAATTTTATACCAATTGTAATTTTAAAATGGTTAGTGCCGTTAGATTCTGTGTTGATATCCTATAAGAATATCAATTTTTTTATTGTATTAAATAAATCCCATCGTCTTTAATTTCAATCAATTTTTCTCTATACAAATGTCCGATTGCTTTCTTGAAGGTTTTCTTACTCATTTTCAAAACCGTCTTAATATCTTCTGGATTTGAATTATCATTTAATCGCAAGAAACCTCGACTGGCTCTCAATTCGTTCATGATAATTTCTGAATTGGGTTCGATGCTTTCAAAACCTTGTTTGTGTAACGAAACATCAATTTTTCCGTCAGGACGCACCAATTTTATATAGCCTTTCATTTTGTCGCCAGTACGAATGGCATCGTCATAAACCTCATCTTTATACACCAAACCTTTGTGCTTTTGGTTGATGATTACGTTGATTCCGATTTCGGTAATGTGTGAAATAATTAAATCTACTTCTTCTCCTTTTTCAACTGTGATGTTTTCGTTATCCAAAAACTGGTTGGTTTTACTAGAAGCCACTAACCTATTGGTTTTTTCGTCCATATAAAGATACACCAAGTAACGTTTTCCTTTTTCCATAGGACGTGCTTGCTCTTTAAACGGAACCAAAATGTCTTTCTCCATTCCCCAATCCATAAAAGCACCTATTTGATTGATATAATTTACTCGCAAAAGTGCAAATTCATTTAAGAAAATATAAGGTACTAACGTTGTCGCCACTGGACGTTCTTCATGATCAAGATAGACAAAAACAGTCATTTGTTCACCAATTTCAAATACTTTTGGAACGTATTTATTTGGTAATAAAACATCTTCTTTTCCATTGGTAAGAAATAAACCTACTTGAGTATCTCTATCTATCGTTAGTGTATTGAACTGTCCAATCTTCATAATATGCGTATAATTTGTGTAAAGGTACAAAATAGCAATTATGAATTATGAATTATAAATTACGAATTGATGGTTTGTATTGAAATTGATTATATTTGGGTATTATATATTCAAAATGCCAGAAAACGACCAAAATAAAATTCAAGCCGAAGAATCGGATTATTTGTATATCCAAACTTCACAACTTCCTAATTCGGGAAAAGGTTTGTTTACGGTTATTGACATTTATAAAGACGAAATTATTTCACTATTTAAAGGAGAAGTTTTATCAGATAGTGAAGCTGAATTTAGAGCTAATAATAAAACCAATCAGTATTTCATGAATTTATTGAATGGAACAATTTTAGATTGCAAAAACACTGATTGTTTTGCTAAATATGCCAATGATGCCAGTAGTTTTTCAATCCCGAAGTTTCGGGACAATTTTAAAAACAATGCCAAAATCACCTTAGACGAAAACAACAATGTGTGCTTAATGGCTATTCGAAAAATAAAATCTGGTGAAGAGATTTTCTGTAATTATGGTAAACGATATTGGAAGAAGCATTCCTAAACCAACTCCCTAAAATACTGCAACAAAACCTTATCGTTTTCCAAAGTTGGTGTAAAAACTTCTAATAAAGTTGGTTTTTCATCATTTGAAAACATTGCTTTTAAACTTTCTTCTAAAGTGGTTTCGGTACTGGCTGTAAGATAGTTCAATCCGTACATTTTGCATAAATGTTCCGCCGTTAAGCAATGAGAAGTCTCGAAAAAAGTATTAAAAACTGGCGTTTCATCGTGACCGGGAAGAATCCTGAAAATACCTCCTCCTCCATTATTAATCAAAATAATTTTGAAATTTTTCGGAATGTAATTGTTCCAAAGTGCGTTACTGTCGTATAAAAATCCAATATCGCCTGCAATAAAAACGTTTGGCTTTTTGCTTGCTACAGCTGCTCCAATTGCGGTTGAGGTACTTCCGTCGATGCCACTTGTGCCTCTATTGCTGAAAACTTCAATACTTTTTTCAATATCAAATAATTGTGCGTATCGAATTGGCGAACTGTTACTAATTTGTAATTGCGAATTCTTAGGCAAAGCCGGAATCACTTTTTCAAATACTTTAAAATCGGTAAAAGGAATTTTGGATAAATAGTCTAAACTACGTTTTTGACGCAATGCTTTGATATCTTGAGCATATTGATTGTAATTGCTTTCAATCGTTTCTGTCATCATAAAAAACGATTGAAAAAACAAATTAGGTGGCACTTCAAAATGTTTGGTCAAACAATTAAAAGTATCATAAGCTCTTAAGTCGTCTATGTGCCAATGGTGATTTGGTTTATATTTTCTTAGAAAAGCTTTGATGCGTTTTGAAACAATCATCCCACCAAAAGTCACTAAAATTTCGGGTTGAAAATCTGTAAAATCTTCATGTGTGAAAGGCGTAATTATTGAATCTATGGTATTAATAAACTTTGGATGATGCAAATTTGAAGTGGTTTCAATCATCACTACAACTGATGGATCGTTGGCTAATTTATCAAGAAATTTTTGCTCAATGGCGTTGGGTTCGTTTACTCCAACAAGAACTAATTTCTTTTTGGAAGTGTTCCAAATGTTGGCATATTCTGAAATGGGTTCGTCAAAAATAAAGCCTTTTTTAGTTGCCGAAATCACTTTTGATTCCACGGTTAATTCAGAAACCGTTTCGTATAAAGGCTCTTCAAATGGTGCGTTGATATGCACTGGACCTCTTTTGGAGAAAGCCGTATTGATGGCATCATTAATTAAAAAATCATTTTCATCGGAGGCATTTTCAGTAAGATTGGCATTAAATAACGAATGATTTTCAAACACATTTTCTTGACGAATGGTTTGTCCGTCACCAATATCAATCTTGCCTTGTGGTCTATCGGCAGAAATCACAATAAACGGAATTTGACTATAAAATGCTTCTGCAAATGCTGGATAATAATTTAGTAATGCCGAACCAGAAGTACAAACCACAACAACTGGTTTCTTGAGTTGTTGTGCCATTCCAACAGCAAAAAAAGCTGCCGAACGTTCGTCGGCAATGCTATAACAAGTAAAATCTGGTTGACTTGCAAACCCTATAGTTAAAGGAGCGTTTCTTGAACCCGGAGATATTATTATGGTTGTGATTCCTTTAGCACGAAGTATTTCGATGATGGATTGTGCTAAAGGTATTTTTGGGTACGTCATTATATTTTTTTTGCCACAAAGGCGCTACGGATAGAAAGGTATTTAATTTTACAAAGTTACAAAGTTATTTTTTGAGTTTAAATTAAACTATTAAGAAAGTTAAGTTAATAATAGCGACCTTATAATTTTCAAATAACATAAAATTACTATTTTTGAATCATGGAAATCAAAATCAGACCTTACCAAATTGAAGATACGCAAGCTATTTTAGAAATTATAAATTATAATATTCTAAATTCCACTGCTTTGTATGATTATCAACCACGTTCGCTAGAAAATCAGATGGCGATTTTTGATGACAAACTAAAAAAAGGATTTCCAATTATTGTGGCTATTGAAGATAAAATGGTAGTTGGATTTGGTTATTACAGTGAATTCCGATTTCGAGAAGCTTATAAATTTACTGTCGAACATTCGGTTTATGCACATTCAAATCATCTTGGAAAAGGCATTGGAAAATTAATTTTAGAAAACTTAATTGATTTAGCAAAAGCTCAAAAACTTCACACAATGATTGGTGTAATTGATTCCGAAAATCAAAGTAGTATCGATTTTCACAAGAAATTCGGATTTGAAATTGCAGGAACCATAAAAGATTCTGGATTCAAATTTGACCGCTGGTTGCACAGTGTTTTTGTTCAGAAGATGCTTTAGTAGTTTTCAGTCGCAGTTTTCAGTCACAGTTTGTAAACTGAAAATGATACCTTATTTATTTTCTGATGAGATTCCTACGGAATGACAAACTGGATGGATAAACAAGATGAAAAACAGAAATAAAACTGAAATTGAAAACTGAAATTGAAAACTGAAATTGAAAACTGTGACTGAAAACTGTGACTGAAAACTGTGACTGAAAACTGAGACTACTTCAAAATATCCTCAAAATTCGGTTTGAAATAATTCGGTCCTTTCATTACTTTTCCGTCTTCTCTGTAAATTGGCTTTCCGTCCTCTCCTAGTTTACTCATATTACTTCTTTGGATTTCTTCAAATACTTCTTCTATTTTGTGTTGCAATCCGTGTTCTATAATGGTTCCACACAAAATGTAGAGCATATCACCTAGAGCATCGGCAATTTCTACAATATCATCGTTTTGAGCAGCTTCAAGATATTCTTCATTTTCTTCTTTCATTAAATTGTAGCGAAGTAGGTTTTTACTTTCGCCCAAACTAGCTTTCATATTTTCACTATATCCAATTTTGAAAGCCGTGTGAAACTCTTTTACTGCATTAAGTTTGTCTTGCATTTTATTTGTAATTAATTTATGAAGCCAAAATACAAATTATGATTTCAATTGCCTAAATTTGTTGAAAAATTAGAGAATATGTTTACAACTGGTCAATGGGTATTTGCTGGTCTATTTTTAGTTGCTTTTATCATAGCAATGATTTATGCTTATGGAAAAGATAAAGCGCTTCACAACAAATTTTATAAAGGAAATTACAAAATACTATTGGGTTTCTTTGGTTTTATTTTACTTCTTTTTTTAATAAAAATTTATTTAAAGCATTAAAAATTAGGTTTTATTTGAATAATTAATTACAAATTCAATTATAAATTAACTGTTATATTTAGAATTGTTTAATAATAAAATTAATTTCCTATATTTACAACTCGAATGCTCGACCCCAGATGAGAATACTTAAATACATCTTTTTATTATTATTCCTATTTCTTATAGGATTTTCTGTGTATGTTGCCACTCAAGATGCTAATTATGATGTAACAAGAAGTAAGGTAATCAAAAACCCGAAAGCTACCGTTTTCAATTATATTAATGATTATCGCAATTGGGAAACCTTTGGTTCTTGGATACTAGAAGACAAAACTATAAAATTTACTTATCCCGAACTTTCTGCAGGTAATGGTGCTTCATGCTCTTGGATTGGGAATGATGGTAATGGAAATATGAAAACTATTTTTGTAAAAGAAAACGATAGTATTTCTCAAATAAAGTTTTATAAAGGACAAACTTCGCAGTTATTTTGGAAATTTAAAGATACCGTAGGAGGTACAAAAGTTACCTGGAGAGGCAAAGGAACTTTAGATTTTAAATCAAAAGTTTTAGCTTTTCTCAATGGTGGAATTAACATTATGGTTGGTGATGTTTATGAAAAAAGTTTGGAAAATCTAAATAAAACACTCGATTATGAAATTAATACTTTTTCAATAAAAGTAAATGGAATTGTGAACAGAAAAGGTGGATATTATTTAAAACAATTCAAAGTATGTAAAGAAAAAGACGTAACTCGTAATATAAAAATCATGTTACCAAGAATGAGACGTTTTTTTGAAAAAAATAGTTTAGTAATGAATGGAAAACCCTTTATCATTTATCATCAATATGATAGAACTAATGATATTATTGGGTTTTCAGTTTGCATGCCCATAAGTGATTCTATTCATATTTCTGAGGGAAGTGATATAGAATCAAGAGAACTTAAACCCTACAGAGCATTGAAAACTACTTTAATAGGAGATTATTCTCACACACAACAAACTTGGAACCAAGCATATCAATACATCGCAAAAAACAATTTAATTAGAAATACATCGCAGCAAATTATAGAAGTTTATTCAAAAAACATGGATGATAACAAAAGTCCTTCTAAATGGGTGACCGAAGTTTATGTACCTATTTATCCAAAAGCAATAGTAAAGCCCTTTTACAGAAAACGTGTCGATTCAACAAGAGTGAATTCTTCAGTTACAAAACCTGCTGAAACTACTACTCCATAATATTATTGAAAAAAACTTAACAACCTTTCTTTTTAAACCTTTTTGTTTATTTGTATTCTAATTGTTGTAGTAGCAAAACAAAAGATAAATTTTCTGAATTGCAAGAAGAAAAAGATTTCATACAAGAATTGTTAAATCCTAAAACGCAAAATGTTGCGTTTCAAAAGCTCATACGCGATTATCAGAAACCATTGTATAATCACATCAGAAATATTGTTCTCAATCACGATGATGCCGATGACGTTTTACAAAATACCTTTATTAAAGTGTTTCAACATCTTAAAAACTTTAAAGGCGATAGCAAACTCTTTTCTTGGATGTATAGAATTGCTACTAATGAAGCCATAACTTTCATAAATAACAAAGCCAAACGCAACGGAACTACAAGTGAAGCTATGCAAACTAAAATTGTAGAAAATTTGCAATCAGATACTTATTTTGATAGTAATGACATACAAATAAAGCTTCAGAAAGCCATTCTTCTTTTGCCAGAAAAACAGCAATTGGTTTTCAAAATGAAATATTTTGAAGAAATAAAATATGAAAACATGTCGGAAATTTTAGGTACTTCAGTAGGTGCATTAAAAGCTTCTTATCATCATGCAGTGAAGAAAATTGAAGAATATTTGAACTCTAATTAAACCTTTTTAAACAATATTTGTCTTATAAATATGAATAATTTTAAATTAAATACAAACGAAAAAATAACCTCCGGATTCAAGATTCCAGAAGATTACTTTGAAACTTTTTCAGAGAGAGTGCTACATCAGTTACCCACTGAAGAACCAAAAATACTATCATTTTATGCAAAATACAGTAGACTTTTTTATGCAGCAGCAGCCATTATTGTTTTAGCATTAAGTATTCCAATAGCAAATGAATTACAAAATAATAGTGATGAAATGGATTCCAATGAAATTGAAACCTATCTAACGCAACACGCTACTTTGTCTGATGATGATATTGTAAATTTATTGGATAAAGTAGATATTGAAAACATTAAAATAGACAATTCAATAGAAGACGAAACTTTAGAAGAAGTGCTTATAAATAATTCACAAATTGAAGATTATATTACAAACTAAAACAAAATCAAAATGAAAAAATATAAATTAATGACCTTATTACTTTTACTAATTTCAGTGGCAAGTTTTGCTCAACCTGGAAGTAGATTTAAAGAAAAAAAAGAACAAGTAAAATCTCTGAAAGTAGCCTTTATAACTAACGAATTGGATTTAACACCAGAAGAATCGGCTAAATTTTGGCCCTTGTATAATGCTTTTGAAGATAAACAGCACGAAATCAGGAAGCAAAAATTAAAAGTTTACATAGATAGAACGGATAATTCAATTGATAAATTATCTGAAAAAGAGGCTTCGAATCTGTTGAACCAAATGGAAAGTACTGAAGACGAACTTCATCAATTAAGAAAGAAATTTATTACAAATTTGAAAAGTGTACTTCCTGCAACTAAGATTTTAAAATTGAAAAAAGCTGAAGAAGAATTTAGCAAAAAATTACTTCAACAATATCGTGATAAGAAGATTGGAAATTAGTGTTTAGGGTTCGTAATTAAAATTAAAAAGGCGATTTTCTATATAAAATCGCCTTTTTTAATACTACATGAACTGATTATTGAACACTGAATACTATTTTAACTATTTTATCTTTTCCTGCAGCTATTGCTGTAGTTTCGTTAAGAAATCTTATGGTATAAAATGTAGCATCCTTGCTAAACTGCGTCCAAGAATTTCCACTGTCGTGAGAATAAAACAAACCATTGACACCCACAACAACCAATTCCTTTCCATTGCTATTAGGAACAAACTGAACACACGAAGCATAACCAAAACCTGTATTTTCTCCAACTAACTTCCATGTTTTTCCGCCATCAACTGTTAGTGCTTTATTTTGAAAATTTTGGTTAGGTTTTTCATAATTTCCACCAGCAATAAATCCGATTTTGTCGTTGTAGAAATCAGCTGTAAAAATTCCGGTCATTGCATCACCTTGAACAATTGGAGTTTCATAGACTGTCCATGTTAAACCTTTATCAGGTGAATAGAAAACTCTTGTCTTTTTTCCACCAGAGACCAACCAAGTTCTGTTTCCTTTAATAATAATATTGGTATTGCTTGCAGCAAAAGCCGCTTCACCTTCTTGCATTTTAGGTAGCTTATCACAAGGCACTTTACTCCAAGAGTTTCCTCCATCGCGAGTAATAATTACACAAAAACAATTTTCTATAGGATCGCCAATAGCAATTCCTTCTTTATTGTTCCAAAACTGCATGCTATCATAAAATACTTTTTCGTTTTTTTCTTCGTAAACTAAGGATTTCTTATTTAAATCTTTAGAAAATTTATACAACAAAGCTGGATTTCCAACATTAAGAACAAATAGTGCATCCGATGTTTGGGCTATACTTCTAAATTCTAACTTAAGCGAATCTTTATTGATTTTGCGTTCCATTTTATTGTCGTCTATCAAACTAACATACCCTACTCTATTTTTGTCGGCGGCATACCAAATTGTATCAGAAGAAACTGTAATAGGTCGAATACTGATTTTATCTTTTAAAATAGTATCAATTTTCACACTTTTAAAAAATGTTTCATCAGAAACTTGAGTTGGTTTGCAAGAAATTAATAAAACAAAAAAGAGTACTAAAATGGGTGTTTTTTTCATAATAAATGCCTGTTTACTGCGCTAAAATACAACATAATTTTGTGTTAATGATTTGTGAAGAATTATTCTTGGCACAAAAATTGGATTAAGCATAGAAATGCTAATATGAACCATTAATACATTACATTATGAAGACTAAAATATTACTTTCGTCCCTAATGACTTTGCTTTTTGCAACTTCATTCGCCCAAGACAGAACTACAATAAATGCAATGAGTTCTGAAATAAGTGATAACCTAGACCTTAGAGCCATTGCGTCTATATTTGGAGATTCAAAAGATTTAGAAGATTTTGAAAATCGATTGAATGATCCAAAAACACAAATCTCTAATTTGGATTTAAACAACGACAATCAAGTTGATTATCTTCGTGTCATTGAATCGGTTGAAGGAAGAACCCATTTAATTGTGGTGCAATCTGTTTTAGGTCGTGATCAATTTCAAGATGTTTGTACTGTAGAAGTTGAAAAAGACGCTAATAATCGTGTTCAAGTTCAAGTAGTTGGAGATGTTTATATGTATGGAAGTAACTACATTTATGAGCCTGTTTATGCTCATGTGCCAGTACTATACAATCACTTCTGGATATCAAGCTATCGTCCCTATTGCTCAAGTTGGTATTGGGGTTATTATCCTAGTTATTACACTTATTGGAATCCTTATCCAGTTTTTAGATACCGTCATAACATTGGTTTATGGATAAACTTTAGTCACCACTACAATTATGTAAATTATAGAAGATGTCACGCAGCTTATAATAATTATTATGGTAGAAGAGCCAATTATTGTGAAAGAAACTATCCAAATCGTTCCTTCAGTCACAGAAACTCTGGTTACACCAATAGATATGAATTAGATAGAACAAGAACTACAAGAGATGTAGCCTACAATAACACAAGAAATAATGGAAACACCAGAGAAAATTCAAACCTTGGTGGTGTTAGAAGCAGCAACAATACAGTTAGAAATAACTCTTCTGAAACAGTTAGAACATCAACACCTGTAAAAGAAAATTCAAACCTTGGTGGTGTTAGAAGCAGCAGCAACACAGTTAGAAATAACGATTCTGAAACGATTAGAACAATTGCACCTGTAAGAGAAAACTCAAACTATGGTGGTGTTAGAAGTAATAATGAATCCGTTAGAAGTGCATCAACATCAAGAGGTAATTCTTATGAGCCATCAAGAAGTTCAAGTTCCACTAGAAGCAGTTCTAATGAAAGAAGCTCAGGAAGTTCTTCAAGAGTTGGAGCTTCTGGAGGAAGGGGTGAAAATTCTGGAAGAAGATAACGCTTAATTAATTTAAATAGTAAAGCATCGAAAATATTCGGTGCTTTTTTTATTTCAAATAGTTAAATATAATACATTTGCATTCTTTATTCAAAATAAATTATGAGCTCACATAGTCATTCAAATATTCATAGCAAACTTTCCACTGCTGGATTATTAGTAACCTTAGGAATTATTTTTGGAGATATAGGAACGTCACCTCTGTATGTAATGAAAGCCATTCTTGGTGATTATGCCATAACAAGCGATATTGTTTTGGGTGGAATTTCATGTATCTTTTGGACGCTTACTTTACAAACAACATTAAAATATGTAATTATCACATTGAGTGCAGATAATCATGGTGAAGGAGGTATTTTTGCTTTATTTGCCTTGGTTAAGAAAACCAAAATAAAATGGTTAATCGTTCCTGCCATCATTGGCGGAAGTACACTTTTAGCCGATGGAATCATTACACCACCAATTTCTGTATCTTCAGCTGTTGAAGGTCTAAAAATCTTCAAACCTGAGTTAAATACTATTCCTATTGTAATAATAATTTTAATAATATTATTTATCATCCAACAATATGGAACCAAACTTGTTGGAAAGTTTTTTGCTCCAATGATGTTGGTTTGGTTTGCCATGTTAGGAATTCTAGGAAGTATTCAAATAGTGCAAAATTTTTCGGTTTTAAAAGCTATCAATCCATACTATGCTTACCATTTATTATCTGCTCATCCTGAAGGTTTCTTTGTTCTTGGTGCCGTATTTTTATGCACCACTGGAGCGGAAGCTTTATACTCAGACATGGGACATTGTGGAAGAAAAAACATAAGAGTGAGTTGGATTTTTGTAAAAATAATGTTGCTCTTAAACTACTTCGGTCAAGGTGCTTACTTAATTTCACACGAAGGAAAAACATTGCAAGAACTCGGTGGAGAAAACGGAAATCCATTCTATTTAATTATGGAAACTTGGTTTCAACCTATTGGTGTAGTAATAGCAACATTAGCAGCAGTTATTGCCTCGCAAGCATTAATTAGTGGTTCATTTACACTGATTAATGAAGCAATGAGATTAAATTTTTGGCCCAAAGCTAAAATTAAATATCCAACCGAAGAAAAAGGTCAATTGTATATTCCATCCATAAATTGGTTGTTATTAATAGGATGTATAGGAATTGTTTTATATTTTAAAGAATCAAGTAATATGGAACATGCCTATGGTTTGGCTATAGTTTTAACCATGATTATGACTACCATTTTACTGAATTTTTATTTGATAATGAAAAGAATAAAGATGTACTATATAATTCCACTAATTACTCTTTATTTAGCAATCGAATTTTGTTTTTTATATGCTAATGTTACTAAGTTTTTGCATGGTGGTTTTGTGACATTAATTATTGCTGTAATCTTAATTTCAATTATGACAACGTGGTATTTAGCAAAACAAATTAGTAAAAACTACACCAAAATTGTTAAAATTGACAGCTACAAAAAAGTACTGGCTGAATTAAGTGTTGATTTATCAATTCCTAAATATGCAACCCATTTAGTTTACATGACCAACTCTATGCGTAGCGATGAAATTGAGGAAAAAGTGATGTATTCAATTCTACAAAAAAGACCAAAAAGATCCGATATATATTGGTTTGTTCACGTAAATATTTTAAGTGAGCCTTACAAAAAAGAATATAAGGTTATTGAAATTGTAAAAGACGATATCTATAGAATTGATTTTTATCTAGGTTTTAGAGAAGCTACAAAAATCAATTTAATGTTCAAACAAGTATTAAAAGATATGGTACAACGTGGCGAGGTTGATATAACTAGTCGTTATGAATCATTAAATAAAAATAATATTATTGGCGATTTCAAATTTGTACTTTCAGAGAAATTCTTGTCTAATGATAGTGATTTGACCTTCTTTGAAAACATAATTATGAATGCCTATTTTTTCTTAAAAAAATTCAGTTTATCTGAAGAAAAAGGTTTTGGATTGGACAGTAGTTCTGTTAAAGTAGAACAATTTCCATTAGTACTGCATGCACCCGAAAAAATCGAGATGAGAAGAATTGAATGTAGAGAAAACTAAACATCAAAAGAAGCATTCTTTAATACATAACTAGGTAATATACTTCTAATGATTTCAGCCAATTCAGCTCCCAGAAGAAGTTCATTTTATGGTTGTTTTGTAGATAAAATAGTGAAAATGATTAGTTTATCAAAAGCAATTTAAATTATACCAATACTATTTATAAAATAGTCCAAAATTTTATGGTATAATCCCGATTACTTGTCCCGAAAATTCGGGATAGTATGAAAATAGTCGAATTTTATTGGACTATATTGACCCGTGCTTGCGAACTTGGCAAAGCAATAGATAATCGGTATTAAAACATCATTAGAAAAGATAAAAAATGGTGATTATAGTTATCTAAATCACCACTTTTTTATGATATCAAAATTAAAACATTAAGACAATCCTGTAATTCGTCCTTCATTATCAATATCAATACGTTCCGCATTGGGAACGGCTGGTAAACCTGGCATTCGCATTACATCGCCCAGCAACGGAACTATAAATTCAGCCCCACTGGCTATTTCAAATTCTCTTACGGTAATTGTAAAATGGTTTGGTCTTCCTATGAGTTTCTCATTATCAGAAAAACTTGAAGGTGTTTTTGCCATGCAAATTGAAAAATCACTAAAACCCAAGTCGTTTATCATCTTCAACTGTGTTTTTGATTTTGGAGAAAACTCAACGAAACTTGCTCCGTAAATTTCAGTTGCAATTGTTTTTATTTTATGTTCAATAGAATCTTCTTTTTGATACAAAGGTTTATAATTTGCTTCACCTTTATTGATTTCAGCTATTACTTTTTCAGCTAATTTCTCAGAACCTTTTCCACCATCAACAAAAGCTGTACTAACAATTGCTATAACACCTTTTTCAAGACACAATTCCTTCAATTTATCATATTCAGCTTGAGTATCATCCGGAAAAGCATTTATAGAAACCACAGGATTTATACCAAATTTCTGAATATTTTCGATGTGCTTTTCTAAGTTGCAAAATCCTTTTTCAATAGCAGTAGTATTTTCAGTTTTAAAATCTTCTGAAGTTAATCCAGCATGATGTTTAATAGCTCGAATCGTTGCCACTAAAACTACAGCATCGGGTTTTAAACCACTTTGAGCGCATTTTATATGAAAGAATTTTTCTGCACCTAAATCAGCACCAAAACCTGCTTCTGTAACAACATAATCACCAAGAGAAAGCCCCATCTTTGTTGCGATTACAGAATTTGTTCCTTGAGCAATACTTGCAAATGGACCACCATGAAGAATAGCAGGATTTCCTTCTAACGTTTGTACTAGATTAGGTTTCAAAGCATCTTTTAGCAAAACAGCCATGGCTCCAACTACTTTCAAATCACGTGCAAAAATAGCTTTTCCATCAAGAGTTTTTCCAACAAAAATATTGCCTAATCGCAATTTCAAATCTTCTAAATCTTTAGACAAACACAAAATCGCCATCACTTCTGAGGCTGGAGTAATGTTAAAACCATCCTCTCGCATCGTTCCGTTTGCTTTAGCTCCAACTCCAATAATGATTTGGCGTAGCGAACGATCATTCATATCCATAACACGCTTCCAAGCTATAGATTTTGGGTCTAAATTCAGTGAATATTTAGGATTTTGAAGATTGTTATCAATCACCGCAGAAAGTAAATTATTTGCTTTTTCAATAGCCGAAAAATCACCTGTAAAATGCAAATTAATATCTTCCATCGGAACAACCTGAGCATATCCTCCGCCAGCTGCTCCACCTTTCAATCCAAAAACAGGCCCAAGAGAAGGTTCTCGCAAAACAGCAATAGCTTTTTTACCAATAAAATTTAATCCGTCTGTTAATCCAATTGTCATAGTGGTTTTGCCTTCACCATATTTAGTTGGCGACATAGCAGAAACCAAAATTAGTTTTCCTTTTGGATTTTCAGATTGTAATTCAAGAGGTAATTTGGCTTTGTACCTTCCATAATATTCTAAATCATCTTCTTGAATATTTATTTTTTCAGCAATTTTTCTAATGTGTTCTAGCGTTGCATTTTGAGCAATTGAAATATCGGATGGAAATGTTGACATTATTATTTTTTTGAAATATTTAAAAAATTCTTACTTTTTTATTCTAAAATCAAATTCGCATTCTTCAATACTGGTAATTTTTATAGCTCCTGAATCAATTTTTAATGGATTTATTATAAAATTATATTCATTAGGAATTATAACAGAAGGCAAACGAAGAATTGGATAACCTGAATTATTTAATTTTTCAGAACCGAAAATTTTAGTTGAAGAACTAGAAGGAATTGAACTCCAATTAGTTGGTAAATCATTCTTATCAATAAACTCAATTAAATCGTCTTTAATTTCAATAATCGAAAAAAATAATTTTAATGGCATAAATTCAATATTTACATTTACAGAATATTCAAGTAATGCTAAAGCTCTACTTTGTGAGGTATAAAGACAAGGTGTGCCAGTTAAATTCCATCTACCTCCAAACAATTTTGCACCATATCCACTTAAATCATTTGCATATTGCTCTTTAGCTATTCTATATACTAACATGTTTAAGAATAAATTCCGTGTTCAATTCTACCAATTATATTTTTTATTTCTTCTCTACCAAACTGATTATCAATTATATCAAAAGGTTTTTTATCTCCTAAAGCCTTATTTGATGTAAACAACCATAAATTAAACTTCTCTGCGTCTTCAAAAACTTCATAACCATAAGAATATAAATCTGTGAGTGCTAAAATTCTCTCAGAAATACCTTCACTATAAAAATCTGACTTGTTATTTATTAAAGTTGCTCGAGTCACTGAAAGTGCTTGAGCTAGCTTATCATAATCTAAGTGAGCTTTTAATTTAAAATTTTCTAAATCAGATTTTTTAATACCTTTTTCTAACAATTCCATTTTTTCTAAAGAAGTCAATTTATTAATAGGTACAGAAATACCTAAAACAATTGATTTCCAAAAACTAGTTGATACAAAAGAAGAATATGCCATTACTGGTTCATTTACAACATTCAAATTGTCATTATTAGCTTTTGAATATTTTATTTCTTTTTTTGGCATAGTATAATTATTTTAAAATAACAGTACAAATTTATACTTTTTTAAATGGTTTTCAAAATATTTCTTCACTTTTATTCCAAACTTAATGTAATTTGTCCGTCGTTATCTAATTCTGTTTCAATATCTTTAGAAACAGTATCTTCGCCTAAAATTTCAATTTCTTCTTGTGCTTCCTCCACAGGCTCTTCATAAGGCAGTGGTTCTAGAAGTTTCACTTGTTTCAATTTATCTGTAGTTAATTGGTTTCCTAGAGCCTTTATTCCTTTAACCGCTATAAACTTTTCTAAATCAATAGTTTGATTCTCTTTTTGAACACCTTTTACTTTAGCAAAAATAACCTCAGCAACTGGACGCCAATCGGTAGAGACAATTTCTAACTGAGATTTATCATGTTCAGTGATGAAAAATTCTTCTTTATTTTCATTTTCAATCAAGAAACGTTTTACAAAATAACGCTCTTTTTCGCCATCATAATAAATAGTAGAAATTGGTTTTTTTGGATGCCATTTTTCAAGAACAATCATGTCTTCATCAAAATGTGTAGTCAATTCTGGAATAATAGTTTTCAATTTTCCAGATTGATTGATGATTAACAAACGGTCATTTGGTCTAAATTCGCCAAGCAACTCGCCTCTTCCATCAACATTCAAACGCTGAACAGTATCATCAAACCAAACTTTTCTTGGACGCAAAGTCGAAATTCCTTTCTCCTTCAATTCTATTTTTTTGATTGGATATTTCGTTACCGTATTTCCTCGTGAAGCACGACCTTTTATAGCAATATCGGTAAAATCGACATCCCATTTTAGTTTTTTTACACTTCCAACTTGGCGTAATAATATCGTTACAACCTCAGCTTCACCATTAGGATTTGCTGAGAAATATAAGATTTGTGAACCTGCTTTTTCTTGTGTTAAATCGTAAAATTTATCACGAGTAACACCCGAAACATTGAAACGCTTGATAAATGTAGAACCATTTTTACCATCACGATAAATCATATTGTAAATAGTTCGCTTGTCATTTTTATCAAAAACCGCAATATGAATGATATCTTTTCCAACAAATTTCTTGTCATCAACTTTGGCAATCATCATTTTTCCATCACGCAAAAAAACAATAACATCATCAATATCAGAACAATCGGCAACGTATTCGTCTTTTTTCAAACCTGTTCCAAAGAAACCTTCTTCTTTGTTTACATACAGTTTTGTATTTCTTAAAACCACTTTGGTAGCTTCAATATTTTCAAAACTTCTTAACTCGGTTTGACGTTCACGACCTTTACCGTATTTCTCTTTTAATTTAGCAAAATAATCTATGGCAAAATCAATTAGATTATCTAAATGATGTTGCACTTCTTTCATTTCGTCTTCTAATTTGGCAATAAAATCATCCGCTTTATCCGAATCGAAACGTGTAATACGAATCATCGGAATTTGGGTTAATTTTTGTAAATCATCGTCTTCAATTTCCCTTACAAATGATTTTTTGAATGGCTCAAAACGATCATACATATATTTATAAAGCGATTCTCTATCTGAATACAATTTGAAATCAATATACATTTCTTCACGAATGAAAATCTTTTCTAATGTTGAAAAATGCCATTTATTTTTAAGTTCTTCTAATTGAATTTCGAGTTCCTTCTTTAATAAGTCAACCGTTCGTTCTGTTGAAATTTTCAACATATCAGAAACTCCAATAAACAAAGGTTTGTTATCTTCAATCACACATCCCAAAGGAGCAACAGAGGTTTCGCAAGCCGTGAAAGCATACAATGCATCAATCGTTTTATCTGGAGAAACTCCTGGAAACAAATGAATTAAAATCTCAACTTCGGCAGCAGTATTGTCTTCAATTTTCTTGATTTTGATTTTACCCTTTTCATTAGCTTTCAAAATACTATCAATCAAAGTCGATGTATTGGTTGAAAACGGAATTTGAGTAATCACCAAAGTTTGTTTGTCTAATTGCGATATTTTGGCACGCACACGCACACGTCCGCCACGCAAACCATCGTTATAATTGGAAACATCGGCAATTCCGGCCGTTTGAAAATCTGGGTATAAAGTAAAAGGTTTTCCTTTTAAAATTTTTATCGAAGCATCGATCAATTCGTTGAAATTGTGAGGCAAAACTTTGGTCGAAAGTCCAACTGCAATTCCCTCAGCACCTTGTGCTAAAAGTAATGGAAATTTTACCGGAAGATTGTTTGGCTCAGCACGACGACCATCGTATGAAACTCCCCAATCAGTGATTTTTGGTGAATATAAAACTTCTAAAGCAAACTTTGACAAACGAGCTTCAATATACCTTGAAGCCGCAGCACTGTCACCTGTTAGTATATTTCCCCAGTTTCCTTGACAGTCAATTAACAATTCTTTTTGACCAATTTGCACCATCGCATCACCAATACTTGCATCTCCGTGAGGATGATACTGCATCGTGTGTCCAACGACATTCGCCACTTTGTTGTAACGACCATCGTCCAACTCTTTCAATGAGTGCATAATTCGGCGCTGCACGGGTTTAAAACCATCTTCAATTGCAGGCACGGCACGCTCAAGAATTACATAAGAAGCGTAATCCAAAAACCAATCTTTGTACATTCCTGTAACTTTGGTAATGGTATCTTCCGGGTTTTCGTCGTTTTCGTAAAAGTGATTTCCGCCTTTAGAAACGATGTCCTCAAAGCCTTCGTCTATACTTTCGTCGTTAGTTGAATCGTCTAACTCGTGGTTAGTTTCGTCTTCGTTGATGTTATTGTCTTCCTCGTCTTTCATTTTTATGCTGATTGTTTCAGAGTATTATTATCAAAAATTATATTTTTCTTTACAAATATGAACTTCTCCTTTAACTAAATTTCCTTTTGAATCTAATATATACTTAAATTAAGTTATACATTCTATATCATCATTAAAAAAATGGATAAAGCCATAAAGTGAAAAAGAAATTAGTAATGCTAAACTAAACAGTATTGCTTTTTTATCAAAATGTAATTATTTTTCTAAAATCATTTTTTAATTAATTGTCAAACTTACTATTAATTAGTTTCACTATTAAATAATTACCAAAGGTTTACCATCCTTTCCAAACTCAACTTCAATTAGTGGAATGTTGTCGTCATCTGGTTCCAAAATATATTTTGTTACACTATTAAAGGCTTTATGTATTTTAAAACCATGCTCTTCTGCAAACTCATTTCCTCCGTAAATAATGTTATGAGCTAAATTATATTCAATTTGAATAAAATTTGCTCTTGACAAAATATCATCAACTATTTGAATTGGCTGGCTAAAATTAAAAAAAGTATCTTTAGTACCCAATGCTAGTAAATCAACTAAATATATTCCAAATGTAAATTTTCCTGTGGTGTGTTTTCTTAAAATAATTATGTTTGCCATTTTGGAATCTATCCAATCATTGTTTATATAACAGGCATCAATTGGTAATGTTCTTGCCTTAATTTTGATATAATTTTCAGGTGATAGTTGCTTCGGTTGTTTTTTTTTACTCATTTGCTTTTATTTATTTAATTCTCTTCTTCCCACAAAACGGACAAAATTGATGCATTTTTTCTATTTGTTTGCTACACTTTTTGCACAGTATAAAATTTTCTTTATGTGTGTATGTTTCTGATAATGAAGTTTTAAACTCGTCTGGAATTTCTTTTAAAAACCGTGAAGTATTACCCTTTTCGGTTATTAAATAGAGTTGGTCTTTGGCACGAGTAATGGCAACATAAAACAATCTTCTTTCTTCTTCCATCAAACTATCATGATTGGCGGTTTTGATGACTTGAAAAATTCTATCTTCGAGCCAAATATCAGGAAAACCTCCATAACCATCTGTTAGCCCAACGATAAAAACGGCTTTGGCTTCTAATCCTTTTGAAGCATGTATGGTCTTGTTTTGAACTTTAATGTTTTCATTTCTAAAAGCCACAAAATAAGGATGATACATTTTACTTCTTCGATACAAAAATAAAATATCGTCATTTTTATATCCATTATCCAATAATTCTCGAATGCGTGCCAAGCAAAAATCTAAATTTTCTTCCTGATTATTTCCGGCAAATTCCACAATTTTAAATTCAGATATTTTTGAAGCAAATATTTCTTTCTCGATTTTGAATTTATTGTGCTTAATCACTTCATTACTAGCACCTACTATACTTTGTGTGCTTCTATAATTGAGATTAAGTTTGATGGTTTTTGACTGTTTAAAATGAGTACCAAAATTTACAATACAGTCCACATTGGAACCTCTAAAACCATAAATACTTTGCCAGTCATCGCCCACACAAAAAAGTTGGGTTTTTGGCGTAATTAATTGTTTTATTAATTCTACTTGCAAATTATTCACGTCCTGAAATTCATCAACCAAAACATATTGATATTGGTTTTGAAATTTTTGCAATATGTCTTTGTGTTTTTTAAAAAGTGATACGGTTCTGATAATCATATCATTAAAATCGAGATAGGATTTGTCAACACAATAATTTTGAAATTCTTTTACCAATGGCATCACTAATTGATAAAAAATACGAATGCGTTCGTGCTGATCGTCTTGCGATTTATTAAAAATTTCATCCCAATTAGCATCTTCCACTTTTAGCATATCGCAAATTCTAATGGCCTGAAAAATAAAGTCTTTTACTTCTTCTTGATAGCAATTAAATTCTTCTTGATAAGACAAAATTCGGTCTGAAATATAATTTTCTGAAAGCCGACCTTTAATGATTTTATCAAGCGAATGGTTAAAAAGTGCCGTGTCTTCGGTCATTTTTTCATAGGTTTTTACACACAAGATATTCCCTTTTTCAAACTGCTCGGCTTTGTTTTTTGAAGGATAGCTTTTATCGCTAATGTGTTCTAAATAAATATTCGCATCTTCTATATAAAAATCGGGTTTAAAACCAAAATCTTTTACATTAATTTGAGGTTCATATTGATAACCAATGTTATGACGAAACAACCAATCTGAGATGTATTGTTCTGATTTTGAGCGCACTTTTTCGCCACGTAGCGTAGTATATATTTTTCCTTCGGGATAGGAATTTAGTTTTTTATGTTTATCTAACTGAATTTTATCTACAATATAATCTAGAATATATTTTTTGAGCGAAAGCAGATAGTCATTATTTTTTTCACAATTTCTGATGATGATTTTATGAAAAACTTCAAAAGTTGTTTCGGGAGCAACCAGTTTAAACATGGGGTCTTCCTCCTTTTTTTTATCTTCCGAAATAATTTTGAATTTATTATCAAATTCTTTTACCCCATAACTTTGCATAATCTTGTAGCACAAACTATGAAATGTTCTAATAGTTAGATTATCTATCCATTTGAATTTTTTTACATACAAAAATCGTTGCCTGTTTTTTTCTGCAATTGGTAGTTTTTTGTCAAAAATTAGGGTTTCATAAATACCGGTTTTGTCCGACTCGATGATTAATCTATCCAACATTTCATTGGCAGCATTTTTAGTGAAAGTAATAGCTAAAATTTCGGAAGGTTGCACTTTTTTTACTTCAACTAAATATTTTATTTTTTGAAGTAACGTTTTAGTTTTCCCCGAACCCGCACCTGCCAAGACCAAAATTCGTTTTTGTTCGGCTTTTACGGCTTCAATTTGGCGATTGTTAAGGGAGTTAAAAAGGGATAATGTTTCCAAAATTTATGGTTTTGAATTAATTAGAAAATTAATTTGTTGGTTTATTTTATTGGTTAGAAATTATATTTTTCATAGCATTGATGCATCAATTCTTTAACTTGATTGCCTTGTTTATCTTTACTTATTTTTGTTTGCGTTGTACACTCTTTATGGTCATTGGAGAAATCAATAAATAGTATGGCGGTTATTGAAATTATCAAAAATAATAGTAAGGTTATATATTTATTTTCATTACTTAATTTGCTCAATTTTATAAATTATTTTCTCTTATAAAATATTTTACCCACTCTATCTATATGTTCTTTTAAACTTTCTGATTGTAAATCCTTATAAATTGAAATATCAAACAAATAAGGAATATAACTTTCTTCAAATTCGTTTTTTAATTGAATTAATTCATCACATTCTATTGTTCCAAAAAGAGTAAAATCAATATCCGAACCTTCCCGATAATTTCCTTTGGCACGTGAACCATAGATAACTACTTTCTCAATACTTTCATGTTTTTCAAGGATTGAAATAATTTCTTTATATGAATTAGGGTACAATCCAAACATTATAAATATTTTTTCATCATTCTATAAAAATCAAACAATAACCGATAATAATCATTGACAATTTTAATAAATTCTTTATTTAGAATTTCTTCATCATAGGTATGAACGGTTATATTTCTTGTTTCAATCATTTCCATCCAAATTTCTCCATCTGTAATTAGATTTTTATTTAAAGCTTCTCGAACGGCACTCCTTGACCCAATTATATTTTGAATTCCTTCAAAAATTAAAAAGTCTTTCATTACTTTCCATGAAAGTTCATGGGTAAATTCAAATCTTTGAATAATTCCTGCTTTTATTAATTCATTGGTTGTTGTGCCATGCTCTTCAACGGCTTCCTTAAAACTAATAAATGCATTCTCAAAATTTTCAAAACGTTGTTTCCAGCGAATATCTTGATGTTCCATATTTTATAATTTAACTTTTCTCCACCACATCCAATTCCACTTTCAAATTATTGATGATGAAGGTTTGTCTATCGGGCGTATTTTTACCCATATAAAACTCTAGTAGCGTTTCAATAGAGGTGGCTTTGTCTAGCATTACTGGGTCTAAACGGATGCTCTCACCAATGAAATGCTTAAACTCATCGGGCGAAATTTCTCCTAATCCTTTAAATCGGGTAATTTCGGGTTTTGGTTTTAGTTTTTCTATGGCATCTCTTCGTTCTTCGTCTGAATAACAATAGATGGTTTCTTTTTTATTTCGCACACGGAATAAAGGCGTTTGCAAAATATACAAATGTCCTTCTTTAATCATTTCTGGGAAAAATTGAAGGAAAAAGGTAATTAATAACAAACGGATGTGCATTCCATCTACATCGGCATCGGTGGCAATTACGATGTTGTTGTAACGCAAATCTTCAATGCTTTCTTCAATATCTAATGCGGCTTGAAGCAAATTGAACTCTTCGTTTTCATAAACAATTTTCTTTGACATTCCATAAGAATTCAAAGGTTTACCACGCAAACTAAAAACCGCTTGTGTATTGACATCACGACTTTTGGTAATCGAACCCGAAGCCGAATCTCCTTCGGTAATAAAAAGCGTGCTCTCTAAACTTCGTGGATTTTTAGCATCGGTTAAATGAACTCGGCAATCCCTTAGTTTTTTATTGTGCAAACTGGCTTTTTTGGCTCGGTCTTTGGCTAATTTTCTAATGCCTGATAGTTCTTTTCGTTCTCTTTCAGCTTGTAAAATTTTACGCAAAAGCGAATCAGCAACTTCGGGGTTTTTATGTAAAAAATTGTCTAATTTAGTAGTAATAAAATCGTGAATAAAGGTTCTAACCGTCGGACCATTTGGACCTACATCATTGGAACCCAATTTGGTTTTAGTCTGGCTTTCAAAAACGGGTTCTTCTACTTTTATAGAAACCGCAGAAACGATTGATTTACGAATATCTGAAGCTTCAAAACCTTTGTTGTAATATTCACGAATAGTTTTTACAATCGCTTCACGAAAGGCGTTTAAGTGCGTTCCACCTTGTGTTGTATTTTGTCCGTTTACAAACGAATGGTATTCTTCAGAATATTGTGATTTACTATGTGTTAGTGCAATTTCGATATCATCACCTTCTAAATGAATGATTGGATATTGCATATCGTCTTCGGCAATTGTTTCTTCTAGCAAGTCTTTTAAACCAAATTCTGAAAGGTATTTTTCTCCGTTATAATATATTGTTAATCCGCGATTTAGATAACAATAATTTTTGAGCATTTTGATAATATACTCATTTCGGTATTTATAGTTTTTAAAAATAGCTTCGTCTGCAATAAAGGCAACTTTTGTTCCTTTACGCTTTGTAGATTCAGTGATTTCTTCTTCTAACTGAAGATTTCCTTCAGAGAATTCGGCTGCTTTTTGTTGGTTATCACGAACCGATTCTACACGGAAATAATTAGACAAAGCATTAACCGCTTTGGTACCAACTCCATTCAAACCAACCGATTTTTTAAAGGCTTTAGAATCGTATTTTCCACCAGTATTCATTTTAGAAACTACGTCAACTACTTTGCCTAGTGGAATGCCTCGACCATAATCGCGAACGGTTACCAATTTATCTTTGATGGTTACTTCGATAACTTTTCCTGCACCCATAACGAATTCGTCGATGCAGTTGTCGATTACTTCTTTAAGTAAAATATAAATTCCGTCATCTGGAGACGAACCATCGCCAAGTTTCCCAATGTACATTCCGGGACGCATTCGGATGTGTTCTTTCCAATCGAGGGAACGAATGTTGTCTTCGGTATATTGATCTTGCTCTTGCATGAGAATTTTTGATTTTGTGCAATTTAATATTTATCTCTAAATAATTTAAGTGAAAAATAGAGAAGTTATTGACAAAATGCGGTTAAGAACCTAGAAAAACAAAGGATAAATGAAAGATTACTAAAATTTGTTGATAAAGACAAAATAGACAAATGATGTTCTTCGATACAATTGAAATACATTCATATTGAAGTCGTTAAAACTTTTACCTGAACAAATAACTGCTTTCATATTCAAAACCGTCTTTGCGTAGTAGTTTTCTAAAATGGGCTCGTGAGGGAGTTAATAGCACGCTTGTGGTGTCGTTTTCTAGTATGGTAGCTTGAAAGGGAATGTTTAATTCTGTTTTTAATTTGGTAAAGTCTTTTTTGGTACCGAGTTGAATGTGTCGCATGCCAATGCTTGAAACCTTGATGATACTAGTTACATAGTTGTCATTTATTTTTTTATTTAGAATTAAAGCCGATTTGTATTCTTTTGCGGTTTCGTTTTTTGCGAAGGAAAACAGGGTGTCTAAATGTTCGATTTCAAAAGCAATGGTATCGCCTTTTATGAATGTTTTATAGGTTTTATTTTCTGACAAATCAACTACTTGGTTGTTGCGCAATTGAAATTTGGCAATAGAATCTAACTCAGATTTAAGCAGAGTAACGGTTTCAATTTCGTTGATGTAAATGTGTTTTGGTTTAATGACTAATTGATGGGAATAGTCCATGGAATAAGTGCCTACATATTTTTTTGGGAATTGTGAAATTGTATCCACATTTGCGGGTTGGGCTTCTGAAAAATAGATGAAACTGTTGTTGAGCGTTGCGTCTTTGCAAGATGTAAACAAAAGTGTTGCAGCAAAAAGGATGAGGTAGTTTTTCATGGTAGATTTTTTGAAGAAACTACAAATGTTGTGCCAAAACGTGGTGCCCTGCCCCAGATTGAAATGGAAAGCTTTTAGGGTTTTTGTGCTTATTTTTCTTGTTTTTTAAGAGCGACCTAAGAAGCTCCTTAAAAAAGGTAGAAAAATGGTGCAAAAACCCTAAAACTTGTAATGTAAAGCTGGAAATAGGCTCAAAAAAACCGCAAAATCTCTTTTGCGGTTAGTGTATTCTCTATTGCCATCCTGAGCTTGTCGAAGGACTTTCTCTTTTATCTAAACATTAAACCTAAAATGCATCACGTCTCCATCTTTAACGATGTATTCTTTTCCTTCGACACGCAATTTTCCGGCTTCTTTACATTTAGCTTCTGAACCTAATGCAGAATAATCTTCGAATGCAATAACTTCAGCACGAATGAATCCTTTTTCAAAATCGGTGTGGATTACTCCTGCCGCTTTTGGTGCAGTATCGCCAACGTTAATTGTCCAAGCGCGAACTTCTTTAACTCCTGCTGTGAAGTAGGTTTGTTGCTTTAATAATTTGTAAGCGGCACGAATTAAAACTGCCGAACCTGGCTCAGTCAATCCCATATCTTCAAGGAAAACTTGCCTTTCCTCGTAACTTTCTAATTCGGTAATATCAGCTTCTGCTCCTACTGAAAGGATGATCACTTCTGCATCTTCGTCTTTTACTAATTCACGAACTTGATCTACATATTGGTTTCCGTTTACTGCTGAACTTTCGTCAACATTGCAAACATATAGCACTGGTTTGTTAGTAATTAACTGAAAATCTTGCATTAATTCTTCTTCATCTTGATTTTGAGGAACAACTGTTCTAGCTGATTTTGCTTGCAACAATGTTTCGCGAATTCTATCTAAAAGTGCTTTTTCAGCTTGCGCTTCTTTATTTCCAGTTTTTGCTGCACGATTTACTTTTTCTAATCGTTTTTCAACGGTTTCTAAATCTTTTAATTGCAATTCGATATCGATGGTTTCTTTATCGCGAATGGGGTTTACATTGCCATCTACATGCACAATATTATCGTTATCAAAACAACGCAACACATGAATGATAGCGTTACATTCTCTAATATTTCCAAGAAATTGATTTCCTAAACCTTCTCCTTTTGAGGCACCTTTTACGAGTCCGGCAATGTCAACAATATCAACGGTAGCCATTTGAACACGCTCTGGTTTTACTAATTCTTCTAATCTAGCAATTCTGGTATCAGGAACATTAACCACGCCAATATTTGGTTCAATGGTGCAAAAAGGAAAGTTGGCACTTTGGGCTTTTGCATTAGACAAACAATTAAATAACGTTGATTTTCCAACATTGGGTAATCCTACAATTCCTGCTTTCATATCTCTTTGATATTATTTTATTTGTGATAGGTAACGCATTAGCGTTTCATTTATGAATGTTATTTTTTAAAAGTGTGCAAATATAAGATTTTAAATTGTTTAATAAATAGTTGAAAGTAATTTATAATCTAATGCAAATGCAAGGTGCAATCGCAATTTTTACAGTCAACTTAAAAAGAATACTGAAATTAATATAGAAAAATGTAGCCTATTGCTGTATTGCTCAAAAATGACTCCAGGTAAGCTCAAAATAGGCTTATTAAACCAACATTAAAAATCAATATTAAAAAGAAAAACGCTTGAAACGGAGTATATAAATCCTGTTACAAGCGTTTTCTTATTGTCTAAAAAATGACGCTAATCAAATTATGCGATGTTTTTTAGTGCCCTCCGTTATGCTCAGGATTTTTTTTTTGTAATTAAAGAAAAAAGCCCCAAATTGTGTTTAACTTTTGGGCATGTTCACTTTCACTGATGGTTTTTTAAAAATTTAAAGAATTAGATTTTAAATCTTTTTCTATCATTTTCAGTTAAATATATTTTTCTCAAACGAATAGTTTTTGGTGTAACCTCAACATATTCATCTTTTTGAATGTACTCTAAAGCTTCTTCTAAAGAGAAAATGATTGGTGGAATAATTCTAGCTTTTTCATCATTTCCAGACGAACGAACGTTCGATTGTTTTTTAGCTTTGGTAACGTTAATACACATATCATCACTACGAGAATTTTCTCCAATTACTTGACCTTCATAAATTTCATCATTTGGATTAACAAAGAATTTACCACGATCTTGCAATTTATCGATAGAATAAGGAATTGCTTTACCGTTTTCCATAGAAATTAACGAACCGTTGTTTCGTCCTGGAATTTCACCTTTATAGGGTTCATATCCAATGTAACGGTGTGACATAATTGCCTCACCAGCAGTTGCAGTAAGTAATTGATTACGCAAACCAATAATTCCACGTGAAGGAATATTAAATTTCACTATCATACGCTCACCTTTGCCTTCCATCGAAAGCATCTCACCTTTTCGGATAGAAACAAATTCAACAGCTCTTCCTGAAAGATTTTCAGGTAAATCAATGGTCAATTCTTCAATTGGCTCACATTTTTTTCCATCAATTTCTTTGATAATAACTTGTGGTTGACCAATTTGCAATTCGTAACCTTCTCTTCTCATGGTTTCAATAAGCACCGATAAGTGCAGTACACCACGACCAAAAACCATAAATTTATCCGCAGAATCGGTTTCGCCCATACGCATAGCAAGGTTTTTCTCCAACTCTTTTGTCAATCTATCTCTAATGTGTCTTGACGTTACAAACTTACCTTCTTTACCAAAGAAAGGCGAATCGTTGATGGTAAACAACATACTCATTGTAGGCTCATCAATTGCAATCGTTTGCAATGCTTCTGGATTTTCAAAATCGGCAATAGTATCACCAATTTCAAATCCTTCAACACCAACGATGGCACAGATATCTCCAGCAATAACTTCTTGCACTTTTTTACGACCTAGACCTTCAAAAGTATGCAATTCTTTAATTCTTGATTTTATTATTGTACCATCTCTTTTAACCAAAGAAATTGGCATACTTTCTTTAAGAACTCCTCTTTCCAATCTACCAATCGCAATACGACCTGTAAATGAAGAGAAATCTAAAGAGGTAATTAACATTTGTGGTGTGCCTTCAGAAACTTTTGGTGCAGGAACATGTTCTACAACCATATCTAATAAAGACTCAATATTATCTGTTATATTTTCCCAATGATCAGACATCCAGTTATTTTTAGCAGAACCATAAACCGTAGGAAAATCTAACTGCCATTCTTCTGCACCCAATTCAAACATCAAATCGAAAACTTTTTCATGTACTTCTTCTGGAGTGCAATTTTCTTTATCTACTTTATTGATAACCACACAAGGTTTTAATCCCAAATCAATTGCTTTTTGCAATACAAAACGAGTTTGAGGCATAGGCCCTTCAAAGGCATCTACTAATAGACAAACTCCATCAGCCATATTCAAAACACGTTCCACTTCTCCACCAAAATCGGCGTGACCAGGAGTGTCAATAATATTAATTTTTGTTCCTTTATAAACAACCGAAACGTTTTTAGAAGTAATAGTAATACCTCTTTCACGCTCTAAATCGTTGTTGTCAAGAATTAAGTCACCAGTGTTTTCATTTTCACGAAAAAGTTGACAATGGTACATAATTTTGTCAACCAAAGTAGTCTTACCGTGGTCAACGTGGGCAATAATTGCAATGTTTCTGATAGATTCCATCTGATTTTTTTAGAATGTGCAAAGGTACACTTTATTTTGATATAAAAAACCTTGCTTACAAGAGTTTACTTTTTAATAACTATTTTTATTTTAAAGTTTAAAAAACCTAATAGTCCAATAAAATAATCGCATAGTTATAACGGGACAAATTTTCTAATCCAACTATTCTTGCTACCCAATATTTAACCTCTTAGGGCTAGGCTCCGTTAAGAGCAAAAAGTGGTAACTAAAAACAAGTAATACCAATAATATTCATAAACCCAAAATGCGCATGAGAAATTTATTACAAGGTTAAACTACCTCAAAAATAAATACTTACTCCTTTTTAAAATGTTAAAATATTACTATATTCCAAAATTTTAAAAAGTCCGTGAGCACATATTTTTATTGGATTTTAAACTTT
>JFJP01037096.1_pt1 | contig 54708 bp, 45 predicted proteins | sample 431651 | NCBI WGS metagenome assembly JFJP01 (sample SAMN02602958, study PRJNA72255) | Microbial mat metagenome, whole genome shotgun sequencing project. | biome: fresh water; feature: sink hole; material: water; isolation source: purple microbial (photo- and chemosynthetic) mats found in... | reverse complement strand
TATTCCGACAGTGGTTGCGAATCAGCTCATTATTATAATGGATGCTGCCTATGGTCAGATCCTCTCCCTGCCCCTCTGCATGTCCGGTCATAAAGACGAACCGGACTGCAGGTCGGGTTGGAGACACTTTGGAGCCGTTCGGGCCATATTCGCTGATCAGAATTTCCATATTATTCACATATCTTTGGGCATCATGGCCGTTAATACTGCACCAGGACCACATGATGACATTGACATGACTGTTTGAAGGATTGTCCAGAAGAATTCGGGTCGATGTCACCCAGGGCGTTACCCCATTGCTGTCAATATAATCTCCCTGACTCAAATCATCGACAGCCCCTGGAATACCATAATCATCAAGATCAAGTCCGCTTGAGCCGGTGTCTGAAAATTCATAGGTGTTTCCAAAATCCGGATAGGATCCAAGTGCATCCATACCGGTGATCAGCTGGCTTCCATGGGATGTATGCTGATATGCAATATGCAGATTCGATTTGGCCTGTGCAATTGCCGTGGCAGGGATTTGGGATAAATTGGTGCAGGTATGATCAATTAAAATTTGATAATCAGCATGTGAGGTTCCGGTAAAAATCAAGAGCATTAAGATAAACATCGGGAAATATTTTGTCTTTTTCATTTAAAGCCCCTTGTTTTTAAAAATTTAGCTCCCTGCTACAATCCTGAATCAAAATTGAGCGTTTGTCCTTTTTGGATAATCAATTCCTCGGCTACGGGCAACGGCTCACTCATTCCCTTGACGTTCACCAGGAGCCGATATTTGCCTTCCGGAACGATATAAGGAGACCATAATGTCGATTTATTGCCGTGAGGCGGCCGTGCCTGCAGCAGCGGCTGAACCGATATGGACGTTCCTTCATCCTCAGTGGCACTGGCGATCGCCTGTGAAGAAAGCGAGATCAAATCCCAGCCGGAAACATCCGTACCCTTAACTTCTTTAAACACAATACCGGAATCCAGGGTGACGACCGCATCTGCTCCCGGTTTTACGATGACATCGGATGCAACTTTAGTGGGACCGGGACTGTTGGCGTAGTGGATGAGAATGTCGTATTTTCCAGGCATCACGGCCTTGGGCATGAAATTGTAATACCCGTTGTTGTTGTCGTTTATCGTTATGACGGATTGATCGGAACCGGATTCGGCGATGATGACATTCTGGATACGAACTTTATCTTTCAGTAAATCAGCGATATTGAAGACAATGCCACCCATCCGGATCTCTCGAGTCTCTCCGGCGGATATTGTAATCTTTCCAAGTTTGTATAGTGTCGGGGCGCCGTAATTAGGCGAGGCAAATAGATAATCGAGTTCGTACTCACCGGCGACCAGCGGGTGGGTTGACTCGGCAGACAGCTTGCTGTCCTCTTTCACGATTTTACCGTCAGAGGTCCTGATGATCTTGAGTCCGGCCATCCCCTTTGTAGTGCTTTCCGGCATGCTTAATTTAATTTTACCGAGTCCGGTTGCGGCCTTGACCTGAACAGACCGTGCCTTTTCCACCGCCACCTTTTTCTCGATATCCTTGGTAATGCTGTTCAGCGCATCAAGCAGAGACCGCATATCATTTGCCGTCAGATATTTACCGCCGCCAGCCTGGGCCAGACAGGCGAGCTGCTGATTTTCTTCAGTAGAAACGCCAAAACCCACAACGTGCATGATGAATTTGATGCCGGTTTCCTTAAGGTCCTTTATGGATTTGCAGGGATCGGCCGCGCAGGTTTCCAACCCGTCACTGATTAAAACGATTGTCGTTTCATTCTCTTTTGTCTTGAGCTGTTCCACTACCATGGTGACGGCATCGGTAATCGGTGTTTTTCCCTTGGGTTGAAGCGCCTTTACCTTGTCAAGCAGGGCGGTTCGATCATCGCTTCCCGGATTGATCAGCACCTCAATGTCCTTACAGTCACCCTTGCGGCGGTGCCCGTAGGCCACGAGTCCGACCTTTACCTCCGGGACCAGACCCGGAATAATTTGAGACAAGACAGTCTTTGCCGCCTCGATTTTTGTTGTATCCCCCGCTTTACCCCACATACTGCCGGATGCATCCAGAATGAACGTAACTTCAGGATAGGAGGAAGCGCTTGCGGTGACAGCAGAAGAAAAGAAAAGCAGGACAAGCAGGGCAAGCAGGATATTCAGCGTCATCCTGAAGAAATGAAGCGGATTTTTCATATCGTCGGTCTCCTTTTTTTGGTAAAATGCCAACGGCCAGCATTGCAGCATTCAGTAGTATTGATATATCTAATTGAATATATTATCAATAAAAAAATACTGCTGTACCGACCTTGGGACAAGCCCCAGAAAATAACCAAATCTTCGAATGTTGCCCAGGCACAGATTGGACTTGAAGCCGCCACTGAAACCGAAATGGTTCCGCCACTATCAGTAAAACTATCATTTTTAGAAAACCGCTGCAAAGACTGTCGTCACCAAAGTTTTGGCGGAACAATGGTCCGTTCAAGATGTTGCAGCCAATCGTTTACCTGGTGATCCCAGGTTTTGACAACCACCTTATCCGGGTACAGAAAAAGGGAATTGGTCCAGATATCACCCCGGTTCATATCCTTGTTGTGGATGTTGGTGACCTGCCCCTCGTAAGTATTGACTGGCGAGGCAAAACTTTCCTCTGTCGGCGGAGTGTGGGTATGGCCGGACACCCACATGAACACCTGGGGGTTCTGTTTCAGGATGCCATGGATGTCTTCATAAGGCTGGGCAATAAAGCCGGGAGTATTGATCCACCGGCGGTAATCTTTCAAGGTGCCTTTCAAGGGACCATGGAAAATGATAATGGTCGGAGTTTTCCGGTTGCTTTCAAGCACCGATCGGAACCAGGCAAGTTGCCGTTCCGACATCCCGGAAAGAAAATCAACGTGATCGGATGAAAGAAACAGGAGCAGATAGCCGCCCAAGGGTTGCCGGTAAAAATAATCCGGAAGATTGAATGTTTCTCTGAATTTTTTAAGCTTTGCTTCCTGGATTTCTCTTGGGGCGATTACAAGCCCTCCTTCCGGACCGGTAGGGGTTTCGTAGATATAGTCATGATTCCCTGCAATGGGGAAAAAGGGTTTTTTCAGCTTGCTGAAAAAACCCTTTGCCAGGCGGTATTCTTCGTCGCTGCCCCAGTCGGAGCAGATATCCCCTACGGCAATGACCATCTCAACATCTTCCCAGGAATTGATGGTTTCCCGTACGGCCTCCTTTTTTTCAATGAGCCTGCCCGGCAGATGCGGGTCTCCCAGGATGACCAGACGGTAATAGGCCGGGACCTCGGCATAGACCGGTTGAGGCCAGGGAATTAAAAGGGCGATCATGGCCAAAAAAAAGGCTATAAAAACGCCGGGATATATTTTAACGGGGTTGATCACCTTGCATGCCTCCTCTTGCTTTTTATCATGGGCTTATTTATAACTGATCCCTGAAGCTTATAAAATATTTCAAGGTTTGGAAATGAAATACCCAGTTAAAAAAATAAAAAATTCTTTCCGCGCAGATGAAACATGGGATATGGACCCTTGGAAAGGCATACCTGTATTGGCATTAGCCCATCACATGGAGCAAAGGCCGGATCATTTTTCAGACGGAAAGGGGGAAGGAATAGAAAAAATATGATCAAGCTAAAATCAAACGGATTGAAATGGTTGAAAGGATTTCACATGATAGCCGTTGCCTCCTGGGTTGGTGGCGCGGTTTCTCTGCTGACGCTTTATTTTCTAAAAAAAGGGATTACGGACGGCGGTGTGCTTTACGGGATTAATCAAAGCCTTCACCATGTGGATATGATGGTGGTTGTGATTCCCGGAGCATTTGGATGCCTGATTACCGGGCTCATTTATTCCATATTCAGCAACTGGGGCTTTTTCAAACATAACTGGATGATATTCAAATGGATTGTTACCATCACCGCCATTTTATTCGGGACCTTTTATCTGGGACCCTGGGAAACCCGAATGATGGAGATATCCGGCAGTCTTGGAATATCCGCCTTTACTGATCCTGAATATCGATACAATGAAAAAATGAATCTGGTGTTCGGCGCACTGCAATGTCTTTTACTGATAGTGACGATCTTTATATCCATTTTCAAACCCTGGAAATCCAAATGCCGACCCAGGCGATCAGGTAGTTTCGTGAAGGGCCTGGAGTAGTTTTTCGGCAAGGGTTTGCGTCATTCCGGAAAGGGCTGCAATTTCTTCAACTGAGGCCGCTTTCATTTTAGTGATGCCTTTGAAATGCATCAGCAATGCCTTTTTCTTTTTTGGCCCGATGCCGGGGATATCGTCCAGGAAGGATAGCCCTGCCCGTTTCTCCCGGCGGTTTCTCTGGAAGGTGATGGCAAACCGGTGGGCCTCATCCCTGACCCTTTGAAGAAGATACAGGGCTTTGATGGCATTTGACGTGTTCAGGGGGTTGGAACGTCCGGGAATATAGATCTTGTCATGGTCCTCCCCTTTTATTACATCCTTTTTCGCAAGGCCTGCAACCATGAATTGGTTCTCTATCTCAAGCTCCTTCAGAACTGACAGGGCCATGCCGAGCTGACCTTTTCCCCCATCCACCAGAAGAAGATCCGGAAATTGCATTTTGGCCGGTTCCTTTGAAAAGCGGCGGCTCAGGACTTTGAACATGGCCGCATAATCATCCGGGGTGTCCATATCCCGGATAATGAATTTGCGATACCCCTCTTTATGGGGCCGCCCGTCTTTGAACACCACCATGGCGGAAACCGGGTCCTTGCCGGACAGGTTGGAATTATCAAAGCATTCAATGCACCCCGGGAGCCTGTCCATGCCAAGAAGGTCTTTGAGCATGAAAACCGATGCCCTTTCCTCATCTTCTTTCAGCAATCGTTTTTCAAGTTCCTGAGCTGCATTGACCTCTGCCATCTCCAGAAGCCGCATTTTTTCACCCCGGACAGGAATATGAATGGATACCCGGTTTTGCTTTTTTTCAGACAGGCGATCTTCAAGCAATGCCCTGTTTTCTATGTCCCGGATCAGCAGGATAGAAGACGGCAGAACACCCAGGTTTTCATAATAATCATCAAGAAAGGCTGACAACAGCTCATCGGGCTCCTTGAACCCCAGATCAAAAGGATAATGAACCGTGTCAATGAGATACCCGGACCGGACCACCATGACCGTGATCACCATGACGCCCCTGTTCCAAGCAAAGGCGATGATATCCCGGTCTTTCATATCCGGGCTGACCACCACCTGCCTTTCCATGATGTTTTCAATGGCAGCGAGGGTATCCCGGACCTGGGCGGCTTTTTCATATTCCAGGGTTGCAGCATAGGCCGTCATTCGCGTTTTAAGCTCTTCTTTTACTTCTTTTGACCGTCCTTTTAAAAAAAGGATGGCAGCCTGAACCTGTTTTTTATAGTCTTCGGATGAGACCTTATTGCAGCAAAGCCCGAGACAGGCCTTGATCTGATAATTCAGACAGGGCCGGGACCGGTTCCTGAACTGCGTATTTTTGCATTTTCTGAGCTTAAACAGCCTCTGGATCTGGTTCAGGGTCCGGTTGACGCTGAGGCTGGAAGAATAGGGGCCAAAATAAAGGGCATGGTCATTTTTTATTTTCCTGACCCGCATGATGGCCGGGTAGTCCTCATTCATATCAACCCTGAGAAGGGGATAATTCTTCCCATCTTTCAGGATGACATTGTATTTCGGGGCATATTCCTTGATCAGGTTGGATTCCAGGATAAAGGCCTCATGGCCGGAAGAGGTGATAATGACCTCAAAGTCCCGGATCATCTCCAGAAGCACAAGGGTTTTAGGGTCGTGATGGTCTTTTTTGATAAAATAGGAGGACAGCCTTTTTTTCAGATCCTTGGCTTTCCCCACATAAATGGTTTTGCCGCCAGCATCCTTCATCAGGTAAACCCCTGGAGAATGGGGAATCTGCCGGTATTTTTCCAGTATGGGGTCTGAGATCATGGCTATTTAAACTTCTTGATATCCTTTAATTCTTTGATCTTGTCCCGGTATTCTGCCGCTTTTTCAAACTCAAGGGTTTCTGCGGCCAGCTTCATCTTATATTCAAGATCCCGGATAATATCCTCCAGATCCAGCACCGCCCCGCCATAGGCTTTGATGTCTTCATTCACAGACCCTTCGGCAACAGGCCCGGTATCGTGGGTTGAATAATCAAACAGGTTCAGGTTTTTGCGGATGGTGGCAGGAACAATCCCGTGTTTTTCATTGTATTCTCTCTGGATGGTCCGCCGTCTATCGGTTTCTGATATGGCTTTTTTCATGGAAGCGGTTTCTTTTTCCGCATACAGGATGGCTTTTCCGAAAATATTCCGGGCCGCCCGGCCGAAAATCTGGATAAAGGACCGAAAGGACCGAAGGAAACCTTCCTTATCCGCGTCCAGGATGGCCACCAGGGAGACTTCCGGGATGTCAAGGCCCTCCCGCAACAGGTTGATTCCGATGAGCACATCAAACAGGCCTTTTCTAAGATCCTGGATAATATCAATCCGCTCCACAGTGCCGATATCCGAATGCAGGTATTTCACTTTGATCCCGAGATCGGCATAATAATCGGTCAGATCTTCGGCCATGCGTTTTGTCAGGGTAGTCACCAGCACCCGTTCATGGGCTGCGACCCGTTTCATGATTTCTTCATAGAGGTCATCGACCTGGGTTTTGGCATCCCTGATCTCAACTCTGGGGTCAATGAGGCCCGTGGGCCGGACGATCTGCTCCGCCACCCTTCCCCCTGCCTGTTCCATTTCATAATCCGCGGGTGTGGCCGACACATAGATGGTCTGAAAAACCTTTTGCCTGAATTCTTCAAATCGCAGGGGCCGGTTGTCAAGGGCTGACGGCAGCCTGAACCCATGTTCCACAAGGGTTTCCTTTCTGGAGCGATCCCCTTTGTACATGGCCCCAAGCTGGGAGACGGAAATATGGCTTTCATCAAAAAACAAAAGGAAATCCTCACCCATATAATCCAGGAGGGTGGGCGGCGGTTCTCCGGGCTTGCGGCCTGTCAGATGACGGGAATAATTTTCAATACCATTGCAGTATCCGATCTCATTGAGCATTTCCAAGTCATACCGGGTTCTTTCATCCAGGCGCTGGGCTTCCACGAGTTTGTTATTGGCGTAGAGATATTCAAGCCGGATTTTGAGTTCGGCAATAATCCCTTCCACGGCCCGTTTCCGGGTCTGCTGACGGGTCACATAATGGGAGGCGGGATAAATCACGATCTCATCAAAATTTTTCAGCACAGTTCCCTTCATGGGGTCGATTTCTGAAATCCCTTCAATCATATCCCCGAAAAAATCGATGCGCACGGCCTTGTCTTCTTCATAAGCCGGGAAAATCTCCACCCGGTCCCCCCGGACCCGGAAGGTTCCCCGGTGAAAATCCATATCATTTCGGGTGTACTGGATATTGACGAATTTTTCCAACACCTTTTCCCGGGATATTTCCATGTCCTTGTTCAATATCACCCGCAACGCCAGGTAATCTTCCGGTGCGCCAAGGCCGTAAATACAGGATACGCTGGCCACCACGATCACATCCTTCCGGGCAAGGACTGAGCGCGTGGCTGAATGCCGCATCTTGTCAATGACCTCATTGATGGATGAATCCTTCTGGATATAGGTGTCACTGGAAGGGATATAGGCTTCAGGCTGATAATAATCATAATAGGATACAAAATACTCCACGCTATTATCCGGGAAAAGGGCCTTGAATTCATTGTACAACTGGGCAGCCAGGGTTTTGTTGGGTGCGATGACCAAGCTTGGCTTTTCCACTCGCGCGATGACATGGGCCATGGTAAAGGTCTTGCCTGATCCTGTCACGCCGAGAAGAACCTGGTGCTTTACGTTGCTCAAAACACCTTCGGTCAGATAGTCGATGGCAGCCGGCTGATCTCCTGCGGGAGAAAAATCCGACACCAGATTGAACACTCCCATAATCCTGTAACTCCCTTAAGGATTTATTTCATTGTGTTTGTTCCCGCTGTTCTTAGGATTCTGAAATTTTTTCCGTTGCTGATCCGATCTCTTGGATGGGTTTAGGAAGAGCCGTAATCCTGGTAATGAGCTTTTTTGCAGACAGACGGGAAAAAACACTGATCACGGACATCAAGACCGCAGCAAGATAAGGAATTGCCTGGACCAGGAGAACAATATTCCATACCAATATATCCGCAGTTTGGAGCCCCTGGACTTTGACAATGCCGTAGACGGACAAGAGAAAAGCCGTCAGCATCAAGCCTTCTTCGCGAGAGGACTGAAGCGCATACCAGAACACTTTGCCTTCTACCATTTTCGGTGTCCTGAAAAAGGGCAGGTTTTTGGTCACAAAACCAAACAGGATGGCCTTGGCAATGGTATGAGACAAAGAAAGCCCTGCCAGGGCAGAGGCCAGGGTCTGGGTCAGGGTGGCCTTTACCCGGTTTCGATAGAGATAAAACATTTTGGCGAGTTTAAACACAAAGAAAGCCAAAGGAACTGCTGAAAGGATCACCATGGGTGGGTCAAATTTACGGGGAAGGCAGATCATCCCGATGGACCATGCCAGGGCGGCAAAGGCAAAAATCAGGTTGATACTGTCCGCCATCCAGGGAAGCCAGCCTGCCAGAAAATGATACCGCTGGCCATAAGTGAGCCGGCTCCGGCTTTTTCCAAAAAGGGCACCGGCATGGTGCCGCATGATCTGAACCGCACCATAGGCCCAACGGTAGCGCTGTTTTTTAAAATCAATGAACATATCCGGCATGACCCCGCGGCCATAGCTTTTTGAAGTATAGAGGGCTTCATAGCCTTTTTCAAATATCTTCAGCCCCAGTTCCGCATCTTCGGTAATGCACCATTCGGCCCATCCCCCAACCTCTTCCAGAACGGATTTCCTGACCATGGTCATGGTCCCATGCTGGATGATGGCATTGCGCTCATTCCGTGTCACCATGCCGATATAAAAGAAACCGCGGTATTCAGAATAACACATGGCCTTGAACAGGCTTTCTCCTTCGTCCCGATAGTCCTGGGGGGCCTGGACAACCGCCACAGAAGGCTTTAAAAACTGAGGAACCAGATCTTTGAGCCAGTCGGATGTCACCTGGTAATCGCTGTCAATGACCGCCACTACCTCTACCTCGGCCGAGGTTCTGGCGAGACAATAATTCAAGGCGCCAGCTTTGAAACCTTTCAGCGGGTCTTCATGAAAAAAATGAAATTTGGGACCCAGCGCTTTGCAGTGGGCCTCAACCGGCTGCCAGACCGCAGGGTCCTTTGTGTTATTGTCCATGATAATGACTTCATAGGAAGGATATTCGAGCTGCGAAAGAGCATTCAATGTTTCGATCAGCATATCCGGCGGTTCGTTATAGGCCGGCACGTGGATTGACACCATGGGCATCATCTCTTCCGGAACCGCAACAGGAGTCAAAGGACGTCTCATGGCGGTTGTCCAGATGGCCTCGGCCCATTCGTGGGCTTCGGTTAAAAGGACAATGACCACGCCGATAATCCCCAACAGCATCAGGCACCCGACAATAATGATGGAAACCGTCAGATACTGCTGCGAATAATCATACACAACCCAGACCGCACCGGTGGCGGCCAAAAAGGCAATAGATGCCAGAAACCCCCGGCCAGAAGGCCGGAGTGAAATGCTGTCGATCAGCAGAAGCGAAAAGGTAAGAATGGCGATGACAATGGAAATCCCGGCCAGCACCCGCCATTGAGGAATTCCGACAATGGGTGTGGTAAAGGGGAATTTGGGCTGCCTTGCCACATCATAGACTCCCCAGTACGCTCCGACCGATCCCTCGTTGGTTCTTTTCCAGGGCTGGTCAAAGGCTTCCATGACATAATACACATAATGCAGCTCTTCAGCCTTGTTAATAAATCGACGCAGAAAAGCGGCCTGATCGGCAATAGAAGCCTCTGCCTTATTTCGTGTGCGCCCGTTGCTGGGCCAGCCCACTTCTCCAATAATCACCGGCTTGCCGGGAAAAGTAGTTTTTAAAAGGTTCATATGTTCGATGACATAATCCACCGCCTTGTTCATTTCAATCCCTTCCCAGTAGGGAAGCATATGGGTGGCAATAAAATCCACGTGCCCGCCCATTTCCGGATTATGGAACCAGATGTGCCAGGGTTCTGCCGTGCTGACCGGGACAGACACCGCTGCCTGCACCTGATCAATATATACCATAAGTTCTTTAACCGTTAAATCGTTCCGGTAGATGGCTTCGTTTCCAACAATGACCCGGATGACATTGCGATTATTTTCCCTGACGAGCCGGATAACGGTTTGGATCTGCTCATCGTTGGCTTCCAGGTCTTTACTGAGCCAGGCCCCCAGGGTAACGTTCAGGCCGTATTTCCTTGCCAGAGCGGGAATTTTTTCCTGCACTGCTTCCACGGAATAGGTGCGAATGGCATTGGTCTTGTTTGCCAGAAGCTTTAGATCGCCTTCAATTTCTTCTTCAGTTGGAAAATTTTTTTCCATAGGGTTGTTCCATTCCTGCATGGGAGAAAAGGAAAATCCCTGAATACGGCTGGGCCAGGAGGGTTCAATCTCCGGCCGGTTCAACAGGTACCAGAAACTGAAAAATATGACTGCAACGGCAATGCAGATAAAAATATTAAATATTTTCATAAAGGTGGGAATTATAGTGTGATTGTTGATTTCTTGTCAACAGGGTGTAATGCTCTTTTGAATCCATTTTTTTTTGGTCAATCCTAATTTTAAACCGCAGGTCCTTATAAACCCTGACGGATTCATTAGACAGGATTCCTGTTTTTGTCAATAAAAACCAGTAAAGTCCATCCAATTAAAGGTGTTATTCCAAATCAGCCCCGGCCCTGTTAACGGCAAACCGCTGCTGCCACCAATAAAAACAGGTGGGTTTCTGCTGTGAGTGCAAAGGCTTTCCCTGCAACCAGACCAATTTTGATGAACGCCTCTACAAAACCTTTGTAAAGACAGGCAAACAAACTTAGAAATTTGTTTTTTTTTAAAATTTCCCAAGATTGTTTATTAGCAGATTTTTAGCCTCTTTTTTGAACATTTTATTCTATCTTTCGCGATTTGAATTGAACTTAGTCGACCCAAAACATTTAAAAGTTTTATTAACTTTCGTATTGAGTCCAGGAGAGGCATATTTTCAACAAAATATATTATAGAGACTAAAATGATATCCCCCTGTATTTTGTTTGAATAATGACCGTAGTAATGGATTGCCTTCTCATATCTTCCAGGAAAATGAGTCACCAGTCGGGCCAGCCAGTCCAGAGCATTGAAAACTTTTCAAAGCTCTCGGTCTTTCATAGATATGGAAACCAGTGTTGCACTACGAAAGCAAATTTTCAAAACCTCATACTGGAAAGTCTCTTCCAGGTTTTCCAAAATGAAGCCTGGGGCTATTTTGAAATTTTCATCAGCAAGAAAGCAATCGTCAGTAACGATGGCATGAAGAGGCGGATAAAAATTTAAAAATAACTATAAGCTTGCACTGCAATACTGGTAACAGAAAAGAAAAAGTTTATCGTTCATATCTTTCCGAATTCCTGCTCGATGGTTTCAAGGACTTCATCCGACATCTTGTAGCTGTGTTCCTCTCCAGGAAAGACACCCGTGCGAACTTCCTCTGCATACTGTTTGAAGGTGTTCAACATCAGCGTGCCCATATCCTGATACTTTTTAGCAAAAGACGGGGTGAATCTGTCAAAGAGCCCGAGCACATCTGGAGTGACCAGCAGCTGGCCGGAGCAGCCCGGGCCACCACCTATGCTGATGGTGGGCACGCGCAGTTTCTGGGTAACGTATGCAGCGAGTTTTGCCGGCACAGCCTCGAAGATAATCGCAAAAACGCCGGCCTCCTGGAGGGCCAGAGACTCTGAAACTACTTTTCGGGCGGTCGCGACGTCCTTGCCCTGAACCTTCAGTCCGCCCAAAGCACCAATGGCCTGGGGATGGAGACCGACATGCCCCACAACGGCGATGCCCATCTCGACAACGGCTTTGGTTTTTTCAATATGGTTGTGAGTCGCTTCGAATTTTACGCCATCCACTGCTGCTTCGGTGACGAATCGGGCAGCGTTGCGCATGGTTTCCTCAACTCCGTACTGGAAAGAGCCAAAAGGCATGTCGGCGATGACCATGGTACGGTCGCATGCCCTGGCAACTGATCCGCAATGCAGAACCATCATGTCCATGGTGGCGGTCAAAGTGTTTGGGTGACCGTGTACCACCATCGCACAGGAATCTCCGACAAGAATCATGTCGATCCCGGCATCGTTGACCTTCTTGGCGGTAGGGTAGTCATAGGCGGTGAGCATGGTGATGATTTCCTGATTATCCCGCATGTTCTGAATTGTTTTAACATTGTGTTTCATGTTTGTCTCCTGTATCTGTTTAAAAAGTCACTTGATTCATCGCTTGTATTTTAGTTATCTCAGATTCTGCTGAATATGTATCAAGGCATCGCTGTCCCCTACGTTTCCAGGAAAGATAATGTAGGCCATCCCAGGGTATCGCGCCTCTTCCCCCAGCTTCCATACGGGAACACCCGGGAGGGCCTGGCCCATGACCATGGCCCGTTTTACCCCAAGCCCCTGGGTAGCAATGTCGCTTGAGGTGATGCCGCCTTTGGCAAGCAGGTAACGCGGTTTTACACTGATCTGTCTGACGATCTCTATAAGGCCCAAACTAACCGTCTGTCCAATCAAAAGGCTCGATACGGCATCCGTGCCAGCAACCAGGTCTCTGCTGGTATAAATAGCGGTATCCTTGCCTGCAGCAATTGCAGCTGAAGCCTGGGCAGCCACGCGGGCGATCTCTGCCTTGTTCCGGGCCGGATCCAGAATTTCGCTAACGTGGACCTCAATGGCAAAAATGGGAGCACGGGCTATGAGCGCCTTGATCTGAAGGCTCGTTTTTTCAATATGGGAGCCGATGACAAAAAGACCGCCATGGTTGCTGTCGGTGGTCAAATCCGCTCGTCCAAGCAGATCGCATCGGTGGCCCATGCCGATCCGGGTTCGGACAAAAGATGCAGCAGAGCGGCAGAGAAATTCCTTTCCGCTGCTTTCCACGTTAAGAAGGGCTGTGACGAGCACTTCCATATCACGGTAACTGGCCGCATTAACAATGCAGGCCCCTGCCGGTTTTACCCCGGCAAGGATTTCAGCCACCCGGAACGGACCCCCTATTCTCAGGTCATCCAGGCTTATGGATGTTACCTCGGCGGCATTGATTTTTCCTCGGGTTTTTTCCTCAACCCATTGCCTTAAGTTTGAATGACAAAAACCAAAGGCCGCGTCCTTGGCAAAGGGGGTTTGGGCTGCTGGAATCAACAGATTTTCTTCCCGGACATAGTGGATATCGTTCAGGGTGACCCTGCCGCCTTCAAGAAAAAAAGGCAGGATCAGGTAAGGGAGTTTATCCTTTCCCATGACCCTGGCCATTTCATCCACCTCAGCCGGAAAATGGCCGCGCAGAGTGGAATCGCTGCGACTGATGAGCTTCACGGGAACGCGTGTCCGTTCCGAAGCGCGCTTCAGTCGGATCCCTATTTCACGGGCGAGTTGACATGCCCGGGCCTCAGACATACTTCTGCTGTTGGTAAGGATGAAAAAGGCAGGATATTTGCCTGTCAACTCATCGGCAAGGGCAGGTTCCGACCAGTGGGTCAAAACGGGCAGGCCACATACTGTCTGAGTCCCAGTCGGATCATCATCGAGAATAACAATTTTGGCGTCTGATTTGCCGATTCTCTCCCGTATGGCAGAAAGCAGCTCGTCTTCCCACTCCGAAGGCAGGGTATCCAGATATCCCATATCAAGAACAGCGTTGTTTATCATGTGCCGCCTCGTTATTTCATCGAAAAAATATGCTGTTCGATGAATTTCCAGGTTTCGAGATAATCCCCACGGTTCATGAGCGATTCCAGCCGTCCCCTATCGATATGGTCGAGCATCTGCCAGATTTTCAGGGTCAGCCGGCTGTTTGCCTCGAACGTTCCCCGGATGTCCCAGCGCGTCGGCGATGTGTCCGAGGTGAAGTAATCGCTATATCCATATTTTTTCAGGTAGTAGAGGAACTCGACATATTCGAGAAAATGTTTGGTTCCGCAGAAATAGTCCCAATCCCATTTTCCATCGTTATCATTGATATGGACATAGTATTTATAGGAACTGGCTTCAAGCAGGGCCACTACCTCGGCCGGGTTTTCATTGCCGTACAGGGAATGACCGAAATCAAGAGTGATTCCCATGCCCGGCACTCTGATGTCGTTCAGCAGACAGAGGGTCTTGGCAGCCGTATCCAAAAAACACCGCCCGCGTGTTTCACTGGGTTTGTATTCGATATATAGCGGTATTTCCTGCCGGTAGCTGCCGGCCTCACCAAAAGTTTCGATCAGATGTTTCCAAGCAGCGGCATAATCGTATTGAAAGGAAAACTCGTAGCCATCCCCAAGGGGGCAGCAGGTCACTTTGTCTGCACCGATTCCAGCCGCAAAATCCTTGGCGTTTTTTATGAATTGAACTGCTTTGGCACGGATTTCTGGATCCAGTGATGTCAGGCCCCCGTTTCGAAATTCCGGTTCAGCCTTGACATTCACATTCACCGCTGCAACTTCAAGATTGTATTTTGCCAGTGCTGTACTGGTTTTTTGAACATCATTGACTTCATAGGGATAGACGATTTCAACGCCCGAATACCCTTCTATCTCTGTCATCAGCTTGAATTTTTCCTCCAGGGCCAGCGGCGTGTTGTACTGATGAAAGCGATCTTTTGTTTGAGATAAAAACCCTGTAATAATAGCCAGTTTTAACATCTTGCAGTTCTCCATTTGGTGTCTTCGTTGTGCATTTCAGCGGATCAGTATCCATTGAATAAACTGGGTCAGCTGCGGCACATAGGTGATTATGATAAGCATAAACAGCGTGGCTCCCATGAGCGGCATGAGATGCTTGGTGATGGGGCCGATCCCTGCACCAGCCAGTTTAGCTGCCACGAAAAGCGTCCCACCCACTGGCGGCGTATACAAGGCAATGGCCAGATTGGCCGTGACCACAACACCGAAGTGGACCATGTCCACCCCGAAGTTCTTTGCTATGGGAAGCAGCAGCGGTGCCGACAGAAGCATTGCTGGAAGCGGCTCGATAAAAATACCGAGCAGAAAAAGCACGCCATTGACAAGCAGCAGAAATACCCACGGTTCGTGGGCAAACAAACGAACCCATTCGGTCAGTTGCACGGCTACCTGTTCCACGGTCAAGAGCCAGGACAGACATCCCGTGGCCCCAATGACCAGCATGACCGTGGCACTGGTTTGAAACGCCTTCAGCAAAAGGGGTGAAACATCTTTCCAGGTGATGTCCTTATAGACGTAAATGGAGATGACCAGCCCATATACCACAGCAACGGCTGCGGCCTCCGTGGGGGTGAAAAGGCCGGACCAGATTCCGCCCACGATAATAACCGGCATGATCAGGGCGCTGGATGCACCCTTGAAGGCCGACCAGATTTCCTTTGCAGTCGATACACGGCCGCCGGGATCGCAACCGGTTTTTCGGCCGTACCACATGCACACAGCCATCAGGGCCACGGCCGTGATGATAGCTGGCCCGATACCGGACATGGACAGCTGTCGCATGGAAACTCCGGCAATGAAGGCATAAACCAGAAAGGGGATGGAAAGAGGCATGAGCAGCGCCAGGGTTCCTGCCACAGCAAGCAAGGCAGCGGCAAAGGCAGGTTCATAGCCCTTGCGCTTCATCATGGGGATGACCATGGAACCAATGGCCGCCGTATCTGCGATGGCTGATCCGGAAACGCCGCCAAACAGCAGACAGGATATGCAGGTGACAACGCCAAGACCTCCGGGAAGAAACCCGAACAATGTCTGCGTGAAATCCACGATGCGTTTGCCGACACCGCCCTTGGACAAGAGTTCACCGGCAAAAATGAACAGCGGGACCGCAATCAGGATGAACGGCTCCACTCCGGAGATGAATGAGAGGAGGATTGTTTCAATGGGATAGCTCATGCCAGCAAACAGAATCATGCCAAGGGTGGTGGCAATCAAAGCGTACATGAGCGGCACGCCCAGGCATGCAATGAAGCAAAAAATGAAGAAAAGACTTAATGCGAGCATTATTTATTCTCCGTAGCGTTCTTTGCGTGAAACGCCTTTGATGATCCGAAGCAGGTCATAAGCCACAAAAACAAAACTCAGGCCGGACCCCACGGGCAGTGCGAGATATTGGTAAGCCATGGGCCATCCGAGCACGGTAAGTTGGTTTCCCCAGTTGGCGTTCACAATGATTACGCCGTACCAAATGAGCATCGCCAGCACAATTAGACAAACAACCTGAATGATTCCGTCGGCCCTGAGACGGCCCTTGTACCCGAGCTTGTCCAGGAATTCGGTAATGGTCATGTGCGACCCGAAGCGAGCTGCAGCGGCTCCGCCCAGAAAGGATGCCCATACCATAAGAAATTCACATAACTCTGTGGTCCATGCGATGTCTTTATTGAACAGATGGGTGACCACATTTAAAAATACGAGAACCACCATGATGGATCCGACCAGGATCAGAACAAGTTTCAAAAGGTGATAGATCCAACGTATCAGTAACGGTTCGGACTGGGTTGTCATGTCCATGATGTATTCCTTGGGAACGGCGGCTCTGGGGCCGCCGTATTTAAGATTACTTTGCCGGATTAGCCGTGCGGATAGCTTCAGCTTCCTTCATCAGGGTCTCAACCTCTGCCGCACCATATTTTTCCTTTGCCTTATCATATACAGATGCCACAGCCTTTCGGAACGCGCTCATATCGGGCGAGCTGATCTTAGCCCCTTTGGCGGCCATTTCATCCAGTTGCTTGCCTTCCACTGCAACGATTTCTTTGCGGTGCCAGGCTGCGACTTCAGCGGCAGCCTTGGTAACTGCCTTTTGGTCCTCGGCTGAGAGCTTCTGCCACGTTTTTTCTGAGATCGTTAAGGGGATGGGGCTGTAAACATGTTTTGTCAGCGTGACATTGGGAGCGACTTCATAGAATTTATTGGAGTAGATGGTGTCTACGGGATTTTCCTGACCGCTGACCACGCCCTGCTGGATAGCCAGATAGACTTCGGGCAGCGGCATTATCTGAATGCCGAAACCAATGGCTTCAAGTGTCCATCTCATCATTTCATTGGGGAAGGTGCGCAGTTTTTTGCCGGCTGCATCTGCCGGGACAGCCAGCGGAGTTTTAGTGGTCATGCAGCGGAAACCGGCTTCCCAGGTAGCCAGAAAACGAAAGCCTTTTGCAGGGGCTTTGTCAAACTGCGCCTGCAGCCATTTTGATTCATCATATAATTTCCAGCCCTGTTCATAGGTTTCAACCAGATAGGGAAGCATGGTTAGATTCAGGGAGTCCACATGCGGCGCATAGGACCCGGTGCTGGAAACAGTAAAATCGATGCCTCCCAGAGCGAGTTGCTCGATATTTTTCGGATCATTGCCGAGCTGTCCGCAGCAGTAGACCTGTACTTTGTAGCGTCCGGCAGTGTATTCCGAAACTTTTTCGGCAAATTTTATTGCCGCAGCCTGACGTAGACCCGCTTGCTGGTCTGTATGGCTGAATTTAAGCACAACAGGATCGGCGGCCTGTGCAATACTGAATATAGCGAGCATCAGTGCCACGCAGATTGTGGAAAAAAAGGATTTGTTTTTCATGTTTCCTCCCATAATGTTTAAGGGTTTTAGCAACTGCATTCTTTTTATAAATTCCCCGAACTTGTATCCGGGGCGCTGTTTATTTTTTCTGAACTCTGCTCTTGCGGGGCCTGTTTGTCTTTTAATTGCGTGATGGCCTTGCGCAGATGCTCCCTCATGAGTTGCTCCGCTGTTTCAGGGTTGTGACGGCAGATGGCGTCCACGATCATCAGGTGGTCCTTGATCGTCTCGTTGGGCTCCAGTATAAGCCCCTCGCTACTAATGTTCTGGTAAGCCAGCGTGATGATGTTCAATGTCAGCAGAATGGCGGAAAGAAACTCCCCTGATCCGATTTCGGCAATAAAGGAATGAAAATGTTTATCCGCCCTGGAATATGCCGTGAGGTCCATAATATTTTTTAATCCAGCAAAATTCTTAAAAATGGACCGCAGCTCCTGGGCGTTTTCTTCGGTGATGGATTCTGCTGCCTTGCGGGCTGACAAACCTTCCAGGACCTCGCGGATTTCAAATATTGCAATCATCTCCTCAATGCTGAAAAGACGAACGAAAAAGCCTCTTCGCGGCTTTACCTCAACGAGTTTTTCATGCTCCAGAAACTTCAGGGCGCTGATGAGCGGTGTGCGGCTTATGCCAAGCCCTTTAGCTATTTCTTCCTGGGGAATTTTCTGCCCTGGCAGAAGCTGCCTGTTCTCAATGAGTTGCTTTAGTTCCTGATAAACTTTTTGATCCAGATTCTCGTAGTCAATGTCCAAATTTTTCATGAGACAATTGTCCTTATTTTGTATTTTGAATACAAAATACAAAATTCAAAAATATCTGTCAACATCATTTTTTTGTTTTTTTTCTTCATCCGTTATATCCCATTGGAAAAAACATTCTTCTTGTGGAGGATGAGCAGACAGTTTTAGATATGCAATATTAGGATGATGACCACCCCAGGCTTTCCCTGTAAGTCTCGTTTTTTTTATAAACTTTTCCGAACACCACATATGGTATGGGTTGTTTTTTTGCACTGGTGGGGAAATTCAAATATATGGGAAAGGGTAAAATCAAATGAATCATGTTTCCATTGAAGCATAATTGGAGATCAAGACCATTTTGAAAAGCCTTCTTTAGCCAGCATTCCCTTTTAAAATTTTTGTGGGATGCCACTGGATTGATAAGAAGGGTCTCGGATTGATTGATAGCCTCCATATTTTGTCTGTGATAGGCTTTGGCAGAAAAGGCAGATCTATGCTCTGGATAATCAAAAAAGGTTTTAATGAATTTAGAAGCCTTGCTGATTTTTTAATTATTCAGTAGGGCTTTTAGTCTCCGATTCATCAATTCGCTATTTTCAGCACCGCTTAAACCCAATCCCTTTCTGACTTCCTTGTTCAGGAAAACTAACCAGTTCAAAAAGTAGCTCGCCTGAAATCATAAGCGCCTTGTCTATCAGTCTATTTGAAAGATTCTCCTGAGTACTGGATAGAAGAGTATTGATTATGGTACTGGGAATGCTATAGTATTAATACTGCTATGCTATCCCCGAGTACCCAACCCCATAGCACCCCCATTTCTGATCCTGGTAGGGAGCGATCAGGTGATCACGATAGAACATAGGAATATGGTTTTTTGTCTTATAAAATACTAAAAAAGGCTGTTAAAATTTTATTGACAACTAATTGTCATATTGTTAGCTTGTTGTCATGGACATTAACAAACAAACACAACCTGCAAAAATATTTATAGAGCTTATTCTTGAAACTTTTAGATTCAACGGTCTTCTCATATCGGTTGGCGATGGATTGACAAAAGAGTTGGGCCTCACGAGTTCGCTTTGGCAGGTCTTAGGTGCAATTCGAGAAACCCCAATCCCTATGGCACAAATTGCAAGAAATATGGGATTAAGCAGGCAAGGAGTTAGAAGATCAACTAACATACTAATAGACAAAGGACTTGTACAATTCAAAGAAAATCCGGATCACAAACGTGCGAGGCTCATTGTACCGACTGAAGAAGGCCGAAAAGTATTGGCTCAACTTGAAAAAATCCAGGTGGATTGGTCTAACTCTGTCTCAAAAGAATTTAGTGAGAATCAATTAAAAAACGTCATTCATACCATGAGATTCTTGAGTGAAAAATTGTATTTACTTTGATTGCTAAATGAAAAAACTTACTCGTTTTCAACAAAACCTATTTAAAACCCTCCATTTAATCTCAGCAAGCATTTGGTTAACGGGAGTTATTACTTTGGCCTTGATGCCATTTATTTCAGTGAATATAAAGTCAGGTGACGAGTTATATATGTATAATCTCGTCTATCATTTTATTGATATAAAGATTCTCTCTCCAGCCGCTATATCCACTTTAATTACTGGCCTAATATTTTCTATTTTTGCTAATTGGGGGTTTTTTAAACATGGTTGGCTAATTTATAAATGGGTAATAACAGTGTTGATAATCCTCGCAGGGACATTTTATTTAGGGCCAATGGTCATAACTATGCTTGAGATTGCAGATATTAAAAGGATTTCCGCTTTAGAAGACTCATACTACCAGTCAGGGTCGAGCATAGGATTGTGGGCATCTATTGTGAATACGGCATTATTAATAATCGCAGTCATCGTTTCTGTTTACAAACCATGGAGGAATATTAAAAATGAAAAGTAAAATCCATCTTATCGGTGCCATTTTATCGACTTTATGCATCGGCAGTTTTTTTACGTCATCAATACTCTCTGAACTGTTTGGCTCTACAGAATTTATTGCTACGGTAAAACACCTTATAGTATTACCCGGTTTATTAATTCTTGTTCCTGCCATCGCCATAACAGGATTTACAGGCGTGATCCTCTCAAAAGATAGGAAGGGCCTCCTTGTTGCTAATAAAAAAAAACGTATGCCCTTTATAGGTGCTAACGGCATTTTAATCTTAATCCCTGCTGCGATATTCCTAAATCAATTGGCTGCTTCAGGATCTTTTGGAATGAAGTTCTATATTGTGCAAGGATTAGAGTTGGTTGCAGGCGCAAGTAATTTATTTTTGATGGGCATGAACATACGTGATGGTTTAAAAATGAAAGGAAAACTCTGATCAAAAAGAGGAATTAATCAATATTTCCTTTATGAGTCTCTATCTAACCGGCCATGCCCTGCCGGGCACAACAATCCATGTAAGAATTCGAAAGCTTAACCCGGTTCTTTCTTCTTTCATATAAAGATATTGATGTGATAATAAATGAATTTTATGTCTATTACTGGTCGACTCCAACAGCACTGGTGAACTGATTATTAGATGGACCATTTGTATACGCAAAGCAAAACAAGAAAATAACAGCGGAGATAGAGGAAAAATAATGAGCAAAAAAGACAATTCAATTCATGAGTTTGATTTTAAACTCATCTGTGAATATTATTCGAGCATTGAACGACAGGGTCCCGGGAGTCCTGAAATAACTGCAAAAGCGTTGAGCTTCATTGACACCCTGAACAATGAATCAAGAATTGCAGATATAGGCTGTGGAACCGGCGGTCAGACAATGGTGCTGGCCAATCTTACGTCAGGGTCTATTATCGGCATTGATTTGTTTGCCGATTTTATTGATATCTTCAAGGACAATTGCCGCAAGAGGAATCTCCAGGACAGAGTGGAAGGCGTTGTCGGCTCAATGGATCATCTTGCTTTTCAAAAAGAAGAGCTGGATCTGATCTGGTCAGAAGGTGCCATCTATAATATCGGGTTTGAGCGGGGCATCAATGAATGGCGTGAGTTCTTGAAAACCGGGGGTTTTATTGCCGTTTCGGAGGCATCCTGGTTCACTGAAAACCGGCCTGACGAGATTGATCGATTTTGGAAAGATGAATATCCGGGAATTGACATCATCTCAAATAAAGTTGGCCAAATGCAAAAAGCCGGGTACATACCGATTTCGACTTTTGTCTTGCCGGAAAACTGCTGGACTGAACATTTTTATGCCCCACAGGTTTATGCGCAGGATAAATTCCTGAAGAAATATGCAGGGGATAAAACAGCCGAAGAGCTTGTAAAAAACCAACGGCATGAAGCTGAATTATATAATAAATACAAGGAATATTACGGGTATGTATTCTATATAGGAAAAAAGATTTAGACAATTTTAAATAACAACATACCCGATGTATATCGAAGCATCTATTCAGTAGTCGGGGGTTTTAATCTCCCAGCCCCCACAACACCCAGCCTGCGGGTCCGCCCCGGATGGCCTACCTAAATTACCGGACGATAGCCTGGTGATTATTTCTGATCTACTGATTGACAGGCTCTGCCTGTCAAGGATTATCTATCTTAAATTTCGAAAAACATCTGATTGTCTATGATACCATCAACCAAAAAAAGTATTACATGATTTGACCCGAACACAAGGTGTTGTAATTGAAAATCCAGTCTTTTATTCAACATAATTGGAGAGTAATCGGAATGGAAACGACAAGCTCCCTTATAAAGTTTTTACATCAATTGGTAAAATTTGGTTAAAAGAAAAATTTTAAATTTCAGAGATTGTTTGCCAAATCACATATTGAAGACCCTTCAGGGTTCCAGACCCTTCTTGACAATATCCCGGTGCTTTGGCTATAATTTTGCTACAGAACCGAGCCATGATTATTTGATTATAATTAAGGATAATGACCTTACATGACCATCGCCTTGATCTATCCGCCCACCTGTGATCCGACAGCGCCTTATCTTTCCATCCCGACCCTTGCCGCTTGGCTGAGGGCCCACGGGAAAACGGTTCTGCCCATTGATGCCAATGTGGAAGCCTATGACAGGCTTTTGCAGGGGCAAATCATGGAAGAGACGGCTAAAAAGATCCGGATCTCCCTGAAAAAGCTTGATAAAAAACCTTCTCTAAATCACGCAGATCAGATGCACTATACCCGGCTTTGGGAGGTTGCAAAGGATCTCTCATGGGTTCCCAGCGCCATGAATGATGCCGTTGCCGTTCTCCGGGACCGGACCGGGAAACGGTTTTTCAACAGCACTGACTATGAGCGGGCGGTTCAGACGGTACAGGCTGGCCTTAACATGATCGGTGCGGCTTACCACCCTCTGTCCCTTGATTTTACAAGTTTTCGGACGCCGTTTTCACTCCTGACCCCGAAACAGATCAAGGCGGATGCTGCTCCTGAAAAAAATCCGTTTCATGCCTGCTTTGAAAGCATTGGTGACCGTCTTACCCTTGAAACCCCCATGCTGATCGGCATTTCCATGGCCTTCCCAGGGCAGGTTCAGCCTGGATTCTCCCTTGCCTATTACCTCAAGGCAAGGTTTCCCCAGGTTCATATCACAGTCGGGGGGCCTGCCATGACCCAGATCCTTGTCCGGCAAACCCCGGAAAACCAGACCCGGATTCTGGGGCCATTTGATTCCGCCGTGCTGTATGAAGGCGAAGAGGCGCTACTGGAGCTTACCAACACCCTGGCCTCGGGAGAAACACCGGATCGGATCATCATTGGAAAGACCGACACCCGGCTGGACCGGCTCCCGCCTCCGGATTTTGACGGCCTTCCCCTGCATTTATATTTCTCACCGGAACTGGTTCTTCCCTATGACCCGAGCCGGGGATGCTACTGGGGAAAATGCGCTTTCTGCCATTACGGTCTCTGTGGTTCAGGAACGGCTCGATACCGTGAGAGGAAAATACCGAATATGGTTTCTCACCTAAGGGATATGGCTTCCCGCCATCAGTGCCGGAATTTTTATTTTTCCCAGGATGCTTTTCTGCCGGCCACGGCAAGAAAGCTTTCCCTGGCCTTGAGGGAAGAAAACCTCGGGATTCACTGGTCATCGGACATGAGGCCGGAAAAGGAATTGACGGAAGACTGTTGCCAAGATATGAAAGACGGCGGGGCCCTGTCCATTGCCCTTGGCATTGAATCCGCATCGCCAAGAGTCTTGAAGCTGATTCATAAAGGTATCACCGTGGATACCCTGCGGACGGTGGTGAAAAACCTTGCTAAAGCAGGAATTTCCGTGGAAGCCATGTGCTTTAATGCCTTTCCCACGGAAACCAGGGTTGAAGCAGAAACCACCCTTCAGTTCATCCGGGATCTGAAAAAAGACATTGCCCTTTTTATCTGTGGCCGGTTCGGCCTCTGGCACGGCTCCCATGTGGCCCTTCATCCGGAACAGTATCAGATCCGGAAGATATGGCAACTTATTGGTGATGAACTGGGGACGGCCCTTTTTTATGAGAGTTCCGGCTCCACCCGGTCGCCGGAAGATCAGGACCGGATTGATGATGCCATTGATGCTCTGTCAAGCCGGTGGTGGCTCCACGATTACCCCTGGGCCGGTTCCCTGTCCACGGCCCATACGCTTTTGTGGTATGCCCATGAAGGCAGAGATATATTCAAAAGACAAGCCGGAATTCAGCGGCGGATAAGCCTTCCAAAGGGAAAATCAGGCTTGAAAAGTCGTTATGATATGAAAAAACTCATGCTACAGGCTGGAGCCAATGAGGCCGAAATATGGAACCGGCTGATCCATGAGCAAAAATCCGTCAGCCAAAAGCAGTATGAGACCCTGGCAGCCCGAATCAAATCGGTTTAACCCCTTTGGCCACATCCACAATCCGCTGCGCCAGAATCTCAGCCGCATCCAGGGTGGTAAGAGAAACGCCTCTATTCAGTGCGCTCAACTCAGTGCAGGCCACAACAACCAGGGCAATCCCTTTTCCCCTCAGATGATCACACACCCTGTCATACTGCTGTTGAAGTCTGGGTCCGTGATCCCCTGCTTTGACACTCCGGATCACCCGGAACAATTGATCCTGCTCATCCGGGTCAGGATAAAGGATTTTGATTCCGGCAGGACCAAAGATTTTTTCATACACCCCTGTGATCCGAATGGCCGGTGAAGCGAGAATCCCGATTTCAGAACAATTCGGCTGATGTTCCATCAGATGTTCCAGAACTGCATCCACCATATGGATGACGGGGATGCTGACCGCAGCACAGACGGTTTCATAATAAAAATGGGCTGTATTACAGGCAATGGCCAGAAAATCCGCTCCCCATGCCTCGAGCCGTCTGGCCATTTCTGCGATGACGGGGCCGGGATCTTCTCCCCGCCCCTCAATGATGGCCTTGATCCGTGAAGGAATCTTGGGATTATTGTCCACGAGGCAGTGGATGTGATCCCCGTCATCCAGGGCCGGGGTCAGCCGGATAATGCGCTGCATGAGATCCACTGTGGCCTCGGGCCCCATCCCGCCGATGATACCGGCTGTTTTTTCCATGCAGCTCCTTTTATCTGAACGCATCCATATAAGCATACAGCGCCGGTGATCCGCCGGTATGAAGAAAAAGGACAGTGGACCCTTTTTTGAAATGATCTTTGCGGACAAAATCAATGAGCCCGGCTGCAGCTTTACCAGAATATACGGGGTCCAGAAGAATAGCTTCGGTCCTTGCAAAAAGGGTGACCGCCTCAACCATGGAGTCTGTGGGAAGAGAATATCCCGGTCCCACATAATCGTCAAAACAAACAATATCCTCGGGGGCCACGCCCCATTTCAAACCCAGTTTTTCAGCCGTTTCCAGGGCCAGTTGATAAACGATTTTCTCCTGGATATTTTTGGGTCTTGAAACATTGACACCCCGAACCGGAATCCCTGCATTGACCCCTTTCATCCCCACCGCCATTCCGGCGTGGGTTCCGGCTGATCCCGAGGGGACAATGATGCAATCCACATTCAGATGCAGATCATTGAGCTGTCCCATGGTTTCTTCAGCACAGGCGGCATACCCCATGGCCCCGATGGCATTGGAGGCCCCGCCTGGAATGATATAGGGTTTTCTGCCCATGGCTTTCAGCGCCGTTGCCTTTTTTTCCATAACGGCCTTCATGTCTGTGCCGCCTTCAACCACGTCAATGCTTTTGACGCCTAAAAGCTCGAACAGAAAATTATTTCCGGAGCCATCTTTTTTATAGGACCCTTTGACGCGTTCTTCAAGAATAAGATGGCAATCAAGGTTCTCTTTGACCGACCAGGAAAGGGTCAGGCGGCAGTGATTGGACTGCACTGCACCGCAGGTAATAATCGTATCCGCACCTTTTTCAAGGGCATCGCCCAGGCAGAATTCAAGCTTCCGGGTCTTGTTCCCGCCTGCAGCTCCGGAAAGAAGGTCGTCCCGTTTGATATAAAGGTTGATATCTTTGCCCAGAGCTCTGCTTAAGGAGGGCATAGCCTCGATGGGGGTGGGGGCTTCGATATATCTTCGTCTTGGAAATTTTGTAAAATTCATAGGATATCCTTTATCTTTTCCTGTTTTTCATTCGGATTTAAACTCTCTACGCCGAGAAGATATACGGCTGTTTTCAGGGCATTGTCAAGAGGTCATGAAACAGGAAGATCCGAGATCGGACATCACACCAAAAGAGTAAGGAAAAAACTGTAAGCCGGATTCAGTTGGTTACCGGCAGATAAAGGATAAACCGGGCCCCCTTGACCGTCATCTTCTACCAGGAGGATTATTTTTTTTATTTTCCTCCACTTTGCACCCCTTATTTATTTCATGTTATAATTGCTTTTAATAGGCGTATTAAAAATATTTTGAATTATTTTGAATATTTTTCTTGACTTGGTGGATATTTTTCGTAAAAGTGTGGTTCAAGGTGGTGGTAAGTGGAGAGTTAAATATTTTAACCAAGGCTTAAATAAGTGTTTCGATCAAGCTCCTTTCATACAATTGATACCAAGGGCCGGGTGATCATCCCTGCAAGGTTCAGGGTGGACCTGAAGGATGATGGAAAAGGCACCGGAGTCATGATCTCAAACAAGGATGATTGTCTGTACGCTTATACTTTTAGTGAGTGGGGCCAAGTGGAAAGCCGGATACTGGCGGCCAAGAGCGCTGCCATGGCGGAGTTTAGACGGTTTTTCCTGGGTAATTCCTGCGAGTGTATACTGGATAACCAGGACCGTATCCTGATTCCTAAAAGTTTAAGAGAATATGCAGGTCTTGAAAAAGAAATCGTTCTTGTGGGCAACCTGGACCATTTTGAAATCTGGGACCGGGCCAAATGGGATGAGGTCAACAAACGAACGGAGCAAAAACTTAAAAAAGAGGAAGTCAGAGAGGAAATCGCTTCCCTAGGGTTGTAGCAATGGGATTTGAGCATACGTCTGTAATGCCTCAAGAGGTGCAGGAGCACCAGAACCTTAAACCCGGATATGTTTGCGTGGATTGCACTCTGGGTGGGGCAGGGCATGCGCTCTCAACCATCAGGGCCATACTCCCGGATGGAATGCTGATCGGGATTGATCAGGATGCAGATGCAATTCACCATGCTACAGAAATTTTACACCCGTTTAAAGAACATGTACGCTTGTTCCACAGCAATTTTTCAGATCTTCCCCGGATTCTGAGCGCTATCGGGATAAAGGGTGTAAATGCAATAGTCCTTGATTTAGGCTTTTCACTGAACCAACTTAAAAACAGTAGACGCGGCTTTAGTTTTAGTAAGAATGAACCATTGGATATGCGAATGGATATTCGAAACACTCTGACAGCCTTTGAAATTGTCAATTCATTCCCGGAGAGTGAACTGATGGATATTTTTTTTAAATATGGGGAAGAAAAGTTCTCCCGACGGATTGCCAAAAAAATAGTGGAAGCAAGAATACAAGCCCCCATCCGGACAAGTGAAGCACTTTCACAGATCATCACCGCAGCGGTGCCCAAAAAAAGTGCGGCAAAACAGCGGATACATCCTTCCACAAGAGTTTTCCAGGCCCTCAGAATTGCCGTCAACAACGAACTTGAAAAATTGGAAAGCTTCATGGCACAAGTGCCTTCTCTTCTTCTAGAGAATGGAAGGCTTTGTGTCATCTCTTTTCATTCCCTTGAAGACCGGATTGTAAAACAGGCTTTGCGCAGATTTGAGAATGGATGTACCTGCCCTAAAACGCTTCCCGAATGCCTGTGTGGTTTTTCCCCCCAGATGAAATCCGTGTTCAGGAAGGCATTGATTCCGTCAAAAGAAGAAACTGAATTTAACCCCATGGCCAGAAGTGCAAAATTAAGGGTGGCCCAGAAAGTTTAAGATATGGTGGCTAAAAACAGCAAAATAATGAGAATGCCGATGCCCAAAAAAACCAAAGGCACGATCTGGTTCCTGATTATTTTTATTATTTTTTCTGAACTGATGGCTTACACCTGGATCAGGACTGAATCCACTCAGGCACTTTTGCGGATTTCAAAGGAAGAAGAGCTCCTTTTGGGAAAACGATCCTATCACAAGGCCTTACTGGCAGAGAAAGAATGGCTGAAGTCCGATGCAAGGATAACCCAGATTGCCAAAAACCGGCTGAATCTTTCAACGGTAACCATGAAGCAGATCATTTATCTTTCAGGAGAGAACGGGTGATGGCTGGGGATTTTAGCAACCGTATCAGAAGAAGACTCGTGGTCACCCAAATCCTTATGGTTACGGCCATTCTGCTGCTTTGTGCCAAGTCCTTTGATATTCAGATTTTCCAGGGAAAAGAATTATCAGAAAAGGCTGAAAATGATTATTCAAGGAATATCATCATAAAAGGAGAAAGAGGGCACATCCTTGATCAGAATATGAATAAACTCGGCGCAAGTATTGACGCCGTAACCATAACCGCCTGCCCGGCAAAAATCAATAACCCTGCAGACGCAGCCAAAAAAATTGCTGATCTGCTGGATATCAATCAAAAGAAACTTAAGGAAATCCTTTCTTCCAAGCGGATGTTCGCGTGGGTGGAAAGAGGGGTAACACCGGATCAGGCAGAAAAAATAAAGGCATTGAACATTGCCGGGATCTATTTTGAAAATGATTCCACACGGTATTATCCCAACCGGAGCCTTGCCGCTCAGGTGATTGGATTTACAGGAGCGGATGATACCGGTCTTGAAGGACTTGAATGCAGATATAATTCGGTTTTGGAAGGCCGAACCCGGAAAATAAGTCTCACCCGGGATGGAAACGGAAGGATACTGGATTATGAAAAAAAACGGAACTCCGAACTGAAAGGAGATTCTATTGTTCTGACCATTGATAAAAAGATTCAATTTTTAAGTGAAAAGGCCCTTCAGCAGGCTGTCACCAACCACCAGGCCAGATCCGGAATGGCGCTGGTGATGAAGCCCGGAACAGGGGAGCTTCTGGCCATTGCCCACTACCCTGAATTCAACCCCAATAATTATAAAGGCTATGACAGGGACGCCTACAGGAATCGTGCTGTAACCGATGCATTTGAGCCGGGCTCGGCCATGAAGGTCTTTACAGCAGCAGCAGCCCTTGAAAAAGGAGTTACGCCCAAAACTATTATTTTCTGTGAAAAAGGCACCTATCGTATCGGAAGCTTTACGATTCACGACACCCATTCCTATGAGTGGCTCACCATCAGCCAGATTATCCAGCGTTCCAGCAATATCGGTGCTGCTAAAATCACTGAAGCCATCGGTGATAAAGCCTTATATAATTGTCTTTCCGGGTTCGGATTCGGCAGCCGGACCGACATCGGCATTACCGGGGAAAGCCCGGGCAACCTGATTCCTTACAAAAAATGGTCAAAAATAGACTCCGGTGCCATCTCTTTTGGTCAGGGGATATCTACTTCAGCACTCCAGTTGGTCACCGGCATCAGCGCCATTGCCAACGGTGGAAACCTTATGAAACCCATGCTGGTGAAAAAGATTATTTCCCGCGAGGGAGAGGACATAAAAGAATATCATCCGGAGATTATCCGCAGGGTTATCTCTACTGGGACATCCCGTGAGCTTAAAGCCATGATGAATCTTGCGGTCAACGAGGAAGGCACCGGCACCAAAGCGGCCATCGACGGGTATGAAATATGCGGAAAAACAGGTACGGCACAAAAGGTATCCGAGGGTGGTAAAGGATACGCAAAAAATAAATACACTTCTGTATTTGCCGGGTTTGCTCCTATGGAAAATCCGGAACTGGCAATTCTTGTCATCGTGGATGAGCCTCAAAAACAGTATTATGGTGGTGATGTTGCAGCCCCGGCATTTAAAACGATCATGGCTGAATCTTTTAATTATCTGAACATTCCGCCGGAAAAAAATAAAAATATGGTTGCCCTGTTATCGGAAGGAGGGAAAAATTGAAACTGTCCCTTCTCCTTAAGGCCTGTTCAATCGTAGGCCCTGTCTTATTAAAGGACGGCAAAGCCTATGATCCGGATATCCTGTCCATTGCTTCCAGTTCAAGGGATGTCCGACCCGGCAGCCTCTTTGTTGCTGTGAGAGGATTTAAAGCGGATGGGCATGATTATATGGATCAAGCCATTGAGAACGGAGCAGCAGCAGTCATCGCTGAATATAACCCGAAAAACCGTGATCGCGTCATTCTGGTTGACCATTCAAGATTGGTAATGGCCGCCATTGCAGCCGGTTTTTACGGGAACCCCTCTGAAAAACTTATCCTTGCCGGGGTGACCGGAACCAATGGAAAAACAACCACCACATGGCTTCTTGAAAGTATTTTTAAGTCCGCCGGGTTCAATACCGGAGTCATTGGGACAGTGAATATCCGCTATAATGGAAATGTTTTCGACAATCCCGTAACCACACCGGATTCCATTGATCTCCAGAAAATCCTTTTTGAAATGAAAGAAACCGGTGTCACTCATGTCATCATGGAAGTATCCTCTCACGGGATTGATCTGAACCGTATAGATTTCTGCAGATTTGATGCAGGTATATTCACGAACCTGACCCAGGATCATCTGGATTACCATAAAGATCTGGAAGACTATTTTGAATGCAAAAAAAGATTTTTCACTGACTTTCTGAGAACGAAAGGAAAAAACGACGCGCCGGCCATTTTGAATATTGATGATGAAAAAGGCGCTCTCTTGTTCAACACCCTGAAATGCAAAAAGGTTTCCATCAGCACAGCAAAAACAGCGGATATTTATTCAAAGGATATCATCGACGATGTCCAAGGTTTATCCGGAACCCTCTGCCTGGAAAACAGATCAATTCATTTTGCATCTTCCTTGACGGGTCGCTTCAACCTTGAAAATATCCTATGCGCCGCCGGTGCGGCCCATGCCCTCGGCATCAGCCCTGAAGCCATCAAAAAAGGCATTGAAGACTGCCGTTCCGTTCCAGGAAGACTTGAAAAAATTGACCACCCCATTGACCGGTTCATGTTTGCCGACTATGCCCATACACCGGATGCCCTTGAATCCATATTGACCACCCTGAAAGCAAGAGCCCCCAAAAGACTCATCACCGTATTCGGCTGCGGCGGTGACCGGGACCGTTCAAAACGACCGTTAATGGGCAAGATTGCCTGTGAACACAGTGATATTGCCATCATTACCTCGGATAACCCGAGAACTGAGAACCTGACCGCAATTATTACAGATGTCCTTGACGGCATTACCGGTTTTGAAGGGCTCTCTGACGAAGACCCCCTGGTAAACCCCTTTAAAAAAGGGTTTCTGGTTGAAGCAGACCGGAGAAAAGCCCTTGAAAAAGCTGTATTTATTTCCAAACCCGGGGATATCATTGTGGCTGCTGGCAAAGGACATGAAACCTATCAGATCACCAATAGCGGCACACTTCATTTTGATGACAGGGAAGAACTTCAGAAATCCGCTGATAAATTTTGTGACCGATTCAAACCCATCCCCTGGACTGTAGAAGATCTTAGCAAAGCGTTAAATGCAGACCCTGTTTTTTCAAATCTTGAAAAGGGTTTCTGTTTCTCAGGAATCTCCACAGATTCAAGAACCATCAAAGACACTGAACTGTTCCTTGCCCTTAAGGGAGATCGTTTTGACGGTCATGCCTTTGTTCAGAATCTTATGGAAAAAGGCATCAACGGCTTCATCGTTCAAACGCCCTTTTTTTCAGAACTCTCTCCTGCCCTGAATAAAGAACTGACTCAGAAGGGCTTCATCGTCTTTGAAACAAAGAATACACTCACAGCTCTTGGAGATCTTGCCCGCTGTCAAAGACTTCGTTCAAATGTCAAACTTCTCGCCATTACAGGGTCCAGCGGGAAAACCACCACCCGGAAAATGACAGAAGAAATTTTTAAAACAAGATTCCACACCCATGCGACCACTGGAAATTTAAACAATGAAATCGGCCTGCCGCTGACCCTGTTAAATCTTTCTGCATCCCATGAATGGGCCATCGTGGAAATGGGAATGAACCACTCTGGAGAGATTTCAAGACTCAGCCGGATAGCTCTTCCAGATATGGCCATGATCATCAATACGGCTGCTGTTCACCTGGAAGGTCTTGGCAGTGTGGAAAATGTGGCACTGGCCAAGGCTGAAATATTCCACGGCATGCGGGAGCACGGCGTGGCTATCCTTTATGGGGATGATCCAAGACGGGGGATTCTTGAAGAAAAAGCAAAGCAAAACAAGTCCATCGAATCCCTTTTCTTTTTCGGGTCAACAGATGATGCGGATATCCGCTCCAAGAACATTAAGCCTTTTGAAACCCGGACGGAATTTTCCATAAAAATGGGCAAAGAGGAAAATACGTTTACCATCCATTCTCCTGCCCCCTTCATGGTGGACAATTGCCTTGGTGCCATCCTGGCAGCCGTAAAGGCCGGGATCGATACAAAAACCATTCAAAAAGGGATAAAGGCCTTTCATCCGGTTTCAGGCAGGATGAACATTTACAGGCTTTGCGATACCATTACCCTTATCGATGATACCTACAATGCCAATCCTTCTTCTATTGAAAAGGCCCTGCATACACTTGAGAGGGTTAGCGGTTCGGACAACAGTATTGCTGTTCTCGGGGATATGCTGGAGTTAGGCGAAGCGTCTGATGGCCTTCACCGTCAAGTCGGCCGAATCATTGCCGACCTTGGAATCAAGAACCTGTTCGTTTTCGGCACAAAGGTTCAATATGTAGTGGATGGAGCCATTGAAAAAGGGTTTCCAAAGGACTGTATTTTTAAGGGTACAAAAGCTGAGATTGCAAAAAAAATCCTTGGCCATATGAATAAGAAAACATGGGTTTTAATTAAAGGATCTCGAGGTATGGTTATGGAAACCGTCATACAGGAACTAAAAAAAAATTTAACAGCCAATTCCTGAGGGGGTCGGAATGTATGATTCGGAATACTTAAAGGGACGGCAAAGACCAAATGAATCAGACTCTTTAAAAGAACGACGCAGAAAGAATGACAGAAGAAAGTTTTGTTATACTGCCCATGCACCGGAAAGAAGATCCGGAATTGACAGAAGAGAAGAAGGCGGCAACAAATTAAAAATAAAGGTTTCATAAGGTAAAGACAGATGCTTTTTGAGTTTTTATACCCTTACCATGTTGATTTCACTTTCCTGAATTTATTCCGGTATATCACATTCAGAACCATCTATGGCGGGCTGACCGCTTTTTTTATCTGTTTTCTTCTTGGGCCTTTTGCCATCAAAAAACTGACACAGATGCAGATTGGACAGAACATCCAGATCGATGGACCAAAGTCTCACCTGGTGAAACAGGGCACCCCGACCATGGGCGGCATTCTGATTCTTTTTTCTATTTTTGCGGCAACTTTAGCCTGGGGAAATCTGTCTAACCATTATGTCAATATCCTTTTGTTAACCCTGATGTTGTTCGGTGCCATCGGGTTTGTGGATGATTATCTGAAACAGACCCAAAAAAGAAACATGGGCTTTACTGCCAAAGGCAAATTTATCTTCCAGGTTCTCTTTGCGTTTATCATCAGTTACCTGATTTATAAATGCCCGGATTTTGATTCCACCCTCACCATTCCTTTTTTAAAAAAGATTTCACCGGACCTCGGCATCTATTATATTCCGTTTGCAACGCTTGTGATTGTGGGAACATCCAACGCCGTGAACCTGACCGACGGACTGGACGGCCTGGCCATCGGCCCCTATATCGTTGCCAGTGTCACCTATATGTTTTTTGCTTATGTGGCCGGGCATATCCAGATTGCTGATTATCTTCATGTCAGACACATTTCATCTGCCGGTGAAATATCCGTCATCTGTGGGATTCTTGCCGGTGCAGGCCTTGGTTTTCTATGGTTTAATGCGCACCCGGCACAGATCTTCATGGGGGATTCAGGCTCTATTCCCTTAGGTGGAATCCTTGGGACCATCGCCGTGATCACCAAACAGGAAATTCTTCTGCTGATTGTCGGCGGTCTCTTTGTCATTGAAGCCATGTCCGTGATCATCCAGGTGTCCTATTTCAAGCTGACAAAAGGGAAAAGAGTGTTCCGGATGGCTCCTCTGCATCATCATTTTGAATTGAAGGGCTGGCATGAATCAAAGGTTATTGTAAGGTTTTGGATTATTTCCATAACCCTGGCGTTAATTTCACTCAGCACATTGAAAATAAGGTAGCCTCATTTGAAAGAAAAGATTTCACCCTATTTCCTTGTGATCGGCCTCGGTGCTTCAGGCGTGTCCATGGCAAAATTCCTTTACTCCAAAGGGAAATCCGTAGTTGCCACCGATATCGATGCATCAAAGGCATCCATTGCAGAAGAGCTCAATGTCTTAGGAATTAAAACAGAAATCGGCTTTCATGACCCAAAAACCTTTAATAATGCCGGAACCTTAGTTCCAAGCCCCGGTATACCGCTGACCCATTCCCATATCAAAGAAGCCCTGGCCCACGGGGTTGCCCTCACCGGTGAACTGGATATTTTTGCAAAATACAATACCCTTCCGGTGATTGCCATCACCGGCACCAACGGCAAAACCACCACCACCACACTGATCGGTGACATGCTGAAAGCTTCCGGTATGAATCCTTTTGTGGGCGGGAATATCGGAACCCCCCTTGTGGAAAACCTGATGAACAAGAACAATACGGATGTGATTGTGGCTGAAGTCTCCAGCTTCCAACTGGATATTTCAACCTCCTTCAGGCCTGATGTGGGGATTTTGCTGAATATCTCTGAAGATCATCTTGATCGATATGAATCCTATGAGGCCTATGAACAATCCAAATGGAGTCTCTTCAAAAACCAGAACCCTTCCGACACAGCCGTGATCAATCGGACCATCAAGGGGTTTGACAAAGCCTGTGGTCATATTTCATCCAGAGTTCTTACTTTTTCTTCCGACGGGAATACCCGGACGGATTGCAATGCCGACATCAGGGATAAAGAAATCCGGATTCAATTCAAAGGCGAAAGCCATGCCATTCCGACGGATCATTTAAAAGAACTTCAGGGAGCTCACAATCGGGAAAATATTGCGGCCGCCGTCCTTGCCTGCCTTTGCCTTGGAAGACCTAAGTTCCAAGACATTGTAAAAGGGATGGAGGCCTTTAAAAATCTTTCCCACCGCATGGAATTTGTAAAAACCATTAACACTATTTCCTTTTATGATGATTCCAAAGGTACCAACACTGATGCCGTGATACGGGCTCTTGAGTGCTTTAGGAACAATATCATCCTGATCCTGGGCGGCAGGGAAAAAGGCACGGATTTTTCTTTGCTCCTTCATGATGTTAAAAAGAGTGTCAAGGCCATTATATCCATTGGAGAATCAAAACGCCATGTGATGGAAACCTTTCAGAGCATCTGCCCGGTCATCGAGGCCGAAACCATGCAGGAAGCTGTTGAAAAAGGATTTGCATCAGCCGTTTCCGGTGATGTGGTGCTTCTTTCACCCGCCTGCGCCAGTTTTGACATGTTTGATAATTATGCCCACAGGGGCCGTGAATTTGCAGCCCGGGTCAATGCGCTTGAGGGTCGAACCCATGACTAAACCGGCCAATACCATACATCCGTTTTTCAGTGAGAAGGCTATTCTTTTCCCGGTTCTCCTGCTTTGCGGAATCGGTATTATCATGGTGTATTCGGCAAGTTCGTCCATCGGTATTGAAGAACATGGTTCGGCCTTTTTTTATATCAGAAGGCAGGTTTTCTTCTTTGGCATCAGCCTCTGCGTCATGTTTATAACCGCCTCATTCCCTTATGAACTGTATCGGAGCGTTTCATATTTTATCCTTTTTGCCGCGATTTTGCTCCTTGTTGCCGTTCTGTTTCCTTCCCTGAGTATCAAAGCCGGTGGTGCCAACCGATGGATTCATATTGCAGGCTTAACCTTTCAGCCCGCCGAGTTTTCAAAACTTGCCCTGATTCTTTTTCTTGGATATTCTCTGTCCAAAAAACAGGAACAGATCAGGCTCTTTTCCGTTGGATTTTTCCCCCATCTCATGATCTTTTTGCTTCTTTCATTTCTGATCATTATCCAGCCGGATTTTGGAACCCTTGTTGTATTGGGTCTGATTACCTGGGGGATGATGTTCATTGCAGGGGTTAAATTCATCCACCTGATCTCACCTCTGCCTCTGGTTATCCCGGTTCTGTATTTTTTTGTGTACAAGGTTGATTACCGGCTTGAAAGAATTCTTGTATTTTTAAATCCCTGGGCAGACCCCTATAATGCCGGGTATCAGATCACCCATTCGTTAAAGGCCTTTGGCTCAGGCGGGCTTTTCGGGAAAGGGATCGGGCTTGGCATGCAGAAAATGCATTACCTTCCCGAACCCCACACAGATTTCATTTTTTCCATTATCGGAGAGGAATTAGGGCTGATAGGCGTTATCCTTGTTCTCTTTCTGTATCTGATAGTGCTGTTAAAAGGGATCAGCATCGCCAAAAAAGCAGGGACCCTTTTCGGTGCCTTTACTGCAGCCGGTCTGACTATTTATATTGCAGTTCAGGTCATCATCAACACAGGGGTTGCCCTGGGGGCTCTTCCGACAAAGGGCCTTACACTTCCGTTTATCAGCTATGGGGGGACATCACTGATTATCAACATGGCCGCCATTGGAATCTTAATGAATATCGGAGCATCCGGATATGATGAACAAACCGTCTAATATCCTCATAGCCGGGGGGAAAACCGGCGGGCACCTGTTTCCGGGGATTGCAACGGCAGAGGCCATAAAAAAACTCAGCCCGGACTCAGACATATTATTTGTTGGAACCGATGCTGCCTTTGAGGTCAGGACCCTTGAAAAATATGGCTTTTCCCATAAAAGTATTTATTCAAAGCCCATAAAAAGCGGGAATATTTTCAGTAAATTATTTGCCATGAGCATTATTTTTATCTCCCTTATCCAGTCTTTGATTCTGATAAAAACATTCAAACCTGATTTTGTTCTCGGAGTAGGCGGATTTTCTTCCTTTGCCGTGGTGGTGGCTGCATGGATGCTGGGAATTCCTTGTGCCATCCAGGAACAGAATGCTTTTCCGGGTTTGACCAATCGAAGACTTGCCGGGTTTGTAAAAACCATATTCACTTCCTTTGAAAAAACAAAGGGATGGATCAACCATCCCAAAGTAAAATATGTGGGAAATCCTGTTCGGGAGGTTTCTGTTGCCGGGTCTGAAGACAACCTGGAAAATGAAGGCTTGCAAACGGACAAAACTACCCTTCTCGTTACCGGCGGAAGTCAGGGAGCACAAAGTATCAACATGGCCTTTACGGATGCCCTGGCCCTGATGGATGATACGGAAAGGTTCCATATCCTCCATCAAACCGGCATCACTGATGAATCCCTGATCCAAAAAAAATACGCCGATCTTAAGATAAAGGCCACGGTAAAATCCTTTTTTCATAATATGCCCCAGCTTCAGAAAAAGGCGGATCTTGCCATCACAAGAGCAGGGGCCGGAATCATTTCTGAACTTTGTGTTCATGGGCTGCCAGCTATCCTTATCCCCTTTCCCCATGCTGCAGATGATCATCAGACCTTTAATGCACGGGCACTTGAAGCAGAAGGGGCGGCTGTCATGATAAAGGATGGCGAACTGAATGGCGAAACCCTGAAACAGGCCTTAGAAAACCTGATAAACGATAAAAACAGGCTTGAACAGATGTCAAAAAAGCTGAAACACCTGGCAAGACCCGATGCTGCAAAAATAATTGCAGGTCATATTTTAAACTCAAAGGATATAAAGGGTTAACCCATGTATCAGAAAAATTATCATATCCATTTTGTCGGTATCGGCGGCATCGGTATGAGCGGTATTGCGGAACTTCTCCTGACCCTTGGCTATCAAGTATCCGGGTCGGATCTAAAACTGTCCCACATCACCAAACGGCTTGAAACAAATGGCGGGATCATTTACCAGGGTCACAGAAAAGAACAGGTGGAGGGTGCCAATGTGGTCGTCACCTCATCCGCTATTGCACCGGAAAATCCAGAAGTCGTCCGTGCTAAAGAACTGTTCATTCCCATTATCCCCAGGGCTGAAATGCTGGCCGAACTCATGCGGATCAAATATTCCATTGCCGTATCCGGTGCCCATGGGAAAACCTCCACCACCTCCATGATCGCCCAGATCCTGAATACGGCCGGGTTAGACCCCACAGTGGTCATCGGCGGTCTTCTCAAAGGGCTTGACACCAATGCCCTGCATGGCAAGGGGGACTATATCGTTGCAGAGGCCGATGAAAGCGACGGGTCTTTCCTGAAGTATTCACCCGCCATTGCCGTTGTCACCAATATCGATCTTGAGCACCTGGATTTTTATAAAGATATCGAGGATATCAAAGACAAATTCGTCCAGTTTATCAACTCGGTCCCTTTTTACGGACTGGCCATCCTGTGTCTCGACAATGAACATATCCAGGCTATCCTGCCCAGAATCAAGGTCCGTCATACCACCTACGGAATGACCGCCCAGTCTGATCTTCAGGCAAGGGAAATCTCATTTGACGGCGTAAAAAGCAGTTTTACCGTTTTCCGGCATGAGAAAAAACTGGGTGACATCACCCTGCACCTTGCCGGCAGGCACAATATCTCCAATGCCCTTGCCGGGATTGCCGCAGGCCTTGAGCTGAACCTGTCCTTTAAAATCATTAAAAAGGCCATGGAACAGATGGAAGGCGTCAAAAGACGGCTTGAGGTCAAGGGAGAGAAAAAGGGAATCATGGTCATGGATGATTACGGCCATCATCCCACTGAAATTATTGCCACATTGACGGCCATCCGGGAGTGTTACAAGGGCAAACGCCTCATCGTGGCATTCCAGCCCCACAGGTACACAAGAACCCAAGGACTGTTCCAGGAATTTACACGTGCGTTTTATCAGTCAGATATCCTGATTGTGCTTCCCATTTATGCGGCCAGTGAAAAAGAAATTGAAGGAGTTAATGCCCAGAGTTTATGTGAAGCCATCAAAGACCATGGTCATAAGGATGTTTCCCATGCACCGGATTTTACCCAGGCCCTGTCCATCATCACCCATAAGGCCAAAAAAGGAGATATGGTCCTGACACTGGGAGCAGGAGACATTTATACCCTCGGCGAAAAACTTCTGGACATATTATAACGGCAAAGTATGCAAAAAGACAAAACCATATCATATGCAAAGATGGCCCGAAACTTCGGACTGTTGATGAATGAATCCTTGAAACCCTATACCTCATTTAAGGTCGGTGGATCAGCAGATCTTCTTGCCATGCCTGGAACCGCAGAGGAATTGAAAGAATTGCTCAGAGCTGCATCAGAATATGATATCCCGGTTACACTCCTTGGCGGCGGCACCAATGTATTGATCACCGATAAAGGCATCCGGGGCCTTGTCGTCATCACAACGCATTTGAAATCCGACATCCGCATCATTGGCTCATCCCCGGAAAAGAGCCTTGTTCGTGTAGATGCAGGAGAGCGCCTGTCAACGATCTGCCGGTTTGCCGCCACCCATTCACTCTCAGGCCTTGAATTTGCCGCTGGCATCCCCGGAACCCTGGGGGGAGCCATTGCCATGAATGCTGGAACAAAAACAGGAGACATGTCCGGTATTGTTGTTGATCTCATGGTTCTGGACACAAAGGCCTTGACCTTTCAAACCATTGAGAGACAAAATCTTGATTTTTCTTACCGCGATCTCAAAGTCCCTGGCATCATCGTTGCGGCGACTCTTGAATTAAAACCGGCAGACCAGATGGTGATAGAACAAACCTTTAAACAGAACCTGCTCCTGAAAAATACTACCCAGCCTGTTTCTGTCGCCAGTGCCGGTTGTTTTTTCAAAAACCCGGCCAAAGGAATGCCTGCCGGAGAGCTGATTGAAAAATCAGGTCTTAAAGGGATGAAACTCAATGGCGCCATGGTTTCCGATATCCATGCCAATTATATTGTCAATATCAGTAATGCGACCTGTGGTGATATTCTGACTTTAAAAAAGCATATCGAAGAGACGGTATTTAATACATTTAAGGTAAAACTTGAAACTGAAGTGAGGGTGGAAGGTGAATCATAAAATTAAACCCAACCGGTATAAACCCGAGCCCACTGAACCTTCCCGGTTTCATGCGGATATCGAGTCCGGAATTGATGTTTGCCTGAAATTCATTATGGTAGTGGCTTTTTTCAGTATCTTAAGCCTTACCGCCATATTTGTTCACGATTTTATTACTCAGGCGGAATTTTTTAATATCGCCCAGATTGAAATCACTGGTGCAAACCATGTCACAAGGGAAGAAATCCTTACCCTTGCCGATTTGAACCGAGACAGAAATATTTTTGAGTTGAATGCAGCCCTTGCTGAAAAACAAATTTTATCCCATCCCTGGATTCAGTCTGCATCCATTAAAAGAGGGCTTCATGCAAAATTGAAAATTTTCATCAAGGAACACGAACCTTTGGCCATTGTCCGGATCAGGAATACTGCGGATATCCTTATTAATATAAAGGGACAACCCTTTAAAGAATATGACCTGGTAAATGATCGCCTTGAAAACCTGCCACTGATCACTGGGGTTGACCTGACAAAAGCAAGGGATGAATACCTTTTTGCAGGAACTTTGTTCGATTCGGTTATGGATTTTTTAAATTCCGGGGAAACCGGGCCTGTTGAGCATATAGAAGGCGATGAAAACACAGGGGTTACCATAAAGACAAAAAATTTTATCAATCCGCTTTCAACTCCGGATAGGGGAACCGTTCCGATAAAACTGGGATTTGATAATTTTAAAGCAAAACTGGAAAAAGCAAAAAAAATAAGTGAGTATATTGATAAAAACTTGCCTGAGAGAACGATCAGCGCCATGGACCTTTTTAGTATTGAAAAAGTCTTTATCAAGACAAAACTCAATAATGCTCTGCACAACAATTTAAAAAAGGGGGCTTAATTTGCCGGGAAATGAAAAAATAATTGTCGGCCTGGATATCGGGACTACTAAAATATGTGCCGTTGTCGGAGAAATGCTGGAAGACCAGATCAGCATTATTGGTGTCGGCTCCCATCCCTCGACCGGGCTACGAAAAGGATCGGTTGTGAATATTGAATCAACCGTGGATTCTATTAAAAAAGCGATTGAAGAAGCCGAGCTCATGGCAGGGTGTGATATCTCATCTGTCTACGTGGGGATCGCCGGAAACCATATCAAAGGCTTTAATTCCCATGGAATTATTGCCATCAAAGGCCGTGAAATCACGGAGCAGGATGTAGAACGGGTTGTTGATGCGGCAAAAGCCATTGCCATCCCCACGGACAGGGAAATTCTCCATGTCATTCCCCAGGAATTCATTGTGGATGATATGAAATCCATCCAGAATCCAGTGGGCATGACGGCCATCCGGCTTGAAGCCAAAATACATATTGTCACCGGTGCCGTATCCTCGGCCCGGAATATTGTGAAATGCTGCAACAAGGCCGGGCTTGAGGTCTGCGACATTGCCCTTGAATCCCTGGCATCCGGCGAAGCTGTTCTGACGGATGAGGAAAAGGAACTGGGTTGTATCATTGCTGATATGGGCGGTGGAACAACGGACCTCGCCCTGTTTAAGGACAATAATTTAAAATTCATTTATGAACTGACCCTGGGCGGACAGAATTTGACCAATGATATCTCCATTGGGCTTCGAACCCCCTTGCCGGAAGCTGAAAAAATCAAAATTTTACACGGCACCTGTGTTTCCTCAAATGTGAAAAACGGTTCTGTCATAGATGTCCCAGCCGTGGGTGGAAGAGCCCCTAAAAAGCTTTCCAAGGGGATACTGGCGGAGATCCTGGAACCGAGAGTGGAAGAAATTTTTACGCTCTTAAGAAAAGAAGTGTTTTCCAATGGTCTTGAAAATTCGTTTCCGGCAGGGTTTGTCCTGACAGGTGGAAGTGTTGTTCTTGACGGTATTTCAGAGATAGCAGAAACGGTTTTTAATGTTCCTGTCAGAATCGGGTATCCGGATAGAATCGGCGGTTTGAAAGATATCGTTAAAAATCCTGCTTTTGCCACAGGCGTTGGACTAGTGATGTTCGGTTCCCGTGCAACCTGTAAACTGAATATCAAGGATGTGGAGAGGCAGGGGGTTTCAAAAATATTAAACAGAATGAAACAATGGTTTAAAGATATTATTTAATTTTTTATGGAGGTGGATATGGCATTTGCTTATGTAGAAAACGAAAGTTCAGCAAAGATCAAGGTTATCGGCGTCGGTGGGGCAGGCGGTAATGCTGTCAACAACATGATTAATGCAAAGCTTCGGGGGGTTAAATTCATTGTTGCCAATACAGACCGGCAGGCTCTGGAAGCATCCAAAGCGGAAGTAAAAATCCAGATTGGAAAACAATTGACGGAAGGGCTGGGTGCCGGCGCTGATCCGCAAAAAGGCAGAGATGCTGCACTGGAAAGTGCGGACGAAATTCGGGAGGCCTTGAAGGACAGCCACATGGTCTTTATTACGGCCGGGTTTGGCGGAGGCACAGGCACTGGGGCGGCTCCGGTGATTGCCGAAATCTGCAAGGATCTGGGTATACTGACGGTGGCTGTTGCTTCCAAACCTTTTTCATTTGAAGGCAAAAAAAGAGAAAAACAAGCCCTTGAAGGACTTGAAAAACTTCACGGCATCACCGACACTGTGATTACCATTCCCAATGACCGACTCAGGGGTATAGCGCCCAAGGGTGCCAGGATGGTGGACATGTTCATCAAAGCCGATGAAATTCTCCATCATTCCGTCAAGGGCATTACCGATCTCATCATGATGCCGGGCCATGTGAATCTTGATTTTGCAGATGTCAAAACCACCATGCAGAAATCAGGTAAGGCTCTGATGGGGATCGGAATTGCGTCCGGTCCAAACCGGGCCGTTGAAGCGGCTGAAAGGGCCATTTCCCATCCGCTCCTTGAAGATATCTCAATTTCCGGTGCAAAAGCCGTATTGATGAATATTACATCCAGCTCCGATCTCACTCTTGATGAAATGACGGAAGCTTCCGATCGGATTCATAAAGAAGTCGGGGATGACGCTGAAATCATCTGGGGCCAGACCTTTGATGAAGAGCTGGGTGATGAAATTAGAATTACGGTCATTGCAACAGGTATCGGCTCAGACGAACCTAAGGGTTTACCAAGCAACATCCGCCATTTTGATCCCGTGGGTCAGCCCATCTCTTATCAGCAGTCTTCGGCAGCTTCTGCAAGACAAGTTCCGCAGCCGGCATCAGCCGCCCAGATGCGTTCGGTTTCGCAGACTTCTGCAGATCCCGTTGCCAGAGGCCATGTGAGGCCCCCGACACCTGAAGAACTTGCCAACTGGAATGAATTTGATAATCCGGTCATCATCAAACATAAGAAAGCCGTGGGAGATGATGATATAATCAATAGTTACAGCACAATGCAGTTTGACAATGATGATCTGGAGGTCCCGACATTTTTGAGACGCAAAGCTGACTGATAGATGAAAAAAAGGCATAAGCCTGTCAGGGAGGATGGTTACATTGAAAATGAAAGTGTTGAACAGGGAGCCATCCGAAAAAATACAAAAGGGCTGATAAAAGCAGCGCTTGTGTATCCCAACACATATACGGCAGGCATGTCCTCCCTGGGATTCCAGACTGTTTACCGGCTCTTAAACCAGATGGACCATGTGGCCTGCGAAAGGGTTTTTCTGTCTGATCCGGAAAAGAAACCCCGGCAGGCCAGAAGCCTTGAAAATGGCTTTTGCCTTGATCAATTTGATATTATTTTTTTCTCAATATCATTTGAAAATGATTTTCTCCACCTTGTCCAACTCCTGGGAGAAGCAGGCATCCCCTTGCGATCACCTGATCGAAACCACCTCCACCCCCTGGTGGTCGCAGGGGGAGTCGCCTGTTTTTTAAACCCGGAACCTATTGCCCCGTTTATGGATCTGTTCCTTCTCGGGGAAGCAGAATGCCTGGTCAAGCCGTTTTTCGAAGCCTATGAGAAAAATACCGGCAGGGCATCATTTTTACAGACCCTTGAACAAACCGTACCCGGTGCCTATGTCCCAGGCCTTCATACCGAGATGAATCCGTTTCAAATCCAGGTGCAATACCTGAAAAGCCTTGATAAAATTTCCACCTATACCTCCATTCTGACCTCCAAAACAGCATTTAAAGATGCTTTTCTGATTGAAATCCTGAAAGGCTGCCCTCATGGATGCCGCTTCTGCAGCTCGGGATTTATTTACCGTCCACCCAGAATTTATCCGACAGAAAATATCTTTGCCGCCATTGACAGTGCTTCCGGCAAAACAGATAAAATCGGATTGGTGAGCTCGGCCATTGCCGATCACCCGGATATTGAAAAAATCTGCACATATGGTAAAAGCCGAAACTTTAAACTGTCGTTTTCCTCTCTCAGAGCAGATAAGCTTTCAGACGAAATCATTCATGTGCTTTCCTCAAGCGGGGTTAAGACCGCCACCATTGCCCCGGAGGCAGGCTCTGAAAGGATGCGGTCCATCATTAACAAGAAAATCAATGAGAAAGATATTCTTTGTGCTGCAAGAAAACTGGTTGAGGCCGGGATTATTAATATAAAGCTGTATTTCATGATCGGCCTTCCGTTTGAAAAAGAAGCGGATGTTCATGCCATTGTCGCGTTAACCCAAAAAATCAAATCTGAATTTCTTGAGGAGTCTAAAAAGAAAAAAAAGATAGGAACCCTTACACTCAGCATCAATCCCTTTATCCCAAAGCCCTTCACCCCTTTCCAATGGGCTCCCATGGAAAAAGAGGCTGTATTAAAACAACGCTTGAAAATTATTTATGAGGGTTTGAAAAAAACAGCGAATGTGAAGGTCAATGTTGAATCATTGCGAAAGGCAAAAATTCATGCCCTTCTTTCCCTTGGGGATCAGAAAACCGCAGATATTCTCGAATATGCTTTCATTAAAGGTTGGGCAGCGGCCATAAGGGAGAGAAAAGAGTATTGTGATGCGATTGTTTATCAGGAAAAAGCGATTGATGCGCCTTTGCCCTGGGATTTTCTCGATAATCGGGTCAAGAAAGAATTCCTTGTGAAAGAATTTAAAAAAGCAGGAAAAGAAAAGGTCTCTGCCTCCTGCCCCATGGGTGACTGCACTGTTTGCAGCACCTGTATTTAAAAAGACGGATTTTCTCGTGAATCCGTAAGCAATAATCATAGTGGATTGAATTTTTGAAATTTTTCCTTGTTTATATTGGCAATTAATTTTATAAGATATTGCGGTTTTTTGCAGGGAGAATAAAAAGGTAGAACTTTAGATGATCGAATATATGTATAGGGATCATCACATTATAAAAACAAGACCAATTAATTAGGAGGTTTCATGACAACATTAGTATTGGGCCACAAAAATCCAGATACCGATTCTGTTTGTGCTGCAATTGCACTGGCAGATCTCAAGAAAAAACTGGGTGAAGATATTGCTCCTGCAGTTCAGGGAGAATTAAACCCGGAATCCAATTTTGTGCTCAAAAAATACGGTGTTTCTGCGCCCAAAGTGGTAACATCTTATGAAGGCAAGAGTGTTTACCTTGTGGATCATTCCGATCTGGCTCAGAGCCCTGACGATCTTGGAAAAGCCAATATTCTCGGCATTGTGGATCACCATAAACTGGGTGACGTAACAACATCTCAGCCGCTTGAGTGCTGGATTTGGCCCGTTGGCTGCACCTGCACCGTGGTTGCGTCCATGTATAAATATTTCGATGTTGCCATCCCCAAAGACATCGCCGGGATCATGCTGTGCGCGATTCTTTCCGATACCGTCATTTTTAAATCCGCCACCTGCACCAACAAAGATAAAGAAATATGTGCATATCTTGCTGAAATCTGTGGTGAGAAAGATCTGCCGGCTCTTGGCATCCAGATGTTCAAGGTTAAATCCGCTGTCGACGGCACACCGATCCGTGAGCTTGTTTTCCGTGATTACAAAGATTTCAAAATGAGTGGAAAAGGCGTTGGCATCGGACAGCTTGAACTGGTTGATCTTTCCATTGTGGATGGGATTAAAGCTGCTCTTGAAAAAGACATCCAGGCACTTAAAAAAGAAAAGGGCCACCACAGTGTTTTCCTCATGCTGACCGATATCATGAAGGAAGGCACAGAGCTTCTGATTGCATCTGATGATGAATCCGTCATACAAAAAGCCTTCGGCGTTACTCCTTCGAATGGAAAAGCATGGCTCAAGGGCGTTATGAGCCGGAAAAAAGAAATCATCCCGCCGCTTGAAAAAGCTTTTGCATAAAGTGCATAAAGCCTAAAATTAAAAAGGGCCCGGGAGTATTTTTTCCGGGCCCTTTTTTTTGTATCATTTCATCTAATTTTGGTTTTTTATTTCTGACCTGAAAGGACTCCAATGACATATATAGGTGAATTGATCGCCATATCGACCGTACTTTGCTGGACCATGAGCGCCCAGTTTTTTGAAGCCGCCTCCAGAAGAGTCGGTCCAACGCCGGTGAATATCATCAGGATCACCTTTGCCCTAGCTCTCTTCAGCATTCTTCTCGTGATCCGGAACGGCTTTCCGGTTCCGCTTCATTTTTCAGCCCATGCCTGGTTCTATCTAAGTCTTTCCGGAATCATCGGTTTTTTTCTCGGGGATATTTTTCTTTTCAAAGCTCTCGTGGAAATCGGAGCACGGGTGGCCATGCTGATTTTCAGCCTGTCTGCCCCCACCACGGCTATCATTGGCTGGCTTTTTCTCGATGAAGTCTATGCGCTCCATCAATGGGTCGGTATCTTTGTCACAATTTTTGGTGTTGGTATGGTTGTTTTTGTAAAAAATTCCAAACCGGCTTCATCTTCATCCCGGATTGTCAGGACGATCTCCTTTAAAGGAATTCTTTTCAGTATCGGCGGCATGCTCGGTCAGGCCATAGGGTTTATTCTCAGCAAAGCAGGCATGAAGGAAGGCGGCGAATACCTGGACGCCTTTTCCGCTACCCAGATCCGGGTTATTGCAGCCTTTGTGTGTTTTATTCTTTTTCTTACGGTTACAAAAAAATGGCAGCCTGTGGGTGCAGCCCTGAAAGATAAAAAAGCCCTTTTGTTTACGGCTACAGGGGCTGTCGTCGGACCTTTTTTTATCGCTGGTTCCTGTGTTCATCATCCCGTTTTCCATTTTCCTTCACAAGGAACATGTGCCGATCCGGGCCATGGCCGGAGCAGTGGTTGCCGTCGCAGGGATTTATCTGCTCATGGCGCATTGATTATTTTTAACACAGGCTTTCATCATGTTTCTTCCTACAACTCAAAAAGAAATGAGCGCCCGCAACTGGAAAGGGCTGGATGTAATTCTGGTCACCGGGGATGCCTACATTGATTCACCTTTCATGGGCGTTGCCGTCATCGGAAAGGTGCTTCTTGATCAGGGCTATCGCGTGGGGATCATTGCCCAGCCGGATCTGGCATCGGATAAAGACATCACAAGACTGGGAGAGCCTGATCTTTTCTGGGGCATTACCGGTGGATGCGTGGATTCCATGGTGGCCAATTATACAGCATTGAAAAAGAAAAGAAGATCTGATGACTACACTCCCGGCGGGATAAACAACCAGCGGCCGGACAGGGCTGTGATTGCCTATTCCAATCTGGTCAGACAATATTTTAAGCAGACCCGGCCCATTGTTTTAGGCGGCATTGAGGCAAGCCTTCGGCGGATCGCCCATTATGATTTCTGGTCGGACAGCATCCGGCGGTCCATTCTTTTTGATGCCAGGGCCGACTATCTTCTTTATGGAATGGCCCATGGCAGCATCATTCAATTTGCCTCCGCCCTTAAAGAAAAAAGGTCGCCGGCCTCCTTAACAGGTGTGGCCTGGATATCAAAGGAAAAGACAGGGCTGGAGCTGCCGTCCTATGAAGCGGTTAAAGCGAGCAAGGATGATTATATCAAGGCCTTTCAGATTTTTTATGACAATAATGATGCATTAACCGCTGAGACCCTTTGCCAGAAGCACCAGGACCGATATCTGGTCATTAACCCGCCGGAACCTTGCAGCACCGCCGAAGAGCTGGATCATATCCATTCCTTTGAATATGAACGGGACCTTCACCCCTTTCATAAAGCATCCGGCACTGTCAGGGCCCTCGACACTATCCGGTTTTCCATTCCCACCCATTACGGCTGCTATGGGGAATGCCATTTCTGCGCCATCACCGTTCATCAGGGCAGAACCGTCTGTTCCCGAAGTGAGGCCTCCATTATGGAAGAGGCAAAAACCATTTCAAGGCTTGCCGACTTTAAAGGCTATATCCTTGATCTGGGGGGCCCCACCGCCAATATGTATGGGTTTGAGTGCAGGAAAAAACTTGAAAAAGGGGCCTGCAAAGACAAGCGGTGTCTTTTCCCTTCGCCCTGCAAAACTCTTGCCCCGGACCATTCAAGACATATGCGACTGATTCAAAAAATTGAAAAACTGCCGGGTATTAAAAAAGTCTTCATCAGTTCCGGCATCCGCTATGACCTGATATTCAGCGATACAAAAAACGGGGGCGCTTATCTTGAAAAAATAGTCACGGGCAATGTCTCCGGTCAGATGAAAATCGCCCCGGAACACACAGTGCCGAATGTATTGTCCCTGATGGGAAAGCAGCCGGTGGAACATCTTTTAAGATTCAAGCAGCAGTTTGATGCCCTGTCTAAAAAGGCGGGAAAACCCCAGTTTTTAACCTATTATCTGATTGCTGCACATCCTGGATGTCGTATGAAAGATATGCAGGACTTAAAAAGATTCTGCATTGAGAATCTTAAAACCATACCGGAACAGGTGCAGATTTTTACACCCACACCCTCTACCTGGTCCACTCTGATGTATTATACAGAAATAGACCCGTTTTCCATGAAACCGTTATTTGTTGAAAAAGATCCAAAAGAAAAGGAAAAACAGAAACAGACCGTCACAAAAAAAGGGGCGGGAAAAAAGAAGAGATGATGGTTATTCGGTGAACCCGTATTTTTTGATCAGGTATTGCACAATATCCGCACCAGCCTGATCCAGCCCGATGAACTTAAATCCAATCAGAAAAAACTCAGGATTGACATCTTTTTCACACCAGAGGCTTTCTGCGTCAACCACAAAATTGTCTTCCATGCCGAATTCCTTATCGAGATCGATCCTGAGGTTAAAGACCTTTTTGAGTTCAACACTTTCCTTGCTGAACAGCATCAACCCTTCTAATGAAATGTCACCTAAATAGCCGGCGAGAATCCCGGTTTCATCATGATTGACCTTTAAATAATAATACAGTTGTTTCCGATCAAACTTGCGCTTCTCTAAATTTTTAAAAAGGCGTTTGTCCATGTTGTTTCCCTGTTTAATAAGGATTGATTCAGAATCACAGAAAAAAGAATAAAAGATTCACCAGAGAGAGTCAATATTCAGATCAATTTAAAAAATTTGATTGACAAAATAGAGTCAATGGTTTAACCATTTGAAGTTGTTGAATATTACCCAACCCATTCTTCTTAATATGTCAGGAGAAACCATGACGGATAACAGAATCAAGACCCATCCGGTTCTGGATGTTCCTGAAAAAGAAATTATCTCTTTTTTCTGGAACAAAACAAAACTTGAAGCAAAAAAAGACGAAATGATTTCATCTGCGCTCTTTGCAAATCATATCAAAATATTCGGTCACCACCATAAAGATGGTTCAGCCCAGGGCATTTTCTGCGCCAATGGCCAGTGTGCAAAATGCGCGGTCATTGCCGACGGCGTGCCAGTCAAAGCCTGCATGACAGCGGTCAGAGAAGGCCTGAAGGTTGAAAGCGGGGAAGGCCTGCCAAAACTGCCTGATGTGGTAGAACCCCCGAAAATCAGCAATGTCGAACAAGTTCACACCGACGTGCTCATTATCGGCGGCGGCCCGGCCGGGTTGTCTGCGGCCCTCCAACTGGAAGAGAACCGGATTCACGTCATCCTGGTGGACGACAAGGAAGAACTGGGCGGCAAACTCGTGCTTCAGACCCATAAATTCTTCGGTTCGGTGGAAGATTCCCACGCCGGTATGCGCGGCATGGATATCGGCCGCCTCCTGGCCCAAAAGGTAGAGACCAGCACCTATATTGATGTCTGGAAAAAAAGTACGGTACTATATGTATTTGATGATAAGAAGGTCGGGGTTCTGAAAGACGGGGTTTATAAAATCGTCACGCCCAGACTCATTCTCAATGCTGCCGGCGCCAGGGAAAAATTCCTCCGGTTCAAGGGCAATTCTCTTTCCGGTGTATATGGTGCCGGAGCCTTCCAGACCCTTGTGAACCGGGATTTCATCAAACCCACGGAAAAACTCTTTATTGTCGGTGGCGGCAATGTGGGCATTATCGCTGGCTATCATGCACTTCAGGCCGGAATCAAGGTTGTCGGGCTCTGTGAAGCCATGCCCCAATGCGGGGGATACAAGGTCCACGAAGACAAGCTTCGGCGCCTCGGTGTTCCCATTTACACCTCCCATTCCATTGTATCGGCCAATGGAAAAGAATCGGTTTCGTCCGTCACCATTGCTGAAATCGACAAGAATTTTGAAGTGATTGACGGCACACACAAAACCTTTGAATGTGATACCATCTTAATTGCCGTGGGCCTTGAATCCGTGTCCGAATTCACAGAAGAAGCCGGGTCCGCTGGCATTCCCATATTTTCCGCAGGAGATGCGGCAGAAATCGCCGAAGCCTCTTCGGCCATGTTCAACGGCAAGATTGCAGGGTTGAAAATTGTTCGCTATTTTAACCCGGATGCAAAAGAGATTCCTGCCTCCTGGTATGAAAAAGCCGACATCTTGAAATCCCATCCCGGTCCTGTCCAGGAACTCATTGCCATGGCCGATGAAGACGGCATCTTCCCTGTGATTCACTGCAAACAGGAAATCCCCTGTAACCCGTGCAGCACGGTCTGCCCGGAAGGGTCCATCAAAATGCAGGGAGATCCGGTCAAAGGAAGACCCCTTTTTGACGGCCAATGCCAAGGCTGCATGAAATGCCTTTCCATCTGCCCCGGACTGGCCATCACCCTTGTGGATTATCGAAAAGACAAAAACAATCCTGTTGTTTTCCTGCCCTATGAAATCTCCACTATCGAGGTTAAAAAGGACGACCGGATCAACCTTGTGGATGTGGATGGAAATCCACTGGGCATATATCCGGTCCTGGGTGTAAAAGCAACAAAGGAAAGCAACCGGACCCAGGTGGTTAGAGTGAGAATGCCCAAAGATATTGCCAAAAAAGCCGTTGCCTTTACCGTCCAGGACAGAGAAGTCACTGAACCCCTGACCCACGAAATCCCTGCTGATCATATCCGGGATGATGAAGTGGTCTGCCTGTGTGAAAGGGTGACAGCCGGAGAAATCAGAGCCCTTGTGAAAAAAGGCGTTACCGATGTCAACCAGATCAAGGCAGTTACCCGGATGGGCATGGGCCCCTGCGGGTCCAAAACATGTGCTAACCTCATGGCACAGATCTTCAGGGCTGAAAAAATCCAACAGGAAGATATTGTCCAGAATGTCCGGCGGCCCCTGTATATTGAAGTCCCCCTAGGAAAATTTGCCGATGGAGGCCAATCATGAAATCCTATGACGTCATCATTGTCGGTGCAGGGTCCGTCGGTGTGCCGACCGCCCTGTCCCTTGCCCGGAACAAGGTCAAGGTTCTTGTCATAGATGCCTTTGCCTCCCCAGGCCAGGGCCAAAATAAAAAAGCCATCGGCGGTATCCGGGCCACCCATTCGGACAAGGGCAAAATCAACACCTGCAAGCGCAGCATTGAAATTTTTTCCACCTGGAAAGAACTCCACGGGGATGATATCGGCTGGATTCAGAACGGGTACAGCTTCCCTGCGTATACAGACAGGGACGAAAAAAAGCTGAAAGATCTCATGAAAATCCAGAAATCCTTTGATCTGAATATCAACTGGCTGAGCCCTAGAGAATATGAGGCCCTTGTGCCCGGCATCAACATGGAAAATCTGAGGGGTGCAACCTATTCGCCGGAGGACGGCAGCGCCTCGCCGCTCCTGGCCATTAATGCCTTTTATTTTAAAAGCCTTGAATATGGGGCAGAGTATAAATTTCGGGAACATGTCCAGGCCATCACCATCTCAAGTGAAACTGAAATAAACGTCAAAACCGACAAAGGCGACTACACGGCAGCAAAAGTCATCACTGCAGCCGGCAATTTTGCCCGGGATATCGGCCGAATGATCGGCCTTGATATCCCGGTGGTTCCGGACAGCCATGAAGGGGCCATCACCGAACCGGTGGAACGGTTCTTCGGTCCCATGATCGTGGATCTAAGGCCTTCCGAAGACCCGGCAACGGAAGATTCAGCCAATTTTTATTTTTACCAGAACAATGAAGGCCAGGTGATTTTCTGCCTCACCCCCAGCCACCTGATCAAGGGAACGGCCAGTGAAGCCACATCCGTCTTTCTTCCCCAGGTAGCCAAACGCATGGTGGCCCTTTTCCCAAAACTTGCCAACCTTAAAGTCCGGCGAACCTGGCGGGGTCAGTATCCCATGACGCCGGACGGATTTCCCATTGTGGGCGCCACACGAGAATACCCGAATTTCATCAATGCCGTGGGCATGTGCGGTCAGGGCTATATGCTGGGACCCGGACTGGGAGAAGTGTTAACTCGAATTGTGACTTGCGGTTTGACAAAAGATGATATAGAAGTTCTATCACACTTTGATTTGTATAGGGATTTCACAGGAGCAGAACAGTTTAAATAAATTTCAATAAAAGATTGCAGGACAGCGCCATGTTTATCAAAGCCAAACAAAGCCGGGTATTCCAGGATGTGGTGGAACAGATCCAGAATGCCATTATCAGCGGCAAGCTCGAACCGGGCAGCAAACTTCCGGCAGAGCGAGAGCTTAAAGACATGTTCAATACCAGCCGGGGGACCCTGCGGGAAGCCCTGCGGGTCCTGGAACAAAAAGGGCTCATTGAAATCAAGCTCGGTGTTTCCGGCGGGGCCATTATCAAACGCATCGATGCCGGGATCATGATTGAATCCATGGCCCTGCTTATCCGCTCCGGAGAAGTATCCCTGGAGCATCTGGCTGAATTCCGGATCAAAACCGAAGGCAGTATTATGGAGCTGGCCACCCAGCGCGCCACAAAAAAAGATATCAAAGAGCTTGAAAAACTGTTTAACCGTGCCAAAGACTATTATGAGCAAAGCGACTGGGAAAATTTTCTTCTGACCGATGAAAAAATGCATACCTATATCGGCACCATCACCCGAAACCCGGTGTTCCAGTTTGTGCAGAAAACCATCCACGACAATATTCACCTGTATTACAACGAATTCCTTCCCATGGACAAGGACAGATCCCTTGAAAACCTCATGGATTTTAAACGGATCATCGACGCCATGAAAGCCGGAGATCAAAAAGCTGCTTCAGAAATTATCATGGATCATGTCAAGCGGTTCAACGACAAGATGCTGGAAAAAACCCGGAAAAAACCAAAAGAATAACGCCTTCTTGCTATTTGAAATCTAAATGGCTATAAAAGAATCTGATCAGATAATTGATTATTTTTAAAATTAGATTTTATGAGGGAGCACGCAATGACCATACCGGTAACAACACCCCCGGCAAAGACACCGATCGACGCCTTGATCGTTAAACAGGAAATTCAGAAAATGGGCCTTAAATCCGTGGGCCTTGCTTCCATCCGGGAACTTAACCGGATCGTAAACAACATTGAAACTGCATCCGGTGAGAAATACATCCGCATGGAAATGGGCGTGCCCGGTCTGGAACCCCCGAAGATTGCCGTGGATGCGGAAATCGAGGCTTTAAAAAAAGGGGTGGGCTCCAAGTATCCGCCCTTTGACGGTATCCCGGAGCTGAAACGTGAAATCTCCCGGTTTATCAAAAATTTTCTGGATATCGACATCACTCCTGAACCCTGCTTTCCCACGGTGGGGTCCATGCAGGGCTGCTATATGGCCATGATGTGTACCACCCGGCGCCAAAAAGGAAAAAACAAGATCCTGTTTCTTGACCCTGGATTTCCGGTCAACAAACGCCAGGCCAGCGTCATTGGCGTACCCTATGATCACTTTGATGTGTATGAATACCGGGGAGAAAAACTCAGGGCCAAGCTGGAATCCTATCTTGAAAAAGGCGACATTGCCTCCCTCATGTATTCCAACCCCAACAACCCGGCCTGGATCTGCTTTACCGATCAGGAACTTCAAATCATCGGAGAGCTGGCCACCCAGTACGACTGCATTGTTATGGAAGATCTGGCCTATTTCGGCATGGATTTCAGAAAAGACTATTCCGTTCCGGGCAAAGCCCCATTCATCCCCACGGTTGCCAAATACACGGACAATTATATCCTGCTCATCTCCAGCTCCAAATCCTTTTCCCTGGCAGGCCAGAGAATCGGCATGACCGCCATCCCGGACAAGCTTTTCAATTCCACAGGCGACAATCTTGAACCCTGGTTCGGGTCCAACAAATTCGGCTATGCCTATATTTTCGGGGCCATGTATTCCTTAAGTTCGGGCGTGTCCCATTCCAACCAGTATGGGCTTTACGGTCTTTTAAAAGCCGTGAACGACGGCACCTACAATTTTGTGGACAGTGTGAAAGAATACGGCGACCGGGCCCAAGTCATGAAAAAACTTTTTACGGACCACGGGTTTCTCATTGTCTATGACATGGATGACACGGTTAAAATTGCCGACGGGTTTTATTTTACCATTTCATACCCCGG
>JFJP01034003.1_pt1 | contig 54772 bp, 53 predicted proteins | sample 431651 | NCBI WGS metagenome assembly JFJP01 (sample SAMN02602958, study PRJNA72255) | Microbial mat metagenome, whole genome shotgun sequencing project. | biome: fresh water; feature: sink hole; material: water; isolation source: purple microbial (photo- and chemosynthetic) mats found in... | reverse complement strand
TGGCAGAGGCTGAAGCAGCCTGGTTCCAGGCGTATTCTGGCAGGCCTTTTGCCCGTTATGTCGGTTCACGCCTTCCAGCTTCCTCTGAGGTCTGGGGTTCCAACCGCTGCGATTGGGCCGCTGTGCAGGAGGGAAACTCGCTCATCATCTCAAGTGTGCTCGACAACCTGGTCAAAGGGGCTTCAGGGCAGGCGGTGCAAAACATGAACCTGCGCTTTGGATTTGGCGAAACCGCCGGGCTGTCGGTGCCCAATCAATTTTAGGAGCCTTTCGGGCTGAGGGAGCAAATGATGATTTTTATCAAAATTGGCGGTACCGTCGCCACCAACCCCGCACTGCTGAGTGCTTTCCTGGCAGATCTCGCCTTTCTGAAGGACCGAAAGATTGTTTTGGTCCACGGTGGTGGCAAAGAAGTCACCGCGGTCAGCGAAAAGTTGGGGCTTACGGCCGAGTTCAGAGATGGAATCCGCCTCACGAGCCCCGCGGAAATGGAAGTTGTCGACATGGTTCTGGGTGGAAAAATCAACATCGATCTGGTTCGAAGGGCCCGTGCCTCAGGACTTGACGCCGTAGGACTCGGTGGACAGGATGGAGGACTTTTTACCGGGGTTCCCCGAACGATTCAGGGTCTTGCGCCCAATCGAACCGGTCAAGTGACCCAGGCGCGCACCCGGTTGCTTGACGTTCTGGTTGCCGGAGGATTCTTTCCCATCGTCAATTCGACCAGCACAGACGGGTCTGGACAGGGGTTGAATATCAACGCAGATGAAGCCGCGCAGGAATTGGCCATAGCCTCTCGGGCAGAGTCGCTGGTCTTTATCAGCGATATCGCGGGTGTTCTGAAAAACGGTAACGTCATCGCCCGGCTCGATGAGCAGACACTGGAAGCTGAGATTGCCGCAGGAGTGATCGCAGGGGGCATGGTTCCCAAGGTGCGCAGCGCGCGCCAAGCCGTTGCTGCGGGCGTGGGAAAAGTTGTCATCGGTGGTTACCAAAACCCTGGTGACCTCGTCAAACTGCTTTCGGGTATCACCGGAACCACAATTCTCTGAGATCGAACCTCAAGGAGCACATATGTCAGTCGATTCCGTCGTCCACAAACCGCCTTTCCCGAAAAACTATGCCGACGAATTCCTGGTCCTAGATCATGGAAAAGGTACGGAAATCTGGGATACAGCCGGTAAACGCTACCTGGATTTCACCGGGGGCATCGCTGTCAATTCCCTGGGGCATGGTCGTAAAGACCTGGCACAAATCGCCCGCAAACAGATGGAAAAGCTGACCCATGTGTCCAATCTTTATACCACCGAACCGGCTCTGGAACTGGCAGCCAAACTCGTCAAAACAGGCAATCCCGGCCAGTTTGCCGCTGTTCATTTCGGCAACTCCGGCACCGAGGCCAACGAAGCCGCCCTTAAGTACGCCCGGGTGTACGCCCTGCGGACCAAGGGAGAAGGACACCACAAGTTTCTCAGCTTTACCGGAGCTTTTCACGGTCGGACCCTGGGATCACTGAGTCTGACCTTTACAGAGAAATACCAGAAACCCTATGCTCCGTTGATTCCCGGGTGTGAAGTGGCCCCCTACAATGACGTGAAAGCCTTGGCACGGCTGGATCGAACCTACGCCGCCGTCCTGATCGAACCTCTACAGGGAGAGGGTGGCCTCGATAAAATCAGCCCAGCCTTTGCCAAAGCGTTGCAGGACACCTGTGCCAAGCATGACATCCTGATCATAGCCGATGAAATTCAGGGGGGGTACGGTCGGACCGGCACCTTCTTCGCTTGGCAGCAGCTAGGTCTGACACCCGATATTGTCACCCTTGCCAAACCCATGGCTGGTGGTCTGCCGTTGTCCGCCACCTTGATTCCCGCCAAAGTCAACAATCAGGTTCACGTGGGCGACCACGGCACCACCTTTGGAGGTGGTCCGGTGACCACGGCTGTGGCCAATCGGGTTTATGACATCATCACCGACCCTAAGTTTCTCGACACCGTGATCAAACGCGGCAAGTCCTTTGACCGGCTTCTCAAAGGATTGAAAAAGGATTTTCCCTTTGCAGATCAGGTGAAGGGCATGGGTCTTTTGAAAGGGCTTCGGCTGAAGCATGATCCTGCTCAGAAAGCGCTGATGGGAGAAGTGATCTCTGCCTGCCTGGACAAAGGCCTGCTAGTTCTGCGGGCCGGTTCCGATATTTTGCGTTTCGCACCACCACTGACCGTGAGCAAAAAGGAGCTTGAAGAAGCCGTTGCCATCCTGCGAACAGTTCTGGAGGAGAAGGCGAAGGCTTTCGGGGTTTGAGACCAGCGTATGACCTCAGTGAAGATTATTGCCCTGGAAAATGCAGCTGCCAGTGGTTGGCCCGCCCTCAAATCTGAAGTTCAGGGAGGTTGGCTCTGGCGGTTTGCCGCAGGGTATTCCAAACGGGCTAACTCAGTCCTTCCTCTTTCCCTGCCAGCCGATGAGGATCTCGAGCACCGCATTGAAGCCGTCGAGGCGGGCTATCGAAGGGCTGGGCTGATTCCTACCGTCAAGCTTCCAGAGCACCCGGACTGGAGATTGTTGGACGAGACTCTTGAAGCCCGCGGGTGGGCTTGGGTCGACCCAAGCCTCGTGATGACACGCTCACTTCCCCTTTCCGCTAATTCGCCCGCAGAAGAGTTTACGGCAAAGGGAGACTTCGGCAAGGACTGGTTTGAAGCCTTTTTATCGGCCAACAATGTTGAACCCGGGTTTCAACCGACGGCAAGGAAAATGGCCGCCAAGGTAGAATACCCGGTAGTAGGAACTGTGAACCTTTCCCAAGGTGCGGTCGCCTGGGGCTACGCAGCTCTTGTAGATGACCAGGCTTGGTTGTTTGACATCGTGGTGCACCCGAAAATGCGCCGCCAGGGACTGGGACGCGTTCTTGTGACGGGACTGCTCGACGAATCCGCCCGGCGGGGTGCTCGCATCGCGTGTCTGCAGGTGCTCGCCTCCAACCATATCGCCCGGGCACTGTATACCAGCCTTGGATTCGAAGAGGCCTACCGCTACGGCTATCGGAGATTGCTGTGAGGAGACAAGACCGCGAACTGACCGACCGATCCATTCTAACAGACATTCTGCACCGCGCCGACTGCGTTCACTTGGCATTGATCGATGGTGACCGCCCCTACCTGGTTACTGTCAACTTTGGCTGGACCTGATCATGGGGAAGTTCACGAGCGGACCGGTTTTGGAGTACGATCCGAAGGTTCTAGTGGCAACGCAATTAGTCCGATTGGACGTCACCGAGATTCAGGGAAAGGAAAGAACATGAAGATCACCATCGATTTTGAGAACGAAAATTTCACCCAGCTGCTAAAAGCGGTTTTTTTTGGTGCCTGGATGAAGAATGCCACCAAGGGCGAAGAAGACCGCGATCCAGCCATGGACAGCTTTGTTCAGTTTGTACTGGGCACCGCCTGGAATGCCGGTGAAAAGAAGCGGATACAGGTGGACGCGGAAGGCCAGTATTCCTATTCTGCCGACTTTGAAGAAGTTCTGTTCGAACAGGTGGACGAATACGACGGCGAGATTTTCTGGGACGAGCTGGTCGACCAGTTGGCCCGTCGGGATTTCTATCAAAAGAATCCCTCGAAGATTGGCAAGACACTGGAAGGTAAGGCCGCCGAAGAGGCCGAAGCCGGAATTGAGCGGGAAAAAGAAAAGTACGACAAAGAGTTCGAAGAGCGGGGAGTCGAGCGGTTGCGGATCGTTCGGTGATAGCGAGAGGATACATCCATGTACTACCAGAAAATGATCGGGACCAAGTGCTATCTCTCACCCATTGATGTGGCCGATGCGCCGAAGTATACGGCCTGGTTCAACGACCTGGAAGTCAGCAGAAATCTGACCTCCTGCTCCTGGGCACTGAACGAGTCCACCGAAGCTGAAAAACTGCCTGAGATCGCGAAAGAGCACAACTACGCCATCGTCGAGACCGAGGGAAACACTCTGATCGGCAATGTGGGCCTGCACGATGTCGAACATCTTCACCGACACTGCGAACTGGGGATTTTTATCGGCAACAAGGATTATTGGGGAAAGGGGTACGGCGAAGAGGCCATTCGGCTGATGGCTGGTTACGCCTTTGACTACCTCAATATGCGGAACATCATGCTGAGGGTCTTTGACTTCAACACCAGAGCCATCGCCTGTTACCGGAAGGTCGGTTTCCAGGAGATCGGAAGACGTCGCAAGGCTTTGGAGCTGGAAGGCGAGATCCATGATGTGGTATTGATGGATTTACTGGCGGAGGACCTGAAGAGGGGCTGATGAGGCGGTGGTGCTGGGGAATCGATAAGCACCACAGAGCCGCAAAGGGTCGCAGAGAAGAAAGAGAGAGAAATGAGCTAAACCTTATCCGATGGGGGTTTGGGGGCGGTGACGGGAATCAGGTGCCCCCTTCTTATTGTAATGAAATGATTTAAGGAGTGAATCCATGAGCAAGAAAACCTACAAGAAGATCGCGCTGGCGTATTCCGGCGGACTGGACACGAGTATTATCATTCCCTGGCTGAAGGAAAACTACGGCGGAGCCGAGATTATCGGCGTGTCCGTAGACGTGGGCCAGAAGGAAGACTGGGATGCCGTGAAGAAGAAGGGCGAAGCCAGCGGTGCCAGCAAGCTGTTCATTGTCGACGCCAAGGAGGAATTCGCCCAGGACTACCTGTTCCCCATGCTGCGCGCGGGAGCCATGTATGAAGGCAAATACCTGCTGGGAACCGCCATCGCCCGGCCGATCACCGCCAAGTACCAAGTGCACTATGCTCTCAAGGAGGGTTGCGATGCAGTGGCCCATGGCTGTACCGGCAAGGGCAACGATCAGGTGCGTTTTGAAATGACCTACAAGGCCCTGGCACCCCAGCTGGGCATCATCGCCCCCTGGCGCGAGTGGGACATCACCAGCCGGGAGCAAGCCATCGATTACGCTCAGGCCCGGAATATCCCCCTCGGAAACATCACCAAACAGAACATCTACAGCCGTGACTGGAACGTCTGGCACATGAGCCACGAGGGTGCCGAGCTGGAAAACCCGATGCAGCGCCCCCTGGAGCCCATGTTTCAGCTGACCAAAAGCCCCAAGGACGCCCCCGACGCCGAAACGGAGGTGACCCTCGAGTTCGAAAAGGGATACCCCGTAGCCGTCAACGGCAAAAAGCTCAAGGGTGTGGAACTTCTAGACCTTCTCAACAAGCTGGGCGCCGAAAACGGCGTCGGCCGCAGCGACCTGGTTGAAACCCGCACCGTGGGCATGAAGAGCCGCGGTGTGTACGAAACCCCTGCAGGAACCATCCTCTACACCGCTTTGCGGGAGCTGGAAATGCTGTGTCTGGATGGTGAAACCCTCGAAATGAAAAAGAACCTTGCCAACACCTATGCCCGGCTGGTCTACACCGGCAAGTGGTTCACGGCGTTCCGGGTCAACCTCGATGCGTTCTTCGAGAGTTCGAGCCGGTACCTGACAGGTACCGTCAAAGTCGTGCTGTACAAGGGCAATGTCCTGATTTCTGGCCGGACCAGCCCTTACTCGCTCTACAGCGAGGATTTGGCTAGTTTCGGCAAGTCCAATTACAACCACCACGATGCGACAGGCTTTCTCAAGCTCTACAGCTTGGCCACCGGCGTCCAAGCCGAAGTTCAAAAGGGCTGGAACAAGGCATGATTTCCACCGACATCCTGCTGGCACTGCTGTACTCCTTTGTGTTTGTTTTCGCCGTGCTGGGTGTCGGGGTGAGCCTCTTCCGTCTGAGGTTCGTGGACAGCTTCACCAGTCGGAAAATCATCCATATCGGGGTCAGCCACTGGTGGTTCTTCTATCTTTTTCTGATCAAGGATCCCTGGTGGGGTCTGGTTGGACCTGTATTTTTTGTGATTTTCAATATGATGGCGCGACAAATCGGCTTCCTCAAGGCTATGGAGCCGGGAAAGGATGAAAGCAACCTCGGTACCATCTACTTTCCGATCAGCCTCATCATGATGGTGGTGTGGTCGGGTTGGGGGGGCATGCCGCTATGGGTTGCCGGTGTGGGAATCCTGGTTTTGGGCTGGGGAGATGGTCTGGCAGCCCTGACAGGACGAACGTGGGGCAGACATCCCCTCCCCGTTCGTTGGTCAAAAAAGAGTTGGGAGGGAACTGCGGCACTTTGGCTTGCCACGGTGGTGGTTGTCCTTGCCTTTCTGGCAGTTTTTGCCGCTCCGGGAGGGACAGACCTCGGCTGGTGGTGGACGGCCGCCGGTAAAGCTGTCATCGTCGCCCTGGCCTTGGCTTTGGTGGAAGCACTGACTCCGTTTGGCCTCGACAACCTGCTGATTCCGGTGGTTGCCAGCGGTCTTCTGTGGGCACTGCTGTGACAGAGTTCTCTTGGGTTGGGTTATTGGCCATCCTAGGCCCTCGGCTGCTGCCTGCCCTAGGGGCGACGGCCCTTTTGGGCCTGGTGGCCCTTGCTCGCGGCTCTGTCAGCGGTTCGGGAGCCCTTGGCGGGTTGCTTGTCGGAGTGATCTTCTGGCTGTGCGGCGACTGGCCTGTCTGGACGCTTCTTGCAGTATTCTTCATAAGCTCGAGCCTTTTGGGTATTCCGGCCAAACGTCTGCGTCCCAAGGTCGAAGGAAAACACCAGCGGGGCGGACGACGGTCGTGGCAGCAGGTAGCCGCCAACACAGCGCCAATGTTGGCAGCAGCCTTGTTTTTGCCTTTGACAGAGATGACTGAAAACACGGCAATCTTGACCGCCCTGGCGGTTTCTATTGTCGCAGGTTTTGCAGCCGCCGCCAGCGACACCTGGGCTGGCGAAATCGGCGTTCTGTCCAGAAGGGCACCCACGCTTCTCTGGGGCTTGCGGCCGGCCGAGGCCGGTCAGTCGGGCGCGGTGACACTTCTGGGATCCTTTGGTGCGCTGGCGGGGGCTCTGGCCTTGGCAGGTGTTGGACTGCTGGCTGGCATAGGCGGAATGGGCTTCGTGGTCGCGGCAACCTGGGGCTTTGCCTCATCCATGGTCGATTCCTTTTTAGGGGCCACAGCTCAGGCTCTTTACCGCGACAGCACCGGTCAATGGACGGAACGCCCCTTCGATAACAAGGGGCAGCCGCATACTTTAGTGCGCGGCTGGCGATGGCTGAACAATGACTGGGTGAACTTCCTTTCGGTGACGATAGCGGTGGTGGGTGGCTTTTGTACCTTCAACCTGCTGAATGGATGATTGACCGGAGTATCATCGAGGCATGCGAGGCCGCGCCTCCCAGAATAAACACGTGAAACAGCTCGTGGAAGCCAAACACACCGGGCTTGGGATTTGGCTTTTTCAACGCGTAGATGATGGCACCTATGGTGTACCAGGCTCCACCCCAAAGCAGGTCGAAGAATACCAACAGCGGCATAGTCTCGTACAAGGGAACGATGGCGACAATCGCCACCCAGCCCATCAGCAGGTAGAGCACCGGGTCGACCCATCGAGGGGCATGCTTCACGAATACTTTGAACCCGAGACCGATTAAGGTGACGGTCCATTGGAACAGCAGAATACCAGTGCGCCAAGGATCTTCAAACCAAATCCAAACCACCGGAGTATAGCTGGCCGCAATCATAACAAAGATGGCAAAATGGTCGAGGGTACGCCAGAGCGATCTCTCGTTCTCGGTTCTTTTGTTGCGGTGATACCAAGCACTGCAGAAAAACAAAAACATCACACCGAGACCATAAATAAGACTAACCGCAATCAAGTCGATCCGTAAAATACTGCTGGGCCCGGAAAAGCCAAGCGGCCAAAAGTTGGAATCCAGCCGAACCATTCCAGCAGACACTGTCATCAGAAACAAGGTGAAGGGAATCCAGGCTAGAAAGCCCACCCCATGGGTCCAGAAATTGACTTTTTCCGTCGGAAGTTTGGTGATCATGGACCCAAACTAAAACGAACACGTAGGGAAATCAAGTCAACGGAACAGGCACAACTTCTACATTTCGGTATGATCTCTACAATGATGTAAAGAATATCGAAGTCCCTCTCCCGTGTATTTTCTACAATTACCCCTTGCCAGGTCAGAGTTTGCCGTTTATTCTCACTTCTGGCATGAATTATGCTGTAATGAGGTCGTTACCTCAGGAGGTATCCATGAAGAAACTTCTCACTGTCGCCATGATCCTGGTGGCCATGGGCTTGAATGCTCAGGTCATCAAGATCGCGACCCAATCTCCCCTCTCCGGCGGCCAGACGGCTTTCGGTGAGCAGCTGAAGCTGGGAACTCAATACGCTGTTGAGGAGGCTGTGGCCAAGTTCAAGGCCTTGGGCTTTGATCTTCAGCTTGTTCCCTACGATGACCAGGCCAACCCTGACACCGGGGTTTCGAACGCCAACCGTATCATCAATGATCCGGACATTCTGGGAATCGTCGGTCACTTCAACTCCGGGGTTATCATCCCGTCGTCGGAAGTGTACAAGACTGTCAACCTTGTGGTTGTGTCGCCCGCCAACACCAACCCCCGGGTCACCGACCGCCTGTTGGCCAACGTCAACCGTATCTGCGGCCGCGACGATGTCCAGGGTCCCGCCGGTGCCGAATTCGCCGTGAAGGAACTCAAAGCCAAGAAAATCTTCGTCCTGAACGACAAGACCTCCTACGGCCAGGGTCTGGCAGAAGCCTTCCGGGACGCTGCGGTCAAAATTGGGGCCAACATCCCTGCCAACGCCTTTGTCGGTACGGAAGAACGGTCGAACTTCATCCCCGTCATCACGCAGATCATGGCTTTTGGTCCCGACCTGGTGTACTTCGGTGGTACCTACGACCAGATTGCTCCGTTCACCAAGCAGTTGCGCGAACGCGGCCTGAAAATGCCCATCTTGGGCGGTGACGGCCTCGAATCGGGCGACTACATCAAGCTGGCCGGACCTGCCAACGCTGCCAACACCTACTACACCACGGTTGCCGGTCCTGTGAGCATGTTCCCCAAGGCGGCTGCGCTGGCTACAGGGTTCAAGGCCAAGTACGGCAAGAACCTCGAAGGCTTCGGTATCTACGCCTACGACTGCGCCAAGATCATCCTCCAGGCCCTTGAGACCACCATCAAGGCTAACGGCGGGAAGAAACCCACGAGAGACCAAGTGACCGCCGCCGTCCGGGCCATCACCTACGAAGGGATCACCGGCAAGGTGACCTTCGACTCCAAGGGTGACATCAGCACCGCCGACTACTACATCCTGAAGTACGCGGGCACCGCTGATCTGGCCGACAACAAGGTGTTCAAGAGCATTTCGGTGGCAGCCCCCAAAGCTCCCTGAGTTTCCCGTTCTTGATCTGACCTGGGTACGGCCCGTCTCCTCGGGGGAGCGGGCCGCCCTTTTTTTCCGTTCCTAGGAGACATACCTTTGGATATGCTTTTGATGCTCTTGCCCCAGGTCCTTTTTGAAGGTTTGCTCCTGGGTTTTGTCTACGCCATGATTGCCCTGGGCTATACCATGGTTTACGGGGTTCTGGAACTCATCAACTTTGCCCATTCCGAAATCTTTATGATCGGAGCAGTGGTCGGTGTCGAGGTGTTCCGCCTCCTTTCGGGCTATGTCCCCAACCCTTTCGTTCTCTTGTTCCTAGCCATTGTATTGGGAGGACTTATTTCAGGTTTGACTGCGGTGGGGGTGGAAAAACTGGCCTACCGCCCCTTGCGGAAACGGGGAACAAAAAACCGCCTCGTGCCGCTGATCACGGCCTTCGGTGTCAGCTTTGTCCTCCAGGACCTGGTTCGCCTGGTTGAGGGGCTTTGGCACAACGAATTCTTCCTCAGCATGAAAAATGTCGGTGCCCTGGACGAGAGCTTCATGGTCCTGGGTATTTTTATTCAGTACAAGTCCCTCATCCTTATCCTGGTAAGCCTGGTGATGCTGGGTGCTTTGTCCTGGCTGGTAGGCCGGACACGACTGGGTTTGGCCATCCGTTCTGTCGCCCAGGATCCAGCGACTGCTGGCCTGATGGGCATTAATCCCGAAAAAATCATCAGCCGCACCTTCCTCATTGGCGGCGCTCTCGGTGGTGTCGCAGGCGTGCTCTTTGCCCTGCAATATACCACCGTCAGTCCCTATGTGGGCTTTCTACCCGGTATCAAGGCCTTCACGGCGGCGGTGTTGGGGGGCATTGGCAACATACCAGGCGCGGTGGTCGGCGGGCTGGTATTGGGACAAATCGAAACCCTTGCCGGAACCTTCCTTCCCACCCTGACCAATGGAGCTATGGGTACGGAGTATAAGGACGTCATCGCCTTCCTCATCCTCATTCTGCTGCTGCTCTTCCGTCCGCAGGGACTGTTGGGTCAAGTCGTCAAGGAGAAGGTATGAAAGCACTCCTCAATCGTCTTCCTATGGTTGCCAGACTCGGTTTGGTATTCGGTTTTATCCTGGTTGTCGGGGGCTTTTTGGCTGTCGGCTGGGGGCTGCCGGCCGTATTGGTCGCTTTCGTGGTCCTCACCTTGCTTTCCCTAGCGCCGCCCGACCCAAAATGGAAGCTGGCTGCCTTGGCTTTGCTGACCCTGGAGGCCACGCTGGGCCTGTCGATCAAAATTGGCGGCGACCTGTTGTTCATCGTTTTGGTCAGTGTTTTGGTCCTATTGCTCCGGCTCCCCTCTGTTCCAACTTGGATTAAGGGTTTGCTTGGTGCCTCCATTCTCCTGATCAGCATTCCGATTGCCGGGTTTGCCAACACCTTCTTGTTTGAATTAGGCATACAAATTGGCATTTATTCGGCCATGGCCCTGGGACTGAACGTGGTGGTGGGCATGGCAGGTCTGCTGGATATGGGCTACGCCGCCTTTTTTGCTATTGGCGCTTACACCTGGGCCATTTTCGGCTCCACCCAAGCGGCCAACTTTATTGCCAACTGGGTTCCGTTGAACGGCAACTTTGTTTACCTTTTTATGATCATCGCCATCTTCGCCACGGCGTTCACCGGCATCCTCATCGGTTTGCCGGCGCTTCGATTGCGAGGGGACTACCTGGCTATCGTCACCCTGGGTCTAGGCGAAGTTGTTCGTATCTTGGCCAACAACCTCGATCATCCTGTGAACTTCACCAACGGACCCCAGGGAATCACGGGCATTGTCAAGCCGCCCATCGACGGGTTCCAAGCCCTGCTGAAGCTGTTGGGCATTCCTCAATCGGCGGCCACTGACTACCAGTTGTTCTTCTATCTTTTGGTTCTGGCCGTCATAGGCATTGTTATCTTGGTCAACGTCAATCTGGGCAAGTCGAAGTTTGGCCGAGCCTGGGTCGCCATCCGCGAGGATGAAATCGCCGCCAAAGCCATGGGAATCCCCATGGTAAAAACCAAGCTTCTGGCCTTCGCCACCGGTGCCGCCTTTTCAGGGGCCATGGGTGTGTTGTTTGCCAGCCAGCGAGGTTACGTCAGTCCCGAGACCTTCACACTCATGGCCTCGATCACCATTTTGGGCATGGTGGTGCTGGGGGGCATGGGATCGGTTCCCGGAGTGATTCTGGGTGCCTCGGCGCTGACCATCCTCAACCTCGACCTTCTTAAAAGTTTCAGCGAGTTCCTCAACACCCTCCGTCAGAACGGAACGGTATTTCTCGGCTTTCCCTTCAGCCAGCTTCCCAGCCAAGTCGACCCGGCCAAGTACGAGCGTTTAGTGTTCGGAATCATCCTGATCCTGATGATGATCTTCCGACCCGAAGGGCTCATCCCCGAAAAGCGCCGCCAGGAGGAAGAGAAGTGAAAGGCACCTCCCTGACCGTTGAAGGGGTCACCAAGCACTTTGGCGGTCTGATCGCTGTCAACAACGTCAGCCTGCGGGCTGAAGCTGGAAAAATCTTATCGGTCATCGGCCCCAACGGGGCTGGAAAAACAACGTTCTTCAACCTTCTCACGGGAATCTATTCCCCTGACCAGGGGAAAATTCTGTTTGGTGAAAAAGACATCACAGGGATGAAAAGTGATGCCGTAGCCGCGTTGGGTATCGGACGGACCTTCCAGAATATCCGCCTGTTCCCTGGTATGACGGTGCTGGAAAACGTTCTGGTCGGACACCACAACCAGGTGAAAACAAGCTATCTTTCTGCCATCTTTCAGCTGCCTTCGTTTCGGGCAGAAGAGGAACGTGCCGAAACCAGGGCAAGAGAACTGTTGCGGTATTTGAAACTTGAATCCAGAGCCGGAGAGCTGGCCTCTTCCCTGCCTTATGGAGACCAGCGCCGTTTGGAAATTGCCCGGGCTTTGGCTCTCGAACCGACTTTGCTTCTGCTCGATGAACCGGCAGCGGGTATGAACCCACAAGAAACCGAGGAGCTCAAAGCGATGATTTTGTCGCTGAAGCACGATCTCGGCCTCACCATCGTCTTGATCGAACACGATATGGCAATGGTGATGAGCCTGTCAGACCGCATCACAGTTTTGGAATACGGCTCGGTCATTGCCGAAGGTTTACCCGCCGAAGTCAAGGCTCATCCCCGGGTCATTGAGGCGTACTTGGGTAAGGGAGCCGCCCATGCTTGAAATCACCAACCTCTGTGCCGGTTACGGACCGATTCAGGCCGTCAGCAGTTTGAACCTAGTGGTCAGGCAGGGTGAGATTGTCACCCTCTTGGGTTCCAACGGGGCTGGCAAGTCAACGACACTCCGTTCCATCTCGGGTCTCCTAAAACAGAAGACAGGAAGCATTTTGTTTGAAGGAAAGGAAATCCAGAAACTGCCCACAGAAAAGATCATCGAAAAAGGCATCAGTCAGGTTCCCGAGGGCCGTAAGATTTTTGGACGGCTTACCGTAGACGAGAACCTGGAAGTTGGAGCCTATCTGGTCAAGGACCACAAAGTCATCCACGAAAGAAAAGAACAGGCCTTTGCACTCTTTCCCCGTCTGGCGGAAAGACGTCACCAAAAGGGCGGTACTTTGTCAGGTGGGGAGCAGCAGATGCTTGCTATCGGCCGTGCTTTGATGCAGTCACCCCGCCTTCTGCTCCTGGATGAGCCCAGCATGGGCCTGGCACCACTCTTGGTAGAAGCCATTTTTGAGATTATTGTGAAGCTCAACCGTGAAGGAACCACCATCCTGCTGGTCGAGCAAAATGCCCGTATGGCACTTCAGGTTGCCCATCGAGCCTATGTATTGGCTAATGGACGACTTTCCATGGAGGGCAAGGCCAGTGACCTGGCCAGCGACCCGGAGGTTCAGAAAGCCTATCTGGGAGGATAAATGGACGAGATCAAACACCGTGAGCAAGTCGACCTGATTCGGGAAGTGTTCTACTACCAAAGCCGGTTCGACGGGAAAACGATTGTCTTGAAAATCGATTACCCCATCCTCAACGCTCCTCACTTTCCTCAGTTGCTCAAAGATCTGGCCATGCTAAGGGCAACGGGTATTGAGATCATCCTGGTTCCGGGGGCTAAGGAGTGGATAGACGCGGTGCTCAAGGAATATGACACCGAGAGCGAGTGGGTGAAGGATGTGCGCATTGCCACTCAGGATTCCATCCCCTTTATCCGTATGGCAGCCTTCGATGTCGCCAACCGTCTGATGACACTGCTGACCGCGTTTCAAGCCAACTCGGTGATCGGCAACTTTACCCGAGCCCGAGGGTTAGGGGTGGTCGAAGGTGTGGATTTTCAAAATACCGGAAGGGTAGAGAAAATCCTCAAGGAACCGCTTCAGCAAATTCTCGATCAGGGGATGATCCCGATTTTTCCTTGTATCGGCTGGAATGCCGCCGGCAAGCCGTACAACCTTTCCAGCGATGAGATCGCCCTGGCCGTGGCTGAGGCGCTGCAGGCGGAAAAACTGTTCTTTGTCACCGACAGCGATGGGTTCATGGACAGCCGTTTCAGCCTGCCCCCGGGACTGGTCAAAAACAGCGACGGGCGCGTGGCGAGGTTGAGTCTGGAAGAAGCCCAGGAAGTCCTGACGCTCAATGCCGGAAATCCTGACCCTGATTTGAAATACCTAGACCTGGCTCTGAAAGCCTGTAAAAACGGCACGGAACGGGCCCACGTGGTTGATGGCCGTATGGAAGGTGCCATTCTTCGGGAGATCTTTTCCAACCTCGGCATTGGTACCATGGTCTATGGCAACGATTATGAGTCTATCCGTCCCATGAAGACTACCGATATCGGAGACGTGCTGCGCCTGATGCAGCCGCTGATGGAAGAGGGAATTTTGATCAAGCGAACGGAAGACGATCTGATGAGCCGGCAGGGCGACTTCGTTGTCTATGAAATCGACGGTGTGGTCCATGCCTGCGGAGCACTCCATGACTTTGGACAAGGGCAAGGAGAAATCGCGGCCATCGCCACCAATCCGAACTACGCGCATTTGAGCATGGGGCGAAAAATTCTCTCGTACCTGGTAGAAAAAGCCGTTAAGCAGACGATGACACGGGTGTTTGTTTTGACCACCCGGACTGTGGATTGGTTTGAACAGCTCGGATTTGTCGAAGCCCCTCTGGACAGTCTTCCAGAAAAAAAACAGCAAACCTACAACCATGCCCGCAAGAGCCGAATCTTTGCTCTTGAGCTCAAAGACCGAAAAACAATCAAAAGTTGAAGGTCATTCCACAAGGAAGGTAGAAAACAGCCACTCTCTTTCCGGTGGGACAGAAGCCCCCTTGCCGTCCCAAAGACCGAACAATTCACGGTCGGCGGGATCATCGGCAGGACTCCAATTGACAGCATGGCTGGTGACCCGCCCCAAAAAGGGCCGGGCGACTGCTAAAACCTCACGCCAGGGCAGGTCATCAGGCACCAAAACACCTTTTTCCGGATTGGCGAGAATCCAGAGAATGGCAGCCGCAAGGCCCGCCGCCACTTGAACTGTGGTGGCATTCTGTCCTGGCACCAGCCTGCGGGCTTCGACAATGTCGAGTTCGGAGCCGTACCACCACCCCCGAAGCCGATGCCCCATCAGCAACACCCCCAGCTCATCAGTGCCCTCAGTGATCTCATCAGCCAAAATACGCTGCTCGTCCTGCTGCCGGTACCGGCGGGCTTCGAGCTCTGCCAGACTGTTTTGGGCAGCCTCACAGCAATGGTAGGCATAGTGAACTGTGGGGCGGTACACAGCCTTCCCCTCCTCCCAAACGGTCAGGTGATCGGTAATGGTATGAGCTTCCCCGTGGCGGATCACCATCCCCAAAGTTGGCCCCGAAGGAACCCAGGTCCGCACCTTGGTCTTGAACCCTGGTTGGGCCAGACAGATCTGATGACGGGGCCCGGACTCATGGCAGAGCGCCAGAGAAGGAAGTTCGGTTTCATGGGTACCCCAGCCGAGTTCTGCCGGGGCCAAAGACTCTTCAATAAAACCATCGACGCTCCAAGTATTGACAAATTCTCCTGTTTTTCGCGGAATACGGATCAGCTGGCCGTCTTTTTCAGCAATATGAATAACCTTGACTCCAAGACGTCGGGCCAATTGATTGAACGGTTCATTGGCACCAGCAGGTTGCCCCAAAGCCTGTGCCAGATCAATCAAGGCCGCTTTGACAAAGTGGCTGACCAAGCCCGGGTTCACCCCATGATCAAGCAAGGCAGTCGGTCCCTTTTTTTGCTGCCTCCGTGACCGGAACGCTTCATGCCGGGGGTAAAGAGTCCTTTCCTGCGGAGTCCGCCCCCCCCCCTTTCCCACTTCCATGTTCCAGAATTCCACCGAAGCATTGACATAACTGACACCGTGATTTTGACACCAAGATACCAAAACATCGGTATCGACATTGACACTCAGATCCACCAGCAACGCTCCGGGGACTACCCATCGGTCGAGCAGAGTCTGATAATTTTCGGGTCCCAGTCGTTCCCGAACCAGTTTGAGCCCGCGCCGGACATACGGTTGCAACAGCGAGGAGATTTCCCTGGGTTCGAGGATGGTTACCAAGCTGGGGTCCAGAGCAAAGTGCCTGTCCAGAAGGGGCAGGAGGCAACGGGCAACCCCTCCGTAACCGAGAATAACCAGTGATCGCGCACGAGTGAAAGGCATGCTATGATTCTAGGTGACAGAATTGAAAATGACAAATGACGCCAAGGAGTACAGCATGGGAGTATGGGATCGGCAATTGGATATGTGGGACAGTGAGTGGAAGGGCCGTAGTTTCAACGGTCGAAGTTTGCAGGAAGAGTTGCTAGCACATCCGGCGGCTGAAGTTGTGTCAGACCGCAACCTCGAGGAATACACCATTTGGGGAGTGGCGCTTCACGTCCACAAGTTCAAAGAAATGATGCTGGCCGAACTGGAATCGCGTAAACCCGTCTGGCCTGAAGGGGACGATGACTTTCCTCCCATTCCAGAAACGCCGCTGACGGAACCGCATTGGCTCGAAACCATTCATCATATGGATGAAACCCACGAAGCCTTGGTGGCCAAGGCCCGAACCCTCGACGAAGCCTTTCTCGAAACTACTTTTGCACCCTGGGAAATCACCTGGGGAGAACTGTTCGCCTGGGCTGTGGGCCATGACGGCTACCATACGGCTCAGATCCGGAATATGAAGCGGTAAACACGGAGGCAGTCGTCAGGCCTTCTGCAACGCCTGCTCGACTGCATGCCAGGCAAGTGTGGCGCACTTAACCCGCACGGGCAACTCGATCACTCCCTTAAGGGCGGCCAGGTCACCCAGCTCATCGAGGGAATCGGCGGGCTTTTCTCCCCGGATCACTCCGAGAAACTGAGCCACAATAGCCTTGGCTTCTTCGACGGTCTTGCCCGTAAGAAGGTCGGTCATCATGCTGGCCGAACACATGGAAATCGAGCAACCAGAGCCATCAAAAAACACCGTCTTGATGTGCTGGGAATCGCCTTCCAGTTCCACCTTCACGCTATCGCCGCACGAAGGGTTTTCGACGGCCTTCAAGTGGGAAAGAGGTTTCTTGTTCCGGGGATGCTTGTAATGATCTCGGATGATCTCTTGGTACATTTCGTCGAAGGCCATGGTCCAAATTACTGGATTTGTCGGGTTTGGGCAAGGTTGGCAAGAAGGGGGGGAACGGGTAGAGTGCCAGACGTGGACCGCCCGCTGACAATCGCAACCTTCAATGTGGAAAACTTCTCCCTGCTCCTGGACCGTCACTACACCCGGGACGAGTTGGAAGCTCTGGACGAAGAGACTTACCAGGCGATGAACACGTCGATTTATAACCCGAACAAGGAACGCTCCAAGATCGCCGAAATAGGCCGGACCATCCTGGAACGGGATTTCGATCTGGTGGGCCTCTGCGAGGTGGGCGGGCTGGAGACTCTGGCCGCATTCAACCGGCTGTATCTGGAAGACCGCTACGATGTCTTTCTGCACGAGGAGAACTCAAAACGGGGCATCTTTGTCGGGGCTGTGGTGAAAAAGGGGCTGTTCCCCGGCACCAAGGCGTCCAGCATGCCGGGTTCCTTCGCCCGGAACCTGCTGAAACTTGACCTGGGTTCGCAATGGGGACACCTGCGGGTCTTTGTCGTCCACCTCAAGTCGCAATTTGGACGCGACTGGGGCCTGGAACACCGGTTGCGGGAAGTCGAACGGCTGGCGGCCTTGGTCAGGACCGACAACTGCATTGTGATGGGCGATTTCAACGGGATTTTGATCCGGGGTGAGTCACAGTTCGAATACGAGGCGTTTTTAAAGCTGCCGTTCCAGGACGTGCTGGAAGTTTTGGGAATTCCGCCCGACCGGAGGCGGACGCACTACCATTTCGGTCCCGAACCCCGGTTCACCCAGCTGGATTACCTGTTCTGTTCGGCCGATCTGCAAGTTCTCGACGGCGGCGTGCTCGAAGGAGAAATCCCCCTCAACAGGGCGCAGCGAAACACCCTGCCCTCCGACCATCTCCCAGTCTGGGCCCTGGTGAAACACCGCAGCGAAAACACTGCAGCAAAAACGATACCCCAACCGGTCCAACGGTCAAACCCGATCCGGAGGTGGCTGAAGACTCTGCGAAAGCGGCGTTAAAGCTTATCCACCGCCTCGCGGACGGCTTCGACAAAGGCGTCGGCATCCTCGATGGTGTTGTAGAAATAGAAGCTCGCCCGTGCGGTGCTGACTACACCCAGGCGGCGTGCCAAAGGATGCGCGCAGTGGTGCCCCGCGCGGACAGCCACCCCTTTTCTGTCCAGGTATTCAGAAAGGTCGTGCGCATGGATCCCGTTTACCAGGAACGATATAATCCCGCCCTTGCCCGGGGCGTTCCCGTATACCGTGACTCCTGGAACCAAGACCAGCTTTTCCATGGTGTAGGCCAGCAGCAGCTGCTCGTAACGGTGAATCCAGTCGAGGCCGACGGTTTCCAGATAATCGATGGCGGCAGCCAAACCAGCAGCCCCTTCCATGTGGGGGGTTCCCGCTTCAAACTTATAGGGGATGACGTTGGTGTCGAAGGTTTCCAACCACACCGAGCGAATCATATTGCCACCACCCTGATACGGAGGAAGCTTCTCCAACAGATCCTTTTTTCCGTAGAGCACACCGAAACCGGTGGGACCGCACATTTTGTGGCTGCTGAAGGCCAAAAAGTCGCAGTCCAGCTCTTGAACATCGATCTTCTGATGGGGAACAGCCTGCGCTCCGTCGACCAAAACGGGAACGTTTCTGGCGTGGGCAAAGGCGATGATTTCGGCCAGCGGATTGATGGTGCCGAGCACGTTGCTCATGGCCGTTACGGCCACCAACCGGATGCGGTCGGTCCACAGCTCGGGCAGTTTCTCGATCTGCAACACGCCGTTGTCGTCGAAGGGAATAAACTTGAGCGTCAGGCCGTACCGAGCGGCGGCCATCTGCCACGGCACCAGGTTGGCGTGGTGCTCCATCTCGGTCAACAGAATTTCGTCACCGGCGGAGAGTCCGTCGCAGAAGGTCAGAGCCACCAGATTGATGGCTTCGGTGGTGCCCTTGGTAAAGATAATCTCTTCCCGGTGAGCGGCATTCAGGAAGGTTTTGACCCTGTCACGCGCACCTTCAAAAATGCGGGTCGATTCCTCGCCCAGACTGTGGATGGCCCGAGCGACGTTGGCATTGCTGTTCTGGTAATACCCCATCAAAGTATCGAGCACAATCTGCGGTTTTTGCGTTGTATTGGCGTTGTCGAGGTAGACCAGGGTGCGGGCTTTTCCGCCGTAGGTCAGGGGACGGTTCAGAATCGGAAAGTCGGCCCGCAACCGGTGCACCTTGTCCTGGGCGGCTCTCAGTTCGGCGTGGGGGTCGTGTAAATCCATCATTCGTCCTTGCACGCGCCCAGGTCGGCGTCGGCACCGATGGAACACGCCACCAGGAGTTCTACCTCGTCCCGAAGGAAGGCTGGTGCTTCGTCCACCAGTTCGGCGAACAAACCCTGGGCGATGAACAACCTTGCTTCAGCCTGGCTGAACCCGCGGGTGGTGAGATAGTACACTTCGTCTTCGTTCACTTTGCCGGTAGTGGAACCATGAGAACACTTCACGTCATTGGTATCGATTTTCAACTGGGGAAGGCTGTCGGCCCGTGCGCCGTCGTTGAGGATGAGGTTTTTATTGCTAAGGTAGGCGTCGGTGCCGTTGGCACCCGGATTGACCTCGATCAGCCCCTGGAAAACGGTGCGCGAACGATCACGCACAGCTCCTTTGTACAACGCATAACTGGTGGCATGGGGCGCAGCATGGGTCAAACTGATACGAAGATCCTTGTGTTGATCCTCTGTACCAAAGTACAGCCCATGGGTCTTTACCGAAGATCCTTCACCTGCCATAACAAAATCAAAACGGGTTTTAACCACTGCGCCGCCAATGGGAGCACACCAGTGGAAAAGCTGTGCATCGCGCCCCAGCGAAGCAAAACTGTGATCGAGGACGGCTGCCCCGGCACCCTGAGTCTGAAGCTCGCTGAGGGTGAAGTTCGCACCGTTCCCGAGTTCCACCGAAGTTGCTGAGTCCACAGTGAATTTCTGGCCGGGTGAAGTCCAGCGTACCACCACCGAAGCCTGCGAGGCCTCTGCTAAAGAAAAAACTAAGTGCGGAGTGGTGAGAACGTCTTTTCGGTTCTCGGTGATTTCAATCAGAAAGGGCTCTGGAGCAACAAGACGGGCAGGAACTGACAGCACTGCACCGAACTCGACACGGGCATAATGGCCCGCAGAGGCCAGGGTATCGGCCTTGGCGGCACCGAGGGTCAAATGCGCCTTCACAAGCTCGGCGGCGGCGGTCAGAGCACCAAAAACCACCCCTTGAGCCTTCAGCTCAGGGCTCAGATCAACGCCGGTGAGCACGCCATCCACAAACATCAGCCTGCCGGAAAAGGCAGAATCATGCGGCAGAAGTTTGGTCCCGACCTGCGCAGGGGCAGATGGCTTACGGGTCACCAAGGCGAACCTGTCCACCGAAGAGCGCCGCCATTCTTCATTGGTGCGGCCTGGCCAACTCAGGGCTGGTTGAAAGGGTTGGGTCGCGGTCATCCGACAGAGCCCTCCATTTCAAGTTCGATAAGCCGGTTGAGCTCCACGGCGTATTCCATAGGAAGCTGTTTGACCAGCGGGTCGATGAAACCGTTGACAATCATCATACCGGCCTCTTCTTCTCCGATGCCCCGGCTCATGAGGTAGAGCAGCTGCTCCTCGCTGATTTTTGAAACCTTCGCCTCGTGCTCCATGCTGACATCTTCACTCTGCAAATCCATGACGGGATAGGTGTTGGTGGCCGATTCCGGGTCGAGAATCAACGCGTCGCATTCCACTTTCGACCGGATGTTCTTCAGGCCGGGGTTGGACTTGATGATGCCCCGGTAACTGGAAATCCCGCCGCCTTTGCTGATGGACTTGGCAGTGACAACGCTGGAGGTGTCGTCGGCAAAGTGCATGATCTTGGTGCCGGTATCTTGCTCCTGTCCTTTGTTGGCAAAGGCGATGCTCATCACCTCTCCGTGGGCCCCTTTGCCCATCAGAAAGATAGCCGGGTACTTCATCGTGACCTTGCTGCCAATATTGCCGTCCACCCATTCCACCGTGGCATGGTCGTACGCAAAAGCACGTTTGGTGACCAGGTTGTACATGTTGTTGGACCAGTTTTGGATGGTGGAGTAGCGCACCCGCGCTCCCGGCAGGGCCACAATTTCGACGACGGCGGTGTGGAGGCTGTCCTTGGTGAACACCGGGGCGGTGCAACCCTCGATGTAGTGGACGAAGGCTCCTTCATCGACCACGATGAGGGTCCGCTCAAACTGACCGAAGCTTTTGGTGTTGACCCGGAAGTACGCTTGCAGTGGTATATCGACATGCACGCCCTTAGGAATGTAGATGAACGACCCACCCGACCAGACTGCGGTATTCAGAGCCGCAAACTTGTTGTCGGTGTGAGGAATCACCGTCCCAAAGTACTTCTTGATGATGTCAGGGTGGTTGATCACTGCATCTTCAGGGCTGCTGAAGATCACGCCTTGATCTGTGAGGTTCTTCTGGAGGTTGTGGTAGACCATCTCGCTGTCATACTGGGCTCCCACCCCTGCCAGGAACTTCTTTTCGGCTTCTGGGATTCCTAAACGGTCGTAGGTATTACGGATGTCTTCAGGAACATCCTCCCAGCTGGTGGCAGACTCAGACGACGGTTTGGCGTAGTAATAGATTTCATCAAAGTCGACCCCCGAAAGATCGGCTCCCCAAACGGGCATAGGCATCTTCAGGAAAGTCTCATAGGCTTTAAGCCGGTAGTTGAGCATCCACGAAGGCTCATTCTTCGCCGCGCTGATCTGACGAACCACATCTTCACTCAAGCCCTTGGCCGATTTCACCAAAGACTTTTCGGGAGTAGAGAAGCCGTACTTGTAACCGGCAGCAAAATCGTCGCCGAGAGCTGTTGTATCAGACACCGTACTTCTCCTTTACCCAGTCGTAACCTTTTTCTTCCAGGGCGTGAACCAACTCATTGCCGCCGCTGGTCACAATCTTCCCCTGGTACAAAATGTGCACGTGATCAGGGTTCACGTAATTCAGAATGCGTTGGTAATGCGTAATGATCAAAGCACCGAAATCATTGCCCCGCAAGCGGTTGATACCCTTGCTGACCACCTTGAGAGCGTCGATATCAAGACCGGAGTCGGTCTCGTCAAACAAGGCGAAACTGGGTTTGAGCGTCAACAACTGAAGGATCTCCATGCGCTTTTTCTCGCCACCGGAAAACCCCTCATTGAGGTAACGGTTGATGAACTGGTGATCCATCTCGAGGAAGCTCATATCCTCCCGCGCCTGCTTGATAAACTTGGTGACGTTAATCTTTTCACCCCGGACAGCCATGTGGATTTCGGCGGCGCGTTTCAGAAATTTGCCAACGGTGACACCCGGAATTTCAATGGGATATTGAAAGGCGAGAAAAAGACCGGCCTTTGAACGGGCAGGTACGTCCATCGCGAGCAAATCCTCACCGTCAAGCGTGATGGTCCCGCCCGTGACCGTATACTTGGGATGACCCATCAAAATGTTTGCCAGGGTCGACTTGCCATGACCATTGGGTCCCATCAGAGCATGAATCTCACCCGTTTTCATCTCGAGGTTGACTCCCGTGAGTATGGGTTTTCCTTCGATCTCAGCGGTTAATCCTTCGATGCGCAGTGTCTTCAAAACGTGCTCCTGTTCTAGATGGGAATACCCAAGGTCAATTTCAACTCTTCACTCATCATATCTTTATTCCAAGGAGGGTCCCATACGATGGTGGCTGTCACGTTCTTAACCCCCGTGCGGGCTTTCACTGTTTCTTGAAGGTCATCCAGAAGTACATCCCCCACTGGACAGGCAGGGCTTGTCAGAGTAAAGTCGATCTCGATCCGGTCTTCAGCGACATCAACACGGTATATCAGTCCTAGATCGAGAATCGGCAGACCCAAATCGGGGTCCAAAACTTCCCCTACAGCAGAATAGACTTCTTCGACCGTCGGCACGGACCCTCCTTTGAATACCTGACAACCATAGTCATGTATTCACCCTCTCTTAAAATAGGGGAAATCCGAGAAATGATCAAGGGTTAGCGATCATTTACCCACTCCTTTCTTGATTCCCTCAGTCGGAAATGATACCTTCTTTTTCATGCCTAACCAAGACAACCTGCCCCGGGCCCTGGTGGTCCTTTGTCATCCCAACCGTTCGGGGTTCAACCAAGCCGTGGCCGAGGCTGCCGCGAAAGCCTTGGGAGCAACACACATGGTCGACTTCATTGATCTCTATCAAGAAGACTTCAATCCTGTTCTTCCCGCTGATGAGCTGCCGCGCAAATTTACATTTGATGAAACCACACAGCGGTATAACGCCCTGATCAAGGCTGCGGAAGTGTATGTTTTTGTCCATCCTGACTGGTGGGGAGGTCCTCCCGCCCTCTTGAAGGGCTTTATTGACCGGGTTTTCCGCCCCGGCGTTGCCTACGAGTTCGAAGGGTACGAATTCCTGTCCAAGAAGAAAACGGCGTTGCTCGAGGGCAAAAGAGCCTTTGTTTTTACTACAACCGACTACCCCCGCCCCGCCAAGGAAGAGGATCCTTCAGCCTTGATCTGGAAGCGCAATGTGTTTGGCTACTGCGGAATTTCAGACGCACAGGTCCACACCTTCTATGACACTTACAGCTCCACCTACGAAGCCCGTCATCAATGGATTACCGGGGTCGCCGCCAAGTTGTCCTAGCAGACTCCTAGAGGCCACCGGTTTTATAGTCAAAACCCCTGTTGTCGGGAAGCTCCACGCCTTGTTTTCGCAAAAAGTCGATGTAGAGGTCAACGAGAACAGGATCAAGTTTGTTGGAAGCCACCATGGTATCTTCCAGAAATGCGACGGCTTCGGTCGGACTCATCGCCTTCTTGTAAGTTCTGCTGGTGTCAATCATTGCATCATAGATGTCGACAACAGCCAACATTTCCGAGGGCAGATACCCAAGGGCCTCGCCGGTGGCAAAGCCGTCAGGATCGCTGGCCAGGCATCGAACCGTCTCCACCTGCGGACGTTGCGTCCGCTCTTTGTCCAACCGGCTGACTCCGTACCCTGAAGGATGCCCAAGGGCATTGTGATGGTCACCTGCCAGCAGCCGCGCAGGACCATGTTCACTGCCGTAATTCATCAGAATCAAACCGGAGCTCAAAAAAACATGCTGACGGATCTGCTGGGCATCATAGGCCGAGTCGCTTTCGAAATAGTCGAGATTACCCATTTTGCCGATATCGTGGAGCAGAGCTCCCAGGGCGTATTCCCGCATCTGCAGAAAGCCCATGGCAGGAAACTGAAGCAGGTGATCGCTGATCATCCATCGGGCGTGTAAGTTGGGAAACAATCGCCGGTAAGATTCCAGATAAACGGCAGGAAACACCTTGCGGAGAGTTTGGGACAACCGGTGCTGATGGAGGCTGTTGTAGTGCCGTAGGAAGCCGGTAAAAGAGGCGAAAACTCTCATAACGTGATTGACGGTCTGTCCGTTGGAGAGATCCTGGAAAGCTGCGAAAAGCCCGGTGACAAGGGTCGGGTCGTCGGCCATCTCGAGCGCCGAGCTGACAATGGCTTCGGTTTCCCGAGCCATAGTCTTTTCATGGACGGTGACTTCCTGGGGTTTGAGTTTCAGCGAGGCTTTGTTCAGAAGAAACGTCCGTGACACAGAATCCATAATGGCTTGTGCTTTCACGAGGGGCTCGGTCTCCTGGTTCTTGAGATCCGCCAGCATGGTCTTCAAATCGTGAACCGCTTCGTTCCGTTCCTGGGGGCTTTGGGCAAGCAGGGGTTCCAGCAGGGCATCGAAGGATGCTTGGGCCATAAAAAGCTTCGATTTCCAGTCTTTGTCGATGAGAAAGAGTTTTTTACCCCGTTCTTCAGCAGATAACACCTTGGCGGAGGAAGGGGTGACAGGGTCTGCCTTGAAGGCTCCCTGGGAATCCTTGAGCACCCGGTACAGCTTGACCGAATTTCCCTCAAGGACTTCCAGGTTTTCGAGCACATAGTTGCCTGTAACCGGAAGGAGGTTGCCTTGACCCGTCAATGCTGGTTGAATGGACTTCACGTCACCAGGATAGCGTCTCAGGGCTTGGGTTTCAAGGCGTCTTTCTACGAAGAGAGGCCCGCTACCACCCGATCGCCAATGGCTTTGACCTGTTTTCCCTCTTCCTTGGAAGGTGAGGTAAGTTCCAGGCTGAAGGAACCTTCCCGAAGAACACTGCCACGGGGACCGACTACCTGATAATCGACCCGGTCGAGGACGGCCATTTGCGCCTCCCCTTGCTTCCAGATCACCTGAACATAGACAACCTTATCGGCACCGTATCGTCCGGAAAGGGCCCCTAGCCACGTGGAGGAAGGAACCCCGTCAGCGAGTGAAAAAGCGGTGTCAAAGGCAATGTCGCCTTTGTCGAAGAAATAATCGAAAACCCGGTCGACCAGGGCCGAAGCCAGGGGACTGCGGAACGTCGAGTCCAGCGAAACCGGGACGGATTGGGCATGGCAGATCAAAATCGTTTCAGCATGGGCGAAAGTGCCCAACAAGATCATGAGGGTCAATGTTGCCAGTCTTTTCATCTTGTCCTCCATTTCCCTTTTCGGCGCGTTTCCTTTTGTGCTAAACTACCTTCGTGTCCTATTACGTGATCCGGGTTGCCCCACGTCAAGAAGAGGTCTTCCAGAAACTCAGCGGACGCCTGATTGCCGATGAAGGTGTGGCCGTTGTCTTTCCGCGGCGCAAAATGGAGCATCTCAAGAAAGGGAAACGTTCCATGGTAGAGGTGCCGCTGTTCCCCGGTTACGTTTTTCTTCGCTCTGAAGAGCCGCTGGATTCCGACCTTTACAGCCGGATCCGCCACCTTCCGAAGTTTCACCACTTTGTAAAATCCGGGGATGAAATTTCCGAAGTGAAGGGTAAGGATCTTGAACTTCTGAGGCATTTCCTGAAGTTTGGCGAAGTCACTCCCACCAGCAAGGTCATGTTTGATGAAAACCAGCGCATCCGTGTTTTTTCCGGTCCCATGGAGGGAATGGAGGGGAACATCATCCATGTGGACAAACGCAAACGGCGGGCCAAAATCCGGCTGGATTTTGATCATGGAACGTTCACGATGACCCTTGGTTTCGAGCTGATGGCCGAAATTTCCTTGCCGGCAGCCGAGGTTGCACCATGATTCAACCAAAAATCCGGACAACAGTCATACTCGGGGCAGGCTTTGCCGGAATGGCTCTGGCCCGAGAGATTCTGCAAAAAATGCCCGACCGAAAGCTGGCGGCGTTCTGGGATGATGACCCGACCAAGATCGGAACCATCATCGAAGGTTTGCCGGTTCAGGGTCCCATTGCCTTGCAGGCCCAAAGCGCAGCAGGGATCGATGAGGCCTTTATCGCCATACCCAGTGCGACAAAAAAGCAGCTGAGGGCTATTTGGAAGACCCTGGTAGAAGCCGGTATTCCACGCATTCAAATTCTTCCCGCCATCAGTCAAATTGTTGACGGTGAGGCTCACCTTGTTTTGACCCGTGAAATCGACCCTCAGGACCTGTTGGGCCGCAACCCTGTGCAGATCAGCCTCAAGGAGAGCCTCAGGTACTTACGGGGAAAGCGAGTGCTGATCACGGGAGCAGGAGGAAGCATCGGGAGCGAACTTGCCCGGCAACTTCTTTCCGGTGGAGCGGAACGGCTGTATCTGTATGGCCATGGTGAAAACAGCATCTATCAGATCGATAAGGAATTGCGTCAGCTTCAGGCAGGCGGTGTCGGGGAAGGTTCCACCATTGTTCCCGTCATCGGAGATTTGAAAGACGCCAATCACCTGGAGTTTCTGTTATCTCGTATGAAGCTTGATGTGATCTTCCACACCGCCGCACACAAACACGTGCCGCTGGCCGAAACCAACCCGGTCGAGGCAGTCACCAACAATGTCTTCGGCACACATCATTTGGTGGAAGCAGCCCTGGCGGCGGGTGTCAGCCGGTTTGTTTTCATCAGCACCGACAAGGCGGTGGAACCCAATTCCATTTACGGAGCCACCAAACGCATCGGAGAAGACCTTGTTCTGGCTGCCAACGCCCGGGCGGGGACTGCCAGATTCCTTGTCGTCCGCTTTGGCAATGTCTTGGGCTCAAGGGGGAGCATCATCCCTCTGTTCCGTGAGCAAATTCTTGCAGGTGGACCGGTGACCATCACCGACAAAAGGATGAGCCGCTTTTTCATGACAATTCCCGAAGCCGTGACCCTTGTGCTTCAAGCAGGGGGCGTTGGTGCCGGAGGACAGTTATACCTGCTCGATATGGGCGAGCCCATCCTTATCGAAGACCTGGCCAGTCAGATTATCCGCTTTCATGGCAAGGAACCCCACACAGACATTGCTTTCCAATACATTGGGTTGCGTTTGGGAGAAAAACTCGAGGAGCGCCTTTGGGCTCCCGATGAAGACCCGATTCCTACGGCGTATACGCGGCTCAACCGCGTGGTTAGGCCGAGCCCGGCACGCGACATACGACCATTCTTGAAGCTGCTGTGGCCTGTGTGTTTCTTTGATACAGAGCAACCCACCCGCTACCGCAACCGCCAGCACCTGCGTACAGTCTTGCGCGCCTGGTGCCCCACTCTCGAGGACAAAGATGAACCAGCCTATTGATCCTGTCGAATTCATCCCTTTTTCACGGCCGGTTTTGGGTGAGGCAGAGGAACAAGCTGTCCTGGAAGTGCTTCGTTCCGGCTGGCTGACCACGGGAAAGGTCACCCAAGCCTTTGAGTCTGAATTCGGTGCTTACGTCAATATGCCCTTTGCCTTGGCGGTCAACAGCGCCACCGCAGGACTGCATTTGGCCCTCGAAGCCTTGGGTGTCGGTCCCGGAGACCTCTGTGCAGTGCCCGACTACACTTTCACAGCCACCGCCGAGGTAGTGCGGTATTTAGGTGCCGATCTGGTCTTTATCGATTGCCAGCCGAACAGTCCCAACCTGGACTTGGACCGCCTGGAAGAGGTTTTGTCTTCCAGGAAGGTCAAAGTCGTTCTGCCGGTTCACCTGGCTGGTGAACCTGTTGACTGGGACAGGCTTTCCGCCTTGCGTGAGAGGTTTGGCTTTAAAATTGTCGAAGACGCAGCCCACGTGTTTCCTACGGCTGGACCGCGGGGGTATTACGGTGCCCTGGGCGACATAGGGGTGTATTCGTTCTATGCCAACAAGAATATGACCACCGGCGAAGGCGGTATGATTGTCACAAAGAGCGAAGCCCTTGCCCGGCGGATGAAGGTGATGCGGCTTCATGGTATCGACCGGGATGCCTTTGCCCGGTATACCAGCAAGGCGGCCAGCTGGGAATATGCGGTGGTGGCTCCGGGCTACAAATACAATATGACGGATATCGCTTCAGCGATCGGTCGGGTTCAACTGACCAGGGCACAGGGGTTCTGGCGTGATCGGCAAGCGTTGGTACAGCGTTATCTTGACCGTTTGGCAGGGTTGCAGGATTTGGTACTACCGGCTTGGATTGATGACCACGCCTGGCACCTTTTCAGCGTTCTGCTCCCTTCAAAGAGCGATCGCAACACGTTCGCCAGTGAACTGAGTGCCGCAGGTGTTGGGATATCGGTCCACTACATTCCTTTGCACCGCATGCCCTACTGGAAGGAACGGTACAACCTTTCGAACGCCGATTTTCCAATGGCAGAAACCCGTTATTCCCGGACGCTTTCTCTGCCGCTGTACCCGGCACTGACCATTGATCAGGTGGATGAAGTATGCCGCCGTTTTCGCGCCCTGCTAGGTAGGCCTTGATGGCGAGGGCCAAGAAAAAGAGTGCCGCCGAAGACCCGCACTTTTCCCCCGAAAAAGAACTGTTTCACCCCTCATTGCCGCTGTTGCTGGCTGGTGTCACAATCCGTTCTGAGGTTCCCCATGCCAGAATCGTCGGAGTGGTTCATCCACCGCTCCCGGAAGGCTGGACCATGGTTCTACCCCACGACATTCCCGGCAATCCCATGTTCCAGGTTTTGCGAAGTCGTTTTCCCGTGCTGGGAGACGAGGTCGTACAGTATGTCGGGGAGCCCCTCGCCCTGGTGGCAGGACCCGATGAGGATGAAGTCCGCTGGTTTGCCAGTCAGGTGAGGTTCGTCACCAAGAACCTCAGTCTCGATGAGTTCGTCGAGGACAGCCCTCATCTGAAACGCAAGAAGGTCATTGGGGGTGATAAAACCCAAGCTTTGATGGGGGTGGCGGGGACCATGGAAGTCGAAGGGGTTTACTCCTCGGGACCCCAGGATCATGGCCACCTTGATCCTGTGGAAATCATGGTTCAAGTGACCCCTCAGGTCGTGGGCGTGCGTTTAAAGACCCAATGGCCCGCGCATGTGGTCGGCAGTGTGGCAAGAGCGCTAGATCGCGATCCTAACGAAGTGAAGGTTTTGGGGACTGTTTCGTCCGGAACCGCCAACAGCCAAGTCTGGTACCCTTCCCTTTTGGCAGTTCATGCGGCATTGCTGTCTCAGGCCTCTGGAAAACCCGTCTCCATGAAACTGACCAAGGAGGAAGAATTCCTTTTCTCCCCCAAACGTCCCGAAGCTCGCACCCTCTTGAGAACCACCTTGGCACCAGATGGTCGAATTCTCAGCCTGATGGCGGACGTGGTTGTGCAGACCGGTGCCTACGGGGTTCTCGATGATGAAATGCTGGACCGGACTGTTGTTGGTATCCTCGCTCCTTACAAACTGGGCCACTTTGTGGTCAATGCCCACGCCGAGGCCTCCCACACGCCGCCCCGGGGACCGGTGGGGGGGCTTGGGGAAGGTTTGGGACTGTTTGCCATCGAAAGTCATGTTCACGATCTGTGCCGTGCTCTGGGGCAGGATCCGGCACAATGGAGGACAGAGCAGACACTGACCAAGGAATGCAGCTCGTTCTCAGGGGTTCCGTTGCGTGCAGACAGTCCACTGAAAATGCTGATTCCCCAATTGGCCCGTTCTTCGGATTTCAGCCGCAAATACGCCGCCTACGAACTAATGCAGGAACGTCTGGAAAGGTTTCAAGAAGAAGCGTTGCCGCTTCGAGGGATTGGCCTGGCAGCAGGTTTTCAGGGAAACGGCTTTTTGGCGGGGGGTACCAACCCCGTCAACGTGGAAGCCCGCCTTGAACAAGACGGCAGACTCTCCCTCTATATTCCCATTGTTACCGCGAACAACCGGCTGGTGCAGCTTTGGAAAGAAAGTGCGGCGGCAGTGCTCCAAATACCCGTGACCGATGTTCGGATCTGCCCTGTTTTTACCGGTGACCATCCTGCAGGAGGTCCTTCTATTTCTTCCCGTGCTTTTGAAATTGTACCCAGGCTGCTGCTTCAAACCTGTGAAGGGATAGCTCAGAAACGGTTCCGCCAGCCCCTTCCGATCACCGTGAGAAAGGTCTACCGGAGAAACAAGGGTCCGGCATGGGACAGCGATGATTTTTCGGGCAAGCCCTTTCTAACCTTCAGCTGGGGGGCTGCCGTTGCCGAAGTCGAATTGATCCCTTTGCTGGCCGAGATACGCATCCGCAAAATCAGCCTGCTGATTGACGCGGGGCCTCGCATCGATGAGGCCTCGGCTCGGAACGCCGTGACCGAGGGTGTGCAGATGGCTGTCGGCTGGGCCATCACGGAAAGCATCCAGTGGGAAAACCTGACCATCAGCCATCAGAGTTTTCTACGTTACCGGTTGCCGGGTCCCCGTGAGTTACCTCCCCTCGACATTCAGTTTTTTGAAGGACCCAAGGAAACAGCCCCCCGGGGATTGGGGTCATTGGGTGCCAACCTTGTGGCTCCAGCCCTCCTTTCAGCCATCCGTCAGGCGGTAGGCCCCGACTTGAAATCCATTCCCGTATCACGAAAAATGCTCGATGAGGCCTTGAGGTACCATGAAGCTTCCTTTGATTCTGAACGGTGACGACGTCACCCTCGACGGGGATACCCGCGAAAGTCTCTTCACCGTTCTCCAGAGGGAAGCCGGCGTTTTCCAAGAGAAAACCAACTGCCGGAAGGGCACCTGCGGCCGTTGTCATGTGGTGCTCGATTCAAAAGAAGTTCCCTCGTGCCTTGTTCCTTTTTTCCAGGTTAAGCAAAGAGAAGTCGTTACCCCGGAAGGATTCAGCCAAACTGATGAATACCGTCAATTTCGTCTGATCCTCGATGAGGAAGGTTTGGTTGAGTGTGCGGAATGCACCGACGTCCAGATTTTCCACCTGTTCAGTTATCTCGAGCTTTTCCCTCAGGCGGGAAAAGAGGAATGCCGCATGGTCATCGGAGAAATTCCCTGCCGCTGTGGTAGCCGACCGGTTCTTGAGCGCGGGGCCGCCCGTTGGCTGGAACGAAAGGAGGCTGTCCGTGTCGGTCGCCGTTGAAGGCCCTCCTCCGCTGGTTTACAGCCCCCGCAGTCTTGCCGAAGCTCTTGCCCTCTTTGTTCCCAACCCGCAGGCGCAGTTGTTTGCCGGAGGAACGGCCTGGCATACGGAACACCTTACCACCTCAATCATGCTGCCTCCCGTGACCTTGTCTCTTCATCTGGCCGAGGACCTCAGAAGAATCACCTATGGTGAACGTTCTCTGGATCTGGGAGGGACTCTCTCGCTCAACCAGCTTCTGTCGGTGGGAGGCCCATGGGTTCCTTCCATATTGAAGGAAGCCGCCCGGGTGATTGGCACCTCGGCCCTCCGCAATCTGGCTACCTTGGCCGGTAACGTTTGCCAGAAAGGGATTTTGGGTGATCTGTTCCCTGCCTTGCACCTGCTGGGGGCGCAATTTGAAATCCGCAACTTGCGGGGCAGCCGATGGCTGACCACTCAACAGGTCGCCGAAGAAGGGCGGGTAGCGCTGGCACCAGGAGAAATTCTGACACGGGTTCGAATTCCACAGGAAGACTGGCCCCAGACGTTCTACCAAAAAATTGGAAACATTCGGACCCCCTGGGACGAACGTTTAGCCATGATGGGCCTGGCACGCCCTAAAAACGGTCAGCTGGAAGCCCTGAGGCTGTCCTTTCATCTGCCGCACAGCGGCTTGATCCGCATCCAGAGTCTGGAAGCTGAACTGGCTGGACAGCGGCTCCCACTGCCGCACCGGGTGAGAAGCCAGGCGCAGGAGCGCGTTGACGAAGCTTTGAACCAGCTTCCCGTTCCTGCCAGCATTTTCCAACGCGATAGGGTTCTTCATATGATGCGCTGGATTCTGACGAGACTGGACGATGATTAGGCCTCTTCTGGGTCTGGCTCTCCTTATGGTTTCCTGTACGGCATTGCAGGCACCGGCACCGATCCGGCGACCGGCAACCCCGCATACCTGGGATACTCCTGAATCAACGCTGGTCGTTCCGTTGCGGGTACCACAAGCACAGGTGAAAAGCTGGACAGAAGGTGCTGTTCCCCTGACGATCAAGGGAGAGGGTTCGGGAAAACGAACGCTCACGGCCTGGTTTATGAAACACGACTGGCACTACTGGTGGACGTATGATTTGAAACGCAGTCCTTTGAAACTGGGGTTTGAAGGCTCCCGAATTCGAGTGACAACCAGTCTGACCGGTGATCTTTCGGCACGGTGGGATACTTTACCCGGAGACATTGTTTCCGAAGTGGAAGCCGATGCCGGAGTAGAAGCCGAGCTCACCCTCGGCACCGATTGGAAGCTGGCTGCCAAAACACAGATGTATCTGGAGGTGCGCCGGGCAGAGGTCCCTATCGGTATAGCCTGGGACGGTAATTTCTTCGGAGAGACCATCAGCATCGTCGGGCCGGTTCGGGAAGCCTTGAAACCTTCGCTGGACAAACTCAATCAAGAGCTGGCAAAACGGTTGTCCACCCTCGATCTGAAGCCGACAGCAGAGGCAGCCTGGCGGGATCTTCAAGAACCCCGGTCACTTTCCGCTGAGGGAAATCTTTGGTTGAACCTAGGTCCACAAAGTGTCGCCTTGGGTCCATTAACAACCTCCTCCGATTATCTTTCCGTTGATCTGACACTGACAACCCGTCCCACGCTGACTCTCGGCCCCCGGCCTTCGGTAGCAAAGCTTGTTCTCCCGGCCGTTCAAAGTTCTGTTGCGAGAACTTCCCGCCTTCTGCTCAATCTTCCCGTTGCACTACCGTGGAACCAGCTCTCACAAACGATCAGAGACAAGGTTTTATCGGGTGGCGAGTGGAATGTGGGGTCAGGCGGCCGGTTGAACGTTCAAGGGCTGGAGATTTTCACCGACGGAGATCGAGTTCTGTTTCGTGTTGAAGGGCAGTTGACACCCCCTTGGCCGGGCACCAAGGTCGACGCCGTTCTCTGGTTAGGGGCGCGCCCGGTTTGGGACCCGCTGACCCGTACCCTGAGGCTGACAGAAACAGCCTTGGAACTAAAGACCAAGGACTACCTGACCAAAACTGCCGGTTGGCTGCTCGCAGGCTCTTGGGTGAAAGAATGGGAGAAACACTTTGTGTGGGATCTGGGGCCTGAACTGAACCAACTGAAGGAACAGGCAAGTTCCAGCCTATCCACCCTGACGGTGGCTCCTCACCTTTCTCTGAGCGTTGGTTTCGATCGCTGGGATGTCGTTGACTTTGCCTTGACCGAACGAGGGGTCGAAGTGCTGGTCCGTATCGAAGGCAATGCCGTAGTCACGTATCTCCCCTAACCGTCAAACCTCGTAGTAGTCGGTGACCCGTTGATCGGTGAAACCCAAGCTGCGATACAGGTTCTCTGCGCGGGTGTTGGTGGAATCCACCTCGATCAAGAACTCGTCAGTTCCCGGAGCTCCCTGGTCCAGCAGGGCCTGGACGAGCAGGCGGCCTAACCCGCGCCCCTGGCGATCGGGTCGGATCACCAAGCCATGGACCATGGTCTTGCCGTTATCCTGGTGCAAACAGCCGACACCAACGACCGCAGAGGCCTCTCGCAACACCAGGAACCGACGGTCCGGGTCGACCAGAATCCGTTCCAGAAAATCTCTGTGGCCCCGGCCCTCTTCCCCGTTAGCCAGACGGAAAGCTTCCGAAGCCTCCTCCAGATCGTCCGCTCGTCCATCGGTGAGCGTAATCCCTTCCGGAAACCCGGGAAAAGCTGGCCTTTTTTGAACAGCCAAGGTCAGAGTCGACTCAGTAAAGGCAAGCTTTCCCCAATGGGAAGACACAGCGCAACCCTCGACATCCGACCGTTCGACCACCAGCAGCCAGTTACGGCCCGGGGCATCCCACCTTCGGCGGGCCTCCAACAGCAGGGTACGGAAGACTCCCCGTCCTCTCATGCCAGGAATCACAAAGGCCGATACCTCGGCAGCCGTTCCCGAAGGGTCAAAAACCGTCAGGTATCCTATAAGCCGGCTTTCGGATCGGGCCAGAAACCAAGCGGGTCTGGTCTGGTCTGAATTCAAGGTCGTATACCACGCAGGTTCGTACTCCCCAGACAGGGATTCGATCTCAACTTTGGTTTCTGCATCAGGAAAGAGGCAGGCCGAAACCTCCCAACTCACGCTTCGGCCTCCAGCAGATGCTTTTCTTCTTCATCCAGAAACTGCTCCGTGTAGAGTTCGAAATACCGCCCCCGCAGGGCCATCAGGGCTTCATGGTTTCCGTCTTCCAGAATTCGCCCCTTGTCCAGCAGAAGAATTCTGTCTGCCCGGCGGACCGTACTCAACCGGTGGGCGATCAGAAAACTGGTTCTCCCCTTCAGCACAACCTCGACAGCATCTTGAATCAACCGTTCCGTTTCGGTGTCGACTGAACTCGTCGCCTCGTCGAGGATAAACAGCGCAGGGTCGGCCAGCACAGCCCTGGCAAGGCTCACCAGCTGTTTCTGGCCAGTAGAGAGACGATTTCCACTTTCTCCGACGTCCGTGTCAAATCCATTTTCCAGGTCAAGAATAAATGGCATGGCCGAAACAAGGTCCGCTGCACGCTCAACTTCCGCATCGGTGGCCTGCAGTTTTCCGTAGCGGATATTGTCCCGCACGGAACCTCGGAAGAGTTGTGGTGTCTGCAAAACGTATCCCAAGCGGCTTTGCAGCCAGTGTTGTGTCCTCTGGCGATAATCGACACCATCGATGAGCACCTTGCCCTGGGTTGGCTCGTAGAATCGGCAGAGCAGGTTGACAATGGTGCTCTTGCCGCTCCCTGTCTCGCCGACCAACGCCACACTGGTGCCCGGTGCCACCTCGAGGTAAAAATCTTGGAGAATCCAAGGACCTTCACCATACCGAAAACCGACACTGTCGAAGGTGACCCGGCCCAATACCCGTTCGTGGCCGGCCGAAGCCGCCTCAGAATCCGGTGCATCGAGAATTTCCGGTTCGGTCTCTACCAGACTGAGCAACCGTTCGGCGCTGGTCTGTGCCTGCTGAAGTTCACCCAAAACGCGGGCCAGTTCTCTCACCGGTTCAAAGAACTGCACAGTGTAGGCCGCAAAGGCCACCAAAGTTCCCACTGTGAGGGTACCGGCTACCGCCATCGGGGTACCAAAACCCAGGGCCAGCACCGTGCCTAGGCTTCCCAGGGTGAGAACCATGGGCAGATACAGCGCACTGAACCAGGCCGATCGGACGGCAGAGTCTCTCAGGCGTCCAGCCTTGTAGTGGAACTCCTGCTTGTTTCCTTCTTCGCGGCTCAAGACCTTGGCGGAACGGGCCCCCTGAATCCCTTCGCTGAAGGCAGCCGATAGTTCAGACCCCAGTTTTTTGACCTTACGGTACCAGACCAGCATTTTACCCTGAAAATACACACTGACCCAGGCCAGGGGGGGGACGACCAACAGCGTGATCAGTCCCAGCCGCCAGTCGAGAATCAACATGGCCGTGATGATGGCGATCATCAGGCTGGCACCCCAGATCATATCGACCAGACCCCAGCTGATGGTTTCTCCCAGCCGGTTGGCGTCGCTGGTCAGCCGGGTGAGAATCCACCCCCCGGGAGTGCGGTCAAAATAGGAGAACGACAGTTTCTGCAAACGATCAAACCCTGCCCGCCTTAAATCGTGGATCAGCCCCTGCTCAATCCGTCCAGCCTGCCAGATGAGAAACCAAACCAACAAGGCCTGAGTGACAGCAATTCCCAAGTAGGTGAGCGCAAAGCCTGCCAACCCTACCTCAACCCCTGGTGTCATGAACTGGTCGACGGCTATCTTTGTCATCAGTGGAAACACGGCGTCGATAGAGCCGACACAGAGCATGACCAACGCTAGGACTGCAAAATCCCAGGTGTAGGGCTTGGCGAATTTCAGGAGCCTCCGCCACAGACCCATATCCCATTTTTTTTGGAACTCTTCTTCTTCCCAGCGCATTATATTTCCTCTCCTTCCGTGGCCCATTCCCGCTTCAAGGCGTTCTGCAGTTCCGCCATGCGCCGGTAGAGCCCTTCGACGGCCACCAGTTCGCGGTGGCTGCCCCGTTGTACCAGCCGTCCCTTCTCGAGGACCAAAATGACATCTGCCTGGGCGAGCGTGGACAGGCGATGCGAAATCAAAATAACAGTCCCTACAAGCAGCTCTGGAGAATGCCTTTTGGCATTCTCTGAGCGGTCGCGAAGCGACCGCCGGATCTGGGCATCCGTGTGGTTGTCAACCGCCGACAGAGAATCGTCAAAAACCAGTACCGGACGGGGTCGCAGCAGCATTTGGCTGATGGCTGTCCTCTGACGCTGGCCACCAGACAAGGTCACTCCCCGTTCCCCCAGCAGAGTCTCATACCCGTGGGGGAACCCCTCAATGCCTTCATGAAACTGGGCAATTCTTGCCGCTGCAACAATTTCTTCCGGTCTGACGTCTCCGTGTGCAAGTCCGATGTTCTCACCGATGGTCTTGGCGAACAGATAAGGCTCTTGGAGAACCAGCCCTACCTGCTGGCGCAGCTCGCCTTTGGGGATGGACCGCAGTTCCCTTCCGTCGAGCAAGATCTCTCCTTCATAGTCGAGCAATCCGGCCAGCAGATGCACCAGAGTGCTCTTGCCGCTCCCGGTTGGACCCAACAGCGCTGCCGTGGTTCCTGCTTCCAACGTGAACGTCAAGTTCGCAAGGAGACTGCGTCCCTCCCGGTTCACCGAGACACCTCGAAACTCAACCTTTCCTCTCCACGGGTAGGCAGGGACCAGCGGGGCCCCCAGATCCTCGGTGGGCTTATCAAGAATTTCCCGGATGCGGCCCCAACTCACCTTCGCCTTGCCCAAGTCGGTCAAGACTCTGCCCAGCTGCCGGATGGGCCAGACCAGCATTCCGGTCATGGTCAAAAACATGACCACCGTCCCCACCGTCGCCTTACCCTGCTGAACGAAGACCACCCCGGCCGTCAGAACGAGGCCCATTTGAACCATGGAAAGAAAGTTGACCGTGCCCCAGTAAAAAGCAAACAGATTGATGAGCTTGCGGGTCACCTTGCGATAGTGGGCATTTTCTTTACCGAACCGCTCGATTTCATATTCCTGCCGGGCAAAGGCCTTCACCACCCGTACCCCGGTCACATTCTCTTGAAGAACACCCGACAATCTGCCCTCTGATTCATCGCTTTCTTTGAAGGCTTTCTGGACCTGGGTAAAGAAGTACAGCGAAAACCCGAGGACCACCGGCAACAATGGAATGGCAAAGAGCGCCAGCTCCGAATGAATCGAAAATAAAATAGGGAGTGCCCACGCTGCCTGCAAGATATTATTGACCAGTTCCGGAAACTGAAGGGCCGCTAAACGCCTGAGGGTGTCGACATCGCTGGTGCAGCGCTGAACCCAATCACCAGTAGGAGCTTTGGACAACTCTTCGAAGGGGAGCAGCTGGATATGACCGAACAGTTTCTGCCGCAGGGCTCGCGCCATCCCTTCGGCAGATCTTTGGGTGCCGAAGCTGGCAGCAAAACTGAACCCGGCGGCGAAGACAGAAGCGGTGAAAAGACCGGCCAAAGAAGCCCCTACCGACGCCAGCGGAGCGGGAAGGGTCCAGGGTGCCCCTCCCAGGCCAGAATCGATAATGGACCTGAGAAACAGGGGTGGCAGATACGAAAACAGCGTTCCCAAGGCCGCAGCAGCCAGGGCAAGCAGATACAAAGCCCGGTTCCCCTTCAAAAGAGGGGTCGCGAGGGAAGGACGATGGTGCATGGAAACAATCTCCCAGGGGGAAAAGCAACACTAGTCCGAAGTGGACAGACCAACTGTAAAAAAACAGTTAGAGGGGGAACCAACAAAGGGGGGAAAAGGGGACGCGAAGCGCGTCAGTGCCTTGCGGAAAACGCGAAGGCATCCCGAGACACGGCAACAAATGTATGATTCATGGGGCGAGCCTCCTCGGGAATGATTCGTCTATTTAAGACCGACTCAGATTGTTTGTCAACGGGCGTTTCTTCAAATGACAAAAGTTTCACCATAGGCTACGATGGCCTATGCGTATCACCGGCGGTAAGTATCGGGGCCGGACAGTGTTTTGTCCACCTGGGGTCATCAGGCCTGCCATGGACCGAATGAGAACCAGTCTCTTTTCCATCCTTGGTCCCCTCGAAGATCTGAGCTTTCTTGATCTGTTCAGCGGTTCAGGCCTGGTCGGACTGGAAGCCGCCAGCAGAGGTGCGGCACCGGTGGATCTGGTTGAAAAAGACTTCGGGAAGAAGGCCGTGATTCTGCGCAACCTATCGTGGGTTGAAGAGCCCGTTAAACTCCACCTGGCTGATGTGAAGGCCTTCCTGAAACGGGCTGAACGCCGCTGGGACGTGATCTACGCCGATCCTCCGTTTCCGATGAGCGGCAAGCTTGAAGTTTTGCAGCTGGTCGCGGACCGGGGTTTACTGGTCCCTGGGGGCAGTCTCCTGATGCATTACCCCGAGGAAGAGACCCTTCCAGAAACGGTAGGACCTCTGGTCCGTTACGACCACCGGGAATACGGTCGCAGCCATGTGGTTTTTTTCACACGGCCCTTGCAGGATACCGAACCTCAGGCTTAGATTTTTGGGATGTCTACCCTTCATGTGATCTACGGAAACCAGCATCACACGGTTCCCTTTGGAACAACCTCAGAAGCGTGGGCCGATCACCAGACGGTGGCAGTCCTTGTCAACGGTCGTTTGGCCTCGTTGAAGCAACCGCTCGTAGGCGATGCCGTGATCACACCGGTAACCCTTTCCGATCGGTTGGGACATCGTGTCTATCGGCGGACGCTTTCGTTTCTTTTGGAGATCACACGCAGGAGGGTCGCCCTTCCCGCCCTGGTTCTGGGGCCTTCCTGGGGCGGCGGCCATGCGTACGATACTAGCGATGGGAATCCCCTGACAAAAGGTGATCTGAAGGCTTTGGGGGAAGCTCTCGCCGAATTGATTACCTCCGATCTTGATCTCAAACCAGTAAGGGTGCCGTTCACAGCAGCCCTGGCCGCTCTCGACCATCCTGACGATGCCGATGCAAGGCTTTTTCTTTCGCAGAAAAACCCTGCAGAAGTGACCCTTACCCGTTGCGGGGAGGTTTTAGGTTGGGAACCCGAACCCTTGCTTGCTTCGACAGGCAAAGCCCACCTGTGGGCGATCGAACCCAGTCCCACGGGACTGGTTCTCAGAATGCCGGCAAAAGCTTGGCCCCTCGTCCTGGCACCGTGGAAACCTTCGAAGGCTCTGGCAAAAGCCCATACGGAAGACCGTTCCTGGAGCAGGGTGCAAGAAGTGGCCACCGTCGCCCAGCTGAATGCTTTGGCGGGACAACCGGCCCGAGTCGAGACCTTTGTCCAGGGAGCGGAAGCCGTCCATGAACGACGCATTGCAACCCTGGCCGATGCCATTGTAGCCCGGGGAGCCCGCGTCGTCCTGATTGCCGGGCCCTCTTCTTCGGGAAAAACCACTACGGCCAAGCGTCTGGCAGTCCAGCTTCAAGCCTGCGGCCGCAAACCGCTGGTGGTCAGCCTTGATGATTATTTCGTCAACCGCGAGGACACCCCCAAGGATTCTGAGGGCCACTACGATTTCGAAGCCCTCGAAGCCATGGACAAGACCAGACTTGCCAGCGATCTGGAAACCCTACTCACCGACGGAACGGCTCAACTACCGGTTTTTGACTTCAAGAGCGGACACAGAAAGTCTGAAGGCCGGCCTTACCGCCTGGGATCTGACGGTGTTCTGATTTTGGAAGGCATCCATGGTCTGAACCGTGACCTCTGGCCCCAACGTCCCGAGGGTGAGTGCTTCACCTTGTTTGTCTCGGCCCTGACAAGCCTGACCCGTGAAGGTCGTTCTCGAATCAGTACCAGCGACCATCGGCTGCTCCGTCGACTCGTCCGTGACCGGCAGTTCCGAGGCTATTCGGCCCTCCAAACTCTCAGGCAATGGGCCTCGGTACGCAGGGGAGAAGACGCCCATCTGTTCCCTTATCAGGATTCTGCTGACGGTGTGTTCAACAGCGCCCTGCCCTATGAGTTTGCCGTGTTGAGAGAAGCGGCCCTGCCACTGCTGGAAACCGTACCTCCAGGAGAACCCGAATACGTCCAGGCGCGGTTTCTCCATTCCTTTCTGGAAGGATTCACTCCGGTACCCGTCCGCTATGTTCCGCCATTCTCTCTGCTGAGAGAGTTCCTGGGACAGAGCGGTTTCCACTACTAATTGCTGCTCGCTGACGATCTTTCTTAACCTCCCCCGCCAGGGTTCCGATACACCAGATATGAAAGCGGGAAAAGGCATGGACATTTCGGTCGTTGTCGGTATCGGCGGCGGCCTCGCGGGAATCATGGTCGGGTTCATCCTCGAAGGCGGTAATCCTGCCTCGTTGTTGGGGCTCTCGGCCTTCATCATCATTGTTGCCGGTACTGCCGGCGCCACAATCGCGTCGTTCAGTATCAAGGAATTCCTAGGAATTGGCCGTATCCTTGGTGACTCTTTGGCACCAGCCAATGCGCCCAACGCCGACCTAGCCGGCCAGATTGTCGACTTGTCGGACAAAGCCCGCAAAGAAGGGCTGCTCTCGCTGGATGATATGGTCGAGGACATCGACGACCCGCTGTTCCGCAAGGGCATCCGCATGGTGGTCGACGGCGTTGATCCCGATGAAATTGAAAAACTTCTGGAAACCGACATCGCTATTTATGAATACGAGAAAAAAGAAGAGGTCGAACTCTTCGCGGCCATGGGCGGGTTCATGCCTACCATGGGAATCATCGGTACCGTAACCGGTCTGGTTCTCGTATTGGGAAGCCTCGGTGGTGCCGACATGGCCAAACTGGGTCACTCCATTTCGGCAGCCTTTATCGCGACATTGTACGGTATTTCTTTTGCGAATATCTTCGCTCTGCCAGTGTCTCTCAAGCTCAAGGGAAAACTGAAAAAAGAAAAACTGAGGATGGAGATGATCCTCACCGGTGTTTTTGCCATCCACAAGGGTGAAAGCCCCATGCTGGTCAAGGAAAAGATGCTGTCTTACCTCGATCACGAAGAGCAGAAACTCCTGGATAAGGGCGGAGGCGAGGAGTAAGCCATGGCAGCAAAAAAGGCGCCGGCAAAGAAGAAGAAAAAGGCAGAAGAAGCAGAAAAGGAAAACGCAGAACGCTGGCTGCTGACCTACGCCGACCTCATCACTCTGCTGTTCGCCTTCTTCGTCGTTCTCTGGGCCATGAGCCAAGTCGACCCCAAAAAGTATGACGACATGTCGCAGGCGTTCCAGACCATCTTCCAGGGTGCCAATATGGGTTATGTCATCGATATGGCGAATTCCAAGGGCACCAAGGGAGAAATGATGGAAGGGAAACAACAGGAAGACCCGTCCACCACCACCCGCGCCAAAAGAAACACCCTCATCACACAGCTGGAATACCGGCTCAAAAACGTGATGCCGCAGAATCAATACAAAGTAACGGAAATTCAAGAGGGGATCAAAATCACCCTCTTCAGCGACACGTTCTTTGCCCCGGGCAGTCCCGAAGTACAACCCGAGGCGGTGCCCTTTATTGGAAAGATCGCCGAAGGAATCAAGGCACTGCCCAATGCGGTACGGATTGAAGGCCATACTGACGGCACGGTCATCGAAGGCGAAAGGTTCAGCAAGGAATGGCAGCTTTCAACAGAACGGGCCTTGTCGGTGCTCAATCTGCTGTTCAGCTACGGCTACCCCGAAGAAAAGGCATCGGTTGCTGGTTACGGTTCTACCAAACCTGTCGCAACCAACCTTACCCCGGAAGGCCAAGCCTTCAACCGCCGGGTTGACGTGCTGGTTCTCTGGGACAAGGCGCAGATGTGATCAGCTGTTTTTCATAATCACAGGTTGCCGCGTAGCCTCAACCACGTCACGCCACAGACTTCCCTCAGGATTGACATAGTTGCGGCTCATGGTCGCCATCCGGATCGGCACATGAACAAACTTGTTTGACCAGAGCGATACCAACATTTTCGTCCTGCCGCTCATGGCGGCATGGACGGCATTGGCCCCCAGCCGCGCGCAATAGAGCGAATCATTGGGATCGGCAGGAGCTGATCGAATAGTGTAACTGGGATCAATGTAACGGATGTTGGATTCCATTCCTTCGGCCTTCATGTATTCAGCAATCTTATCGCGTAGGAACGGCCCGATATCGGCCAGCTTCTTATTGCCGGAGGCATCCGTGCCCTCGATGGTGCTCAGATACTTCTGACCTGCCCCTTCTGCCACCACCACAACCGCATGTTTACGGGCCACCAGGCGCCGCTTGAGCGAAGCCAGGAATCCGCGGGGGCCTTCCAAATCGAAATCCACTTCGGGAATCAGAACAAAGTTCACTTCTGTGCTGGCCAAAGCTGTATGCGCCGCAATAAACCCTGATTCGCGACCCATCACCTTGACCAGGCCAACGCCGTTGATGGCGTTGTCTGCCTCAACGTGGGCCCCGCTCACCGATTGCACTGCCCTCGAAACTGCCGTCTCAAACCCAAAAGACTTCTGAACGTAGGACAAATCGTTATCGATGGTTTTTGGAACGCCGACCACAGCGACCCTGAGGTTGCGGCGGTCGATTTCTTCGGCTACTGCCAAAGCCCCCCGCTGAGTACCATCGCCACCAATGGTGAACACGATGTTCAGATTCATCCGCTCGATGGCATCGACAACCGCCGGAATATCATTTCCTCCGCGGCTGGAACCAAGCATGGTCCCTCCGATTTTATGAATGTCATCGACGATATCCGGGTCAAGATCGACAACGGGAAAGTTGTACTCGGGTAAAAAACCCTTGAAACCATACTGGATACCGGTAATGCGCCGCACGCCGTAACCGTACCAGAGATTTCGCACCAGAGACCGGATCACATCGTTGAGACCGGGACACAATCCTCCGCAGGTCACGATGGCCGCATGGACATGCTGAGGGTTAAAGTAAATCTTCTCTCTGGGACCTGATTTCTCCAGAAGCGTTCCCTTGCTGAACGCCAAAGGTTTGTCTCCCTTTTTGGCATACACGTTGTAAAGAATGAACTCATCATCCCCCACATAATTCGACATGGAGTCACCATCCACGTTGGCGTAGTGCAAAGGATTCTTGATCTTGCATTCACCGATCGTGGCGATGGAGAAATCCAACTCGGTTCCGGGCATGGCGAGCCTCCTGGGTTTATCCCTATTCTGACGAAAAGGACCGATCAGGGCAAGATCAACTTTTTCGGCGAAAGACTTTCACCGCATTCCCTTGTTCACGGGGCAGCACGAGTTCCGCCAGGTCAGGTCTTTCCTCACAAGAAAACGCCGTTTGGCTGTGGTAGACACCTTGATTTCCGGTTACACCCGGCGTCGCGCTGCCGATCACAACATAAAGCACCACAGAGGGGCACAAGAAGACCTCCTGCTCCCAGGAATTCTCCGGGTCGGGCCAGGAACAGACGACAACGGGAGGTTTGTACTTCTTCAGCGTTTGTTTGGCGTCGAGCTTTTCCACTTCGGCAGGATACGTGATAAAAGCACTCCAGCTGTAATTGTCAGTCGCTTGGATATGAACCCCTGCATCGGACAGAAACCGGCTTAAAGTTCCGTCTCCGGCACCGACCTCGACACAGGGAAGGTCGTTTACCAAAGTTTTCAAAGCGAGAATCAAGTCTTTGCTATAAAAACAATAGATTCCCTTTTTGTTTACCAAGGGCATTAAAAAGGACTGTTGGGTCAACTGAGGCCAAGTCTGCTCATACTGAGCAAGATCAACCGGCTTTCTGGTAAAACCGCTGTCAGAAAACAAAAGCTTCTGGAGCAAGGTACCGTTTCGCTGGTCGAACTGGACTCGTCCGGTGGTTTTTGTCTGGGCCGCAAGACTGTAATTCTTCAGAGCCAGGGTCATCATCTTGGAACGGATCAGGTGGGGAAAGGAAACTTTCAGTACTGCCGGGTTCAACCCGCTTTTTTGAATCCGCTCGTTATGCCGGCGTGAAGCTTGTACCGCCTCCAGAACCGCTTTGGCACCGCCCGAGGCCAGCAACAGCCTGAGCTCTTTCTCCGCTTGCTCCCAATCTGAGGGAAAGCGTTCGATCAGAACCTTCAAGGTCGGCTCGTTCTGCAAAAAATCCAGGAACGATTCTTTGGTGTAGGGCGAAGGCATGGCAAATCTTAGAACGGTTCGCACCCCTTGTCAAAGGCGCGGGGGGGCACGATACTCGCTCCATGAGCTTTTATGGTCCAGGTAACCCGGCTCTCTTTGGTGCCACACCAGCCCCCGGCGGTTGCCATTTCTCCTTGTTCAGCAAAAATGCGACCTCTGTGGAACTGGTCCTGTTTGACCATGCCAGCGACTCCGTACCTCGCACACGCATTGAACTAGATAGTACCGTGAACCGGACAGGAGACATCTGGCACGTTCATGTCCCCCATGTAGGTCATGGGCAGCTCTACGGCTACCTGGTCGATGGTCCCTGGCAGCCGGAAGAGGAAGGCCACCGGTTCAATTGCCATAAATTGCTGCTTGACCCCTACGCCAAGGCGGTAACTGGCGGTTATGACTGGAACCGTCCGGAAGCCTATGCCTATGACTGGTACGGGAACGAGGGAGACCTTGGGTTCAGTCTTCTGGAGAATCTGGCCAACGCCCCCAAATCCGTGGTCATTGCCGATGATTTCGATTGGGGAAGGGTGAGGCCTCCCCTACGGCCTCTTAAAGATTCTGTGATCTACGAGGCCCATGTTCGGGCAATGACCCGTGATCCTTCCTCCCAAAGCTCTCAGCCAGGTTCGTACAAGGCCTTGGAGGCCAAAATCCCCTACCTGAAAAGTTTGGGAATCACAGCCTTGGAGCTTCTTCCCATCCACGAATTCAATCCTTCTGAAAACACCAAGACAAACCCTGAAACCGGTGAGCCGCTGGCCAACTTCTGGGGCTACTCCACGGTCAATTTTTTCAGTCCGGCAGCCTGGTATGCCTCCGATGGTGATGGAAGGACCGCCGTCAGAGAATTCAAAGAACTCGTGAAAGCCTGCCATCAGGAAGGCATCGAGGTCATTCTCGATGTGGTCTATAACCACAGCGCCGAGGGAAATGAATACGGCCCCACGGTGAGTTTCCGAGGTCTGGACAATGCGGTGTACTACATGCTTGACCGGGGCAGACACTACCTCAACTACTCGGGTTGCGGAAACACCCTCAACTGCAACCATCCCGTGGTCAGGCGGTTGATTATCGATAGCCTTCGTCACTGGGTGATGGAATATCACGTCGATGGGTTCCGCTTTGATCTGGCTGCGATTTTAGGTCGAGGGCCTTCGGGGGAGTGGATTCCCAACTATTCTGTTCTCAATGACATTGCCAACGATCCCCTGTTGGCCAGGACAAAAATCATTGCCGAAGGATGGGATGCCGGAGGGCTGTTCAAGGTCGGAGATTTTCCCACAGGCTGGGCTGAATGGAATTCGCATTTTCGCGATGATGTCCGCAGTTTCGTAAAGTCAGATGAAGGAACGCTTCCCAGAGTTGCAACCCGGCTTGCCGGTAGTTCCGACTTGTTCCATGGAGCAAGCCGCAAGCCTTGGCACAGCATCAACTTCATTACGGCACACGATGGTTTTACGCTTCTGGATTTGGTGAGCTACAATCAGAAACACAACTGGGCCAATGCGGAGGACAACCGCGATGGCAATCCTCATAACTTGTCTTGGAACGGGGGAATTGAGGGAGTTACCCGGGATCCTCTGATCCAAACCCTCAGGCGCCGACAGATGAAAAACCTCTTGGCACTGTTGTTTGTCAGCCAGGGAACCCCCATGCTCCATGCCGGTGACGAATTCGGCTTCTCAAAGCTCGGCAACAACAACACCTATTGTCACGACAACCGTCTCAACTGGCTGGACTGGAACCTGGTAGAGAAGAACAGCGATCTTTGGGAATTTACCCGGTTTCTGGTGCAATTGCGACGCACGCATCCCGGTCTTCGTCGCGATACGTTCTTCAAGGGGGACCAAGATATCCGATGGCTCTCGCCAGAAGGAGGCGGCCCTGACTGGTCGACCTATTCCCGCAGTCTGGGGGTTTGGATTTCTGGAAAATGCCGTGACACCGGAGCCGACAAAGACAGCGCCAACCTTTTTTTGGCCGTTCACTTTCACTGGCAACCTCGAACGTTCCAGCTTCCCCCTGCCTCAGAGGGCCACCACTGGGTGCGTATTGTCGATACCGAGGCCGAGCCAGGTTACTTTGAACCGGTTTCAGCACCCCCATGCGGCTCCGCAGTGACACTCTGTGGCCGAAACCTCGTCATTGCCATGGAAATACCGTACAATAGAGAGTGAGGTGGACACCATGAAACACGGGATGGTACTCGGAGCATTTTTTTGGTTGGTTCCGACATTGTTCGCTACAGAAGCGCCCCTCACCCTTATCAATATCCTTTCAGACCGGCCGGTCTTTTCCTACGAGGTACAGGGTGTGATGATTACGAGAACACTTTCTCCTGGTAACAGGATTCAGCTTGATGCCGGACTCTTTTCTGGTTTAGGAGAGAAGGAAGTCCCTTTAGCGGAAGGAGAAACCTACTTCTTGGCCCGTTTCGGCGCGCTTCCCGGGGTGTTCCGTCTGGGTGCAAACCAAGTTCTGATTCTAAACCAAACCGGCAACTCAGTGCCCGTTACCCTCGAGGGAGAAGCGACAGTGACCGGGGTGCTGGCCAGTACGAGTTGTGCTCTCGGCGGGTTGGGTCCGCAGGGTTCGTTACAAGTTACATGGGAAGACGGTAAGGGAAACAAACAAATCCTAAGCCTGGAAAACGGAGGAGTTTACAGACTGATCCTCGACAGTCCTGAGGGATTGGGAACCACCATCAGCCTTAAAATCTGGGATTGAGCGATAGAATCAACTCCACTTCAGCGCGTGTGGCACCTGTCGCGGTTGCGATAGCCCCAGATTCCATACCTTGATCTCTTAAGGAAAGGACCCGTTCCTTGAGACTCCGGGGCCGAAGAGGCTCTACAACAGCAATCGTCACCTCTTCTCTTTCTGGTTCCGGTTCCACTCCTGGTTTCAAAGGAGCTAGATCAGGCTCCGAAACGGGTGTTCGCTTCAGCTGGGTATAGGTTTCTGCTGACTTCTCCCGACGATCCGTTTCCCTCGCTAAAAGGACCATTTTCTGGTCAGCTTGGGCCAACAAGCCTTCCAGCTCCTCGATACGGGCCTCCAGCAATCCAATGTTTCGTTCCGCTGAAAGATTGAGTTCACGAACCATAGAATCAACTTCATCCTGAACGTCCTTAAGAAGCGAGGTCGCATTGAGTTCCTGATGGATGCGGCCCCTGAGAACCAAGAACATAACCAGTTGAACGGCCACGACAATGAGAATGGCAATGATCAAATCCATACGTTACCTCAGTGTCCTGATTACCCAGAAAGATCCACGTGTTTGCCCAGTTCCGGGTCCTTCCAAGTCGAGTCCTTTTTTTCTTTCTCCGGCTCCTCTTGGGAAGCTGGAGCTCCTGACCTCGGCTTGGCCTGTTCACCCGAACCGGGATTCTGGCTGTCTGCCTTTACCTTGACCGAAGTGTCACCTTCAGCCCCTACCGTAGGGTTGGTGCGACCGACTGCATGTTGCCCCTGATCGTGTTCCTTTTGCAGTCTTTGAACTTGATTCGCCTGGGCCTGAGCAACGGCCTCTTTAGAGACAGCCTGCTCCTTGCCAATCTTTTCGAGGTTCATGTACAACGTCTGCAGGTCCAAAGGACGAATCATTACGACCTCTTGATGACTTCCTCTTCTTCAATTTCTTCGTATTTTACCGTTCGTATCAAATTACCGTCACGGACAAAAGTTACCCCGTTATACTCACGGATGACATCGAGCTCAACGTCCTTAATGATCACCTTTGCCCCGGGGAACACCATACCTGAAGATGAGATTTTTCCGACACCCTGCAAATCGTCAATGTCCTTGCGGTGACGTTCCAGGGACTCATTGGCCTTTGCCACCTGAGCTTTCAGACCAGCCACCTTGGTTAACAAGGACTTCTTCATAGCCGCCTTATCGGGTGGCAGTACCTTAATCAATTTCTCCTGCTTTAGTAGAGACTGTAAATTCAAGGTGGCACTGTTGTATTCCCGGGTCAAGTTCTCAACCTCATCGTTGAGAGTCACCATCTGTTCCTTGACCTTGGGATCGATTCCCACTTCGAGGATGGTCTCGCCCGAACCAACCGCACCGAGGCTGGAGGCATTGATTTCTTCAGCAGCCCGCAAATATCCGCCAACGATCTTGGCACGTTTCCCTTTGCAGAGAATTTTCTTGCCGGAAAAAACCCTGGAATGGAGAATACCGTCACTGACAATCACATAGAGACCCGCATCGGCGGTGGCATTCTGAATAAACTTCGACCAGATACTTTGCCCCGCACTGACCCGACCCTCTCCACCTCCGTTGATTCCCTGGTGAACGATAATGTCCGCATGAGTTTCTAGGATGGCTTTTCCGACATTGCCCATGACCTCGATATTTCCTACGGCTTTGACAGTAAAGCCATCGGCAACACTTCCCTTGACAATAACACTCCCCAGAAAGTTGATATTTCCCACCGTGGTATCAACATCACCAGAAATCACCATGACGGTTTCAACGGTGATTTTGCCCTGAATGAGCATAACCTGACCATCGGCGGTGCTGACGACCCTTAAGCCGTCTTTGCTGAGCGAAACATTGTTGCCCAGATCAAACGCAACATCCTTGCCATCCTTGACAGCCAGCATACGACCTGTCACGGTGCGCCCCGGCTGTCCCTTCTGCGCCGGCTCTTTTTTTGCCAGTTCCTCGCCCTTGAGAACGTTCCGGATGGTATTCAGTTCCTTGAAATCAACCCGACCCTCGATTTCATGGGGTTTGATCTTGACGCTGATATCGAAGAAATGGGTAATCTTGGCATCATTCCCGTTCACCGACTTGAGGCCCCAAGCAACGGGGATTTTCTGTCCGTACACCGGTTCATCGACGAGGGCATCGATGGCAGGATCATCCCAGCCGAAAACGACACCTTCATTGCGGAGCATGACTTCGATATCCTCACGGGACACATCGCCTCCGCCCATACCCGGAGAAGTGAGGCTCACTGAGGCCCTCATGTCCGAATCTTCCACCGTAACGGTTATCAACGTGTCGTTGGCAGGGTTGTGATTGTACTCACCGACTTTGCCATACGTACCGGTACAGAGCTTGACAGCGCCCTTCACAACCTGTCTGTTGATCTCTTTAACACCACGGGAATGCAAGGCTTCCATGGCAGCCTCTTCATTCACCGCCATTCCATCGCCTTTGGCCGGAGTGACCTTAAGGTACACCCCGTCAGACCACATACGGACGAAAATCAAACCATCAGCGCTGGTTGCCTCAATTGGGGCAGTATCAAGGTCGGGCAAAAAGCCCTCATCGCTGGCAACGGATTTCTTCGATTTCTTGGCTCCCTCATAGGCCAGGATCGTCCATGTTTTCTTCCCGAAACCCAGTACGCCGCCGGTTCCTTTCTGAACAATGTCAAACTCCACCCTTGAGGTAGCAAGACCAAGCTCGAGAGCAGCAGAAGCCAGCGCCTCGTCGAGAGAAGGAGCGCTGATGGTTACCGACCGGATGGTCCTGTCTTCCTCGGCGCGCTGGCGCATGAAATCCTTCAGTTGCTCCAGGGTGACCATGGCAGCCCCTTCTCTAGAAAATGCCCTTGCGGGCATTCATGAGCCGCGAACGAAGCCTCAAAATAGCTTTCGTATGGAGCTGACTGACTCGGCTTTCGGTTACGTCTAGAACCTTGCCAATTTCCTTCAAGGTTAAATCCTCATAATAATAGAGAACAAGGACTTTCTTTTCCTTATCGGGGAGTTCGGACAAAGCTTCGACAATGACACGCTTGATGGCATCCCGCTCCACAATGGCATCAGGGTTCAAGGCCGTGGGGCTCTCAATGCTCTCGACGATACTGACTTTGTCGTTCTCATCACCGGTATACCAGACATCATTCAAGGAAAGAACCGATGTTCCGCTGATCTTGAGCATCGTATCGTTGAAATCATCTTCCGATAATCCCATTTCACCGGCTACTTCCCGGTCGGTCACCTGACGGCCCAGTTTAGACTCCAGGTGATTGATGGCCTCTTCCACTTCCCGGGATTTCTGCCTTACCGACCGGGGAACCCAATCCACAGCCCGCAGTTCATCAAAAATGGCACCGCGGATTCGTGTTACTGCGTAGGTTTTGAACTTAACGTGTTTGGCGGGATCAAATTTATCAATGGCATCGATGAGACCGAAGACACCGTAACCCACAAGGTCATCGAAATCCACATTCTGAGGCAGACCCATAGCGACTTTGCCGGCCACATAACGGACCAGAGGTGCATACTGCTTGATAAAGGTCTCCCGGATCTTGGGATCCCGAGTTTTCTTGTAAACAAGCCATTGGTCGAGTTCCGAGCGTTCGTCCACCACGTTTTCTGACATCGTTTCAGGTTCCTTGTACGTCGCGCTTCATAACAGTCTGGACGGCCTTGGCCAAGATCACAGGATCTTCGGCCTCTAAATCTGTTTCTTTCGACTTGCCTCCACCAGAGGAACGCCGTTCGGGTTCCACAGGTGCGTACTCCCCATATTCCGGCACCGGAGCCTCAGACTCCGGGGTTTCTCCCGGTGTGTTGGGCTTGAAGGCGTCGAGGAAGGAGCCGATTTCGGGCATTTCCTCGTCTCCTTCCGGCATCGCACCAGGCTCTTCGGAAACGGAAGGTTCGACAGCCTTTGCATCTGCTTCTGCCGCGACCTCTGGGATAACTCTTTTTGGCCTGACGGGAGGTTCGTCAGGATCAACATCCTCAATGAAACTCCCTTGCGACGGAGCAGTATCCTCATCCAGAACAATGTCAACCGATCTCTCCGATTTTGTCTCCACAGCGGCAGCGGGCTCTTCTTCCACGGGTACAAAGAGTTCGGGAACCATGGCCCTTAGGAGTGCTTCTACTCCTAGCGAACCCCCAAAACCCAAAGCCGCCCAAAAGAACGCACGGAGCAAAAGATCCACAAAAGAAACACCGCCGAGCATACCGGAAATCAGAGAAAGGAGAAAAGCTGCTCCGCCGACGACGGCTGCTATTTGAAAATTCATGAAGCCCTCCCCTTTCTGTCTCCTGTCTACGTTATAGAGTAAAAGACGAGAAAATTCCCGTCAACCGCTCATTCGTCCAAAAAGTCTGCTCAAAAAGGTACTTAAGCCGCTTCCTTCCTTGTATTCAACCTTCTCCAGACGGCTTGCGATGTTCATCAAACACTGTGCAGCCCTCCCCTTGGGATCGACTGCCACAAAGGGTTTCTGCTTCAGCACCGAGCTCTGAACGAGGGGGTCCTCAAAAATAAACCCCAAATAATCGACTTTCACGTTGAGAAACTGGTTGGCGATACTGATGACTCTTTCTGCTACCTTTTTACCTTCCACCACAGAATCAACACGGTTGACTACGAGTTTCAAACCCATGTTGGTGTTGTTGAACTCCGTGGCAATGATCTTGATGATACCATAAGCGTCGGTAATCGCTGTCGGCTCGGGTGTCGTAATAATCAGTGTGTCATCGGCCGCGGCCACAAAGTCGAGAACATTCTTGGAAACTCCTGCGGAGGTATCGATGATCAGAATGTCGGCATCGGCCAGAGCCAGCATTTCCTCGATAAAGGAACGGCGCTCCTCGTCAGAGAGGTTGGCGATCTTTGTGAAACCAGAGGCCCCGGCGACGAATTGAATACCATATTCCGTCTCGGTGATGATCTCTCTCATAGTCTTTTGCTGACGGATCATATGGTAGAGCGTGTATTTGGGAATGACGCCCAGAATGACATTGACATTCGCCAGACCCAGGTCGGCATCAAGGAGGGTAACCTTCTTTCCCAGCTTGGCAAAACTGATGGCAAGATTGACGGCCATATTGGTTTTACCCACTCCGCCCTTACCCGAAGTGATCGTGATGATCCTTGTCTTCCGAGGCCCGGAAGTCGAGGAACTCTGAACCTCAGACAGTGGCGAAGTACCTGCTTTTACCAATTCCCGTAACTTTTCTGCTTGATCCGCCATTGGTCAAGTCTCCTTTCCCGTGCGTAAGGGTAGTCCCGGAGCAAAGCCCAGGAGGGGTTTTAAGAGTTTATCAATCGAGGCCCTGTGGATGTCTTGAGGCACGGCCTGTCCATCCGTCAGAAAACTGACTGGCTTTTGCTTTTCCCAGAGGAGCGAAAGCAGGTTGCCGACGACTGAAGTTTCGTCCAATTTGGTCAATACAACCGACTGGTAGCCAAAGGGTTCAAACTGCTGGAAAATCTCTCTCAAATCTTTTGTTTTCGTCGTGGCACTGACAGCCAGATGCACTTCCGTGGGGCGACCTGTTCCTTCCAGAAGCTGACGCATTTCAGCTAGTTTCACAAAATCTTTGGGACTTTTCCCAATGGTGTCGATCAGCACCATGTCTTTGTCACTGTCAAGCTCGATTCGTTGGCGCAGAGCGTCGTAGCTCTCAATACAGGTGACGGGTATTCCCATGATTTCACCGTACGATTCGATCTGCATCTTGGCGCCGATGCGGTAGTTGTCAATGGTGATCAAGGACAGCTTCTGTCGTTCCTGACCGCCAAAACCAAGCCCATAGACGGCGGCCAGTTTGGCAATTGTGGTGGTTTTTCCCACACCGGTAGGGCCGACCAAGATAAAGACTCTTGGCTTGCCCGCTCGTTTCTCTTGAAAAAGCTGCACGCTTTCCGATATCCAGACGCGGACCTTGGCCAAAGTCCCCTCGGTATCGGCCAAACCGTCCATGGTAATCTCCCGGCGGAGCCTATCAAGAATCATCCTGATGAAAGCGGGAGAAAATTCATTGTCTTCTAGAATTCCTTCCAAAAGAAGAAGGGTGGGATGATCTCGACTCCCGGCGTCGGCCTGGGGAAGTTTTTCCGGCAGTTTGTCAACCTTTTCCTGAAGGGACCGCATCTCATCCAACACGGCCTTCAGCTGGTCCTCACGTTTTTCCTCAGATGCAGCTTTGACCTGTGCCGCCTGAGCCTTAGCCTCTGCCAGGGCGAGAATCTTACGCTTTTCTTCTTCCAGTTTCGCCCGTTCACGGTCAGCAGCACCAGCATCGTGCTTGATGCAGCCGTTAACTTCGATTCCTTCTTTTTGAAAGAAACCGAGAAAACCACCATAGGTGACGGTACGATGGCCCAGCACCTGGGCGGAGGTCCCATATTTGACTTTGACTTTTTCCATGGCTTCTTGGAAGGAGTCACCGCTTTCGGTGAAATACTGATACATACGTCACTTACCCCCAAGCCGGATGTCACCCACCGACTCGACCCGGATTCCTGGAGCTACCTCAGGTACCGAGAGAACAACCAAGTCGGGAAGGTCGCGGAGGGTGCTGTTCTTGATCAGAGGCCGGGCGGCCTCGCTTGACAGGATCATGGGATAATACCCGGTATTTTGAACCTGCCGAAAAGCATTGGTCACAGCATTGATCCATTGACGAGCCAAATCTGGATCGAGAGCCGCGACAGGCCCGGTCACCTGATCATGACGGCTGTCGATGATCTGCTGTTCAAGCGCGGGATCGAGCGTTAAAACGTGCAGAACCTTTTCCTCATCGGCATACTGCAGACAGATCTGCCTTGAAAGCGCCTGACGGACTTTTTCAATCAGAAAGGCCACATCCTTGGTCACACCGCCGAAATCACTGAGAGTTTCGAGGATGACAACGAGGTTGCGGATAGAAACCTGCTCCTGCAAAAGCCCTTGGAGCACCTTCTGAATTTCTCCAATGCTGAAAATTTTATTGACTTCTTCAACCACCGTCGGATAATCCGTCTTGACGGTTTCCAACAAACCTTGCACTTCCTGCCGTCCCAGAATTTCCATGGCGTGCTTTTTGATGACCTCGGTCAGATGGGTGGCAATAATGGACGGACTGTCGACAACGGTGTATCCGGCGCGTTCGGCTTTGTCTCGAGCCTCTTCAGTAATCCAGAGCGCCGGCAGACCAAAAGCAGGATCCTTGGTTTTCTCTCCGGTGATTTCTTCGCGCTCACCGCCGGGGTTGATGGCCATGTAGCAGCCCATGCGGATGGTGCCCCGCCCCACTTCCATTCCTTTAATTTTGAGGCTGTACTCGCTGGGTTCCAGCCGCATGTTGTCAATGATGCGGATGCGGGGAACGACGAGGCCCAAATCCAAGGCAGTCTCACGCCGGATTCGAGTCACCCGTTCCAGCAACTCTGCCCCTTGTTCTTTGTCGACCAAGGGAATCAGACCGTAGCCGAGCTCCAGACTGAGCGGGTCGAGGGGCGCAACGGTTTCGGGTCCTTTGGAAGCTTCCGACTTGGCGGCCCCTGAACCGGCAGCAACGGCCTGTTCTTTTTTCTGGACGTCAGAGGTTTCCCGTTTCTGAAGGGCGTAGGCAAGATACGCCATCAGTCCGGCCATTGGCATCAGGATGTACCAGGGGAACCCAGGAATGATTCC